>Ga0335075_10017096_pt1 | contig 10801 bp, 10 predicted proteins | sample Lox_Sample_24_FD_206723 | JGI IMG/M metagenome (GOLD analysis project Ga0335075, IMG submission 206723) | Soil microbial communities from Loxahatchee National Wildlife Refuge, Florida, United States - Lox_Sample_2.4 | ecosystem: Environmental > Terrestrial > Soil > Wetlands | place: USA... | reverse complement strand
CGTAGGTCTCGAACTTGATCTCGCGGCTGAGGTCGAAGCGCTCGATCGCGGAGATCAGGCCGCCGAGCCCGTATGAGATGAGATCCGACTCCTCGACGTGGGCCGGCAGGCCCGAGCTCATCCGACCCGCGACGTACTTGACCAGGGGCGAGTAGGCGACGACCAGCCGCTCGCGCGCGCGCTCATCGCCGGTCGCTTTGAACCGCCGCCACAGATCTTGTAGCTCGATCGCTTTGACGTTGGTTTCCAATGTGCCCCAGACGTTATGCGGGTGGGCGGGATCGCCAGGTCACGCGCGGGGATGAGCGCGCGAATACGTGGACCTTAGGCGGGCCGACTCAACGCGAGTGTAAACCTGAGTGGTCGAAATGGTCGAATGGCCGAGGAGCTCCTGGATCGCTCTCAGGTCCGCTCCACCGTCGAGCAAATGGGTGGCGAAAGAGTGCCGAAGCGCGTGCGGATGGGCATCGGAGACCGATCCCGCCCACCCGGGCGAGCGCGCCATCGCATGCCTCGTCCACCCCCCCAGGCGCCGCCTGACGTCGGAGGTGGACAGCCGCCGGCCGGACTTGGAGAGAAACAGCGCCTGTTCGTCGCCAGCGACAAGCATCGGGCGGCTCCGGGCCAGGTAGCGCTCGAGCGCGGCGAGCGCGTGCTCGCCCACCGGGACGAGTCGCGTCTTACCGCCCTTGCCTTCGACGCGTACCGCCTCGGAGTCGAAGTCGACCGCGCCGCAGTCAAGCGAGACGATCTCCTCCGCCCGCAGCCCGCAGGCGTAGGCGAGCTCGAACAGCGCCCGGTCGCGTAGCTCCAGGGGACCCCCGGCCGGGATCGAGTCCAACAGCGCCGCCACGTCTGCCGCCTTGAGCACGCGGGGCAGGCGCTGGGGGCGCTTGGGTGAGCTGACCAGCTCGGCCGGGTTGTCCTCGCGGGCGCCCACCTCCATCTGCACGCGGAACAGCGCACGGAGCGCGGCCAGCCGGCGCGCGACCGTGGCCGGGGCAATCCCGCGCGCGACCAGGCTGGCGGCGTAGCGGCGGAGCGTGCGGATATCGACCTCGCTCGGGGCCGCCGTGTCAGAGCCGACCCATTGCACGAAGTCCCGGGCATCGGCGAGGTATGCGACGCGCGTCTTCTCGGCCACCGCGCGGCGCGTCAGATCGCGTTCGAACGCGGTCACGGCCTCGTTCCATAGAGTCTGTTCGGGTGGCCGGCGCATCGAGGCCACCCTATTCGTCGCGCGGACGATCAAGCCTGCTCGGAGGGGGCGCGGTCGATGGTTCAGGGGGTTGGCGGCGCCTGACGGCGGCGTCTCAGGTGACCTGGACGAGCGTTCCGATCGGCGTGTACGGATAGACCGCCGCCGCCTCGGAGTAGGGCATCTCGACGCAGCCATTGCTCTGGGGGTAGCCATAGCCGCCGCGGATGTAGCCGTGCAGCGCGTCGCCGCCGTTGAAATAGCTCACGTACGGGATGCCGGGGTCGACGTAATGGCTCCCGTCCACGTTGGTGCCGCTCATCGTCACCGACAGCGCGTGCTCGAACACCGCGAACGTCCCCTGGGCGGTCGCCGCCCCGGGTACGCCGGTGTTGACCAGACCGGAGGCGACCGTCTTGCCGTTGTGCCAGGTCGACTCGGTCTCAGGACTGCCCTCACTCACCTGCACGAACGTGTAGCCGAAGGTGTTGCTCTTGCCCTGTACGGCCGCGGTGATCAGCGCATTCCACACCTGCGGGCCGGCGACGCCGTCGGCGGTCATCCCCTCGGTGTTCTCAAACGACATGATCGCGGCCTTCGTCATCTCGCCGAACGTGCCCGGCGCCCACATGCTGCTCAGCGCGCCTGGGGTGTTCGGGTAGCGCATGGCGAAGCTGCCCTTGGGCGGGTCGATCGCCGCCGCGAGCTGGTTAGCCGCATTCGGCCCGGGTCCGGTGCCGTCGTAGTGGAAGCGGAGCGGGAGGTAGCCCAGCACGGCGAGCAGCTGCTGCAGGCGCAGCGTCGTGCCCTGCGGGACCGTCCAGGCGCCCCATCCGGTCACCGAGTGGGTGGCCCCGACCAGGCGGACCCCGCTCGGAAGCCCGATGCTCACATGTGCGCCAAGGCCATAGCCGAAGTTCGTGGGCACGAACTGGATCACGTGAGCGCTCACCTGGTGCCAGGCGCCCTGGCTCTGAGGCGAGATGTCCGGCATCGACCCGTGGAGGACCTGGGAGACCGGCTTGTTGAACGTGAGCGTGATCGGGGTGCTGGCCTTGATCGTCGCGCCGGGCGACGGGTACGCGATCGCGCTCGTCGAGGCGCCGGCCGGGAACCAACTCACGAGCGACGGGGTCGAGCTCTCCCATGTGCGCGGCGCGGCGGCGACGTAGACCGACCCGGCCGCCGCATGCTTGGGCAGCGTCACCACCGACTGCGGGGCGCTGAACTGTTGGCGGTGCAGGCTCCTCGGCGAGGTGCCAGAGGACACCGTCGACACCGGCTGGGCAAACTGGAGCTGGAGCGGCTGGCGGTCGGCGACGGTCAGGAAGTGGGCGACGAGGTGAGCGCTCGGCGTCATCAGCGTCAGATGGAGCTGCTCGGTCTTGCCGGTCAGCCAGGCGACCGCGCTCGGACGCTTGACCACCACGTAGACCGACACCTGCTCGTGGGCCGGGATGCGCTTGCTCGGCCAGATCTGAGCGCCCGAGACGTAGGAGGGGATCTGCTGGTTGGTGTCTGCGTTGGTGACGCTGACGGACTCGATCGTCCCGCCGCCGACCGGCATCGCGATCTTGGCCAGCGCCGCCGGATCGGAGTTGAGCGTCGCCTTGGAGGTCTTCAGGGTGACCGCGACGACGCCGGCGGCCGCCACGAGCAGCACGAAGATGCCGAGCGCGATATACGGCCCACGCCGACGCGACGGCCGCGACATCGCGGTCGTACGGCGGGGCCTCGCCGCCGCCCTGGACCGGCCCCGCTCAGGGCGCAGATAGGTAACTCGTGCCAGCTCGATCCACCTTTCTAGCCCCGGATGGTAGCGGTCGCCTCCCCCGGCTCAATGCGGCAAGACAGCTTCCGTGCGCTTTTGCACGCAGGATTTCAGGCTTCTGTAAGCCCCGCGTCAGCTTCGTGTCAGCTTCAGCGCGTGATCGCCCCGAGCGAGGCGCTCGAGACGAGCTTGGCGTACTTCGCCAGCGCCGCTGGCGGAGCGGGGCGCTCGGGCGGGCGGTAATCGCTCGTGCGGGCGGCGATCTCCGCCTCGGAGAGCTTGACGTCGAGGCGGCGGGCATCGATGTCGAGGGTGATCTCATCCCCGTCGCGGACGATCCCGATCGGCCCGCCCCGCACCGACTCGGGCGCGACGTGCCCGGCCATCAAACCGTGGGTGGCGCCGGAGAAGCGCCCGTCGGTGAGCAGCGCGACGTCTTCGCCGAGCCCCTCGCCGACCAGCGCGGCGGTCACCGCGAGCATCTCGCGCATTCCGGGGCCGCCCGCCGGGCCCTCGTTGCGGATCACGACGACGTCGCCGGCCTTGATGCCCTGGGTGCGCACCGCCGCCATCGCGTCCTCCTCTGACTCGAACACCCGCGCCGGCCCGGTCTGCTTGCGCCGCTCGTAGCCCGCGACCTTGACCACGCACCCCTCGGGGGCGAGGTTGCCCTTCAGGATCACGAGGCCGCCGGTGTCCTTGAGCGGGTTACTCAGGGGACGCACGACGTCCTGGCCCTCGGTCTCCTCGGCCTCGTCCGCATGCTGGCCCACCGTCTTGCCCGTGACCGTCTGGCTCTGCTCGTGCAGGATGCCGGCCTCCTTGAGCCGCTTCAGGACCACGGGGATCCCGCCGGCGGCATACAGATCGGGGGCGACGTAGTGGCCGCTGGGCTTGAGGTCGCACAGGAGCGGCGTGCGCTCGCTGATCCAATCGAAGTCGTCGATCGACAGCTCGATCCCCACCTCTCTGGCCACGGCGAGGAGGTGCAGGACGCCGTTGGTCGAGCCGCCGCTGCAGGCGATCGCGGCGATCGCGTTCTCGAGCGCCGGGCGAGTGATGATGTCGCTCGGCGTCTGGCCGCGCTTGAGCACGTCCATCACGAGCCGGCCGGCGTCCTTGGCCACGTCGACCTTGTGCGGGTCTTCGGCCGGAACCCCCGACGAGAACGGGGAGATTCCCAGCACCTGGAACGCCATCGCCATCGTGTTGGCGGTGAACTGCCCGCCGCAGGCGCCGGCGCCGGGCGAGGCGGCCTCTTCGATCGCGGTCAGCTCCTCGTCGCTGATCCGCCCCGCGGCGTGCGCGCCGATCGCCTCGAACACCTCCTGGATGGTGATCCGCTGCCCGTTGTATTGACCCGGGTAGATCGAGCCGCCGTACAGCATCACGCTCGGGAGGTTCAGCCGGCACAGGGCCATCACGGTGGCGGGGATCGTCTTGTCGCAGGCGCTGATCGCGATCACCGCGTCGAACGCCTGAGCGAACGCGACGAGCTCGATCGAGTCCGCGATCACCTCGCGGCTCACGAGCGATGCCTTCATCCCCTCGGTGCCCATGGTGATTCCGTCGGAGATCGCGATCGTGTTGAACTCCATCGGCGTCCCGCCCGCCTCGCGGATCCCCTCCTTGACCTTGGCTCCGAGCGCGCGCAGGTGGAAGTTGCACGGCATCGTCTCGATCCAGGTGTTGGCGACGCCGATGAGCGGCTTGCTCAGGGCCTCGTCGTCGTAGCCGATGCCCTTCAATTGGGCGCGGGCGGCGGCCCGCTCGGGTCCCTCGGTCAGCGCGCGGCTCTTGTGCTTCAGATCCATGGGGCGCGGAACGTTAGCCGGTGGCGTCTCCCGGGTGCCGGCTCGAGAAAGCGTCCCCCTGGTTCGCTTTTTCGAGCCGCCTCGGGTTAGGCGGCGCTCTGGCGGTCGGCGGGCCGGTCGGGACCGTCGCCACCGGCGAGCTGGCGCATCCGGGCGCGCTCCCACTGCGAGAGGCGCCACAGGTCGCGGCGAATCTGGGCCGGATCGAGCTGGCGGCCGGGCAGGTGCATGTTGGCGGTGGAGATCAGGCGACGCTCATCGCCGGTCAGCGCCATCCACTTGGCCAGGACGTCGTCGGAGTCAGGCAGCCGCGAGCTGCCGTAGGGCCGCGTCTCGTCGGGGAACGTGACGCAGTACTCGTTGAGCAGGCGGTGGGTCTGGGCCAGGTAGGCGAGGATCGGGCGGTGGGGGTAGATCAGGTAGGCATACGGCGCGCCACCGGTGCCGCCGACGTCGTCCGGTCCATCGGCCAGGGTCCCCCACACGCGCAGGAAGCCCAGGTCACGGTACATAGCCCACTCTTCCTCGTTCACGCAGGAGCGCAGCAGCGTCCGGGCACGCTGCTCGGCGCGGCGTTCGCGACCCGGGTCATAGGACCACGTCGGCGCGCGCCGCCGGCCGGCGCGGAAGCGACCCCACAGGTCCTCGACGCGCGGCACGATCAGATCGGACAGCAGCGCAAGAGCGACTAGCGCGGTCGCTGCGAGCGCCAGCAACACGGCGCCGACGCCCTACCTGCCGCCCGCGGCCCGCGGGAAGAAGATCACGCGGTCGGCGTCCCAGGGGATGTCGTCGAACGAGCGCACCATGATCGATTCACGGCGTCCCTCCGTGCCCGACACCGGCACGGCCGCCCACAGTCCGGCGTCCAGCTGGCGGCGGAACTCCTCAATCAGACGTTGTTCGTCCTCGGCTCGCTCGATGTCTCCCTCGGCGATCACAACCTCTCCATGGCCTGGCTTCATCCTCAGGAATCGCACGCCGAAATTATGTCAGAAGCGGGCCTGCCTCCACCGGGCTGGAGGGGTCCGATGAGGCGGTTTGGTGCGGTTTGGAGGCGATTCCTAGGATGTCCACCGGCCCAGCGCCGGCGCCGAGCTCCCCCAGCCCGCCGGCAACGGCGCGCGCGGCGAGTCGCTTGGCCGCCCGGGCAGCCTTCAGCGGATCGTCGCCCTGGGCGAGCCGAGCGGCGAGCACCGAGGAGTGGGTGCAGCCAGATCCGTGCGCCGCGCCACCGGGATAGCGTCGGCCGGGTAGCTCGACCAGCCGGTGGCCGTCGAAGAACACATCGGTCGCCTTCTCGCGATGGCCTCCGGTGACGACAACCACTTCCGGCCCCAGCGCATGCACCGCGCGGGCGAGCGCCTCGACGTCCGCGTCATCCGGCTCGGCCGGCCGGCTCGGGCTCGCCAGCAGGGCGGCCGCCTCCGGGACATTCGGGGTGAGCACGGTGGCGCGGGGCAGCAGCAGCTCCGTGAGGGTGGCCTTCGCCGCCGGGTCGAGCAGCTGGGCGCCCGATTCGGCGACCATGACCGGATCGAGTACAACCGGAGTGTGGTCGGGCAGCTCGTCGAGGGCGAGCGCCACCGCCTCGATCGTCGGGCGGTCGCCGAGCATCCCGATCTTCACCGCGTCGACGCCGATGTCGGTGGCGATGGCGCGGACCTGGGCGACGATCACGTCGGGTGGGATCGGGTGGACCGCGGTGACCCCCACCGTATTCTGCGCCGTGATCGCGGTAATCGCCGTCATCCCGTGCACGCCGCACGCGGCGAACGCCTTCAGATCGGCCTGGATGCCGGCGCCGCCGCCGGAGTCCGAACCGGCGATCGAGAGGACGCGCTTGATCACGCCGACGAGGGTACTTCGCGAATGCATCTGTCTCAGGGCGCGACGATGAACCTCCCGCCTGGCCCTCGCCGGACGAAGCCCTCGAGCTCCAGTGCACCCAGCGCGGCGAGGCCGCGATCGGGCCCGAAGCCCGCCCGGACGAGCGCCGCGGCGCTGTCGTGCCCCTCGGCGATCGCGTCCAGTAACGGACGTAGCTCGATCGGCGGCTGCCGGCGCTCCCGGCCGCCGGCCAGGCGCACGCCGGCGCCGAACAGGTGGTCGAGGACGTCCTGGGCGCCCCGCACGAGGCAAGCGCCCGCGGCGAGCAGCTCGTTCGGGCCCGCCGCCTGCGGCGTCGTGACCCGCCCGGGAACGGCCCCCACCGGCCGTCCGAGCGCTTGCGCGGCGCGGGCGGTGACCAGCGACCCCGAGTACTCCCCGGCCTCGACCACCACCGTCATCGCGGCCAGCCCCGCGATGATCCGGTTGCGGGCCAGGAACATCCAGCGCCGGACGCTCGTGCCGGGGCCGAGCTCCGACACGGCGACGCCGCCGGCGAGGATCTGGTGATGTAGCGCCCGCTTGCCGGCGGGATAGGGACGGTGCGCCGAACCGGGAAGCACGGCGATCGTCGATGCGCTCGCCTCGAGCGCACCGGCGTGCGCCGCCGAGTCGATGCCGAGCGCCATCCCGCTCACGACGGGGAGCCCAGCCAGGCCGAGACCGCGGCCGAGCGCCCTCGCCATCTCGACGCCGTAGACGGACGGGCGCCGCGAGCCGACCAGCGCCACGGGATCCTGGGCGGTCAAGCCGAGTACGCGCTCCAGGCCGCCCGCGCTGGATCGGCCCCTCACGACGTCGGGTTCCAAGCTCTCGAGCTCATCGTACAGGCGGTCCTGCTCGTGCCCGCCGAGAGCGGCGATCAGAGCGTGATCGCCCAGCTCGAGTACCTCCTCGACGCGGCCTCGAACGAGGTCGATGTGCCCGGCCAACCGGCCGAGCAGCCACGTTCGAGAGACGCACTCATCGCAAGCGTGTTCGGCCAACTTACGCCGCCAGGGTCGTCTCGGAGGCGCTTCGCTGGCGCAGGCTGAGCGCAGTGAGCAGATCATCCAAGGTGATCCGGGCGTGCTCCTCCAGGTCGGCGATCGTCTGCGCCACGCGTACGACCCGGTGGCGTCCCCGCGCGCTCAGCGCGCCAACGGCGTAGGCCCGGGCGAGGGCCTGCTCCGCGTCTCCCTCGAGCCGCACGTGGTGGCGGACCAGCCGCGCGTCCATCTCTCCGTTGCAGCGCGCCTCCGAGCCCCGGAGCCGGTGGCGCTGGCGCGCACGGGCCTGCGCGACGCGTTCGCGGGCCTGTTCCGACGTGCTCGCGGGCGGCGCCCGCAGCTCGGCCTCGGTCGGCCGCTCAACGTTGATCAGCAGGTCCATCCGATCGAGCAGCGGCCCGCTCAGCCGGCGCTGATGGCGGCGCAGGTCCGCCTCGCCGCAGCGGCACCGGTCGCCCACGCCGGCGAAACCGCACGGACACGGGTTGGTGGCGGCCACAAGCATGCACCGCGTCGGGAAGACGAGGGCGTGCTGCCCGCGCACGATCGTCACGCACCCATCCTCGAGCGGCTGGCGCAGCGCGTCGAGGCTCGAGCGCTGGAACTCGGCGAGCTCATCGAGAAACAGGACGCCGTGGTTGGCCAGCGTTGCCTCCCCTGGCCGCGGCGGCGAGCCGCCGCCGACGAGGCCCGCCGAGGAGATCGTGTGGTGCGGCGCGCGGAACGGCCGCGCCCGGACCAGCCCGGAGGCGTGGAGCCCCGCGACGCTGTGGATCCGCGTCACCTCGATCGCCTCCGCCCGCGTCATCGCGGGGAGGATCGACGGGATCCGGCGGGCGAGCATCGTCTTCCCGGTCCCGGGCGGACCCTCCAGCAACAGGTTGTGGGCGCCGCCGGCCGCGATCTCGAGCGCTAGCAACGGGGCGGCATGGCCCCGGACGTCGGCCAGATCGGGCCCTGGCGCTCGGCACGGTGGCACGAGGCCCGACGCCGGCAACGGCGGCAGGGGCGCGCCGGTCACGACCGCGGCGGCCGCCCTCAGGGTCGACACGCCGGCGATCTGAAGCCCATCCACGAGCGCCGCTTCCCGGGCGCGCTCGCGCGGCACGATCAGCCGTTCCAGCCCGGCTCGACGAGCACCTTCGGCCACGGTGAGCGCCCCCGGCGAATCGCGCAGCTCCCCGCTCAGCGACAGCTCGCCGAACACCGCATAGCGCGCCAGCGCCGCGGCCGGGACCTGGTCGCTCGCGGCCAGGATGGCAATCGCCAGCGCCGCGTCGAAGCCGGGCCCCACCTTCCTGAGGAAGGCCGGCGCGAGGTTGGCCGTGATTCGCGTCTGGGGGAAGTCGAAGCCGGAGTTCAGGATGGCCGCGCGGACCCGGTCGCGCGACTCTCGCACGGCCGCGTCCCCAAGCCCGACGATCGTGAACGCGGGCAGACCACTGCGGATGTCGACCTCGACCGAGACAAGACGCGGATCGATCCCGTCGATCGCGAAGGCGGCGATGCGCGCGAGCATCGACCGAACCTACGCGCGAGTGCGTCACGCGTGGGTGACGACGTGCTCCAAACCTGCGCAGGCGAGGCGGGCCGCCCTGCGCAGGATTGTGACGCGGCGTGAACCACCTGTCACACGACCGGGCCTAGCGTTCGAGCCGTGCCCGGAGACCGGCGTTCAGAGCTCGGCCGCCTCGGCGAGCAGCTCGCCGCCGAGCATCTCGTCCGGCGCGGATTCGAGATCGTCGAGCGCAACTACCGGACCCGCTGGGGCGAGCTCGATATCGTCGCCTTCGACGGGCGGACGCTGGCCTTCTGCGAGGTCAAGACGCGCCGGGCACCCACCGGCGGCGCGAGCCCGCTCGAAGCGGTGCGCCCGCTCAAGCGCTCGCGCGTGCGTCGGATGGCGGCCAGCTGGCTGATCGAGCGAACCGCGCGGCCGCGTGCCGAGCACCTCCGTTTCGACGCGATCGGGGTGACGATCGACCGGGCCGGCTGCCTGGTCAGCCTCGAGCACCTCGAGGGCGCGTTCTAGATGCCAGCGCGCGTTCTAAACGGCCAGCTCGTCCAGCCCACCCGCCTCGGCAAGCGCGAGCTGCTGGTAGGCCATCGACTGGAACGAGAGGCGGTGCAGTGGCGAGACGCCGAGGCGCTCGATCGCCTCGCGGTGCTCCGGGGTCGAGTAGCCCACATGCTGGGCGAACTCCCAGCCGGGATGAGCGGCGTCGGCGCGGCGCATGTAGCGGTCGCGTGTCTCCTTGGCGATCACGGATGCGGCGGCGATCGCGGCGCTCTTGGCGTCACCGTCGATCACCGCCCGCTGGTCGTAGCCGAGCGCGGCCACCGGGAAGCCGTCGCTCAAGCAGAGGCAGCCCTCGCAGGCCACCTTCAGGAGCGCGTCGCGCAGCGCGGCCAGGTTGGTCCGGTGCAGGCCGCGGGCGTCGATCCCCGGGGCGCAGCGCGACACGACCGCCACCTTGGTGGCGATCCGCAGGATGATCGGGAACAGCTCGGCGCGGCCCTCGGGCGTCTGCTGCTTGGAGTCGTTCAGCGCGCCGAGCGCGCGGACCTCCGCCGGCCCGAGCCGCTGTAGGTCGAACAGGACGGCTGCGGCCACCAGCGGGCCGGCCAGACACCCACGGCCGGCCTCGTCGGCGCCGGCGACGAACCGGACGCCGAGCGCCCGGTCGAACCTAAACAGCTTCCGGCCGGCGCGGACGGGGGTCTTGCGCCGGCGGGCGGCTCCGTTGCCGTTGCGACGGGGACCGGCGCCGTTGCCGTTGGCGTCACCGGTGCCCTTAACGCGGCTAGAGGAAGCCGATGCGGTCCGGCGGCCAGTAGGTGAAGAACGCGACACCGATGATCCACTTGTCCGGGACGGGCCCCCAGAAGCGACTGTCGTCCGAGTCCGGGCGGTTGTCCCCCATCATGAAGTAGTCGCCGGGCGGAATCTTGATCGGTGTCCGGAAAGTGCAGGAAGGACATTGGACGATGTATGAGTCCTTCTCGCGGACCCCGTTGCGATACACGTGGCCATTGATGATCTGAATCGTGTCCCCAGGTCCGCCGACCACCCGCTTGATGAAGGTCTGGTCGGACTCCTGCGGCGTCGGCGTGTCGCAGGCCTGATTACGTCCGTAGC
>Ga0335075_10017095_pt1 | contig 10801 bp, 11 predicted proteins | sample Lox_Sample_24_FD_206723 | JGI IMG/M metagenome (GOLD analysis project Ga0335075, IMG submission 206723) | Soil microbial communities from Loxahatchee National Wildlife Refuge, Florida, United States - Lox_Sample_2.4 | ecosystem: Environmental > Terrestrial > Soil > Wetlands | place: USA... | reverse complement strand
GCTGGAGAATGAGCGGGGGTTATAGAGAGCAATAAGGTGGAGGCAGACCTCTCTCGTTGGTCCCTAAGTGTAATAAGCATATTGAATCTGGTTCAACGCCTACAGGACGGTTCTCGAAAAACCTTGTCATGAGTAGAGCGTGAGCACGTAACTTATTCAAGGGCCTTTTATATTTCAAGTTGCGGTGCAGTAAGACATATTCCGGGGATTTTTGTACGAGTTCAGCATTACCCCGCATGGAGTATTTCCCGATATGTATGCTTGAATCTGCATGAAGGGTGACGGTTCGAAATGACGGGACAGTTTACAATGACGGCAACGACTTGCTTAGAAGCATCAGCAGAGTCCATTCATGCTACCTAGCAGCATTAATCAAGTTTCCCATCATTTTCCTATGTATTGTTCGTGCGCCATAACCGCGAGGACAACAGCCTTTAATATATTCCAGTCATGGGAGTTTCCCACAGGTCAACCTCTTAAGCCCTAGGCCGTAGCTGCACCATCTTTAGTTCTTAAAGTATCGATCGATGCCTTCTACGCTATCACATGGAACGTATTGTTGAGAATGTTTAAATCCTAGTCGTAATGGAAATTCCAGGTAATGGATGCAGTCGAACACCAAATCTTGGTTGCTGGTTTCATGGCCAAGTAACTCACCTATATGAAGAAGAGATGCGAACCAAATAGGTGGGTTGCTAAGTCAGCAAATCAAGCGAGGCTGAATTATGCAGGTTGATCTCATCGTGTTGATCAACGTCAGTTGCATGCAAAATTTAGGACCTGCTCCAATTAAGAACAACATGTCCTCCGCCATGTTCTGTCGCAATGCCGCAACAAGACTTATAGCAATTGAAAGGTGCGTAGCTTCACCTGTGGCAGCAAGGTGTTGCAAACGGAGCTTTTCCTACCAGACTAAGTCCCCAATCCAATTCTCGTCTCGAACTCCCTCCACCAGACAGCTTCCCTCGTCGTCACAAACCACAGTTCGAACACCTTTATCGGTCTTCCGATCAAGGACGGTAGACAAGAGGAGAACATATGCGGCGGACGCTGGCCAAAATGCCAATACGATAGAAGGGACAATCGGCAAGGGTGCATCAGGAGTAGGGGAGGAAGCGCAGCGGGTGAAGGAAAGATTGCAAGCACCAGATTATTTGAATGAGAAAGAGAAGATGATCTTTGAGAAGTTAGACAATGCATTAGAGCCTACAAGGCTGGAGGTACGTAGTACATTCCTGTCCGGGGAAGAAGACGGAGAAAGATACGGGCACACAAAGCTGCATGTTGGTTCCTGCGCACTTTGAGAGATTTAATATGTGGTCGAATATGCTAACCATAATATTTAAAATAGGTTCAAGATATCTCAGGTGGATGCGGCTCAATGTACGGGATCGAGATTGTGAGCGAGCGGTTCCGAGGACTCAGTATGCTGAAGCAGCAAAGATTGGTGAACGAGGTGCTTGGCGAGGAGATTAAGGGATGGCATGGCGTGCAATTGAAAACGAGGGTGCCATAAAAGCCCACAGATGTAAGAGAAATTCTCCTGTACAAATACAAGCGGCGTGCCTAAATAATTTTTTTTTGTACCTGTGTATGAAACAAAATAAATACGCAGGACAGGAGGAGATTAAGACTGGGCTCCGAATTCGCAAGGATGAGGACCAGCTTGGTAGCGGACACAGCCTTGGGGCAACGACCTCCAGGTCTCCCCTTTTTGGGTTGTTTTTATTTAAGCGTGGTAAGCAGATTCCCGCGAGTTTTGGTTCGACCTCGCTTGTTGTGTAACCAAGTTTATTTCGGGAGGATTAACCTAGCGCCGGAAAACCTTTTTGCTGAGACGGATGTCCTTAATGAAGGTTTAGATTTCCCGAGCAGAGGCGTCGAATTAACATGACCATACCACAGTGACTATAACTGGATGGTAGGGAATCATGGACTGGTTCTTTTCCCAAGTGAAGAAAGTAAATCAACCACGGCGACTGTACTGAGCAATAATGGAGAAGAAACCAAAATCCACAATTCACACCTCCTGTAGCCTAAAACGCCTCTTCTAACAGTCAATCTGTCTTTTCTGCTTCTCACCATCAAACCCCGGAAGCAACAGCTCACTCTGAAGCAACCACCACCTTCAAATCATGCTCTAAAAATCTACAAACACAGCAACTCGTTGCGAAACCCAACCCTACCCGACCAAAACTTTTTTATTGAAAATGGGACAATACTGGCGCAAGGAAGAAGACGCAACATTAATGCTAATAATGAAATACGAAAGCGGCCGCACACATCCACGAGAACTCATTGGGAGGAAGTCGCTCACCTCATGTACCGCCACTACAGCTTCCAGAGCCGCGACGCTCCGAGGAGTTACACGGCCGATAATGTGCGACGGTTGGATCAACGATATAAGACCATAATTTGTAGCTGATACTGAGGCTCGTCGTAATCATGGATCTGGTAGGGAAGAAGATCTATTACTGTCCTACGAACCGACACGGGGGACAGAAATGTTCTGCTGGGGAGAAGAGGTGCGTGGCTTGGAAGGAGGCGGGGAAGGAAGGCCTATGAAACGGATGCTATTGATTTATGGCGTGGTTTATTGCTTTTTCGGTTCTTGGCACTCGTGCGCGATGATCTTAAATTATTATACTTGATGGAAACATCACGCTGAGTACAGTTCACTTGAAAGACGAGCATGTATGTGACATCAGAACAAGAAAATGTCAGCAGCTAACATTTTCAAATTCGATCATCTCTATCATACTACCTGTACCTCTTAAAACACAGAATGCTTTTTTTTTTTGGAAAAGACCTACTCCGGCCATGTGTGACGGTGAAGCATGTCGGCAATGCAATTGCGAACCTCCCGAAACCTGCCATACGCCAACCCAAACATGCGCTTATCCCTCTAACCCCAATCTAAATATTCACATTCTACCGATTGTCAGGGGGAGTAGTTCCATCAAAGCGGTGTGACTTACCTCTCTACTGGATTTAGCCCAAGAAGTCTCATTCCGTTGTATAGCACAATCCTAGCGGCATCATAGAGCGCCATCCTGGCCCTCATCAAATCTTTCTCACTGCCAACAATTCTCAGGTGATCATAGCTCTGACTCAGTGTGTGTGTCATTTTGAAGAGATAAGTCAACACTGTAGCAGGTTCCAAGGTCTTGAGGGTATTTTGCACAACGTCTGGATATTGTGAGATAACCCGAATTAGATTGACCGCGTGAGGCTCGGTGAGAACACTGAGATCTGCTGTCGCAATTTCCTCTTCGTTGAGTGCCGCTTTCCTGGTAATAGAGCAGAGTCGAGCGTGTGCGTATTGCAGATATGGCCCAGTGTCTCCCTCGAAGGAGGTCATCACGTCCATGTTGAAGGTATAGTTGTTGATCCTACAGATGAGACATATGGTTAGTCAAAGGTCTGCGATAATTGCCGACAGGGGACATGGGACGTACCTCTTTCCACTCATATCTTGTACCATCACACTGCTAATACCTAAAGTATCGGCTACGGCATCAGGATTTTCGACTTGCTCATACTTCGACTCATTCTTCCGCATAACTTCGTGCATCTTCTCTCCAACGTCTCGAAGAATATCATCCAAAAACTTGACGGTGCCTTTCCGAGTACTCATACCCAAAACCATGCCGAAATTGACATGTTGGACCTTTTTTGCAAGTTCGGTATAACCCATCAACTCAATGATCTTAAATAGCTGCTTCAAGTGGAGATCTTGTTGAGATGCCACAACATAAATCATGCGATCAAAGTGATACTTCTCTTCGCGCTGCAGCATTTCGCTAATATCCCGAGTCAGATAGAGTGCTGTGCCATCCTTCTTCTTGATGATGGGCCTTTCCAGGCTCTTTCCTACTTTTCCAGGAACGTGTTTCGAGAAGTCAACAATAACTGCCCCCTCAGATTCCTCAGATACACCCATTTCCGCCATCCTCTTAGCAGCGGCATCCATTCGCTCCTGGCTGACTTGACTTTCCCCAGAGTAATCGTCGAAATGGATATTCAACCTAGCATATGTCTCCTTATATCGCTTGATGCTCATGTCCCTAAATCGTGCCCATTGTGCGATTGCTTTCTCCTCGTTATCTGTCATTGCCTTGAAATATTTCCGTGCTTGCTCATCCAGTCCTTCATCCTTGATCTTTTTAGCTTCGTCAGTCTTGCCAGCTGCCTCTAGCTCCGTAATGACTCCCTTCTCAATGTCTCGGTCTTTGTTGATCTTGACATAGATCTCATATAGGTGGTTAATGGGGTCTGCCATGAGTGCCTTTTCGTCCCCGTACTTCTCAAACCCGAGAGCTAACAGTCCGTACTGTTTGCCCCAATCTCCTAAATAATTTATTCGCACAACATCCCATCCTGCACCTTCATACAAATTCGAAAGAAAACCGCCAATGATAGTACTTCGCAAATGACCAGCATGGAAAGGCTTGGCAATATTTGGTGATGAGAACTCGACTATTATTTTTTTCCTTCCCTTGCTGGCATCCTCTGGATCCCTCATTCCCATGAATTTATTTTGTCCAAATGACTGCTTTTGCTTTAGGATTGTGGGGATAAGAAGCTCTGCTAGTTTGTCGACTTTGAAGTAGAACTGGAGAAAGGTGCCGTTTACTGTAGGCTTATGGACGAGAGGTGATTCTGGGAACTAACATGAGTACGGTCATCAGCATATCATGGTTCTTAGGAAATTTCAACAGCCAAGTCTAACCTTCTCAGCCCACTCCTCAGCTAGCTCCGTAGGTATTTTGCCCTTCACACGCAATGCGGGTACTGGTAACACTAAATCGCCCTTTTCCAAGGTCTGCGTCCATGCTAAGGCCGGGTACACGATCGCTGCATCAACTCCAGTGAGTTCGGTGAGAATTGAGGTGAGATGTGCTCGATATACATCGACCGGATTGACTTCAGGGTGGCAATTAGGATACGTGTGCAGTGGCTCCTTAAGTCCCAAAGCACTAAGCCTGTCAACCAATGCATGAGGATTTGAGTTGACCGCCATGGTGAGTTTGACTGTGGTAGAGGGACTTCTTGGAAAGCGGAACGCGCCTTTCGAAACAATGGTTGAAATTCTTAACGAATTGACAGGAGTTGAGAGTTGACAACTCTTCGAAAGGCCTGAGAACAGCTTGTTAAAGCTGATCATTAAAAGAATATGGTTTAGGTCGGCGTTTGAGAGTCATTTGGAGTTTGGTCGTGAGTCAACATCAAAAATGTTCGCGCGCAGCTCCCACAATTAATGGCCCGTGCACCTTTGCATTAGAATAGCAGCCACAAGGCAAGACACCAGGGAATGCATTATACATGATACTTCATGAGATGACATCCAAGAGAGCATCTACGGAAATCTTAGCGCTTATCCTGCTATATGACATTAAAAACTCAGCACCGCGATTTCACATATCAATAGGCCTATGCCAGCATATTGTTTTTTTCATTAATGCCCAGTCACTACACTGTCACAGCCTCTTTACTCTCCATGCTCCATGTCTACTTTCGGCAATCGTACCAGTGTCTTGATCCACCACGCATCCTCCTCCTCTTTCGCCTTCAGAACGTTTGGTGCTTTTCGAAAGCCATGGCCCTCTCCTTCAAACATCACTAGTCTGACATCTCCCCCATTTTCTTTAATTGATTTTTCCATTTCTATAGCCTGACCCGGTGGGACGACTTTGTCATCAGTGCCTTGCAGAAGTAGCGTCGGCGCGGTTATCTTATCTGCGTGGTAGCATGGACTTCGGTCGTGGAAGAGAGCTTCTTTTTCTTTGTCGTCGAGATTTCCGGTGCCTCCGAAGAGCAGATAATCCATATAATGTGCCTCAAACTTGTGAGTTGTTTTGTAAAGAATCTCAAGTCCGCTAATGCCATAGCAACTGATGCCTCCAGCCCAAATTCTGGGGAAGGTACAGAGGGCTTGGAGCGCTACATAGCCTCCAGAGCTGCCACCAATAATTCCAATCCTATCACCGTCGACATAACCTTTAGAAACGAGGTATCCTGCAACACTAGCAGCGTCCTGGACATCACTGATTCCCCATCTTCCATTCAAAGCATCGCGATATGCTCGTCCATAACCACTAGAGCCAACATAGTTCACCTGGATAAGTGCGTATCCACGCGTGGTCCAGTATTGGGTCACCAGTGAGAGCCCGGGAGTGGATAGTGATGTGGGACCGCCGTGCATCAACATGATAGCTGGAGGCAACGTCCCATTCGGCGCGACATAATCTGGATTATTGGGGGGATTATACAAGGCGTATGTCTCATAGACGTCGCCTTTACTGGTCTCCAGGCGTGGCGCCGAAATGTGCTCAGGCTTCGAAACGAAAGAACTTGGGATAGTAACATCTGTAGAGCTCTTCAAGAGTTTCATTTGTAAAGAGATTTTCACTTCGATGAGGTAAAGAGCATTAGGCGTAGTTTCAGTGCTACCAATAACTGTGAAGGAGTTGTCTGAGACTCGTCGAATGCCAGTGAAATTCAAATCGATAAGAGAGATTTGAAGATCTTCGTAAGAGTCCTTTGCAAGGTCGATGAGAATCAGTCGGCTGGCAGCATTTTTGATGTATGCGGCTACGATTTTATTGCCCGAGAGTGGAACATACGTGCAGCTTGTCATCTCGTCAGTAAACAGCACTGGTAAGGTTCTCAAGAAACACTTACGTGCCTAACATCCACGGGGGCATAGAGAAATCAAAGCCTTCCAAGCCCGGCATCTTGATAATTCTGTGCTCTTGGGCATCCTTCCGCATCTGATAAATCTGCCAGAAGCCTGTTCTGTCGCTGGTGAAGAAAAGTGTCCCATCGGGCCCCCAGCTTGGCTGAAGTATACTTTCCCTTGTAGATATTCCTGCAACGGCTCTTGCAGTCCCAACTTTCCCACCTTCCCAATCCGCGACGTATAGTGCCGTACTCGTCCACGGCATTTCAGGATGATTCCACTGAATCCAGCATATTTTTGTGCCTTCTGTATTGAATCGGGGATAGGAGTAGAAATCTGCACCATGTGCAACTGTCACGGATGTGCAACTCATCTTATCAATGACCACAAGGCTGTTCTCGACAGTAGAAGAGATATGGTCCTCTTTTACAGCGACTGCCCACCTAGGGTGTAATGGGTGAACAGTGAAGTCGGCATAACGAAGGAGCGGATTGGCATTGATAACGGTATTGACTTCACCTGAATCAACTCCGAGAGTGAAGACGCCCATGGTATTGCCATCAGAGAAGATAATCATTTTATCTGTGCCTAGAGCAAATGCTGCTCCCCCATATTCATACACCCTTGTCATGGCGCTGAATTGCGAAGGAAGAACATCTCTACAATGCCCATCTTTAGAACACTCAACAATACAGCAACGCCCACCTTCAGTAGGTCGTCTTTCCAGATAATATATCTTTCCTGAGGTTTCCTATCATCCTGTGGTCAGCCGAAACGGTCAAAATCTTAAAATTCACATTATTCACATCAACTTCAGTCTGCTGAATAGATACTGTATCTGAAGCCAATAGCTCGGCACTGACGGGACTCTGCCACGTTCCGTAGGGTGCGCATTGAGGTTGATTAAGAGTCATTATGAGACTGAGCAGAGGTTCCTAAATAATTGGAGACTATACGAGATCAAAGAAAAGAAGGATGTAGCCCTGGGAAGCTGATTATGCTGATAGGGCGGGTAAGAAATGAACTTTGCCCAATATGGTAGGTAGGATAAACGCTATCGTGTCCTCCAATCAGCAAATTCGGGAGCTACCGACAATACTTTAATCAGGATTCCCATATGGCCCAACTATTTAGTCTAGAAGACCTCGGACAAAACGTTTCCGCGGAGCGAAAAAGAAGTAAAAACCCTCAAACATATGTAAAGGAATTGCCCGTTTCCACAATTTTGGGATTGTGTTTTATGAACTTCATAAGTTGTACCAGATGCCAAATACTCTCTCCACTGGCCCTGGCACCAGTGTCGTACTTGTGGCTACTTGCGAAATCTGGCAGCTTTACACAATTGACAGATTCTGAAGGTACATTCCTGGTGAGCATTATTCTCATCCCCTAAAGCAATGGCTCCACCACTAGGCCAATGTTCGAAGGTGCTTCACTCTCTATTTTCGTTTTAGGCCGAATAATGTTTATAATTTAGCTTTCTTTTCAGGAAATTTTAACGCAAAACTTCATTCTTCCTTCCGTACTTCTATAAATCTTAGACAATTTCTGAAACGCTCATCCATCTCGATGGAAAATCGTGGAAAATACACTCCTTCCATTGGTATTAGGAGCTACCCATACTTTTTGTCGAAAATTGCGACGAGGTATACGGAGCCACCAACGCCATATCAGTTCCGGGCACTATTGACGAACTTAGATATGAAAAGCTGAGTATCAGTTCCCCAACGAATCCAGGAAACGCTGCTCAGAACTACCTATGAAAAATATCAACAAAGTCTTCTCACGGATATTACTTGGTGGCCATACTTGCTGACTGGCGTTCAACTTCCTGGTCCTCGACCACGATGGTATTGCTTTCTATCTGCTGCACGCTTGCAGCCCCTGAAGAACCGTTGTCCATTCGCATCAATGTTACCCTTATTCGAAAGCTCCCGACGTTTTCAATGCAGAGATTGTCGAAAAGAAAGTAACCTATCGAGCCATCATCACTAGAAAGGGTATGTGCTGACTCCGCCAAGGCCCCAGTGAGTTGATCATTCACGACCTCGCCGTGGTCGTCTATCAATGTGGCAAACGCCCAAACTCGACTCAAGTCATTGCTGTACCCGTTGACTACTGCGGCACTCCTCATCAACACTGCAAGAGGGGGTTCCAGAGTCGTGCCTAGACGAGCTATGGACGGTGGTTGAACTGCGATCTGCAGGGATGTACCGGCCATTTCGCTGTGCTCCAAATGGAAACGGAAGATCTTTTAGGAAGCTTTTGGAATGCTGCATCTTAGTTAGCCTGTTACCAGAACACTCACCAATCCCGACTACAGGCTGTGAGAGATTAGAGATATCACTACTGGAGACATATCCTTGTGATAATCATCCTAAGACAAGTTGATCACTCGCCCTTGAACAGTGAGTCGAATGCTTCACACAGCTGGTACCTAAAGGCTTTCGAAGACTCACCTATACCAGGGTTCACTATGAGTACGCACATAACGAGAAGAATATCCACAAGGTACAGTGGACGCAGACTTATCACCAAGCATCGGCATGCGGAAGCTCGAAGTTGCAGCTTACCATACACTTCCAATAAGTTGGTTCATACCAAAACTAAATTCTAGTTCCCATTAAGGCGATGGGAATGACTGAGAGGCTCGAATTGTTGTATTCAGGCGACCTCATGTATACCGCTTTTTGATTATGGACTGAAAACTTCCAAGAGGGTACAGTCTACTACTAGAGGATTTCAGATCACATTATATCCTTCTCTAGCACCCACAGGACCAAAGGGCTGAAACCTCGATTAGGAGCCTGCTTTGGTACTTGAAAATGAGAAAGGACGTGATCACCAACATCACGAATGGACATGTTTTAGGACGAAAGAGAACAATTGACACTGCCGTACTCGTATAGGCGCCCTGAAAGTGACTGTAGACCAGGCTAATGCAAATCTAGGCTTTGATGGCTTAGGGGTGATCCTAGGCATCGCGGCGCAATTGGTGCTTGGACATTCCGATAGTCTCAACCCCAAGCATATCACGGAAGAAATGTCAAAAATGAGGCGCTTTAAAAAAGCCATGAGACGCTAGATGCACCCTTCGCTCATCAGTAACTTCATATCTGACATCAATGGTCGGGCGGCTCTTTTTCTGTGCTTGAATAGTTGAGCACGCTGATATGTCCTAGTAATATGGTTTAGTATGAGCTATTTCAAAATTGGGTTGTTTGGTAATGCAATAGCTCAAAATTCTTAAAAAGATCTGGGGGTTGGTGGAAGGCTTCTTCCGCCCTCTTGCAGAACGTCAGAGCACCCTATGATTTGAGGCTTCGATGGCTCATCGTATCGCATCTCAAACTATAGCAGTCATCGAACGCCACTTACCTCATCAAACAGGCACATGATAGTTAATGCCGATTACTGATCAATAGGAGGGTCTAGCCTCTGCCGAGAACCCAAGTGATATGGTTTGTTCGGTTCAGGGTGGCGTGAAGCAACCAAGAGACGCAGTCCCCACTACCCGGTTCCAATTGAGCACCGGCATTTCTATTCCCAGGTCTTTTTGACGGCAGGATTTCAGTTACACAGCAGTGGCTTTAGGCTGAAGCCCTTGTCATCATGGGGTCGTCACCGACGCCAAGCCATGGCAAGAAAATATCACTTACTAATTATCAACCCGCTTGACCTTCGACTTTAATCCCAATCATGCTGCAAGAGATCATGACTTTCAAACAAGGTGTTTCTTACCGCCTTGCCCGAAATCCATACCGGGTTTCCGGGTGCTGCTTTCCGACCGAGCAAGGACCTGCAACTACTCCACGCCGTCAGCCTTATCCCGCTAAGACCGCCTCACGAAACGAACCTGGAGAATTCTTGCAGAGCTGGGACTAGAGACTCCCCGACTCAGCTTTGGGGCAACTGGTTTCGGACCGTAAGGAATTGACAAAAGTACAGAACAAGAGATCGACACAAAATTCCTGCTGCACGTTCACGCATGCACATTCACGAGTTCGTCCGCAGCAGCACTTTAGAATCCAACCCCAGAATTTGACCGAGCAGTAGCCCCACTTTACTCGTAAGCATTGCTTACCTCTGGATGCAATCAGAACGATATTGTGTTAGCTT
>Ga0335075_10017094_pt1 | contig 10801 bp, 14 predicted proteins | sample Lox_Sample_24_FD_206723 | JGI IMG/M metagenome (GOLD analysis project Ga0335075, IMG submission 206723) | Soil microbial communities from Loxahatchee National Wildlife Refuge, Florida, United States - Lox_Sample_2.4 | ecosystem: Environmental > Terrestrial > Soil > Wetlands | place: USA... | reverse complement strand
TCGGCTGGAGAGGCCGTTGCCTATCACCGTGCCCGGCGCGTCGTGAGGCTTCCCGAGATCTCTGGGGATAACCTAGGATTCGGTGAATTATCGTAGTTCCGAATAAGCCTACTAGATAACTGGTCTCACCTGACCAAGTCAGTCGATGATTCCTGACGGCAAAAGGAGCTACCATGACCGTCTCGTTCCGTCTCAGTCCGGAGCAGGAGCAACTGAAATCCGGCGCCCGCCAGTTCGCCGAAGGGTACCTGCGTCCGCTGGCCGCCGAAGTCCGCCGCGAACCCAACCCGCTCAGGCGAGCCCTGCTGGCCCGGCCGGTGTTCGAGAAGGCGGTCGCCGCGGGGTTCCTCAAGGGCCTCATCCCGGCGCCGTTCGGCGGGACGGCCGCCGGCGGGATCGAGGCCTGCATCCTCATCGAGGAATGGGCCTGCCACAGCCCCGACTTCGTGATATCGCTAGCCGGGCCGCTTCTCGCGCTCGCGCCGGTCTACCAGGCCGGGACCCCGGAGCAGATCCAGCGTTTCGTCGCCCCGTTCCTGGCCGGACACGGCACGCCGGTTGCCGCGATGGCGTTCAGCGAACCGGAGGGCACCGCGAACTTCGCCGCACCACCGCCGGCGGAGGGCCTGCGCACGACCGCCGAACCCCAGGGCGACTGGTGGGTCATCAACGGCCGCAAGGCGTGGGCCTCCCACCTGGCCGGCTGGGACGGCAGCGGCCCCGACCTGATGACCATCGTCTGCCGCACCCCCGGCGGGGTATCCGTCATCGCGGCGGAACGCCAGCACCTGGCTGGCCACATCGAGGTGGAAGAGCACTACGATCTCGTCGGCCTGCGCGGCTGCCTGACCTCACGGATCCGGCTGCGCGACGTGCGCGTACCGAGGTCGAACATCCTGGGTGCCGAGGGGCAGGGTGCCCGGCTCGCCTACGACGCCTTCTGGGCAACCGGCGCGTCGATCGGTGTCTTCGCCGTCGCGGCGATGCGGCAGGCGTTCGACGTGGCCTACCGCTATGCGCTGACCGAGAAACGCGGCGGCGCGGTGCCGATCATCGCGCACCAGTCCGTGGCCGATATCCTCGCGGACGCGAAGAGCCGGATCGAGGCGGTCCGGCTGCTGGCGTGGCGCGCGCTCGATGCCGTGGTCGCGCAGGATCGCGCGGGTCAGGAACTGGCCCTGCACGCGAAGGTCTTCGGCTCGGAGATGGGGGTCGAGGTCATCAGCCGGCTCATGAACGTCGTCGGCGTCCAAGCCTATGACAGTAATTTCCCGCTGATCTCCTACCTGTCACAGGCCCTCGCCTACCCGGTCATCGAAGGCAGCAATACCGGAATCCGCCGCCGCCAGCTCCAGGAACTGTTCCGCTCACCTGGATACGATCCGCTCAGTGCCTCCGGAATGACCTGAGGGGCTGGAGATGATCCGTTGCCGGCTCAGCTCGCGCATCTCGCGCGGGGCGATACCGAAATTCCGGCGGAATGCGCGGCTGAAAGAGGCCGAGTCGGTGAATCCGTGCCGCAGCGCGATGTCGGTGACCGTGGACCGGTCCAGCGGATCTGCCAGCAGCAGGGCACACCGCTCAAGGCGCATCGCGCGTACCGTCTGCGCGAAGGTGTACTCGTGCTGCTCAAACAGCCGGTGCAGCAACCGGGGCGAAATCGCGAAGCGGCGACAGACCGCGGCGACGGAAAGTCCGGGATCGGCCAGGTTCGCCGCCACGAACCGCAGCACATCGGTGCGGAGAGCATCGCGAAGAGCATCCTGCGCCGGCTCATCTCTGCCGCGGGTGCCGAGTGCCGCGGAAACGACTGAGGCAAACGACTGCTCCAGTTCGGCTCGCACATGCACCGAATCCGGCTCGTCCACGTCCCACATGGAACGCATCATGGTGGCGGCAAGGCCGCCCACTCCGGAACCACCGTCGACCGGCATCGCCGTGCCCTGCCTCGGATGGGGCAACCGCATGCTCAGCAGCGTGTGCGGGACACGGAAAGTGAACATGCGCCACGGCGAATCGAATTCGAGGAAATACGGCACGCTGGTATCAACGACCCACAGCTGACCCGTTGACGCTACTGATTCCCGGTCGCCTTGCTGGACCCGGCACCGGCCGGCGACCATCAAATTCACGAAGTAGAACTCACCGTCGGAGTGGGCCACCTCGCGCGGGCCATGCAATGTCTGCTGAGCCTGCGACCAGACATCGGTCCGGCTCACCTCGCCCAGTGGCCTCGCCTCAACGCCACTGGCGAAACCGACACCGGGACCTCTTCGGTGTCATGGGGATGAAGACATCGCAGATCACATCGTGCCAGTAGCCGAACTGATCGCGAATCGGCTGCTCCGCAATGTTCCAGACGGGCACGGGCACCTCCCTCCCGAGGCCAGTGAACGACTGAACGACATCGGTTAATTAAGAAGCATAGACGAGGAACAGCTTGTGACCGCGCCGCGAGCTCGGGTGACCGTGAACCTCCCGGCTCAGCTGACCAGCCCAGACGCGGGTTCCCGGGGAATAAGGGCCTGGCGTCAGGCCCGTCCCCTCGCGGCGTCACCCCGCACGGCGACCAAAGGATGCAAAGACATGCCACAGGACACGACAGGACCGGCCAGTACCCCCACCCGGCAGCGCGCGGAGGTTGACTGGAACAGGGGCGCTAGCGGGCCACAGGCACCAGCGCTTCCGCCGGCCGGCCTGCCCACCCGCGCGCTGCTGGGGAACCTCCCGGCGCAAGCCGGCGGCCTCATCCTGGATCTGGCCTGCGGCACCGGCTCGCCCGCCTTCGAGGCGGCTCGCCGGAACCCGGGAGCGCGGGTGCTAGGCGTCGACCGGGCTGGCAAGCTGATCGACGCCGCGCGGGCGCTCGCGGCCGCCCACGCGATTGGCAACGCTGGCTTCGAGGTGATGTCGCTGGACACGCTTACCCTGCTGGACAGATCCGTGGACGCGGCAATCTCACAGTTCGGCTTCCTGCAGGAAGGCGACATCGCCGCGTCAGTGGGAGAGCTGTCACGGGTGCTGAAGGACGGCGCGCCGTTCAGCGTGGCCGCCTGGGACGCGATGGAGCTGAACACGCTGATCAGCCGCGCGGCCCAGGCGCTGCAGCGCCACGCCCCGGCTGAGCTGCTGCCCGACCTCGGCTACCTGACCGAGCTCGCGGCGCCGGGGCTGCGCGAGCGGCTGCTGCGCGAGGCGGGCATCTCCACCCTGCATACCCAGATGTTCTCCTGGCAGCTCCCGATGCCCTCAGCCGCCGCCGTGTGGGCGGCCATCTCCGGGCCGGTCCCGTTCGGGCGGGCACTGGACGCTCTGGCCGGCAGCGAACTGCAGACCATCAGGCTCGAACTCAAGCAGGAGACGGCCGAATTCCGCGCGGAGGGTCGCCCGCAAGGGCGGTCCCTACCGCGACAACGGTCCAAAGGCGTGACGCATAACTGCGGGATCGCAGTTCATATACCGCCACGCTGATGTCGGCCTGGCGCAGCGCCTGCGCCAGGCACAGGCACAGCAGCTCGTTTCAGCCAGCCAATTCCAGAACCCGGCGCTTCAAGGCCGCGTTGAAGGCGTCGAACCCCGCATCGGTCCACCGCGAATTCGCGTCGGCCAAGCGGGACAGCAGACCGCTCATGTACTCCCGCTGCGTCAGCCTCGTTCCGCCGCCGGGGAGAGCGCTGAGGATGAATTCGTGGACACCAGAGAAAACGACCGCTGGCAGCCACGGCATCCCGGGAAGCGTCGGGGCCCATGCCAGCCTGACGCCCGGTGTGGCCGCCACGACAGGTACCCGGGCCCTGTACGGGCGACGCCCTGGTGGCCCCTCGGCGAGCAGCAGCCAAGTGCCAGGCTCCGCACGCCCGTCAATCTGCTGGATGAATATCGCCCATTCCGGATAACGCGGAAAGTCGGTGAGCACGGCCCACACCGCTTCAGTGCTGGCCGGTATCTCAGTGACAGCTTCTACTGTGCGCATTGGCTCTACTTTCTAGGACGGGGACGGGTTGGCTCCAGCTGGGACGCGGATGCGGGACGACAGGAGTCGTGGTTGTCCTTCTCGTGCGTGTGCACAACCAGGCTCGCACGGTGGAAGGCATGACGAGCCGGGCACCGCCCTAGCTCAGTGCTATACCCATCTCCTGGATGGACCCGAATTCGCCGGGGAAAGCCGGGCAGTACTTCAGCGTCTTGAACGCCGACTCCGAATAGGGGTTGTCGTTGGACACGCATGGTCGCGAATGGGCCTGGGCGATGTTCAGTTTCGCGTACAGCCAGGCGACGGAATTGGAGGTCATCGAGGTACCGCGGTCGGCGTGCACGGCACGCGGCTTTACGTCATCGTTGGCGGCGATGGCGTGCTCGATGAGTTCCTTCGCCAGGACGCCTGCCTCGTCCCAATTCTCGCATTTCACCCGGCGAAGGCGAGGACGAGTTTGCGCGCTGAGGTCTTCACTCCGAGGGTACGTGTGCCTGTTCTGGAGCGGAACAAGCTGGCACACATTGCACAGCAAGCGTGCGCGGGCGGCCAAGACGACCGCCGGGTTTGGGGGCGAGGATTCGAGATGAGCGGTGGGGAGACCTGCAGCAGCCTGGGGCGCAAGTTGCGTTATAGGTCTAGACAACATGGAATTTATGTCGGAAGGCCGGGCTCACGGGCTCTTCGCCCCGGTGGTTCGTCAGGAGGGACGCCATGGCACCACTCGCGCTCGTCCACGGAAACCCGGAGACGCCGGCGGTCTGGGACCATCTGGCGCCGTCGCTGGAGGCCGCCGGCCGGGACCCGGTGCGCTTGTCGCCGCCTGGCTTCGGCGCCGCGGTGCCGCCAGATTTCCAGGCGACTCCGGCCGGGTATCGGGACTGGCTCATCGGTGAGCTTGAGCGCTTCGGCGAGCCGGCTGACGTCCTCGGGCACGACCTGGGGGGCGTGTTCGTGCTCCTGGCGGTCATCGACCGCCCGGACCTCATCCGCAGCTGGGCATCGGATGCCATCGGGCTCCTGCATCCCGGCTACACCTGGCACGAGCGCGCCCGGATGTGGCAGACGCCGCAGGCGGGAGAGGCGTGGGTGAAGCGGACGCTCGACGCGCCGCGCACCGAATGGGCGTCGCTGCTCGTCTCGATCGGCATGGCCGCGCCGGCCGCGGACCGGGTGGCGTCCGGCTTCGACGCCGTCATGGGACGCTGCGTCCTCGCGTTGTACCGGGCCGCGCGCCAGCCGGTGATGGCCGGGCTGGGCCAGAACCTGGCGGCCGCCGCCCGCCGGCCGGGCCTGGGGATCGTCGCGCGCGGTGACGGCAACGTCGGCACCCTCGCCCAGCGGCAGGAGGCCTGCCGGACCGCCGGAGCCGCGGCCGTCGAGGTTGACGCCGGCCACTGGTGGATGACCGGCGGCGACCAGGACGCCGTCTTGACGGCGCTCACCGACCTGTGGACGCGCGCAGGTTGACCAGCGGCCCGGAAGCGTCGCGTATCTGGTCCCCCGGGCGACGAGCCAACGCAACCGGCCGAAGGATCAGTCGCCCCGGTCAGCGAGAACGTGACCCAATAGGAGGCCGCGACGCGTGCCGGGGATCCGCCGCCCTCCGGCACTACCTGTCCCTGCACTGCTAACCGTTAACAACAAAGGAGAGATCATGACCGAAGTCAACCCGATGGCCCTGCTCAAGGACGCGATCAACTCACTCGACCCGGCCAGCATCGCCGCCTGCTTCACCGCGGACTACCAGTGCGAGATGCCGATGCACCCCTCGCGCAGCTTCGAGGGCACCGCCCACGTCGTGGACAACTGGACGCGGATCCTAGGCCGGACACCCCAGCTGAAGGCCGCGGTCCTGCGCTTCCACGTCGGCGACCTCACCTGATCCGAATGGGAGATCAAGGGGATGAACGCCGACGGCAGACCTGCCCTCTTCCGCGGATGCGTCATCTGCACGTTCCGCGACGGGCTGATCGACTGGACGGGGTTCTACCTCGAGCCGGTCACCGACGTGATGTGATGCCTGTCAATACCGAGTGTAGCGGGCCAAAACAGGCCGTAAGTGGCTGACCTGCAGGTTCGCCTGCGATACTGCTCGTACGGCTGGCAGCATTGCGGGCTTGTGACGGTACGGATGCTCTACCTGGTGTTCGTCCGCAACTTGCCCGAGGTGGAGATCGCCGCGATCGGCGATTTTCTGGTCTTCGGCGGAAGCGAGCTTGCGCAGAGCCCGAACCCTGGGGCCTTGTCGTCAAGCCGGTCCGCGGCGGTCAGCATTGTGATCGTCGGACACGCCGGCCCGCCCGCCGCCGTCGCACTCTGGGAGGATGGCGAGGGTTCTTGAGTTACCCGTTCCTGGGAATCTCGTGTGAGGCATCCGCGCTATAACTAGCGTGGCGACGGCTCGCCGGATGCGCCGCTTAGTCAAGCTGATTGTCGCGAGTGGTGTGACCGTCCGAGGAGCGGATGACATTGCCTTTGCAGGCCACCGACGTCGGCCACTCCCGCAGCTCCGTTCCTGGAGCGGTCGTGGGTGCCGAGGGCCTGGGGGTCCAACGGCATGTTCTGGGACCTGTGTTGGCGGTCCGTGACGGCAGCGCAATTGACCTGGGCGCTCCACGCCAGCGCGCTGTCCTAGCCCTGCTGTTGTCCAGGGCGGGAGACACGGTGCCGTTGTCCCGGATCATCGAGGCGTTCTGGGGGCAAGATCCGCCGCGTTATGCCGTCAACGTCGTGCAAAAGCACGTCGGGGCGCGAGGGCCCTCCAGGCCAGCCAGCGCATCATTACCGCCGCCGACCCGCTCCCCGACGACCCTTCGCCAGGCCATCGACGCCATCAACCGCATCAGCTAGTGTGCCGCATCAGCCAGCGTCCACCCTGTAACCGCTGACGCGCCGACTGGGATGGGTGCATCGTCGTTAGTACTGGGCGTCGTATCTCTGCTGAGCCGCGGAGACCTCCACGAGGTGCGTTTCGGCCCAGTCACCGAGGACGGCGATCGGACCAGTGAGCGAGCGGCCGAGGTCGGTGAGCGTGTACTCGACGCGCGGCGGTACCTCGGCGAAGACCTCGCGGGTGATCAGTCCGTCTCGCTCGATCCGGCGCAGCGTCTGGGTCAGGACCTTCGGCGCGACCGGGCCGAGACGAGCGCGCAGTTCGGAGAAGCGCATCGGCCCGTCACTGAGCAGCAGCACGACGAGCGCCGTCCACTTGTCGCCCATTCGGTCCAGGACCAGCCGCGTCGCGCAGTTCGGATCGAACATGTCGCCCTCGGCTGCCTCGGTGCGGCGGGCGCGTAGCTGGGCCAGCAGCCGCGGGGCTCCATTAGTAACCATGAGGTACTTATATCACGTTGAAGTACTTAGTAACTAATTGATAGCTTCGGGTCAGAGCCGGGAGACCAGCCTGATTCCCACGCGGCCAGCCGGCGCGCCCAGACAACTGACATCCGAAGGGAACTGCCATGACAACCGCAATCGTGGGCACCGGACGAATCGGCGGCGCCGTCGCCAGGCTCCTGGTGGCCGGGGGCGAGCCCGTCATTCTCGCCGCGAAGGGCACTGAGCGCCCGCGGGCGCTCGCCAGCGAGCTCGGGCCGCTCGCGCGTGCCGCGTCCGTGGAGGAGGCGGTCAGCGGCGCCGGCACCGTCGTCCTCGCCGTCACGTTCGGCACCGCGCAGGAGCTGGTCCCGCAGTACGCGCACCTGCTTGCGGGCAAGGTGGTCATCGACCCCACGAACCCGATCGCCTTCGACGAGCAGGGGCAGCTGACCCGGCTGCTGCCCGACGGGCAGTCCGCCGGGTCGGTCCTAGCCGGCCTGCTGCCCCCGGGTGCTCACTATGTCAAGGCCTTCGGCTCGTTCCTGGCGTCGGCGCTTGCCGACGGCGCCAACCGCGAGCCGAAGCGCGCCGCGCTCATCTACGCCGCCGCCGACGACGCCGCCGCGAAGACGGCCGAGGAGCTGATCCGGACGGCCGGCTACGAGCCGGTCAAGGCCGGGGGAGTGGCCGCCGCCGGACGGATCGAGGCCGGAGGCGACCTGCAGTTCAACGGCGAGTCCGTCGATCCCGACCGCGCCCGCGCCGCCCTGGCACCGCTCCGGCAGGCCGGCTAACAGCCTGCCGCGCGACTGGAAAGATCCCCAGGGCAGATACCGGAGCCCATAGCTCAAGGGCACCCCTGGTCCCATGACGCGCCGGGCCAACGCTTTCCGTCGAGCATTAGCACAGACCGGCAAGACAGACTCGCTGGCAATTAGCCTCAGTGCAGATTGGCACTGACCGAAGGAAGAGGAAGAAAATGGCAAGAAAGATTCTGGTGGTGGGCGCGTCCGGCACGCTCGGCGGCCTCACGCTGTGCGAGCTGGTCAGGCGTGGCGCCGATGTCCGGGCACTCGTCCGAGCCGAGCGAAACCTGCCCGGACAGGTCGAGCAATTCATCGGCGACCTGAGCGATCGCTCAAGAATCGAGAAGGCCCTGGACGGCGTTCAGGCGGCGTACTACATATCGCCACACGAAACCGATGAGGTCGAGTTCGCCGAGAACTTCATCCAGGCGTGCGAGGCCGCAGGGGTCCGTCTCGTGTTCGCCGGGGTCCAGATCCCTGACCCCGACATGGCAGCCAACTTTGCTCGGCTGTTCCCTCACTACAAGGGCAAGATCGACATCGGCGCGGCGATGGCCGCAGCGGCGAACCATGTCGTCATCTCCGTGGCTTTCGCGAACTGGATGCAGAACGACGAGCAGTTCAAGGAAGACATCCTCAACGGCGAGTTCGGGCAGTCACTCGACCCTAGGGGGGTGAACCGTATCGACTTGCGCGACGTAGCCGAGATCAGCGCATCGGCCCTGCTCGATCCGGATTTCCCCGAGGGCGATTACTTCATCGTCGGACCGGAGTCGCTGAGCGGTCAGCAGTGCGCCGACATCTGGGCGACCGCGCTCTACCGTCCGGTCCGTTACCTGGGCGACGACGAGCAAGCCTGGCGGCAAGCGGTCGCCCGCCGCCTGACCGGGAACAAGCAGGTGGACTGGCTATACTCCTTCGAGTTCCTCTCGACCAACGAGCTTCCCACGGATCCCGATGCGCTCAAGGCCACCGAAAAGCTGCTGGGCCATCCGACGCGGAACTACCGGACCTACGTTCGCGATACCGCCCGGGAATGGGCCGGTTTGGCAAAGTAGTAAGCGGCACCAAGCCAGAGGCCAAGTGACGGCCGTCCCGCATGGGAGCGGGGCGGCCGCTCCTCGTATCCGGTTTACCAAAATTATACAGTTATTCCGCGGAACCGTTTCCCCGCGCCCCCGGTGGGGGTGCCAAGTATTTTCTTTCCAGCGAAGAACGAATCAGGAGATGAATTATGCCTGACGTCATGATGGCCGGGGAACCTGTACCACTTCAGAACTCGCTACGGGGCCTCTGAGCTGGGATTTGGCGTGGTCGGCGGGATGGGGCATGATGGCGGCTCGTGTCTGTCCGTCTGCTGTACTTGCTCGTGGTCCGGGTGTTCGGCTGGCTGGTCCTGCTGGGCCGTAGCCAGGCGTCCAAGGACGCGGAGATCCTTGTGTTGCGGCATGAGGTGATGGTGCTGCGCCGTCAGGTGGACCGGCCCAGGCCGGACTGGGCCGACCGGGCGATCCTGGCAGCCCTCGCCCGGCTGCTGCCGGCCACGCTTCGAGGCAGTCGCATGGTCACGCCGGGGACGCTGCTGGCCTGGCACCGCCGCCTGGTCACCCGCAAGTGGATGTACCCGCGACGACCGGGCCGCCCGGCGGTCGGTCGGGAGGTCCGCGATCTTGCGTTGCGGCTGGCTGAGGAGAACCCGGCGTGGGGATACCGCCGGGTGCACGGCGAGCTCACCCGCCTTGGCTACCGGGTCAGCGCGGCGACCGTGCGACGGATCCTCCGCGCTCGTGGCTACCTGCCCGCTCCGCGAGGCCTGGACACCTCCTGGCGTGCCTTCCTGCGGGCACAGGCAGAGGGCCTGCTGGCCTGCGACTTCTTCAGCGTGGACACGATCTTCCTCAAGCGGCTGTACGTGCTGTTCGTGATGGAGGTGGCCACCCGGCGGGTCCATATCCTCGGGGTGACACGGAACCCGGACGGCGCCTGGTGCGCCCAGCAGGCCCGCAACCTGGCCATGGACCTCGCCGACCGGATTGGTCAGTTCCGGTTCTTCATCCGCGACCGCGATGCCAAGTTCACGGCCGCGTTCGATGACGTCTTCGCCAGCGAGGGCATAAGAGTGGTGAAGTCGCTGCCAAGGGCGCCCCGGGCGAACTGCTACGCCGAACGCTGGGTACGGACAGTACGGGCCGAGTGCACCGACCGGATGCTGGTCTACGACGAGACGCATCTGCAGGCGGTTCTGCGGGCCTACTCGGGCCACTATAACGGGCACCGGCCGCACCAGTTCCCGAACCAGCGGCCACCCGATCATGACGAGCCGGTCGTCGTGCCACTGGACGCGCCAGTGCAGCGTCGGAAGGTGCTTGGCGGGGTGATCAATGAGTACCGCCGATGGTCTAGCGGAGGAAGGGGCGGCGTCGGCTGGACATCGCGGCCCGGCGTCGGGGCACCTGCCCCGCATCTGGCCTAGGGCGGCCGGCTTTTGGCAAGTCCCCGATTGCTGGACCCGTACGCCCGAGCAAACATGGAGCAAACATGGGGACAAAACGGGCACATAAAAAATGACCTGGAGCCATAAAACCCCAGGTCAGAACGGGTGAGGTCTTCACGTTTGGGGCTAGCCTGGGGAAACGCGGCTCGTGGTGATTGGTGGCCACAGGTTAAGCGGGGTTTGGCCACGCTTTCCGGAGGGCTGGGC
>Ga0335075_10017092_pt1 | contig 10802 bp, 9 predicted proteins | sample Lox_Sample_24_FD_206723 | JGI IMG/M metagenome (GOLD analysis project Ga0335075, IMG submission 206723) | Soil microbial communities from Loxahatchee National Wildlife Refuge, Florida, United States - Lox_Sample_2.4 | ecosystem: Environmental > Terrestrial > Soil > Wetlands | place: USA: Florida... | reverse complement strand
CGAGGACCGCAGCCCCTCCGCGTCGATGGCGATCAGCTCGCCCGGCTCGACCTCGCGCACGAACGACGCGCCGCAGATGTCCAGCGCCGCGGTCTCGCTGGCGACCACCCAGCCGCGCTCCAGCCGTCCGAGCACCAGCGGGTGCACGCCGTGCGGGTCGCGGGCCGCGTAGAGGGTGTTTTCGTCCGAGAAGACCAGGCAGAACGCACCCTTGAGGGTGGGCAGCAGGTCCATCGCGGCGGCTTCGATGCCCTTGTCCGCGGCGTTCGCGGCGAGCAGCCCGCAGATCAGGTCGGAGTCGCTGGAGGACCCGGTGAGCCCGGCGTGCGGTTTGAGCCCGGCGGCGACGGTGCGTTCCTGCAGCTCGGCGGTGTTGACCAGGTTGCCGTTGTGCGCGAAGGACAGGCCGCTGCCGGTGGCCGTGGTGCGGAAGATCGGCTGTGCGTTCTCCCAGATGGTGGCTCCGGTCGTGGAGTACCGGCAGTGGCCGACCGCGATGTGGCCCTGCAGGGACTGCAGGACCTGCTCGTCGAAGACCTGGCTGACCAGCCCGAGATCCTTGAAGACGACGATCTGCGAGCCGTCGGAAACCGAGATGCCCGCTGCCTCCTGCCCGCGGTGCTGCAGGGCGTAGAGGCCGTAGTAGGTCAGTTTGGCGACTTCTTCCCCGGGAGCCCAGACGCCGAAGACGCCACACTCCTCACGGGGTTCCGGTTCGGGTTGATCAGGACTGACGGAGGGGTCGGAAACCACCGAGGAGCTCCCAGGACGACGCGGGCGGGCCGCCATCAGTGTAAAGGCTGGACCGCGCGGCCAGCCGGTCCACGACGTGGTTCTGCCCACTACGGGGGAGATTTGCGTGAGCAGTGCTCTCTGCTCGGAGCGGGCGATTCGTGCCGGACATGAGCCAGGCCCCGCACGGAGTGGATTGGGCCACTTCGTGCGGGGCCTGAGATTCGGGGGCGCCGGGAGGCGTCGGAGCGGTCGCGGCTGCTGGCGGGCGGCGGCTCCGGCCGTCCGGCGAGGTGCGCGCCGGGCCTCTGGCCCGGCTTGACTCAATGCGACTCGGCGAGACACCGAGCCCGTGCGAACCGGCTGATCGGGACAGCCAGCACGCCCGGGCGGGTCAGCGAGCGGCGAGCCACTTCGAGCGACCGCCGCGTCCGGGAACCCAGCAGCCGTTCGCGGCCGGGCCGGCGTCGGACGTTCGGTCGGGAAGCGCCAGCACTTCGCCGAGCACCTGACCGGCTTCGCCACTCGACCGCCAGAGCGTCGACGAGGGCGCGAAGATGTTCTGCTCCGCACCGGGAAGACGGGCGGCTTCCACGTCGTCCTCGGCGTTGAGCCGGACGACGTCGACCACGTTGTCGTGGACCCGCACCCCGACCACGGCCTGGACTTCGCCGAGCTCGTTCGTCGGGTGGACGAACTGGTAGCCGCGGGCGATCAGCTGCTGCAGGCCGTGCTCGATGTCGAAGCCGGTCTTCTCAGCCGAGGACATCGTCGAACTCGCCGTCCTTCGCACCGGCGAGGAACGCGGCCATCTCGGCGCGGGTGTAGACGAGCGCCGGGCCCTCCGGGAAACGGGAGTTCCGCATCGCGATCTCACCGGATACCAGCGGGGCGACCTCGACACAGTTGCCTACCGCGCCGCTGTAGCTCGCCTTGCGCCACTGCGCGCCGGTCAGACGGTCGGCCGGAATGCCGTTCTCGAACTGCTCAGCCATGATGCCCACCTTCCAAGAAGGACGAGGGAAAGCCCAGGAATCTGCATGTGCATCTTCCCGTGACAGCGACGCTAGCACGCGCGCATGCAGCGGTAAATGCACGTGCAGAATTTTCCGGCAAATTTCTCACTGCGTGACGACGGGTTTCAGTAGAAGTTCTCGAACAGGTGATTCGAGCACTACCCGAACGGGCTAAATGCTACGGAGGGTTAGAAGATGCGGGGAAGTTGAGCGCAGAGTGGCCGGGACTCGCCGCTGTCGAGCGCGGGGAGTGAATGGTGGGCACGGATAGTGATGGCCGCTGTGGTGGGCGGGTGACGTCCGACCGGGTCGACGGAGGGATTTTTCGGACTTATGCACGCTCGGTGATGGGTATTGCCGGGCCGGGGTTCTCTATTTGGCTACTCGTTGCCCGGTCGGCATGGGGAAGGGCGGAGAGGGGACGGGCGGGAATTCTTTGCCGGGGGAATTTCGGGATGGGCGGGAGAGGGGGAAGTGGGGACGGATATGCGGGGAAGGGCGAGGTGGAGTGGGCGGCTTTGGCAAGAACCGTCGGCTGGGCAGAGAAAGACCCCGGGAGACCGCCAGCAGAGAACTCAACGGCACCGACTCCGCGGGGCACCGACTTAGCGGCCAAGCCCACAAGCCACAGTCACCAACCGCACCCGCACCAGCCGCACCCGCACCAGCCGCCTGCCGCCACCGCACCCGGCGCCAACCGCGCCCGGCACCAACCGCCTGCCGCGGCTAACCGCCTGGACCGGCACCCACGGCCGCACAAACCCAGCAGGGCTTAAATCTCCGCCTTGCGCTTGGCGATTCGGGCCCGGCTTCGTTCCGGCGTCTCCGCGTCGACCGCGAGCAAGTCCAGCGCCCGCCCGTACTTCTCGATTTCGTCGCGTTTGTCCAGGTAGTGCGCGCCGGTCAGGTACTCGACGTACACGATGTTCGGCAGTTCCGCCTCGGCGAAGCGCAGCAGCGAAAACGCGTGTTCCGCCGACAACCCGCTTCGGCAGTACGGCAGGATCTGCACCGACACGTGCGGCAGCGTCGTCACCTCGAGCAGGTACTCCAGCTGCTGCTTGAACACCTTCGGCCCGCCGATCGGCCGGTACAGCACCGATTCGTCCAGCACGGCCCAGATTCGCGGGGCGTCCGGGCGGGCCAGCATCTTCTGCCGTCGCATGCGCAGGGCGACCAGCTGGTCCACCCGCTCGTCGGCGAGTTCCGGGCGGCCGTGGCTGAAGATCGCCCGTGCGTACGGCTCGATCTGGAGCAGGCCGGGCACGAACAGCGGCTCCCAGGTCTGGATCCGGGACGCCGCTTCCTCCAAGCCGACCAGGTCGGTGAACCAGGTCGGCACCGTCTCGCCGAACTTGCGCCACCAGCCCGCTTCGTTGGACTGCTTGACCATGTCGAGGAACGACTTGCGCTCGTTCTCGTCCGCGACGCCGTACATCGTCAGCAGGTCGGCGACGTCGCGTTCCTTGAACCCGACGCGGCCCAGTTCCAGGCGCGAGATCTTGGATTCCGAGCCGCGGATGTTGTAGCCCGCTTGCTGCCGGGTGATGCCGGCTTCCTCGCGCAGTTTGCGGAGCTGGGAGCCGAGGATCATCCGGCGTGCTGTCGGGCCGAGGCTCTGCTCGCCGGCGGACGCGCCTACCGCGTTCATGACCAGGGCCCTTCCTCGCCGCTCGTTCGCTGGGGAAATCGAAGTCCGACTACCCAAAGTACACGCAGGGCACCGCTCCGGACAGGGCGGCACGTGCCGCTGCACCGGGCGATTCTACGGAGTGTGGGCCTTCGGCGACACTGTCCGCAAGCGGTTGCCCTCCGGAAAATCAGATCCGCACTACCGGCAGCCAGTGCGAAAGGTCGGCACGGCTGCCGGAGGCGGACACCCGGGCGGCGGCCACCGCCTCGTCCCAGCCGAGCAGTCCGGTCGCCAGTTCCAGCCAGGTCCGGCCGTCGGTCTCGACGACGTTCGGCGGGGTGCCCCGGGTGTGCCGCGGGCCTTCGATGCACTGCACCGCGGCGAACGGCGGGACCCGCACTTCCACCGTGTGCCCGGGGGCGTCCTGTGCGAGCGTGCGCAGCGTCGCGCGCACCGCCGCGGCCAGCGCCGGACGGCCCGGATCCGGGCCGTCACCTCGCAACCAGTCCGAAACGGCCAGCACCGCCGCCCGTAACTGAGCGGGATCGACCGAACGCGAAGAGGCCATGCCGCAACAGTAGAGTGAGCGCGGACGGACTTTCAGGCACCCGGCACCGAGGGACGGCGATGGCGCAGCGGGACGAGGCAGATCGGATGGCTTCCCGGACCTCAGCGGGCAAACGCCCCCGGCGGAACGCGTACCCGCGTCGCGGGCCGCAGGGAAAACCCGAGGTCACTCCCGAAATGCGCGCCAACGCCCGTGCCAACCCGAACAGCTGGCTGTACGTCATCGACGAGGCGTTCGACGCCCGCGGCCCGGTGCCGTCCTGGGCGGTCGTCGGGGCGTACCCGGTGAACGGGGCCGGCGAAGTGGTCGAAGACTTCCATCCCAACGACCGTTACCGGCCCTCGCCGAAGGCGCTCGGTTTCCCCGAGCCGCGCAACGAGCTTGAGCGGCTGCTGCAGATGGTCCGCGCCGAGCACCGGCCCGCCGAAGACCTGCCGGGCGTCATCCTCGATTCGACACTGCTCGTCTACGCGATGTCCCCGTTGCAGCGCACGGTGATCGGCTTCCACAACGCGGACGGCCGGGTCATGGTGCCGGCGTACACCGCGAAGGCGCTCGTGCCGCGCGAATGGCCGCACGCCCGTGCGGTGCTCGGCCGCGACATCGTCCACCTGCTCGCCGGGCATCCGGTCGCGATCAACCCGCACGACCTGATCACCGCGGTGGTACCGGCCGAGCACCTGGTGAAGGCGCTCGCCGAAGAAGGCCGCTGAGCTGGGCATTCCACTCTGCCGAGTGATCATCGAGTCGCTGAACCGCGCGCACCCGGGCATCGTGATCCGGTAGAGGACCCGCGTCCGGTGAAGGAGCCCCAGGGTGAAGCGTCGTCTGCTGCCGCGCTGGAGCGCGGTTTTCTTCGCCGGGATCGCCGGTGTCGCCTTCGCCGCTCCGGCCGAGGCCGGGCCGAACCCGGAGGACACTTACGCCGGCTCGCAAATCGCGAAGCACGAAGGCGTCCACGGGACGCCGATCGGCTACTCGGCGCAAGACCAGTACCTCGGCCACGACGTGAGCGGCCATCAGGGCCCGGTCGACTGGCCGGCCGCGGCGGGGGCGGGCGCGAAGTTCGTGTACGTCAAGGCGACCGAGGGGGTCACCTTCGTCAGCAAGCAGTTCACCCAGCAGTACAACGGTTCCTACCAAGCCGGGATCGTCCGCGGCGCCTACCACTTCGCGCTCCCGGACGTGTCCGACGGGGCGAGCCAGGCGAACTACTTCCTCGCGCACGGCGGCGGCTGGTCGGCGGACGGGATGACCCTGCCCGGCGCGCTCGACATGGAATACAACCCCTACGGCGACACCTGTTACGGCAAGAACCCGGGCGACCTGGTCGCCTGGATGCACGCGTTTTCCGACACTTATCGCGCGCGCACCGGACGGCTGCCGACCATCTACACCTCGACCAGCTGGTGGAAACGCTGCACCGGAAACGACCCGACGTTCGGCGGGAATCCGCTCTGGATCGCGCGCTACAACTCGCAGCTCGGCGAGCTTCCGGCGAGCTGGCGGCAGCACGCCATCTGGCAGTTCGCGAACGCGGGCGCGCTGCCCGGCGACCAGAACTGGCTCAACGGAACACAGGCCGCACTCCGCAATCTGGCATTCGGGTGAATGTTCGTGACATTGTCACTAATTGGTCATCACTGACCGATGAAAATCACCCACCCGTCCATTCATCTTCACGGAACTTGATGACAAACCCGGGTCCGTCCTCAAGAATCTCCCCCGTGGCGGCTACCTGCACATAGCCGCCCTCCGCGAGGGTATCCGTGAAGGGATTCGACGATGTCCATTTCCCGAAGAGGCCGGCGCACCGCGCTGCTTTCCGCACTGACTGTCCCAGTCGTGGCGCTCCTGCTCGGCACCGCGACCCAGGCGACGGCGGCACCGGCCCAGTCCCCGCTTTCGGCGCGGGAGATCAACGCCGTCAACGCCGACATCCAGGCGAACAACCACGTCATGGGGTCGCAGATCCGGCGCGTCGAGGGGGACCAGTCCACCCCGGCGTCGAAGTCCGCCGCACAGCTGCCGCAGCCGGCGGCCGCACTGCCGAACCAGGTCGCGGCGACGGTGTCCGGCATCGACGTGTCCGGTTACCAGGGCAATGTCGACTGGGGCAACTGGTGGGGCCAGGGCAAGCGGTTCGTGTGGACCAAGGCCACCGAGAGCACCAACTACACGAACCCGTACTTCGCGCAGCAGTACAACGGCTCCTACAACCAGGGATTCATCCGGGGCGCGTACCACTTCGCCACCCCGAACACCTCCAGCGGCGCGGACCAGGCGAACTACTTCGTCTCGCACGGCGGCGGCTGGTCGGGTGACGGCAAAACCCTGCCCGGCGTCCTCGACATCGAGTACAACCCTTACGGCGCAACGTGTTACGGCTTGAGCCCGTCGTCGATGACGGCGTGGATCAAGGACTTCCACGACACCTATCACGCCCGCACCGGCCGCTGGCCGGTCATCTACACCTCGACGAACTGGTGGAACCAGTGCGTCAACGGCGACTTCTCCAGCACCGCGCCGCTGTGGGTGGCCCGGTACTCGTCGTCGGCCGGACCGCTTCCGTACAACTGGGGCTACTACACGGTGTGGCAGTACACCTCGACCCCGATCGACCAGGACACCTTCAACGGGGCTTACGACCGGCTGCAGGCACTCGCCAACGGCTGATCCGCGCCCGCCCGCTCCCGGTCGCCGCGTCCCCTGCCGGACGCGGCGGCCGGGAGCCGCTTTTGTCCTGCCTTCCCGCGCCTTGCACAATGCAGACCTGGGGCGGAGACGGAACCGCCTGGGCCGGCGGGGCGTCAGACCGCGGCGCTAGTCGGTGCAGCAGGAAGGCGGAACCGAAGATGACTTACCCACCGCAACCCGGACAGGGCGGAGACCCGCACGGACAGGGCTGGCAGCAGCCGGGCACCGGCGGCGTGCCGCAGCAGCCGGGGTGGGACCCGAACGCGCAGCAGCAACCGGCATGGGACCCCAACGCCCAGCACCAGCAGCAGGCGTGGGACCCCAATGCCCAGCCGCAGCAAGCCTGGGATCCCAACGCACAGCAGCAGCAAGCCTGGGACCCGAACGCGCAGCAGTACCCGGGCGGGCAGTACCCGCAGCAGCCCTACCAGGGCACCCAGCAGTTCCCGCAGCAGGGCTGGGACCAGGGCCAATACCCCGGAGGGCCGGGCGGCGAGCCGCCGAAGGGCAACAAGACCGGGCTGTGGATCGGCATCGCGGTGGCTGTCGTGCTGGTCGCCGCGCTGGGCATCACCGGCTTCGTCGCGCCGGGCTTTTTCCTGAGCAAGGACAAGACCGACAACCAGGCGCAGACCCAGTCGCAGGCGCCGAGCCCGTCCAAGCTGGCCCCGCCGTCCAAGTCCTCGCTGCCCACCGACGACGAGACGGCGCCGACCGACACCGGCTCGCCGAGCACCGGTCTTCCCGGCGGAGCGGACACCAGCCAGGGCAAGCAGCTCGTCACCGACTTCATCGCCAAGATCAACGCTAAGGACCAGGAAGGCGCGCTCACCCTGGTGTGCCCGTCGTCCAAGAGCTCCGCGACCGCAAACATCCAGGACGCGATCGGCAAGGACCCGCAGCTGCAGGCGGACTCGGTCCGGGCGAGCGAGTACCTGGCGTCGGCGACGGTGAGCGGCACCTTGTCCGGCCGTCCGGCGCACGGCTTGCTGATGGCCACGCCCACCAACGGCGTCTTCTGCGTCAGCTCGTTCTTCGCGTTCTGATTCGTGCGTTCGCCTCTGCTGTGGACGTTCGTCGCGTCCGCGGTTCTGCTGTGCGGGGTCGGCGGCTGGCTGCTGACCGACCCCGCCACCAGCCGCAGTGACGCGCTGAAGACCGCCGGGCTGGCCGGCGGCGCGGTGGTGGCGTTGTACGCACTGTGGCTCAACGATCGCCGCCGCCGGGTCGAGGAGGCCCGGCAGGCGATCGAGCAACAGCGGCACGACGTCGACCGGGAACGGATTTCCGACGAGCGGTTCGCCAAGGCGGTCGAGCTGCTCGGGCACGAAGCCGACCAGGTCCGGGTCGGCGCGCTGCACGCGCTGGCCGGGCTGGCCCGGAGCCGGCCGGACTACCGGCAGACCGTGCTGGATGTGCTGTGCTCCTATTTGCGCCGCCCGTTCACACACGGTCGCTATCTCGCCGATTTCAGCGACAGTGCCGATTCCAGTGACAGTCCGGACGAGCCGGCCGGCACTCCGGAAGAGGAACGCGAGCTGCAGGTACGGCTGACCGCGCAGCGGCTGATCCGGGACCTTCTTCCGGAGTCCGATGTGGACGGTCCGGGGCCGGACCTCGATCTGACCGGCGCGGTGCTGGAGTACTTCGACCTCTCCCGCCGCCGGGTCGGCGAACTCCTTTTGCGGCACGCTTCGCTGTACAGCAGCACGAATCTCAGCGGCAGCGTGTTCACCGGGCCGGTCTATTTCACCGCGGCGGGCACCGGAGCTGGCCGGCTGATCGGCAATTTCCGTTGCCGGGGCGCGGTTTTTCAGAACCGCGCGTGGTTCTCCGGCACCAGATTCGCCGAGCGGGCGGACTTCTCCGGCACTCGATTCGAGGGACGGACCACCTTCAAAGAGGCGGTCTTCGTCAAGGAAACAGTATTCGCCGAGGTGTCCTTCGCCGACGCCAGCGGAATCCAGCTGCCGACCGGCTGGCAGCTGACGCCACGCGACGGCGGCGGCGGAAACGCGATGCGCGGCTAACCGTCCGTGAGGGGAACCCTAGGGGACTCAGAGTCCCCTAGGGTTCCCCTCACGGACAGCGGGCGGTCAGTCGAACAGCGCGGGGAGGGTGGACTCCCAGGCGGTGCGGAGTTCCTCGGTGCTGAACTCGGTGATCCCCTGCAGTTCCAGCGTTCCCGACTCCGGGTCGACCACGCCGGTCTTGCGCCACGGCAGGCCGCGCGCGGTGCACATCTCGGTGAACCGCAGCTCTTCGGTCCGCGGGACCGCCACCAGCACCCGGCCGGAGGACTCGGAGAACAGCTGCACGAACGGGTCCTGGTCGCGGTCGAGGAAGACCCGGGCCCCGCACTGTCCGATCAGGACAGTCTCGGTGAGCGCCTGCGCCAGTCCGCCGTCCGCGAGGTCGTGCGCCGCGGAGATCATGCCGTCGCGCGAACCGGCCACCAGCACCTCGCCCAGCAGCTTCTCCCGGGCCAGGTCCACCTTCGGCGGGACGCCGCCGAGGTGGCCGTGCAGCTCGCGGGCCCATGCCGAGCCGTCCAGCTCGTCGTGGGTGTCGCCGAGCAGCAGCAGGGTCTCGCCTGCTTCCGCGCCGATGCCGGTCGGGATCCGGCGGGTGACGTCGTCGATCACGCCGAGCACGGCGATCACCGGGGTGGGCAGGATCGCCGTGTCGCCGGTCTGGTTGAAGAAGCTGACGTTGCCGCCGGTGACCGGGATGCCCAGCTCGACGCAGCCGTCCGCGAGGCCGTGCACGGCCTGCTCGAACTGCCACATCACGCCCGGGTCGGTCGGGGCGCCGAAGTTCAGGCAGTCGGACACCGCGACCGGGGTCGCGCCGCCGGTCGCCACGTTCCGGTACGCCTCGGCCAGCGCCAGCTGCGCGCCGCGGTACGGGTCGAGGTAGACGAACTTCGCGTTGCAGTCGGTGGCCACCGAGACGCCGCGGTTGCTCTCCTCGTCGATCCGGATCATCCCCGAGTCGGACGGCTGGGCGAGCACCGAATTGCCGCGCACGTAGCGGTCGTACTGCGACGTCACCCATTCCTTCGACGCCTGGTTCGGCGACGCGATGAGCTTCAGGAAGTCGGCGCGCAGCTCTTCCGGCGTCGACGGACGGGGCAGCTTCGCCGAGGTGTCCGCGATCAGGCCGTCCTGGAACGCCGGGCGCTCGATCGGGCGGTCGTAGACCGGGCCCTGGTGCGCGACGGTGTGCGCGGGCACGTCGACCACGATCTCGTCGTTCCAGGTGATCACCAGGTGCTCGCCGTCGGTGACCTCGCCGATGTCGGTGGCGATGACGTCCCATTTGGCGCAGACCGCCATGAACGCCTCGACGTTCTCCGGCGAGACGACCGCGCACATGCGTTCCTGCGATTCGCTGGACAGCACCTCGGCCGGGGTCATCCCGGTGGCGCGCAGCGGAACCCGGTCCAGGTAGATGTGCATGCCGCCGTCGCCGGCCGCGGCCAGCTCGGAGGTGGCGCAGGACAGCCCGGCGCCGCCGAGGTCCTGGATGCCGACGACCAGCTTCTCCTTGAACAGGTCGAGACAGCACTCGATGAGCACCTTCTCGGTGAACGGGTCGCCCACCTGCACGCTCGGCAGCTTGCGCCGTCCGGCCGCCGATTCGTCGCCGGAGAAGGTGTCGCTGGCCAGCACGGACACCCCGCCGATGCCGTCGAGGCCGGTGCGCGCGCCGAACAGGATGATCTTGTTGCCCGCGCCGGAGGCGAACGCCAGGTGCAGGTCCTCGGTGCGCATCGCACCCACGCACAGCGCGTTGACGAGCGGGTTGCCCGCGTAGGACGGGTCGAAGACCAGCTCGCCGCCGATGTTCGGCAGGCCGAGGCAGTTGCCGTAGCCGCCGACGCCGGCCACCACGCCGGGCAGCACCCGCTTGGTGTCCGGCGCGTCGGCCGGGCCGAACCGCAGCGCGTCCTGCACCGCGAGCGGACGGGCGCCCATCGCCATGATGTCGCGGACGATGCCGCCGACGCCGGTGGCCGCACCCTGGTACGGCTCCACATAGGACGGATGGTTGTGGCTCTCCACCTTGAAGGTGACCGCCCAGCCGTCGCCGATGTCCACGACGCCCGCGTTCTCGCCGATGCCGGCCAGCATCTTGGCCTTCATCTCGTCGG
>Ga0335075_10017091_pt1 | contig 10802 bp, 14 predicted proteins | sample Lox_Sample_24_FD_206723 | JGI IMG/M metagenome (GOLD analysis project Ga0335075, IMG submission 206723) | Soil microbial communities from Loxahatchee National Wildlife Refuge, Florida, United States - Lox_Sample_2.4 | ecosystem: Environmental > Terrestrial > Soil > Wetlands | place: USA... | reverse complement strand
ACTGGGAGATGAGAGCGGCGCGCAGGGCGGCGGGCTCCGTGGGCATTGCGGCGAACTGCGCGGCGGTTGGTGAGTAGCGGCGGGTGAAGCTCTTGCCCGATGGGTAGCCGTGGCTGCCCTGCTGGTCAGACCACATGTTCCCGGTGCGGCTGTCGATGACGGTGGTGTCTTTGATGTCGTCGCCCTCGGTCCTCATGACCACGTAGCGGTCCTGGCCCTGGTCGCTGGGCTCACTGGCCGCGGCGGAGCTGAGGTGATACAGCTCGCGCTGGTCGGCTGTCAGCCTGATTGCCGGCGCCGCGCCGCCGGGGGCACGGGAGGAGCCAGGAACGACGGCGATCACACCGGCGGCGGTGCCGGCCGCGGCGGTGGCCGCAGCGAGGGACATCACCCGGCGGCGGTCACGGCGGCGCTGACGGGCAGCGACCGCGGTGGCGATGGACGCGGCCGGGTGTATGTGGTCGGTGTAACCGTGCAGCAGGTCACGGATGATGTCTTCATCGGCGCCAGGCATTGTCAGTCCTTTCAGAGCGTGCTGTCAGTAGTGGTGAAGATGGCGGCCAGGCCGGGGAACTCCCGCAGGTGAGCGACGGCGCGCGAGCTGGTGCTCTTGACGGTCCCGACCGAGATACCCAGGATGCTGGCCACCTCGGCCTCGCTGCGGTCGTCGAGGTAGCGCAGCACCAGCACCGTGCGCTGCTGGACGGTCAGGCTGTCCAGCGCCGTGCGGAGCGATGGCCACAATTCGACGGCGTCATGCCCATCCGCCCACCGCGGGTCGATCCTCTCCCCGCTCTCGACCAGGCGCAGCTCGCGTGGCCGCCGGGCGGCTGCGCGGCTCCAGTCGACCACGATGTTGTGCATCACCCGGCGGCAGAATGCCTTGGGGTTATCCACCCGCGACCAGTGCGCTGCGAGCCGTTGCAGTGTTTCCTGGTAGACATCCTCGGCGGTATGCGCGTCGGGCGAGAGCAACGTCGCGATCCGCAGTAGCTCAGCCCCGGACTCGGCGGCGAACTGCTCGAAGGCTCGCGTCTGCCTTCTATCCATCCAACCTCCTGTTCGTAATCCCCGCGAACACCGCTAAGACGACAGCTACGCCAAGATAGGTTGCTTGCCCGACCGCCCCAGACACGCCGCTAGCCCCCGGCGCCGGCCCGTCGGCTGGCCCGGGCGATATCTGAAGGCGATATCTGAAAGGGCGGCTGCGGGCGTCGGCATGCTATCCAGGACGGCAAATCCATTCGCCTAGCTGTCCGTGGGAGCGCTAGCTTGGTGTTTGTGACTAGCAGGCAAGAGCTGCGATTTACTCGCCTCCCGGCCCGGGGTGGGCCACCGGGAGGCGCTGCGCCGCGTTAGGCCTGCGGCCTCGCTCAGGTGAACCCGGGCCGGGAGGAACTCCCCAAAAGCCGGTTCGCTTGTAACGAGGAGTTACCGTGTCCAGTTCTGTTTCCTGCCTTAACCCCGTGCAATTGCGGCGCGACCTTGGCATACGAGATCTCTCCGATCCCGCCGAAGGTCCGCACGCCATCCAGATCCTCATCGACCAGGCCGTCGAGGCGCTAGCTCGTGCCTGGAACTGCGAGGTTCGCTGGTGCCGCGGCCCCCGGATCGTGCCGGTCGCTGACAACTACGACCGGCTCGGCTACCCGGCAGAGGCGATCACCAGGGATGCCCGCTACACCCGATACGTGGACGCCGCGCACATGCTGCGCAGCCATTCCAGCGCCATGATCCCGCCGGCCCTGTCCCGACTTGACCGCAAGCCCGGCGACGACGTGTTGCTGGTCTGCCCGGGGATCGTGTACCGCCGGGACGCCATCGACTGGCAGCACACCGGGACCCCGCACCAACTGGATCTGTGGCGGATCACGCGGCGGGCGATGTGCGACGCCGACATGGACCAGATGATCGCGGTCCTGCTTGGCGCGCTCACTCCAGGCCTGCCTTACCGGCAGCAGCCGCGGAGCCATCCGTACACGTTGCACGGCCGCCAGGTCGACATCCGGCAAGACGGCTGCTGGGTGGAAGTGGGTGAATGCGGCCTCGCGCATCCTCGCGTGCTGGCCGCCGCCGGCCTGCACGACCTGAGCGGGCTTGCCGTCGGCATGGGCCTGGATCGGCTTGTCATGCTGGCCAAGCGCATCCCCGACATCCGGCTGCTCCGCTCTGGCGATCCTCGGGTCACAGGCCAGATGCATGACCTCGCCAGATACCGGCCGGCTTCGCCGATGCCCGCAATCACAAGGGACCTTTCGGTCGCCGTCTCCGAGGACGACGACGAGGAGACTCTCGGCGACCGCGTCCGTGATGCGCTGGGCGCTGACTCGGCTTGCGTCGAGGAGGTCAGGGTCCTTTCCGCTACCGCGTACGAGCAGCTTCCCGCGTCCGCAATCGGCCGCCTCGGGGCGAGACCGGAGCAGAAGAACCTCCTCGTGCGCATCGTTCTCCGCGATCTGGACAAGACACTCACAAACCAGGCTGCCAACGCGCTGCGTGACCGGATCTACCTGGCGCTTCATCAGGGGACGGAATCCCAATGGGCGGGATGACCCTGGCCGGCGCATCTGTTGACAACTATGTCGTCAATGGAAACATGGGTGCCATGATGAGCGGCATGACCGATCGTCCGTACCACCACGGCCACCTGCGTGCCGCGCTGCTCGACGAGGCTGAGCGCACGCTTCGCGAGCAGGGCATCGATGCTCTGTCGCTGCGCGATCTCGCACGCCAGGCGGGAGTCAGCCATGCCGCGCCGCGCCGCCATTTCGCGGACCGCCAGGCACTGCTTGACGCCCTTGCCGAGGCTGGATTCACGCGGCTGGGCGCGGAGGTAAGCGCCGCAATCGACGGGGCCGGGAAGGACTACCAGGCGCGGCTGCGGGCGGCGGCGACCGCCTACGTGCATTTCGCGACCGCAGACGCAGCCCTCCTGCAGCTGATGTTCAGCGAGAAGAACAGCAGGACGCTACCGGAGCCATCTGTTCGTTTGTTCGCCACGGTCAGCGGGCTGATCGATCAGGGACAGCAGGCCGGCGTGCTCCCGCCTGGTGACCCGGATCGCCTCCGCCTGCTCCTCCTCGCCACCCTCCAGGGCGTCGCCGCGCTCATCATTTCGGGCGGGGTCGCCGAGGGGCAGGCCGATGCACTTATCACGGACGCGGTCACGCTCTTCACTCGCGGGGACTTACCATGACCGGCCGGGGTGCTTGCGCGGCCGGCGGCGGGGACCCCTTCACGGCCTGGCGGGAGATGCGAGAGCGTGGCGGGCCGAAGGTCACCCTTATCTGGCTGTATGCCCTGGTTGCCGAGCCGCGAGGCCTCGAGCCGCATGACCTGCCGCTGACCGAGCGCAGGGTACTGGCCGAGCGCGCGCTTCCGGTGCTGAGACCGGGGTTCCGGCACAACCCCGGATCGCAGTCGCGAGCACTTGACCCAGTCGGCGTCGTTGATTACGACCTGAACTGGCCGGAGAGGTTCACGGCCTGGCGTGAGCGGCTGGGAGGCCTGCTTGGCCCGGTTGCATGCCGGATCGAGCACGTCGGCTCCACCTCTGTCCCCGGCCTGGCGGCCAAACCGGTCATCGATATTCAGGTCAGCGTGGCGGACCTGGACGACGAGGATCGTTATGTGCCGCCCTGCGAAGCGGCCGGGCTCCAGTTGCGTTTCCGCGAGAACGAGCACCGCTACTTCGTTCCGCCGCCCGGCAAGCTCCGGGAGGTGCAGGTGCACGTCTGCCCGCAGGCAAGCGGCTGGGAGCGGCGGCACCTGCTGTTCCGCGACTTCCTGCGCTCCAGTAACGAGGCGCAAGAAGCATATGCGGCGGCCAAACGCCAGGCCGCTAGGTTCTGGTCTGACGATCGCGCTGCCTACAACGAGGCCAAGTCCGGCGTGATTCTCAGCATTCTCGACCAAGCCGAGGCCTGGGCAAGAGCCACCCACTGGGTGATGTGAACTCTGGCCACCCCGATAGCGACGTGCATCAGCCCGTCGTCCAGCGGGCGTAGGTCTCCTGGGCGACATCCTCGGCCAGGGAGCCGGGCAGCCGGCAGGCCAGATTGAGCGGCTGACGCTGTCGCCTGACATTTCGGGGGGCTGTCTTGTCGAACAGATGAGACGACACCATCCAGCGGACAGGCTCCGCGCAGCCGCGACCTGTTCGATGCGACAAGGAGACAACCATGCAAGCACCGTCAGGGCAGCTGACCCCACCGCCGCTGCAGGCTCTGCTCGACGCCGGAGCACTGGCCGGGGAGTGGGTCCTGGATCCGCCCAAATCCAGCATCCGGCTGAAGAGCAGGAGCATGTGGGGCCTGGCTCAGGTGACCGGCGTCTTCCGCGAGGTCAGCGGAAACGGCACCGTCTCTGCGGAGGGCGCCATCAGCGGCACCGTCACGGTGGCTGCGGCGTCCATTGACACGCAGAACAGCCGTCGCGACACGCACCTGCGCTCGGCTGACTTCTTTAACAGTTCGAACAATCCGGACATCGTGTTCACCGCAGAAGGTGCCCGCCCGTCCGGTCAGGGTGTCACGGTAACCGGCTTGCTGACCGTGCGCGGCCGTACCAGGCCCCTGTCCGTCGACGCCGTGGCGGGTGTCCAGGGCGACGCCGAGGTCTGCCTCGACGCCGATGTCCGCATCAACCGGGCCGACTTCGGCCTGACCTGGAATCCGATCGGCATGGCCGGGGTGAACAACACGCTCACCATCCACGCAGTGTTCACCAGGCGGTGAGCGCACGGGAACGCGCTTCGCAGTCACCGCCGGTAGCACAGACATCACGGCACAGACGAGGAGGAAACCGATGACTGACTTTCAGGCCGTCGCTGACCGCGTCGAGATCGAAGCGCTGCGCGGCGAGCTCACCGACGCCGCGATGATGCGCGACTACGACCGCCTCGCGTCGCTGTTCACCCACGACGGGGCGGTGCGAATCCCTCATATCGGCGCCGAGGCCGTGAGCCGGGAGGGGATCCGCACCGGGATCAGCCGGATGCAGGCTCTCCTGGACTTCTTCGTGCAAACCACGCACCCAGGCATGATCAAGCTCGATGGCGACACCGCGTCCGGCCGTGCTTACATCTGCGAGCTCATTCGGTTCCGGGACGGCCGATCGGAGCTGAACTACGCCATTTACCACGACCGATACCGGCGCACCGCGGACGGCTGGAAGTTCGCCGAGCGCGTCTACGAGGTCAGGTACCTCGACCGCAGTCCGCTGGCGGGCTCGGCGCCTCGCGCAGAGACGGCGCCTCGCGCAGAGACGGCGCCCGACGCAGAGTCGGCGCCCGACGCAGAGTCGGCGCCCGACGCAGAGACAGCACCCTGCTGATCCGCGCAGGGCGGTCGCTGGCCGCACCCACCTGCGAGATGCGGCCGTGCGGCGATCCTGCCTGACCACAAAGCAGGCCCCGGTCAGCGGGCCTATTCTCGGCGCATGGGAGTCCAGGTGCTGCCGGCGACGGGGCGATGGGAAGACTTCGCCTCGCTTATGGTGCCGCGCGGATGCGTCTGCATGTCGTACCGGAATTCCAGCCTCGACCTGCCAGCCCGAGTCGCGCACATGCGCGCGCTGTGTGTCAGTGAACCGGGCCCGGGTGTGCTCGCCTACGTCGATGGCGAGGCGGTCGGCTGGTGCTCGGTCGCGCCGAAGTCCACCTACCGCGCCTTGGTCAACTCCCGGACGATCCCGCACCTGCAGGACGAGGATGCCTGGTCGGTGGTGTGCTTCGTCGTGCGGCCGGGTTTCCGCCGGCGCGGACTTATGCATCAGTTGCTGGACGGCGCGGTCGGGCATGCGCACGCGATGGGCGCCACCGCGCTGGAGGGCTACCCGGTCGACCCTGGCGGCGAGCGCGTGGACCAGACCAGCGGTTACGTGGGTACTGTCCCGCTCTTTGAGGCACACGGGTTCAGCCGCGTCTGCCAGACCGCCGGACGAAGCGGCGGCAAGCCCCGCTGGCTCGTGCGGCGCGACCTGCTGGTCCAGGAACGCGAAGGCCGGTGCGCGGCGCCCTGAGTGGCGCCTAGCTGACCGGTGCCCTGCCAGCGGGGCTGAGGAACTCCCGCACCGTCGTGACTACCTGGTCCCGATGCCTCGGCATCAGCGCGACCAGGTGCCCGCCATCGAGGAACACGCAGCGCGAGCCCGGGATGCGGGCGTGCATTTCGCTAGCGAGCGCGGCGGGGGCTACGCGGTCGGCGCGGCCGTGCACGATCAACGTGGGCCTGGTGACTTCGCCGAGGCGGCCGGTGCAGTCGAACTGGCCGCTAGCGCGGAACTGGGCCATGAGCGCGTGGCGCGGCTGCGGGTTCTGGCCGCGCAGGCCGGGCAGCCGCGATATCGCCATGCCGAACCGGACTCGCCAGCGCCGCCTGGATGTGCGAGCGCCGGTGGAGACCAGGACTAGCCGGTCCACCAGCCCAGGTTGCTCCAACGCGAGCGCTAGCGCGATCCGGCCGCCCATCGAGAGGCCCAGCACGTGAGCACGCGACAGGCCCAGATGCGCAGCCAGCGCCGCGAGGTCTCCGGCCATCTGCTCGATCGCGTACGCGCCGGGCGGCTTTGCTGACCGGCCGGCGCCGCGGTTGTCCACGGCGATCACCCGGTTCCCGGCAGCCAGGGCCGCAATCAGTGGCTGCATCTCGGACACCGAGAGCCCCAGGCCGCCGACCAGCAAGAGCGGGTCGCCCGAGCCGTGCGACTCGTAGTAAAGCTCGATATCGTTCACCAAGGCCAGCGGCATGCCGACGCACCCTCGTCAGCAAGCCGCAGGCGGCGCGGCAGAAGTCAGCATGCAAGCATCTTCTGGATCGCCTGCCTGGTAACTCCCAGCTCCCGCGCGATGTCCGCCTGCGAGAAGCCGTCAGCGGTCAGCTGCCGGATAAGGTCCCGGCGCTCGGCCGCGAGCTCCTGCGCCTTCCTGGCATGCTCGATCGCCTCAGCTCTGACCTGCCGCAACCGGTCAAAGACGTCCTTATGAGCCAGGTCCTCCGTATCCATGCCGCCATTATGACAACCCCTGGTTGTCACGTCAACGGAGGGTTGTCGCTGGCGGCCAGAAAAAGGAGAACGGCAGGCTGTCACGTTCTGCGTGTCGGTCCGCTGCCGCCTGCCGTGTCATGGAGACCTCCGGGGGAAAGCTTCGCTCGTCCGGCGGGACTGAACCGAGACGGCGTCGCGGACTACGGTGCCGCCCCGCGCCGACGGCGTGCGAGGAGCTGCCTAGGTAGCACCGAGTTTGGGCTCGACTGACCACCAGGGAATGAACCTCAGTGATGACGCGACGATCATGTTGCTGGAGTGGCGGCTGTAGGGCTCCACGACGGTGTCCAGCCGGGCGATAGCGTGAAGCGGCTGCGGCGCGACGGACTTTTCCGCGGGCAGACCGGCCAGAGCCGGTACCTGGCGGTGTACCGCGTGGCGCTCCGGAGCGCCGAACGGGTCTGGCACGACCTGCGGATCAAGGACCTCCACCGGTGCGCCAGGGAGTTCGAACTCATGCACCGGGCCTTGGGTTTCGCTGCCCTGGCCATCCTCACGGTGATCCCGCTGCTTATTGTCGTCGCTGCCGCCAGCCCTGCCCCGCACCGCGGCCTCGCCGGGTGGGTGGTCTACGGCATGGCCCTGACCGGTTCCTCCGCAGACGCGGTGACACGGCTCTTTTCGGCACCCGCCCGTGTGCTGGGCACGACGAGCGTGTTCGGTGCCGTATTGCTGGCCGTCGCCGGGGTGTCGTTCGCGGGCAGTGTGCAGGCCGGGTTCGAGAGGATCTGGGGGCTTCCCGCAGGGCCGTGGCACAAGATCTGGCGTCAGGCGGCATGGTTGGTCGCCCTCATCGCCTACATCTACGCGGAGGCCACGGTGGGCGGCGTGACGCACCGGGGGCCGGCCGAGACGCTGATCCGGGGCGCGGTAGCGGTCCTGCTAGGCATCGGCTTCTTCTGGTGGGGGCTTTGCTTCCTGGTGGGCGGCCGGGTGACCTATCTGGCGGCGATGCCAGGCGCAGCGGCCACGATGGTGTGCCTGGGTGGCCTGCGGGTCTTTTCCGGCCTCGTCTTCGAACCGCTCATCGCCAGGAACGCGGTCAGCTACGGCGCCCTGGGCACCGTCCTGATCGTGCAGTCCTGGCTGATAGGCGCCGGCTGGGGGGTCTATGGCGGCCAGTTGTTCGGGCGCTGGTTCCACGACGCCTGGCTACGCGCCTGGGCGGAGAGCCGCCGGGCCAACAAGGAGCCTGGCCGCGAAGCGGGCGGGCAGGACGCCGGTGATCAAAACCCACGGCCTGGGTAGCTTGGCGGTGACCGCTGCCGTCAGCGGCGGGCCGGAAAGCGAACGCCGCGCTCCGCCAGGACCAGGACCAGGACCAGGTTCTGCTCGCGGCTGGCTATCATGCCGCCGTGATACCCGCCGAGAGCCTCGCCGCGACGCTGAGCGCCTGGCCGTTCCGCGTCGAGTCGCTCACGCCGATGGCCGGAGGGTGGAACTCCACCACCTGGCTGGCCGTCACGGCGGAGGGGCAGTACGTGGCCAAGCTGGTCGATGATGTCGACGCGGCCGGGCTAGTCAGCGGCCTGCAGGTCGCGGAATTCCTCGCCGCACGCGGGCTGGCCTGCGGCGCGCCCTCCCGGACCAGGGACGGAGAACTTACCGTCAAGCTCCCGGAGGGCACGCTCGCGCTGCTGCGGCACGAGCCGGGCACCCCGCCAGACCTGTCGGTACCGGGCCAGGTCCGGCGCGCCGGACGGGTGCTGGCGAGGGCGCATCAGGTGCTGCGTTACTTCCCGGCCGATTCTGACCCGCGCTACCGCTGGCCCTGGGAATGGGTCACCCAGTCTCTGGACATGATCGCCATGCCGGAACACGTGACCGTGGCGGCGCGGCATATCTGGCCGGAGATCCTTCGCACGGTCGCGGACCACCGGTTGTCGATCTCGGTCATTCACGCCGACCCCGGCCCGGACGGCTTCCTGCTAGACGGCGACGGCACCGCCGACAACGAGCGGGACGCGATCATCGACTGGGCAACCGCGCTGCGCGGCCCGCTGTTGTACGACCTGGCATCCTTCGCGGTCATCACCAGCCAGGCAGGCCCGCAGGCAGGGCGCTGGTTCACCGAGGGCTACGCGGCACAGATGCCTGAGATCGGCCCGCAGCTTGCCCGCCTGGATTGGCTGGTCAAAGCGCGCTGGCTGGCTAACGCAATCTGGTTCTCGTCGCGAATCGAGCGCGGCATCGTGCGCGGATCCGACTCGCCAACTGCCAACCAGGACGGCCTGGCCGCCGCCTACGCGGGCATGACCGCCGGGCTCTGACTGCCCTGACGCAGGCTAGCGGCGAAGCGTTCGGAGCACCTCATGGCTGACGGCGCCGCGGCCGGAGCCCTGGCAGGCTCTCCCCGGCGATGCCCTGGTCGCGGGCAATGCGGCCAAGTAGCTGCGTGAGCTGCTCCTGCTCGCTCTCGCTCAGCGATGCGCCCAGCCTTGCCTGGTGGACCAGGGTTACCTCCCAGACCTTGGACAGCATGTCCCGGCCTGCCTGCGTCAGGTAGAGCCCGTAGGACCGCCGGTCTGCCGGATTGCGTCGTCGCTCGACGAAGCCGCGGCCTTCAAGCTCGTCTACCAGGAACACCATCTGAGTCGGGTTCAGCCCTAGCAGCTCGCCGATGACCTGCTGAGCCTTCCCCTCGTTCGCGGCTAGCCTGATCAGCATGCCGGCGTGCCGCGGCTCCAGGCCGAGCGGGGCGAGCTGCTCGCCGAACTGCCTGGCCGCTTCCAGGCCGAGCTGTACGAGCAGCAACGCGAAGCTGCCGTGCTCCGCCATCGCCCGGCGAGCGGTTGCGTCGTCGGTCATGCGGTTATACTATCGCCAATAGCAATAGTTTCTTCTGGAGATAATCTCTGAGGCGAGAGCACTTCGCCGGACGAGACGGCGTCCGCGCCGGCGGACCGTCCCGATCGAGAGGTAACGATGTGACTTCCATGGCACGACCCGACGGGAACGACCTGGATCCGTGCGTGTCCGATCCAGAGCGGAACGGGGTAGCCAGCAAACTCGGCCACCACTTCCAGGACGGCCGGCTGGACCTCGCGGGACACGACGAGCCGGTGACAGCGGCTAGGACGCGGGTCCGAGGCGGGAGGCTACGGCAATGGCGATGAGTGACACCGCGCAGCGGCGCCGGGCCGCGGGGCCGGACCGGCAGATAGCAGCGCTGCGCGGCAACACCTTCGGCGTGCTGGCGATGCTGATCGTGCAGTTCGCGATAGGGATCGTGGTCAACCTTTATGCGACGATCCCGGCCAGCGACAAGGGCAGCGGGATCTTCGGCGCGATCGGCAAGGCACTCACCGACCCGCCGGCTTCGCTTGCCACTCATGCCGGACTCGGCCTGCTCATCGTGCTCGCCGCGATCGCTCTGGTGGTCAGGTCGATAGTTACCAGGCACACCGCCAGCATCGTGCTGTCGGCAATCGGCCTGGTCGCGATCGTCGCCGCTGCGTTCAACGGAGCCAGGTTCGTGGCAGACGGCGGGCCAGCCAACGCATCGCTGGCGATGGCGCTGTCGACCGCGGTTGCCATGCTGTGCTACGCGACCGGCCTCCTGCTGCTCGGCTTCAGCCGCCCGTCATCGGAACCTGGCCAGTAGTCAGTAATCCGCCCCAGTGGACCGCTCAGCGTCGCGGCCGGGAACTCCACGCCCTGCTAGTTTGCCGGGGACATACGGAACAAATAGGCGCCGCAAGCCCGGCAAACTAGCAGGGTGTAGCTTCCACCCGGGTCCTTGATGCGGTCTAGGG
>Ga0335075_10017090_pt1 | contig 10803 bp, 10 predicted proteins | sample Lox_Sample_24_FD_206723 | JGI IMG/M metagenome (GOLD analysis project Ga0335075, IMG submission 206723) | Soil microbial communities from Loxahatchee National Wildlife Refuge, Florida, United States - Lox_Sample_2.4 | ecosystem: Environmental > Terrestrial > Soil > Wetlands | place: USA... | reverse complement strand
CGCGGCGTGGGGCCGGCGCGGCGGCAGTGCCGCTTAGCCGTTGTTGACGGACTGGATCTCGCGGACCGCGACGTGGTGCGGCGGCGAGGTGCTCGCCGCCAGGCCGGTGGCGCCGGGGACCGGCTTGCAGTTGGCCGGCGGGCCGCCCGCCGTGGCCAGGCCCCGCGCCCAGCACGCGCTCCAGGTGACGCTGGCGGTCAGCGCGTACGTCCCCGGCGCGGTGTAGGTCACGCCGCAGTCGATCTGCTGGCCGACGCCGACCTGCTGCATTTCCGCCGCCGTGTAGCGCGACCCGAGCATCAGCGTGTGGCCGTCCGCGCTCAGGTGCGCGGTCGAGCAGCGCGCGTCGTTGAACGTCGTCGCGTTGGTGGTTCCCGGGTTGATGCTCAGCCCGGTGACCCAGGCCCACACCGTGGCGGCCTCGCCGTCCGGCGTCGCCGCGGTGGCCCACACGTACGGGTCGCCGGCCGCGGTCACGGACAGGATGCCGGTGGCCGGCGGGCGCAGCGCCACGTCGACGAACGTCGGCAGGTTGGTGTCGCTCGTCGTCGTCGGGTTGAGCGTGACCGTGGCGAGCTGGGCCGTGTTGAGCTGGCTGTAGGCGAGCGCCGCGAGCGTCTCCGGCGGGATGTTCAGCCCCTTGACCCGCAGCGTCCCGTTGTTGCCTGCCACCCAGATGTACGGCGGCAGGTTCGTGCACTTCTGCTGTGCGGTGGTGGTGGCGTAGGGGTTGCCAGAGATCTGGTACCACTCGCCCGGTGCGATCGGGTTGGTGCCTGCCAGTTGCCGCGCCTGGCTGAGAATCTGCTGCTGCTGGTCGCTGAGGATCAGGGCCGTCGTGGTGGCTGTCGTCGTCGAAGCGGGGCTCGTCGAGGCGGCCGGGCTTGGCGAGTCCGTGGGGCTGGCCGTATCGGTGGGGCTTGTCGTGTCCGTGGGACTCGGCGAGCCGCCGGTCGCCGTGGCGGCCGGCGGCTCGGTGCTCGGCTGTGCCACCGGAGCGGTGTTGCCGTAGAGGCTGATGATGGCCTGGCTTCCGGTGTGCGCGTCACCGATGGGGATGCCGATGCACGGCGGCGGCGTGATGACGACGCCGTTGGACCCGCCGCTGCTGCCGGTGTAGGCGACCTCGTAGTTCAACTCGACCATGCAACTCGACCCGGTGGTGCAGCCCACCACTGGCGGGCCGTCGGCGGCGCTCGCCGGGGCCGCGAGCAGCGCCAGCCCGCCCGCCGCCATGGCGAGGGCCGCCCCGACCGATAGGGCGCGATATTTCATGACTTGGACGGTTCTGACGGCCCGCGCCGCGCTTATGGCTTGCACTGTTCTGCCTCCGGGTAGTACACGGCCGGAAGGCTCGAGACGACCTGCCACTGCCCGGCCGAGTCCTTCCGCAGCTCGTCCGAGATGCGGACGTAGTGCGAGTCCGGCGAACTCGTGTCGGGAATGACCTTGCCCGTCGTGAGGTCCGTGTTCGAAGAGCCCGCGTTGTCGAAGCAGCTCGACACGTCGAGATCCCCCTTGACCAGCGGGTCGGGGATCACGCTCATGTCGAAGTACTTAATCGTGCCAACAAACGACTCGGTGGTGACGTCCGCCGCCGACAGCGACTGCCGCACGGCGCTCTGCATCACCGTGCTGACGTAGTTCACCCACGTCTGGTCCTGCCCGCCCTTGTACTCCGCGTACAGGAAGGCCAGCTCGTAGTCCTTGTCCGTGCTTACCGCCTGCGCCTGAGCGGCGTTGGCGGGCAGCCAGGACGTCATGTCAATGTGCACGTTGTTGCCGAACGGAGGCATGACGTAGCCTCCGGGCGCCGCCGCGTCCGACGCCTGACCGGCGGCCGACGCGCCGCCACCCTCCGGGGTGAACGTGGCCGCCGACGGCCCGGCCGTGGAGCATCCCGTCGCCGCGAACACCGTGGCCGCGAGCAGCCCGGCCGCGAGCAACCCGGCCGCGAGCGGCGATGCGCCAGGCACCGCGGGCCCGGGCACCCTCGGCCCTGGCACTGCCCTTCCCCTCATGGTCTCCTCCTCACCTGGGTCCCTGTGCCTGCCTAGGCCGCGGACGAGCGCCACGACGGGAACAGCTCGTCGATGAGCGCCTCCGTCTCCGGCGCCATCCGCGGCATGACCTCATCGAGCGCCACCCGGGCCGACACCTCGTCGACCACCGCGCGCAGCACCGGTTCCTGTCCGGTCGCGTGCGCGCCGCGCAGCAGGTCGCGCCACAGCATCTCGTCGTCGAACGCCAGCCGCAGCCCGGCCCGCGCCGCGTCCATCGCGCCCACCGCGTCCCCCCAGGCCAGCCGCAGCGAGGACAGGCTGTGGGCCGTGTCCGCCACCAGCGCCGTGACCTCGTAGCCGAAGTCGTCGGCCGCCAGCCAGCCGTACCGGCCCGCGTCGCGCCCGTCGAGTATCTGGCCGCGCACCAGGCTCAGCGCCTGCTGGAAGTGCTCGGCCGCGGTCGCGGCGTCCGCGCCCTTCCCCGCCCGGGCGACGAGGCCGCGGAACACCCGCCAGTCGACCCCGACGTCGGGGCCGAGCCGCAGCCGCCCGTCCGCGTCGGTGACCAGGTTGGCCTGGCCGGCGTGGTCCGTGCCGAGCCAGCGGCGCACCCGCGCGACCGCCGCGTCCCTGACCTCTTGGGTCACGCCGCGCGGCCACAGCGCCCCGGCGAGCACGTTCGGGTGCACGCCTTCCGGGTGCGCGGCGAGGTACGCGACAAGCTCGGTCGCCTGCGCGAGCCGCTCCGGCTCGACCGGCCCTGGCGCGCTGACGACGACCGGGCCGAGCAGGCCCACCTCGACCGCCACCGGGGCACCGGGCCGCAGGTGCGCCGCGGGCGCCTCGCCGACCGAGGGCGGCGTGAGCGGCGCGTCGCCGCCGCCGTCGCGGAACAGCGAGACCACCGCGGCGTACTGCCGCGCGGGCAGCAGCTGGGCCGCGACCTCGAAGCCGAGCACCCCCGCTTGCAGGCGGCCCTCTTCGGTGAGGTCCCAGGCCCAGCTCGCGCCGGGCACGTCGCCCGCGACCACGAGGCCGAGGGCGGTCCGGTGCCGCGTCCTGGCGATCGCCAGCAGCCGCTCCGCCTGCTCCGGCGTCGGCGGCACCCCCATGATCAGGTAGTGCGGCGCCCAGGCGTCCGCGTTGTGCATGACCGAGCGCCCGGTGAGGACGGAGTCAAGGCCCCACGCCGACAGCTGGCCCTCAAGCTCCGCGCCGCGCCGTTCCAGCTCGGGCAGTGCCTCCTCAAGCGTGCCCGCGAGCACCACCCGGTCGGGCGCGATGACGTCGAGGCCCTCGCCGAACCCGACGAGCGTCACCCGCATCCGGTCCGACCAGCGGTTCGTGACGAGCTCGACGGCCAGGGCGGCGAGGGCGGACCGCACGGTGTCCGCGGGCCCGCGCACCGCGATCAGCCCGTGTGCCACCTCCAGGTCCACCATGATCCGGCCGGTGTCGTTCATCCCGAGGCTCACCAGGCCCGGGTAGGGGGCGAGGGCGCCGCCCGCGTCAAGCGACCCCACGGCCGCGACGGGCAGCCGCCACACCTGCCCGCCGTCGACCGCCTGCCACGGTCGCGGCGGTTCCGGGTCGGCCGGCGCCACCCACAGGTCCAGGTGCTCACCGCCCAGGTGGGCCGCGAACACGGTCGGCGGCATCTTGCCTTCGGCCGCCAGCGCGGCGGAAAGCTGGCGCAGGCTGGTGTCGAGCAGTTGCACGGTGGGGTCGTCCGCGCCGAGTCGCAGCGCCGCCTCGGCCACCGCGGCGTCGCCCTCCGGCGCCACCAGCCGCCGGCCGAACCCGCGCTGCCACAGCCGCTGCCTGCGGTTCCGGCCGAGCGCCGCGAGCACGCCGGCGGCGAGCAGGCTCGCCGCGGAAAGCTCGTAAGGCCAGGTCGCCGGCGCGGACTGCTGCTGTGCCGCCGCGGCGCTCGCCGTGGCATTGAAGCGAGCGTCAGAACGACTGATGGTGACTTCGTCCGCCCCGCCATCTTCGGCGTGCTGGCCGGCCAGCTGCTGGTGATCCTGCCCCTGCGGCCCGGTTTCCTGCGCGGCGGCCTCCCGCACCGGCGCCTGCGCCTCGTGCTGGCCGACCGTCTGGACGCCGGGGCCGTACGCGTCGCTCGGCATCCGGAGCACCCAGCCGGGGCGGATGAGGCTGGCGATCGTCAGCTTCGACCCGTCCGGCTGCACCCGGTCCTTGTTGAGCTCGAAGATCTCCTTGTACCTGCGGCCGTCGCCCAGGTGCTGCTGTGCGATCTCCCACAGCGACTCGTGGTACCTGCCCTGCGGCGGCGTCACCACGTAGAGCTTCTGCGCCTGCTGCGCGTGCTGCGCGGCCTGCGATACCCCCGCCGCGTCCGTCTGGACCACCGAGGACGTCCCCTGGAGCTGCCCGGGGAACTGGGCCTGCGCGGAGACGCTGTAGGCGGGGCGCGGCGTCGCGGCGCCGTGCGCGAAGGCCGGCGAGAGCGCCGCCGCCGCGCTGAACAGCAGCAGCGCCGCGGTCACCAGCCGGTGCGCCACCGACTGGGTGCCGCCGGAGAGCGGTACCCTGGCCGGCACGCCGACGTTGCGTACGGCCGCCCGGATCTCCACGATCACGCACCAGACGAGCTGCAGCCACGCGAGCCAGACGATGACCGACAAGACCTTCAGTATCGACAGCACGTCGAGTTGCCCGGTAAGCACGGACATGGACGGCATCGACTTCGGTACCGGCAGGCCGACGAGCAGGACAAGGGCGGCGGGGACGCCGATCGTGAGCGCCGCGAGCAGTACCACCGCGAGCAGGCCGAGCGCGATGTCCGCCGGGGTGCGGCCGCGACGCATGGCCGGCGCCCGCAGGCCGGGAATGGGTGGTGCCATCAGCAAGCCTCCCGCTGGTCGGCGCTGCCGCAGGCGAGGTACGCGGTCTCCTCGGCAGTCGCGCTGATCGTGTCGAACGGCGGCACGGCGAGTGCGGGCCGCACGGAGAGCTGGACGGTCGCGGTGACCGACAGCGCAGGGGTACCGCCGACGGTGGTCATCGACGGGGTGCACGCGGTCAGCGTGGCGGTCGCGCCGGGCACGCCGCTGGCGTACTCGGCCACCAGCTGGGCGGCGGGGCCCGTCTGGGGGTCGAGGTCGCACGCGTTGCCGGCGAGTTGCACGGCCCCGTTCCCGGTGCGCAGGCCGGTCACGTTGATGTCGTCCGCGGCCGCGCGCGCCGCCTGCTCGGCGATGTCCGCGGCGCGTGACTTCGCGTTCATCGTCTGCCCGCCGTCGACGACGAGGACGAGCAGCGCCAGCGTGGTGAACGTGAAGATGACCACCCACAGCGATATCGACCCGCGGTCGTGCCCGTCCCGGCGGCGGCGATCTGGGCGGGGGGCGAGCGGAGCGGAGGGACGCACTCGTTCCGTAGCATCGGTTGTGGCGGGCGCGGACGTCCCGGCCGCGGGCAGACGGCAACCAGCGCGCATCATCCGGTCCTCTCCGAGAACTGGTCGAGCGGCGCGGCCGCGACGTCGGTGAACGTCTGGCTGGCGGGGATGCCGATTGCCGTGAACGCCTTGAGGCTGACGTTGCAGGAGACCGTGACCTCGACGACCGTGGCGCCGCTCCCCCAGTCGCCGGCGCCGACCGGCTGCCCGTCGGCCAGCAGCTCGACGGACGCCTGCGCGGTGCCCGGGCACAGGTTGTTCAGGTCGCTTTGCGCCGCGGCCTGCGCCGCCGGCTGCACGTTCGCGTAGCTGACCTCGAGCGAGGCCTGGCGCACGGCGTCGCGCGCCGCCGCGCCGACCTCGCCGCTCGCGCTCACCCACTGCCCGCCTGCCCCGATCAGCAGGAGCAGCAGCACGAAGGCGGGGGCGGCGACGACAAACTCGACGGCCATTGACCCCGTGTCCCGGTGCGCGCGCCGGCGCCTGCCTGGCCAATGCGCTCGCGTGCTCATCAGCAGCTCACCCCGCCGCTTTGCGCCGTCCTGAAGCACTCGACTGGGCCGCTCACGGTCTCGGTGACCGTCAGCGGGAAGATGCCGGTGAGGCGGCCGCTGACGGTGAGCGACACGGTGTTCGTGGCGGCGTCGAAGCTGACCTGCGACACCGACACGTCCCCGAGCACGCTCGTGTCAAGGCCGTGGTAGTAATTCATCGCCACGTCCGTCCCGGTCTGCTGCCAGCCGGTCGAGGTGGACTCCGCCGACCGGGCCGCCCGGTCGCCCTCCTGCGCCGCCGCGAGCGCCGCGTGCGTCGCGTCGAGCCAGAGCGCGAACTGGATGATCATCATGCTGACGAAGATCAGGGCGGGGGCCAGGATCACCAGCTCGATGGCGCTCGCGCCGCGATCGGTCCCGCGGCCGAACAGCCTTGAGCAGGCGGGCCGACGGGCAGCCCGCCGTTTGTTGAGCCACCAGCCTCCCCGCTTCCGCATCGTCGGCCGGTCAGTTGCCGTTGTTGTTGGCCGGGTTCGGCACGTTGGTGTTGGTGATGTTCGTGCCCTGGTTCTTGGCGAACGTGACGATGATCCCGAGGATCAGCACGGCCAAGGCGACGAGGACCGCGGTGATGACCGCGAGCTCGACCGCCGAGGCGCCGCGGTCGCCGTCCTCCCGCGCCGCTGCGAGCCGCGTGCCGAGGAACGCGCGCAGGTAGTGGAACAGCATCCCTGGCGGGCTGAGCATGTTCATCGGTGGTTCCCTTCTACGAGTGCAGCAGGACCTGCACGGCCGGGTAAATGAGGAAGACGAGGAAGGCGCCGGCCATCACCAGCTGGGCGACGAGCATCGACTGTGACCGCTCGGCGGCCTGGCCCTCCAGGTCGGCCAGTTCCTTGCGGCGCAGGCTGACCGCCCGCGCGGTGAGCGACTCGCGCACCTTCGCTCCGTCCTCGGCGACGAGGCTGAGCGCGCCGGCGAGGTCACGCAGCTCGTCGACCCGGACCTCGGCACCGAGCTGGCCGAGGGTCTGCCACGGGGTCTGGCCGGTGAGCCTGGCGTTGCTCAGCGCGTCCCTGATCCGCAGGAATGCCCAGCCGTCGCCGATCTCCGAGGCGGACATCAGCGCCTCGGGGACGCCGCGGCCGCCGGACAGGTTCATCGCGACGAGGTCGAGGAACGCGCCGATCGCGTGCCGGAAGTCCCTGCGCCGCTTCTCCACTTCCTGCCGCAGCTCGAGGTCGGGCAGGAAGAAGAAGACGATGGCGAAGATGAGCCCGACCCAGACCGGCACCACCAGGGAGAGGTGGAGGCCGAGCAGGCTGAGGCCGCTGAGCAGGAAGAGCGGGACCATGAGGCCGAAGATGCCGAGCAGGGCCTTGGTGCCCAGGTAGGACTCGAAGGACTTGCCGGTCAGCCGCAGGTTGGCCCGCAGCGACGGGAACTGCCAGCCGAGCTCGGCGCAGAACCGTTCAAGCGCGCCGCCGAGCTTCCTGGTGAGCGCGCTCTCGCTGCCCTCCTCCGCGACCGAGCGGTCGTGCAGCGGCGCGACCCGGCTCGCGTCGAACGCGGCGATGCGCCCGGCCAGGCTGACCCGCCGCGGCAGCAGCGCGAAGACGGCGAGGAACAGGGCGAGCCCGGTCAGCCCGCCGATCAGCAGCACCTCGGTCATCATGGCCTGCTCCCCGCGTAGGCGCCGGCGGCGGTCGCGCCGGGCACGGATGCGCCGGCCGCGGTCGCGCCGGCCGTCTCGGTTCCCGCGCCGAGCAGCCGCTGCGGCGACTCGAACTTGGCGAGCTTGCGCAGCCACCAGATGCCGAGCCCGTACAGCGCGGCGATCATGGCGAGCACGACCTGGCCGAACGGCGAGCTGTAGGGGGCGAGGAACGCACGGTCGATGAAGGCGAGCCCGAGCGCCATGCCCACCGAGACGAGGATGACGATCTGCACGCTGCGCCTGGTCGAGCGCCGCTCCGCGCTGACCTTGCGGCGCATGTCGAGCTCCTCGCGGACCGACCGGGACAGCGCGCCGAGCAGGTCGCGCAGGCCGGGGCCGCGCAGCCGCGAGTTGATGATCAGCGCCGCGATGATCAGGTCGGCGCTCGGGTCGTCCAGGTCGGTCGCGAACAGGCGCAGCGCGTCCGGCATCGGCACCCTGGTGTGCAGCCGGTCGACGAGCCTGAGCAGCGGCTCCCTGATGGCCGGGGCCGCGATCCTGGTGGATGACGGTATCGCCTGCTCAAGCCCGACCGCGCCGGCGATCGTGTCGCGCAGCGACTCGGTCCACGTGGCCAGGCCCTCGAGCCGGGCGATCGTCTGCCGCTCGGAACGCGCGCCGCTGAGCGAGCGCCAGCTGTAGGCGAGCAGCCCGACGCCGACGCCCGCGACCACCCAGCGGGTGGCGGCGAGGACGAGGATCCCGGTCACGACGGCGATGGCACCGCGCGGGCTGAGCAGGTCACGGCGCAGCCGGTCGAGCCGGCTTGGCCCTGAGCCCGGCCGCCTGGCCGGCAGGCCGTAGAGCGCGGCCACCGCGAGGAACAGCGCGGCGCCGGTCAGCCCGCCGATGAGGATCGCGAGCAACGAGGTCATCGCGGCTTGGTTCACTGCCAGCCTCCCCTCGACGGGTCGTAGCCGTAATGGGTGAGCTCTTCCAGGCAGGAGACCGGGGCGTGCGGCAGGGCGGGGCCGTCCCGGCCCGCCGCGAACACCTCGCTGGACAGCACCCGCCCGTCGACCCCGGTCACCTCCCGCACGCTGCTGACGAACCGGCGCAGCCGGCCGCCGCGGGAGTAGTCGTTGCGCTTCTCCGCGAAGACGACGAAGTCGATGGCACCCGCGATCAGCATGTGGGTGGCGTCGATGGGCAGTCGCTCCTGGGCCTGGATCGCGTAGGTGGAGATGCGGTTGAACACCTCGAGCGACGAGTTGGCGTGGATGGTGGACAGCGAGCCGTCGTTCCCCTGGGTCATCGCGTTGAGCATGGTGACGATCTCGTCGCCGAGCACCTCGCCGACGATGACCCGGCTTGGGTTCATCCTGAGGCTGCGGCGGACCAGTTCCGCCATCGTGATCGCGCCCTGGCCCTCGCTGTTCGGTAGCCGTTCCTCGAAGGCGACCACGTTCGGGTGCAGCTCGGGGAACTGGTCGAGCCCGAGTTCGAGTGCGCGCTCGACGGTGACGAGCCGCTCCGGCGAGGGGATCTGGTTGGCGAGCGCGCGCAGCAGCGTGGTCTTGCCCGCGTTCGTCGCCCCGGCGATCATGATGTTCTTCCTCGCGCCCACCGCCGCGGCGAGGAAGCTCGCCAGGTCCGGGCTCATGGTCCCGTTGCCGACCAGGTCGGCGAGGAAGACCTTGCCCATCCGCGCGCGCCTGATCGAGATCGCGGGGCGCAGCGTGACGTCCATGACCGCGGAAAGCCGTGAGCCGTCGGGCAGCCGCAGGTCGAGCTGGGGGTTGGCGGTGTCGAACGGGCGGCTGGAAAGACCAGAGTAGGCCGCGAGCACCTGGATGAGCTCGACGAGCTCCTCGTCGCTTTCCGCGACGGGCTCGCCCATCGTCTCCCGGCCGTCGGCGAAGCTGAGGAACACCCGGTCGTAGCCGTTGATGTCGATGTTCTCGATCTGCTGGTTCTCGAGCAGCGGTTGCAGCCGGCCCACGCCGAACAAGGCGGCGTGGATCGCCTCCGCGAGGTCCTCTTCCTGCTGCGCGTTGAGCGGCGCGTGCCCGGCCATGATCTCGGCCCGCGCGTGCTCCTCAAGCACCTGGGAGATCAGCGCACGGGCGAACTGGCGCTCGTCCTCAGGCGACATGGGCGAGACCCCGCCGGCGGCGTCCTGCCGCCGCTGCTGGGCGAGCCGGTCGCCGACCTCGCCGCGCAGGCGCTTGACTAGGCCGTGGTCCACCGGCCATCACCCGCCTCTTGGGCCGCGCCCGTTTGGCCCGCGCCTTGGTGGCCCGCTCCCGTTTGGCCCGCTCCCGTTTGGCTGGCCCTCGTTTGGCTCGCCTCGGCCGGCTGCGTCGAGGCCGAGTGCCTGCCTCCGGTGCCGCGCTGCGGCTGCCCCGGCGGGTACGGCGGCGCGGCCGACGGCGGATACGGCTGCGCGGCCGACGGCGGCCGCGGTTGCTGTGGCTGCTGTTGCGATGGGAGCGGGTACGGCGGCTGAGCGGGCGGGTAGCCGGGCTGTGCCCGCTGGGGTGGCTGGGCCTGCTGGGGTGGCTGAGCCGTCTTGGGCGGCACCGCCTTGGGCGGTATCTCGTCGTCGTCACGGCCAGCGGGCAGCGAGGCCGACAGTTGCTCCGCGGTCTCCCGGGCCGTGCGGATGAGCAGGGTCTTGTCGAGCCTGCCGCCCCACTCGCCGCGCAGGAGTTCCGCGCCCTTGGGGTCGTTGGCGATGCCGCCGACGACCCCGGCGGGCACGTTGCCCTGGGCGAGCGCGTGGCTGACCTCGGCGGCCGTGGCCCGCAGGGTGCGCTGGTCCGCGATGACCGCGACCGCGGAGGTGAACCCACGCCTCCCCCTGGCGCTCGCGGCGGCGGCGACGGCCGCCGCGCGGTCCCTGAGCCTGATCACGTCGCCCGCGTTCGGCCGGGTCACCAGCAGCACGGCCGCGGCCTGGGCGACCAGGTCGTACTGCGGGCCGTCGGCACCGAGCCGGCCGCAGTCCGCGATCACGTCGCCGCCCGACAGCGCGGCGAACAGCCCGCCGAGCGGACCCCACAGCGTGCTGAGCCCGGCCCCTTGCTCGGCGCTGATGACGCCGGTGAGGACGTCGAGGCCGCCCGCCATCTTCTGGGTGTGCTCCCAGAGCTGGCCGGGCTGCAGGCCGCGGCGCGCCGCCACCGCGAGGGTCACCAGCCCGCGGCGCGGATCGAGGGAATT
>Ga0335075_10017089_pt1 | contig 10803 bp, 9 predicted proteins | sample Lox_Sample_24_FD_206723 | JGI IMG/M metagenome (GOLD analysis project Ga0335075, IMG submission 206723) | Soil microbial communities from Loxahatchee National Wildlife Refuge, Florida, United States - Lox_Sample_2.4 | ecosystem: Environmental > Terrestrial > Soil > Wetlands | place: USA: Florida... | reverse complement strand
CGCATCTGATGGAAGAACTGCGGACCGCCTATCGCGACTTGCCGCAGATCGGCAAGTATCTCGATGCGGTCGAGGCGGACGTGAAGGAAAACGCCGACGATTTTCTCGCTCCCGCCGCGCCGCCGCCGCAATCGGAAACGCCGGTGCCGGGCCCGGTGCTGGCGGCGATCGAGGATGCGCAGTTCCGACGCTACGGCGTCAACCTGTTTGTCGATAATAGCGGTCAGCGCGGCGCGCCGATCGTCTATGAAGACAACCCGACGCATCAAACGCTCGTCGGGCGCGTCGAGCATTTGGCGCGGTTCGGCGCGCTTGTCACGGATTTCAACCTGTTGCAGCCGGGTGCCCTGCACCGCGCCAATGGCGGCTACCTGATCCTCGACGCGAACAAGCTGCTAGCCGGCAATTTCGGCTGGCCCTCCCTGAAGCGGGCGTTGAACGCCGGGCAGATCCGCATCGAAAGCCTCGAGCAGCTTCTGAGCATGGCCAGTACCGTGTCGCTGTCGCCCGAGGCGATCCCGCTGGATGTGAAGGTGGTGCTGGTTGGCCCGCCGACGCTCTACTACCTCCTCAGCTCCTACGACGAGGAATTTCCCGAGCTCTTCAAGATTGCCGCCGATTTCGACGATCGGGTCGAACGCACGCCGGAAACGACGCTGCTCTACGCCCGAATGATCTGCGCGATCGGCCGAAAGATGAACCTGCGGTCGCTCGACCGCGATGGCGTCGCCCGAGTTATCGAACAAGCCGCCCGCCTTGCCGACAGCTCCGACAAGCTGGCGACAGGCATGCGCGCGCTTACCGATCTGCTGCAGGAAGCCGACCAGGTGGCAGCCGACGGCGGCCGGGAAGTGATCAGCGCGGTCGAAGTCCAGGCGGCGATCGACGCGCGATTTCGCCGCGGCGACCGCGTCTACCGGCGGATACAGGCAGAGCTCGGCCGTCACACGATCCGCATCGAAACCGATGGCGAGCGGGTGGGCCAGGTGAACGGGCTGTCGGTCGTCAGCTTCGGCACGACGGCGTTCGGCATACCGACGCGCATCACGGCGCAGATCAGGTTGGGCCGCGGCGAGGTTGTCGATATCGAACGCGAAGTCGAACTCGGCGGGCCGCTCCACTCGAAAGGCGTCCTGATCCTTGGCGGCTTCCTCGGTGGCCGCTTCGGTGGCAGCAGGCCGTTGTCGCTCAACGCCAGCCTGGTTTTCGAACAATCCTATGGCGGCGTCGACGGCGACAGCGCCTCCGCCGCGGAGCTGTTCGCGCTGCTCTCTGCGCTGGCCGACGCCCCGATCCGACAATCCTTTGCGGTCACCGGCTCGGTCGATCAGCGTGGCCAGATTCAAGCGATTGGCGGCGTCAACGAAAAGATCGAGGGCTTTTTTGACGCTTGTTGCGCGATCGGCTTCACCGGTCGGCAGGGTGCCATCATCCCGGCCAGCAACGTGCCGCATCTGATGCTGCGCCATGACATCGTTGCGGCGGCGGCTGACGGGCGCTTTGCGGTCTACCCGATCGATACGGTTGACCAGGGGCTGCAGCTGCTGACCGGGATTGCGGCCGGCGAGCCCGACGCGGAAGGTCGATATCCGGACGGAACGTTGAACCAGCGCATCGCGGCACGCCTCGACGCCCTCGCCAGCAAAGCGATCGAATTGGCTCGCGCCGCCGCTTCTGCCGGAGAACCCAGATGAGCGGATCGGTTGATCGCGTCATCGTATCGCTTGATGCCGCCTCCGACGACCGCATGGTCCTCGATACGGCGGCGCGAGTGGCGGCGCATCTCAAGGTTCCGCTTCACGGCATCTTCGTAGAAGACGAGGATATCCTGCACCTGGCCGCGCTGCCGTTTGCCCGGCAGGTTACGCCTCTGGCTGGCGCACAGCCGTTCACCAGTGAACAGGCGCATCTTCAGTTGCGCGCCGCCGCCGATCGGGCCCGACGCGAACTTACCATCGCTGCGAAACGGCACCGCGTCAAACACAGCTTCGAAATTATTACTGACGGTGCGCAAAACGCCCTATCGGCCGCGACCGACAGTGATGTCGTTGTCGTCGGCGCCGAAACTCGCCCGGTCGCCGGGCATTTCCGGGTCGAGCGCCGTTGGTCTGCATGGCTCGCAAATGCGCCCGGGCCGTTTCTGCTGGCGCGGCACAGTTGGGCTGAGGCCGGGCTTGTCGTGGCGCTGCTGCGCGATCGTACGCCGTCCTCGGTGCGCCTACTGGCAACTGCTGGTTATTTGGCCGCGGCGAGAGACAGTCGGCTAACCGTGATCTGCGCTGCCGCCCTGGTAAGCAAAGCCGGCTTTATGGATTGGCTTAACGGCAAACTCGCGACGCTTCCGGTGCATGCCGAGATCGAGATCGCGGCCGCCGCTTCTGGCACCTTGCACGAGCGGCTGTTGCAGTTGCAGTGCCGATTGCTGGCGGTTGAGATGGACGAAGCCGAGAGATTTGACGAACGGCTCACGGATTTGGCTCGGCGCTTCAGCTGCGACATCCTTGTCATCCGTTAACAAGCAAGTGCAACCCCGCCAACGGCAGCGGCTTTATAGCGGCGGCTCGGCGTGATCTGCTCGTTCTCGCCTTTGAGTAAGAAAGAGGGCGGAGATGCGCGTGCAGCTCCTGACGCAAGTGGGCCAGCCGCTCGTCGCGGCGGAGATCGCCACGCCCGTTCCCGAGAGGGGTCAGGTTCTGGTCAAAGTGGCCGCGCGCGCCGCGTGCCGCACGGATCTGCACGTCGTCGACGGGGAGCTGCCGATCCGAAACTGCCCCTCGTTCCAGGCCACGAGATCGTCGGCACGGTCGTTGCCGCCGACCCCTGCATCGGGCGCTTTGGGGTCGGAGACCGTGTCGGGATACCGTGGCTCGGCTGGGCTTGCGGCATCCGCGAATGCTGCAGCGGCGGGCGCGAAAACCTAATGTGACCGGCCGTGCTTTACCGGTTATCAAATCGATGGCGGCTACGCCGAATTTACGGTTGTTGACGAGCGTTTCTGTTGCGCGATCCCAGCCACATACGATGATGCCGCCGCGGCACCGCTGCTGTGCGCCGGGTTGATCGGCTATCGCACGCTGCGTCTGGCCGGCGCCGGCGAGCGGCTCGGGCTGTTATGGGGAGAGCGGGTGGTGCGCTCGGCCGCCAACTTGACAAGTCGCGATGCCGAGGAGTTTTTGTCGTTGGCAGCGCAGGCCGATGTCCGGACGACCACACAGAACTATCCCCTCGCCGACGCAAACCGAGCGCTGACAGACCTGCGACGGGGGCTCTGCAGGGGAGCGGCGGTGCTCATACCGTAGCAAACGGCAGTACGAACCGGCGGCTTCGCCAAAGAAGGAAGTTCGATTGATCGGGATCATCCCCAACCGCTAAATCTCGCGAAACTGAGTTAACTAAAAGGAGGTGAATGTGCAGGGCGATGCGGTCTTATTGCGCGCGTTTATTGGTGATGACGATACATTCGACGACAGGCCGCTCAGCGATGCGATCCTTGCAGAAGCACAAAGCCGGGGCATGGCTGGCGCGACGACGCTGCGCGGACTTGCTGGTTACGGAGAATCGGCCGCGCTCCACAGCGTGAGCGGGATATTCTCCCAGGATCTGCCGGTTGTTATCGAAATTATCGACTGCGAGGCGAAAATCGAAGCGCTAATTCCGGTCCTCGAGTCGATGATGAGCGGCGGACTTTTGACAACACAGCCAGTCCATATCGTGCGTATGCTGCGGAAACCGTCTTAGTTTGGCTTCACGGCCAGTTCGCCGCGCGACGGCTCGGCATCGCCGAAGGAGGCGCGTCTCTGGCGGGCGGCGGCGTTGGGGTCAGTCATCGAAGGCGTAATCAGCGACACCGGCGGTGGACGCGCCCTCATGGCGGCCGTGTGAATCCGCTGCCCTACGGGCGCCGCGCCGCGGGCGTTCGGTTGACGCCCAGGCAAGCACCGCGGAAAACATCCCAAACGCCGAAATAATCAGCGACAAGACTGCAATTTCTGTCAATGACACGACTGCCCTCTCCTGATCCGTAACTAATTAAAGCACCTTTCATCCAGCAGCTCGCTGATGTGGATCAAGATTGTGCCGACGATCTTGGTATTTTTCTGGAACCATCTTACGCTCGAGCCGCATGGTCTCTCGACGAACTGCTTCGCCTGCGCTTTGCGCCCTGCGGCGTCAGCTCAGCCTTTCCGAAATTAAATGGCAGGCGGCCGATGGCGCTGTTCCTTCGCAGCGATCCGCAAAGCAAGCTCAGCGCGACGTTCAGCCGTCAGATCCGCCCGCCGCGTGGATTTATACCAAATCCCGGTGAGGGCGACTCAGGGCGGGTGAGCGCGGGGGATTGATCGGGATAGGGGGACGCCTCGCGGCATCGCCCCTCCCACACCACCGGGCATACGGGTCCGTACCACGGCGGTTCGATCGGGTTAAGCGTGGGCAGGAACGTAGAGGCGGGGAAGACCGAGGCCGTCGAAGAACGGGTTGCGCAGGGCCTGTTGGACGGCCGGATGTCCGGACATACGCCAGAACCCGGTCGGCGAGCCGGCGGCAACCGCCGCGTGGAACTTTGGCAGGCCACGCTGTCGCAGTTCTTTGAAGCGGTTGGGACCGTTTCGCCACTGCCGCCAAAGGTACATGCGTAGCCGCCGACGGATCCATGCCTCCAGGTGGGTGAGCACTCGTGGGGTCTGGCAGAAGCCGAAGTACCCGCGCCATCCAAGAAGGTATGGCGTGAGGTCCTTGACCACCTGCGGCAGGCTAAGCCCCCGTGTCCGGCGGGTCATGTCCCGGATCTGCGCCTTGAACTTGGCGAGAGCTTTCAGCGCGATGCGCCGCTCGCTCCCGTCATTCGCGATGCTGAACCCCAGGAACTTGCGCTCCTCCGGCCGCGCCACCGCGCTTTTCGCCTCGTTGACCTTCAGCTTCAGCTTGTCGGTCAGGAACCCGCTCACCGACGCCATGACCCGCTCCCCGGCGCGGCGACTGCGAACATAGATGTTGCAGTCGTCGGCGTAGCGGCAGAAGCGGAGACCCCGGCGGGTCAGTTCCTTGTCGAGATCGTCGAGCACGAGGTTGCTGAGGAGCGGCGAGAGCGGACCGCCTTGCGGGGTGCCCTCATCCACCGGACTGACCAAGCCGTCCTCCATCACCCCGGCCTTGAGAAAGGCCCGGATGAGCCTGAGCGCGCGCTTGTCCGACACCCGCGCGGCGACGCGCGCCATCAAGCCGTCGTGATTGACCCGGTCGAAGAATTTTTCGAGATCAAGATCGACCACGACGCTGTAGCCCTCGGCGATATATCGCTGCGCCTGGGCCACCGCCTGGTGGGCGGATCGCCCCGGCCGGAAGCCGTAGCTGTGCTCGGAGAACGTTGGGTCCCAGCGCTCCTGGAGAACCTGCAGCAGGGCCTGCTGGATCAGTCTGTCGACGACACACGGGACGCCGAGCTTTCTGACCCCGCCATCCGGCTTGGGGATTTCGACCCGCTTGACCGGCTGCGGCTGGTAGGTTCCTGAGAGCAGTTGAGACCGGATGTCTGGCCAGTGCTCACGCAGGTAGGCCTTGGCGCCCTCGATGGTCATTCCATCGACGCCAGGGCTACCTTTGTTACTGCGAACCCGTTTCCACGCTCTTACGAGATTTTCTCGGTCGCACGCCTCCTCCATTATTTGTTCTGCACAGGCCGGGCGTTCGGGTGCGGGCTTCGCCACGGGTGGTTCGGTCCCTTGATGTCCGCGGGTCGGGGCTTCACCCCGGCCTTCGGGGACCAAGGCCAGCGAGTACTGGGTTTTCTGCCGCGTTCCACTCATGAGTTGCCAGTCCTACTTGCCGTTCTCGATCGTTCGGGCCTTCGGTCCTCGTTTCCGGCTCGGCCTATCTGTTGCTCCGCCTTTCAGCCTTGGAGTGCCTCACTAGCCTCGCCGACGGCTGGACCTAATATGCCCTCTGCTGACTTCTGCTCCGCGGTCAGACGACCTTGCGGTCGCCTCAGTCGCCCGTGGGCGACACGAAGCAGACCTCCCGGGGTAAGCTCAATCGCTTTCGGTGCACAACCGCCGGATCTACGCTTCGCGTCCTTGATGGATATGGACTTCGCGACCAGTTGCCCGCTCGTCCGACGCTGGCGCCTCGTATCCGGTTTTTGTCCATCGGCTCGCACCTTTGCTCCACGCTTCCTTCAGACCCCGCCTCGCGGCGACAGCCCTTGCGCTTCGCTAACCCTTCACCTCCATCAGGTTGGGTAGAGGACTTTCACCTCCGAGCTATTGAGCATGCCCGGCACACAACTAAACCGCTACCGCGGGAGTGGGGTGAGCGGATAGGGAAGGCCTCTGGTCTGAGAGGATTGTGGTTGTCGCAGCCCAACCCTCAGGACAGGAGACCCCGATGGCCGAGATGAGCCCTCTGCGCCGCCGCATGATCGAGGACATGACGGTCCGCAATCTGTCGCCGGCGACGCAACGATCCTACGTGCATGCGGTGGCGAAGTTCAGCCGATATTTTGGCCGTTCGCCGGATCGGCTGGATCTGGAGGATGTACGCACCTTTCAGGTCCATCTTGTCGCGAATGGCATTCCGTGGCCGGCGCTGAACCAGACGGTCTGCGCGCTGCGGTTCTTCTATGGCGTCACGCTCGGGCATGGCGAGATCCCGGAGCGCATTCCCTACGCGCGGGAGCCGCGCAAGCTGCCGGTGGTGTTGAGCACCGGCGAGGTCGTGCGCTTTCTCGAAGCCGTTCCGAGCCTGAAGACCCGCGCTGCGCTGACCACTGCCTACGCCGCGGGGCTGCGCGCGTCCGAGGCGGTCGGGCTCAAGGTGGGCGATGTCGACAGCGGCCGGATGGTGATCCGGGTCGCGCATGGCAAGGGCGGCAAGGACCGCTACGTCATGCTGTCGGCGCGGTCCCCGAAGGGGGCGCGTTGGCTGGCGGTCGCGGCCGGCCGGTAGGAGGCGGGTTCTTCACGCCGATGAGGAACCCGCAACTTGCCCGGCCGCCACATCACCGACCACCAGATGAGGCTGTTCATGCATTTTCGAGAGAGCAAGACGGTGGCGCTCGCCGCGGCCAAGGCCGGGTTCAGCGCCGCGACCGCCTACCGCATCGCGGCGGATCCGCAGCTGCCATCGCAAAAGAAGGTGCCGCGCGGCAGTCGCCGACGGGATCCCTTGGCTACGGTTTGGGACAGCGAGATTGTCCCGGTGCTCAAGAATGCGCCGGGAATGCGGCCGGTTGCCATTTTCGAGGAGCTCGGCCGACGCCATCCCGAGATCGGCGAGGGCATCCGTCGCACCCTGGAGCGGCGGATCCGCGCCTGGCGGGCCCTCAATGGCCCCGAGCAGGACGTCATCTTCCGCCAGGAGCACCCGCCGGGCCGGCTGGGGTTGTCCGATTTTACCGACCTGCGTGAGCTCGGCGTGACGATCGCCGGCGAGCCGCTCGATCACCGGCTCTACCATTTCCGCCTGGCCTTCTCCGGCTGGGAGCACGGCCGCATCATCCTCGGCGGCGAGAGTTTTGTCGGCTTGGCGGAGGGGCTGCAGAACGCGCTGTGGGCGCTCGGCAAGGCACCGCTGCAGCATCGCAGTGACAGCCTGTCGGCTGCTTTCCGCAACCTCGACGAGGACACAAGGAAGGACCAGACCCGGCGCTATGAGGCGCTGTGCGCCCATTACGGCATGGAGCCGACCCGCAACAATCGCGGCGTGGCGCACGAGAACGGCTCGATCGAGAGCCCGCACGGCCACCTCAAGCAGGCGATCCGGGATGCGCTGTTGCTGCGCGGCTCGCGCGATTTCGCCACGCTGGAGGCCTATCGCCGCTTTGTCGACGAGATCGTCGGCCGGCGCAACGCTCGCAATGCCAAGCGCCTGGAGATCGAGCGCCCGGCCTTGCAACGGCTGCCGGCGCGTCGCACGACCGATTACGAGGATGCCATCGTCACCGTCACCTCGACGAGCGCCTTCACCCTCAAGAAGGTGTTCTATTCGGTGCCCTCGCGGCTGATCGGCCATCGCCTGCGTGTGCACCTTTATGACGATCGGCTCGAATGCTTTCTCGGCGGCACGCTGCTGATGACGCTGCGCCGTGGCCGGCCGCGCCCCGATGGCAGACACGGCCACGTCATCGATTACCGGCACGTCATCCATTCCTTGCGCAAGAAGCCAATGGCCTTGCTCAACCTCGTCTATCGCGACCAGCTCTTCCCGCACCCGGCCTACCGGCGGGCCTTCGAGGCGCTGCTTGTCGCCGACGGCGAGAAGCGGGCCTGCCGTACCACGGTCGAGCTGCTGGCGCTCGCCCACGAACGCGCCTGCGAGGCTGAACTCGCCACCGTCATTGATGCCGAGCTCGAGGCCGGCAGGCCCCCCGATCTCGATGCGCTGCGGCAGCGCTTTGCTCCCGATCCCGGAAGCATTCCCGAGATCACCGTCGAACACGTGCCGCTGCATCTTTACGACGAACTCGGCAAGCCTGCCCCGACGAAGGCCGGCGTCTGCACCGGGGTTGCGCCATGAAGGCCGCCGATCCCATCGACATCGCGCGTATCGAGTTGCTCCTTGCCGAGATGAGGCTGCCCGCGGTCAAGCAGGTGTGGCCGGCGCTAGCCGCTCAAGCTGACAAGGAGGGTTGGCCGGCGGCCCGCTTCCTGGCGGCGCTGGTCGAGCACGAGATGGCCGAGCGCAATCGCCGCCGTCTCGAACGCCATCTCGCCGAAGCCCGCCTGCCGCCGGGCAAAACCCTCGACACCTTCGACTTCGAAGCGGTTCCGATGGTCAGCAAAGCCCAGATCATGGCGCTCGCCGCCGGCGACGCCTGGCTCAACAACGGCGCCAATTTGCTGTTGTTCGGGCCGCCCGGCGGCGGCAAGAGTCACTTGGCGGCAGCGCTCGGCTTCACGCTCGTCGAAAACGGCTGGCGGGTTCTGTTCGCCCGCACCACCGACCTCGTGCAGCGGCTGCAGATCGCCCGCCGCGAGCTTGCCCTCGAAGCCGCCATCGCCAAGCTCGACAAATTCCATCTCCTGATCCTCGACGATCTCGCTTACGTCACCAAGGATCAGGCCGAAACAAGCGTGCTCTTCGAACTCATCGGGGCCCGCTACGAACGGCGATCACTGCTGATCACCGCCAACCAACCTTTTGGCGAATGGGGAAAAATCTTTCCAGATCAAGCCATGACGGTCGCCGTGGTGGATCGCTTGGTTCACCACGCCACCATCTTTGAGATGAATGTCGAAAGCTACCGTCGCCGGGCCGCCATCGAACGTAAACGAGGCGCCGGCCGCCCGCCGGTCCGCGCGACAATCGCCGCCAAGACCTGATTGTCGCGCTGCGTCAATCAACACCAAAATGCGCTTGCGCGACAATCGCCCCCTCGCGATCATGGCGCCGCCGCGACGCCGGATTCTCATCCTGATTGTCGCCACCCTCTCATCCAGATCGTCGCGCGACATGCACACCCTGCCGGACGGGTTCCACCGCATCCGGCATTGCGGTTTCCTCGCCAACAGCCACCGCGCCGACAAGCTCGCGGTTTGCCGCCTGCTGCTCGATCTGCCGCAGGCGGCCGCCGAACCGGCCCAGGATACCGTTCCACCCCGCCAACCCGAGCGCTGTCCGCGGTGCGGCGGCGTCATCATCATGCTCGCCATCCTGCCGCAGCCGGCGTCGCCGCGCCCGTCCTTCCGGAACGACACGTCTTGAGGTACCGCCGATTCCGCAACTCCACTTTCCTGATGCCGGCCGCCGATCACGCCGACAAAGGGCGTTGCGTTCGCCGACGTGGTCCCGGCCCGATGCTGCGCCACAATCGCGCCGGTCGATCCCATAACAGCGTCAATCGCATCGATCAGCCGGCCGCAATCGGCCCCGTCCTCCACACTCTACCCGTCGAGATCATGCCCCATCTCTGCCGCTGTGCCGTCTCGGATCGGCCGCCGCAGACACAATCCCCATAGCCGCGCCCGCCATCCCGCGGGTTCGCTCAATCCGGCTTCAATGAGGTCGCACCGCGTGCCGCTCGCCATCTCCTGGTCGCGCGACCTCACAGAAGCCTCCAGATTCCCAAGGGCGCCGGGATATGATTCATCGTGGCAAACGAGCGGGGGTTTGCCATGGGGGCGGCGATTGGGCTTCGAGAAGACGTCACGGCGGCGCAATTGCGGGCGCTGGCCAAGCAATCCGAGGATGCGGCGCAGACGCGGCGGCTGCTGGCATTGGCGGCGATCGGTGACGGCGGCTCGCGCAGCGCGGCGGCCAAGCTCGGCGGGGTCGGGGTGCAGACGGTGCGCGATTGGGTGCTGGCGTTCAACGCCGAGGGCGCGGCGGGGCTGATCGACGGCAAGGCGCCCGGCAAGACGCCGCTGCTCGATGCCGAGAAGCGCCAGGCCTTGGCGCAGATCGTCGAAGAGGGGCCGATCCCGGCGGCGCACGGGGTGGTGCGCTGGCGGCTCGTCGATCTGGCGCAATGGGTGTTCGACCGGTTCGCGATTTCGATCAGCAAGCAGACCTTGAGCCGCGAACTGCGCGCCCTCGGGTTTCGCAAACTGTCGGCCCGGCCGCGCCATCATGCCCAGGACGGCGACGCCGTCGCGACCTTTAAAAAAACTTCTTCGCCAGCCTGGACGAGATCGCCGCCCGCGCGGCGCCGGGTCGGCCGATAGAGGTGTGGTTCCAGGATGAGGCACGGATCGGCCAGAAGAACAAGATCACCCGCCGCTGGGCCCGGCACGGCACCCGGCCGGCGGCGCCGCACGACCAGCGCACCCGTTCGGCCTGGCTGTTCGGCGCGATCTGCCCGGCCCGCGG
>Ga0335075_10017088_pt1 | contig 10803 bp, 11 predicted proteins | sample Lox_Sample_24_FD_206723 | JGI IMG/M metagenome (GOLD analysis project Ga0335075, IMG submission 206723) | Soil microbial communities from Loxahatchee National Wildlife Refuge, Florida, United States - Lox_Sample_2.4 | ecosystem: Environmental > Terrestrial > Soil > Wetlands | place: USA... | reverse complement strand
CAAAGTATCCAGGATGATACTTATCAAGGTTCGTCCGGTGGTGATGCTGAGAGAGTAGTCAGTTTTACAGCGTACGGGGGAGAAGCATGGATTTCTCATACTTGGCCACCTGCTAATCCACGACCGCCGGGATGCTTTCTGTGCTTGCCAATACGTCCATAGCCAGCACTGACGTGCCCGCGATGTTTACGCGTCTTGCTCAATCGAGTAGGCATCGTGGGTTGCGATGGGTTGGTTGTTTCGCGCGCGAGATCTGTGTGCGCTGAGTTTTCGTAATTAGGATTTCCGCCAGTGGGAGGCTCGTGCACGGAAGCGATAAGGCTGAAAGGCATTAAAGCACGATCTCAGAACAGGTACAACGTTGAATGCATTGTAACTCGACTAATGTAATGCACCTCTTACATTTAATCTCTAAACTAATTTAACTAGAGAGAGTGTCTGGGCAATGGCGAACCGAAAGGGCTCCTAATGAGATTACCAAAACTAAATATTTGGAGCTTTTCGTCGAGTGCTGATGCACGCCTTGCCAATTTAACAAGACCTTCATCTGCTAATATTTCGTACCTATACACCAGATATCCTTGACACTATACCTTTGTAACGAGTGAAAGGCTTACGGTATTACCAATCATGCGATCATCCCTGTCCTGAACTAGGAGGAGCTGGCACAATATATTGCTGTTGCACATTGCCTAAAAACACCACCAAAACGGCACAATAGCTACAAAAATTCATTAGTATTCGAAGACAGGATATCCTATTAAAATAGACTAAGATGGTGTCAAGCTTACCCGCAAGTACTCATAAACACGTTTTCGATCTTGATATCCGTAATCAGCGAAATCATAGTAGCAAACAGTACCGTGAAGGCCAATACTACTCCTGATGATTGGAGGCGAGTGATGTTCGCCATATAGAGCACGAAGACGGGGATCAGCAAGACGGAGATAGTTATGCAGACTACGATGATGTTTGCCACGAAAGCGATTCGGCGGTAGGAGAAGAAGTGCATGCCTTTCTCTTTTTGATCTGGGTTTTGGTTCTTGAAGCCTAATAGTGCCTAAGATAGGTTAGAACATAGAAGGTTGCCCCGTTCATTTCTACTAGTTTGCATGGCACTCACCTTAAGTGGACACTTCGGCCAGCGGCTGATGGTAGTCTCGATGAAACTATTGATGCCGCTGTTTTGCTGACTCTTTTTGATGGGTGTGACAAAGTCGTCCTTCCGAAATATAAAGTCATCATGTCCTTTTTCTAAAGGCCTGTTCTGGCACATCCAGTTGTATACGTTTCGATGATGTCTCGACGGAGCAGGGCCTAGTTCCCTTAGCTTAGCGTCGGTGTAGAGTAAGTTGCCTGAAGTTGTTAGCCAAACCGATTATTTCTAAATGCCGCGCAGATTACGATGCTCTCACCATAGGCGCTAAGCTTTTCGTGTATTTCCTTCAAGATGTCCCGTTTCGCCGGGTCCCACGTTGCATCGTCATCCGAGGTACGGAGCCTATAGTGCTTGCTTACATCTGCATCATCTTGCTTGTCAAGCTGATGTAGCTTTCCTTCAAGAAACGTGAGCTCTCCTTCAAGTTGGAGAAGCAGTCTACAAAAAAGGAGACCAAATCTGCGGTATACAGCGCAGGAGTCGCTTTGGTTTTGAAATGCGGCAAGGCGGGGCCAGCCCAATGGATAGCTTTTGTCGCCTTATACAAATTTAGGTTATAATGGCAGACATTTATGGCGAACTGTTCTTACATTGTTCTTCCACAAAGTCTTCCTTCTCAGCCTTGGGCCCAGCTTTCGGGAAGCTGGCTGTCGAAACCAATCGTTTCAATCTCGTGAAAGGGGTTTCCGGCGGAGAATCTTCTAAAAACCAATTAATATTCAAATTTTAATTAACTAGTTAACTTTCGATGTTATTACTATAATCGCAAAATGGCCGCTTCTCGGTAGGTGATAGCTCCTGTTGCATATACTCTTTGTCTACTAGAGTTGTGGCATTGGAGCTTGCACTTGAACTCGATAGGGTCCTCGTGTCGTTGAACTGTACTATGGGGTTTGTCAATGTAGCCTGTTCAGCCTCATTAAGATCAGTGGCAAAATGCGATGAGAGCTTCACAGGATTGGGAGTAGCAATAATGCTTTGGCTTGCCATTGGCAGATCGCTTTCTACAGTGGCAAAATCCGTGGCAAAACTAGTGGGTCCTTCATATTTATAGTTTTTGCGGCTCTGCATTTGCTACTTGCTATCGCAAGGCAAAGCTGGCACACCATCTTTCGATGGGGCTTAGACTTACGCGGTCACTGATAGGTTACCGCAAATGGATGGTACGGCGCCGGTCAAAAGCTGAGTCCCCGCTCTAAATTGGACTTTGCATTCAAGTTTTCGCCAAGATAGGATAAACTATCCTATCCAATTTATCCTTTTCGTTAAGCGTCACTATGTGCCTCTACTAATGTCTAGTAGCAACGGATGGGAAATCTTTTAATATCAATAGGTACTCAACTCTATAACTAACCAATATTCGCAATAATCTAATTTTACTCCGTAGTTTACAGCAGTTGCGGCGCTGCCTGGAGAAATCCCAACAACCTCTGAACTGTGAGGCGGATCCAAGGCGACAGGTGATTAATAAATGCCCAGGCGCGATGGCATAGAGTCGCACTTAAAGGCCGATCATGGTTTAGCCTTATGACCTTGAAGTGGTCTTCCGGGGAGGACGGTAGCATGATGTGGCGTAGCACACCGGGCTGCGTATCTCCATACTCTGTGATGAAAAGGCCAAGGGAGAACAAATTACTCTGTACTCCGTGCGGAGAAATCAAAAAGGCGGCTCGACGGACACAAATATACTGTATTTTCACAGGACAGACAACTCCTAATCGTAATTAGACGGTCAACTAAGTCGTCGCAGTGAAGGCCCAGGTTTTGTCATTATGCGTGTAGAGCGCAGGTTGGAATGATAAGTCGGTGTCTCGCCTCGCTACGATAAACCCTATCCTATCTGGTCTCGAGCAAGGTGACGCATTTGCGAGGTTCCAGGTTTATTGAATCCCAAGGGTCATTAGAACGGGTGACCGTCTAAGTAATGGCATGCGAGGCGCTAGCTGAAGAAGCGATTCCGTGCGTGTGGCTTTCAAAAAAGCCAATAATGTCCGTCCCTGCGCAGCGAGAAGCACCCCGCAACGAGAAAATCGATTGGTACTTTCATTTCAAGCAACCAAGACTCTGTGCACACATCAATATTTCCCATAGTTCTGTATAAGTCGTGTGCTATGTCCACTCCTGAACAAGCGGGACCCCTCCCACTTGGAAAATTACGTTCGCGTCGCTGCCTTCTCGCTTGATTTGTGGAGAGCCTACTTTCATGGCATGACAGAATTTCTTCACCACAGCACCACCATCAAGCTCCTTTCGCCTTTCAAGCTCATAGAAGGGATTGATCCGAGCCTGCGACTCCCACTACGATGCTTGGAAGCCGTGATCAGCAATCTCTCACACGTGGCATAAAGTCTCGCCACCCAGGCCGGTACCTCCAATCAGAGCGGAACAACCCGGCACGTCCCACATAATAATTACGGTGTAAGTTAAACGTTAATTTACTCCTGTGAACGTGACGCACTGGAATGTGCTAAAGGTAATGTGGGTAACAAGCAGCAGAGTTGTATTGTCTATGTTCTGTCTACGCAACTTCGTGGCAAGATCACTTTTGCAGTTTCTTCCTCAGGCTCTATTGATAATGCCTGGCCTGCGACAGAACGCGACGGTGTCGTTTCTCTGTCTTTTACGTGATCTCGTGTTCCTCCTCGGTGCTTGACACGCTAACAAATCTGATTGGGTAAAAGTTCTAGGCCTTAGGCATCAAAGTAAATGCGGTGAAGCCGGTCTTCATCGGAGATTTCAGCTCTAACTTTTGCTGTCTTACCTTCAATACAATATCCTCGAGAATCGTTCAACTTTCACTTTATCAAGTCCAGCATCATTCGTTAAAGGCGAGAGTACCTCCGCCTGCGTTCATGCCAATACGAGATTGGGCCTCTGACGTCGCTATCACCACCTTCCCACACCAATTTCCCCAAACGTCTGTTGGTAACTCCCCGCAACCCCCACAAGCCCACCAAGGCCAACCACTCCCGCTGATATAGTCCGCTGCAAAGCACCCTTACCAAACACGATGTCGTCCAAACCCCCTCTTAGTACGTCATCCGAGGCCGCCCTTCAGTCCCTCCGGGACGAGTTAAAAGGCTCCGTGTGCCGGGGCGTCGATGGTTTTTTGCCCAAGTATTTCGATCACAAGTCCTGGTCCGCTGCTGTCCACAATAAGATGCAGGAAACGAAGTCGGCCGAGGTTGTCACCAGGCTGTCTATGCATGTCCTCCACCTTGTTGACTTCGGCACACTAGAGGAATGGCTTGCGGTGTTTCAGTCCCTGTTCTTCACGGTCGACCAGGCTAGCTTCCGCTTCCGCAGCCAGCCGCTCAGCGAACCGGGTTGTCCCTTTAGGGCCGGCATCTATCTCGAGACATCCGATCTCCAGGCCGTTGCAGGCAGTACCCGTGTGTTTGGCGAATACCATCACGCCGACCCCCCCGTCGTGGCGGAGGACGATAGCGACATTCTGCGCTTCTGTGAGCGTGCACGGCAGGTGTTCAAGGCCCAGCCGGCTCGAAGCTTCTTGCACGGGTTCCTGGTCTGCGGCACCACGATGGAGCTCTGGGTCTTTGATCGGTCGGGGGCCTATAGCAGCAAGAAGCTCGACCTAACGGAGGAACCCAGCCTGCTGGTGCGGACTCTAGCCGGTTACGCCATGATGAGTGATGAGGAATCTGGCCTCAACACTTTTGTGAAGCGTCTCGGACCCGGATCGGACAGCTACGTCACATTTGATGAGTGCAACAAGCTTTATCTCCGACCGGAGTTGGTTGCAGCACCGCGCTACATTGGCGGGCTCGGAACAACCTGCTATGCGGCCTCGGTATTGACTACCGGGAAGCCAGACACTGTCGTCAAGTTTTCCTGGCGACAGGATGGAGCGCATGCCGAGCTCCGGCAGCTGGAACTAGCGCGTGAGCGCAATGTCTGGGGTGTCATCCGGCTCCTAGGCCACCAGGACCTGGTCAGTATTGCCGAACTTCGCCATGGGCTGCAGTTTCCTCAGCCGTTTGTGAACCGGACGTTCTCGTGTGTCGCAACCGCCCCTCTAGGCCGTCCGATCCAAAAGTTTACGTCGATCCCCGAGCTTTTAGAGGTCTTGCGCGACCTCGTCAAGGCCCTTCAATCTCTCTACGTGGATGCAAGGATTATCCATCGCGACATTGCCATTAAGAACTTGATCATTACTTCGCAGCACAGCGCGGACAGCCCCAAGGGCGTGTTGATCGATTTTGATCTGGCGCTGGATCTCAACAACGTCCGTGCTGTTGAGCCACTGATTGGATCAGATGGGTTCATGGCCATCGGCATCCTCTCCGGGCAGCGGCACACGTATCGGCACGACCTGGAGTCCCTGTTCTATGTGTTTCTGTGGATTGCGATTGGAAACGACCACGAGCACGACGATGCTTATGACATTTTAAAGGGCATGCCAAAGACATCCCGTCTCTGGAAATGGTGCTCAATGGACTTTCGTTCTGTTGGGCGGGAAAAGGCCGCCGATATGAGCCCTGAAGGCTTTTCAAGAATTCTGGACGAGTTCTCAGCTGACTTTGCTCCTCTCCGATACCTGGCCAAGGAGCTGCACGCGCTGATTTTTCCTTTGCGTGATGGGCAGATTTTCACGGGGACTGAGATGGATCAACTGGCTGTCAAGCGGCTCTATGATGGGATGGTGGACGCTTTCAACCGGAGTGCCCTCGCATTCTCTCACGTGTCAAAGTCCTTGTAGGTAAGGACGACATACGAGATTACAGAGGCGCGCGTGTCAAGCGAACGACGGTGACCGCGATCGAGTGCATCAGTGCGGACGGTAAGTATCTGGATCCAATGATTATCTGGCCAGCTTCAACCCATCGAGCCAACTGGACCTCGTACCCCACCCCTAGATGGCATTATGCGTGCTCCGAAACTGGATATACCGACTCCAAGATCAGCTTGGAGTGGCTCAAGCGTGTGTTTGATCCCCAAACCAAAGAACGGGCTAATTGTAAACCACGGATGCTGATATGCGACGGCTTCGGGACGCACGAAACGCTCGAAATCTTGGAGTTCTGTTTCGAAAGCAACATCATCCTTTGCCGTATCCCCTCCCACACCTCCCATAAGCTGCAGCCCTGTGACATCGCAGTGTTTGGCCCACTGAAGGCAGCCTATCGCAACCAGGTTGAACGATTAGAGAGATGAGGTGTAAATACAATCGGCAAGGAGCATTTCACCTCTCTGTACAGCCCCGCAAGAAAAAGGGCGCTCACCGAGAAGAACATTCGAGCAGGATGGGCAAAAAGTGGTTTATTTCCATTCAACCCAGACAGAGTACTCAGAGATACACCGAAACCAGTTGCTGCACTAACCGTTCCCAAAGCATGTGAGGTAGACGCAGGTCCATGTCCGCAAGGTGAAGTAGTCCAGACGCCAGTGACGCCAGTGACAACAGAGGCTCTTATACCACTGCAAGATCTGATCAATCAGGATGCTCATGCGCTTGATGAGATGAGCAAACGACGCCTGCAGAGGCACATACAGAAGCTTGTCAATGCCGCCCAAATATCCTTTGCTGAACGTGCCCTCCAGCGGGACCAAATTCGATTCCTCTCCAAGGTGAACAATGAAGCCAAAGTTCGCCGATCGACCAAGTCAGTAGTACTAGGGAAGGCGAAGGTGATGAGCTATGAGGACCTCGAGGAGGCACGGGCAAAGCGTGCTGCGAAAGAACAAGCCATGGCGGGCAAGGGAAAACGAGGCCGGAAGCGCAAGAATGAGACAGCAGAGGCAGCAGAGGTAGCAGAGGCAGCAGAGGTAGCAGAGGCAGCAGAGGCAGCAGAGGCAGTAGGTGCGCCGGAGGCTAAGGCGCCAGTAGCGCGTATGATATGAGACTGCCCCACGAGAAATGGAGAGGGATTGGTTTCTTGAGGCAGTCTTCGCGACCTCCGTACAGTAGAGTTAGCCTTCGTCGCACCTTTGGCGCAATGGTCGTACAGAAGGGCAAATAGATAGAAAAGCCACACAATCGCAACAGGCGAGCTTTGATATTCCTCTGCCGCGCTTGTTATGCCTTGTGGTGGGCGTTCCCACCACCGTCGTCCTCGTCGTCGTTTGTCATGCCTTGTTGACAGCGCCTCGAGTGCTCCTAAGAATGCGAGCTATAATTACTTGAAGGAAATTTGATGTTGAACCTAGTCATGAATCTGGATCGGCCATAGCATCCCTCGGGCAGACTCTGTGACGGCGGGGGTGTGATGGCAGTACAGAGAAGGCGTTAACGCGCATACTGCGAGCTGCTTGCAGTTCGTCGCACGCGTTCAGGAGTCGGAGGCGGATGTCGGATGGATTCCGCGTGTCGTGCGATGCACAGCGGTGGCGGAGGTGGTGGCCGTCGTGGATCTTCTGTGAGATTCAGTCAACGATTCTTCGCCATAGACTTAGCGGATCATTACATAAGCTAAATTTCATCATAATCATTAATTATGTCAGACGTGCGGGGTTGTTGGAACCTCCGATTGGAAGTACCAATCGGCGTGGCGGCGTTGCATGAATCTGCGCGCTACGGCAGCCACAGCGCCGACGATGACTTCTCACTATTCCTGTGGGGCTCTGGGGCTCGGGTAGGGTCGTTTATGAGTTTCAACAGTCGTACAAGCTTGATGGTGGTGCTGCGGTGGAGGAGTACTGTTACGCCGTGAAAAGAGGCTCTCTGCAAAGCGGGCGCGAAGGCGACGATGCGATCGTAATTTTCCAAGTAGCCAGGGTCAGGCGTGCTCAAGAGTGGCTGCAGCATATGACTGATATAAATTTATGGAAAAGTTCGATGCGTGGACAGAGGCTTTATCGCTTGAAGTCGAAGTACCCATAGTTTTTCTCGTTGCGGGGTGCTTCTCGTTGCCCAGGGTCTGACGTTACATAATCTGAATGTAAACACGAGAATACAGGGTTGCCCGCATTTTGGATAACCTAATATCCAATGAGAGATGCAGCCCTGCGCTCTTTCTGCTCATGACCAAGGAATGCTGTCTCCAAATCGAGATCACACATCTTCCCATAATTCTGACCATAACCTAGCCGTGAACTGCGCGGCTCTTACCCAAATATAATCGCTCTTTGATTTGGTTTTCAGCATCTCCCCACTAAACAACTTGACGTTCTACAATCGCTTTGCGCGGAGCCATGATTGATTGACGTGGTCCTAGTATCTCTACCCCTCTGCGAGCCGTCCAGAGAGCAATGTTCGCTGGGCGATATGAGATATATCGGGGCGGATAGGATACAATTGAACTCATTGGACCTATGGGAAGATTCGGGATGGGTGCAGCTCTATGACAATCACGGAGAAGTAGATGCGCTTCGTAAACGAGCCGACCAGCATCTCAACTTGCAGTCATCAGGTTACTAGGCACTTCTATTGTGAAGCTGCTAATTACAAATCCTAACGAACGATTGGGAGCCTGCTGCTAATGCGCTGGTGGAGGGAGCTGCTGTAGAACTAGGCAGCGACGCCTCCTCGTGAAGTCATCTATAAAAGATGGTAAGAACTGTCCCTTGAGCATTTAGCAATGCTTTCATTACTCAACGTGATAGAGCTACGTTAACGCTTCACGACATGAATCTAAACACGTCATTTTCGCGAAACGAATGCGCCCTCGATGACGAAGAGTACATCCGGAGAAGGACGTGCTCAAAAGAGGACAAGGAGTATGAAGCAGCGGCCACCAGCCCGAGATTCTGCATATCGCGACTATCTGCCTTCCCATATCGTGGAAAAAAAAATCGCTATGCCGTTGGGAAGGCGAAGGCACGGTCAGGAGAGACATTTTCATTAGTACATGAAACGGACAGACCGCACTGGGTATAAAGCAGTTCACTTTGCTCTCCAGAGGCATTCACGTTCTTCGACGGATGATAGTATGAGGTAAATCTTCACTCTTGTGTTATTGTGTTATTGATGGCACCAACGCTCCAACAATCAGGCACCAGCATAAAATGTACAGCGCTTTCGCCGGCTGCTACTCCGACAGCGAATCGGATTTCGGGCCGGCCGGCCAAAGTGGCCAATGATAAACGACGCGTAACATTCTTCATTGGCCACCAGACATCATCGTTTTACAAATCAACAGAACCCTCTCGATCGAACTTATAATCTTCTCAGATGTAATTTCTATTACCAATGGCCTCCCGTGGGCGACAAGCCAAGGGCGGTAACGGAAGTAGCGGCGGTTTCTAAAATGGCCGTCGATTGTATCCGGATACGTGTAACACCTCCGCGAGACAGCCAGCTCGTCACATAATGGACTTTGGCAAGTCTTGAGCAGCAGAGCAAGATGAAAATCTTCGAAAACAAGATATCCAGTCTCATGACCTACAGTATGAAGGAAGGACCCACCGAAGCGGCGTGTGTCAAGGGAGCGACGGATGGCAAGACCCACACTGTAGTGGCAAAAGCTGCCACCAGAATGTTTTGTCCTCCTGATTTTCGCTGTCATTTTTTTTCATCCTCTTCACTTACCAACGCACTTCCTCTGGACCGGTCCTTTCGAATCTGTTGCGGACCAAAATCTTACCCAAAATCCTCTGCAATAGGGAAAGAGAATCTCTATCCGACTAAGCTACCAACCCCACCCTCACTTCATTTCAAGATGGAGGAAAAATCTGCACGGCTGGCTTTGATTGATTCACGGAGGCCGTGCGTTATAGTTGAGCCCTCCACAGGTACAGCAGTACGTGCCAATTCCCTTAGGTCTCTCAGCCGCTGCTAACACTCTTTAGTATCCGGCGCCCTCTCCGAGACCCAAGTCATAACCCTGAAACGGAAATACTAGAGACTAGATGGTGGTCGACTTCATTGGTTCATGGAGGAGATATCTCAAGGGCAAGCTGTATATGCGGTGTGCATGGTGCATATGGGCGTGGATCTCACAACATAGAGCTTTCAACCGTGGGACTTGAGAGAAATTAGACGAGATAGATGATGGGTTTGGCGAATACCTGGGTTGTTTATTCACAGGACGTATGGGCACTTACAACATGGGAGGCAATCGTTTGAATTCATTAGAGTTTGCCCACTGGAACTTATGTGCAACATTGGGCGCGAGCAAGAAACTGTAAAATAATCTCATATTGATTTAGCTTCGCGAGGTCCATATCTTGCCACTGCAACGTGAATTATTCAAACACACCCGCTACGAACTCTCCCTCACTCCAGAAGCAACCATGGGACTCCAACTCATCGCCAAACCCAGCTCTGGCTTGTAATGAGTCAACCCGCTGATCGAATGAGGAACTCGAGCCACAGCACGAGGTTAAATTCGGAAGTGGCTTACGAATTCGCCGAAATTGAAAATTTTCACGTTTCCACGGCCTGGTGGCGACTTTGGTTTCAATAAGTAAGCGGCTAGACTAATTATGTCATTGGCAACTCACCGGAGCTCAGCTCCGGCATTCGTGGCGTTACCAGGCGCGTGTGCACCTTACAACTACAGTCACTTGCACAATTCAGCTTCCGGATTTTTCTCCACATGCTCTTTCTGCGCACGTACTTCGTGCGGTACGTCGTGTGCTAGATGAACCTCTAGACCCAAGCCAATGACAATGATTCTCGCAATTGAATGCAGTAGCCGTTTATGCATGAGACGATTCGCGACGAAACGTCACCGAATCGAGTA
>Ga0335075_10017087_pt1 | contig 10804 bp, 10 predicted proteins | sample Lox_Sample_24_FD_206723 | JGI IMG/M metagenome (GOLD analysis project Ga0335075, IMG submission 206723) | Soil microbial communities from Loxahatchee National Wildlife Refuge, Florida, United States - Lox_Sample_2.4 | ecosystem: Environmental > Terrestrial > Soil > Wetlands | place: USA... | reverse complement strand
CAGGGAGTACCCGCCGGAGGTCTATGGCGGCGCCGGCGTGCACGTGGAATACCTCGCCCGGTCACTGGCCAGCCTGGTTGACCTCACGGTGCATTGCCAGGGCGCGGACCGGCCGGACGCCGGGCTGGCCAGAGGGGACGCCCTGCCGGTGCCGCCTGCAGTCGCGCACCGGCCGTGGGACAAGCTGGCAGGGGCCAGTTCCGCGCTGCAGGTGATCTCGACCGATCTCGCCATGACCGCTGCCGCTGGCGGTGCTGACCTGGTGCACTCCCACACCTGGTATGCCAACCTGGCCGGCCATCTCAGCTCACTGCTCTACGGCGTGCCGCACGTGATGACCGCGCACTCGCTCGAGCCCCTGCGCCCGTGGAAGGCCGAGCAGCTTGGCGGCGGGTACGCCTTGTCGAGCTGGTGCGAGCGTACGGCCATCGAGTCCGCCGCTGCCGTCATAGCCGTTTCGCAAGGCATGGCCGCCGACATCCGCGTCTCGTACCCAGCGGTGCCGGCTGACCGCGTGCGCGTGATCTACAACGGGATTGATGCGAATCAGTACCGCCCGGATCACGGCCGCGATGTGCTTGACCGGTTCGGCATCGATCCCGCAGAGCCCTCTGTCGTCTTTGTCGGGCGGGTAACCAGGCAGAAGGGCCTGCCGGTGCTGTTGCGGGCGGCCGACTGGATCGATCCGTCGGCGCAGCTTGTCCTGTGCGCGGGCCAGGCCGATACGGCCGAGCTCCAGGCCGAGGTGACCGGGCTGGTCGAGCACCTGCGCGCGAGCCGTTCCGGGGTGATCTGGCTGCCGGGCATGCTGGCCAAGTCCGAGGTGATCCAGATCCTCAGCCATGCCACTGTGTTCGTGTGCCCGTCCGAGTACGAACCGCTCGGGATCGTGAACCTCGAGGCGATGGCCTGCGGCTGCGCTGTCGTGGCATCCGCCGTGGGCGGGATACCCGAAGTGGTGGCCGACGGCGATACAGGACTGCTGGTGCCCCCGGGCGACGAGCGGGCGCTGGCCACGGCGATCAACGCGCTCGTTGCTGATCCGGCGATGGCGGCCGAGTTCGGCGCACGCGGGCGGGAACGGGCGGTGGCGGAGTTCAGCTGGGACAAGATTGCCGCCCAGACAGCGGGTCTGTATGCGGAGCTGGCCCGGAGCTAACCGGATTGCGGAGCTGGCTGGACCGCGCCGCCCCACGCCAGCCAAGCCAGCTGCACCCGAGCCCGCCCGACGCCAGCCGCACCAGCCGCACCAGCCGCACCAGCCGCACCAGCGGCACGACACCTTCCGCTCTGGCAACCAGCATGCCCGGCCGCTATGCTCAGTTGCGATACATCTTGACTTGGGAGGGACGTAGATGGAGCCCGCGGAGCCGCGCGACATCCGGGCCGGTGACCGGGACCGGGATGCGGTCGTGCAGCGGCTGCAGGAAGCTTTCGCCGACGGCAGGCTCGACGACGAGGAATTCGACCACCGGACCAGGGCTGCGCTGACCGCCCGGCTGAGCAGCGACCTGGCCGTCCTCACCAGCGACCTGCCGGAGAGCGCGCGGTCCAGCCGGACGGTCGAGCCTGCTGTGCCTGGCCGCAAGCCGGGCCGGTTCGCTGTCGCGTACAAGAGTTCGGTCAGGCGGGCGGGCCGCTGGCAGGTTCCAGAGCAGTTCCGGGCCGTCGTCTACAAGGGCAGCGGTCACATTGACCTGCGCGCGGCCGAGCTGACAGGTCCGGTGACGACGCTGTTCGCCATTGCTTACAAGTCGCGCATCGACGTGCTGGTACCGCTCGGCGTCCGGGTAGAGCTTGATGGCTTCGGTGTCAGCAAAGGCTGGTCCGCGGAGGAAGATCTAGAGAGCCGGCTCCCCGCCGACGCTCCCGTCGTACACGTCCGCGGCATCGGCTACAAGGGCACCATCGAGGTCCGCACCAAGCCGAGCGACAGCGGTCCGCCCGGCTAAGGTTCTCCTGGCCGACGCCAACTGCCCGGCTAGCCGGCTCAGCCGTGGGTGCCGCTTTGCTGGTGCCCTGACGCCACCGATCCGGCACCCACAAGGTCCACCTTGCGTGCCCTGGCCGATGACGGCCGCGGCGCGCCGTACCCGGCGGGGACTTGGCCCCGCCGATCCCGGCCAATCGGGCATTCTCCGCACAGTTTGTCCTCTCGCGAGCCGGGAATCGCTCGGACGGTCGACTTTTCACGGCTTTCAGCAACAGAATCAACTGATTTGGAGTGTTTTGTGTCGCACTAAATCAGTGAAATGTGAGGCGCGAGCTCAGCGCCTACCCGGCAAACAGAGCAAATCGACCCCCGGGTAGGAAGCGAGGTGCCTAACCGGACCCAGTTGCACGAGTCCTACGAGTCGCTGAAGCGGGCCGTGGCCGAACACGCTGTACAACGGTCGCGGCCAGCCCGTCCTGGTTGACGAGAACTACGGACAGTGGCCGCACCGCGAGGGAGTGCGGTGCGAAGCGGGCATTCAGGGCAGAGCCCGGGATCAGGCTCAGGTGACAGAGCCGGCCGCGGCGCCGGTGACGCGATCACCCCACCGGGCAATCTCCGCCTCCAGGTCCAGCGGCCTGATCATCGAGCCGCCAGCGGTCTCTTGCGCCCAGTCTTCGGCTGGCACCCGCCACATGACCTCGAACTCGATGCCGCTCGGGTCTTTGGCATAAAGCGACTTCGATACGCGGTGGTCACTGGCCCCTACGAGGGCGTCCCTGTTGGCAAGGCGGTCGCGGACCGCGGCAAGCTCAGCCAGCGTGCCGACCTCCCAGGCCAGGTGGTACAGGCCGAGGTAGGTGCCGTGCGGCAACTGGCCGTCGGGCACCGAGAACAGGCCGAGGTCGTGATCGTTGGCGGTGCCCTGCGCGCGCAGGAACGCGGCCCGGCCAGGTATCTCCATGGCGATCTCGAACCCGAGCGTGTCGGTGTAGAAATCGACGCTCGCGGCGAGGTCCCGCACGTACAGGACGGCGTGGTTCAAACGGCGGACAGCCATCACAGTTCTCCCGTTCAAGTCTGCCTGGCATAAGCCCGGCATGTGCCATCACATTCCCCGGGTACCTGCAGAGCCACTTTGCCAGACGGCATATCGGGTGTTCCCGGGTTTATCCGGCAATGGTTGACCGATGCGACACTATGCTGAATCGCAGGTCTCGTGGTGATCGGATAGGAGTAATGCCGTGGCTGACGGCTACGCCGAGGACCAAGACCTCCCCGGCTTAATTGATACGAGCGTCGCACATCAGGCGCGGATCTATGACTACTGGCTAGGCGGCAAGGACAATTTCGCCGTCGACCGTGAGGCAGCTGAGCATGCGCTTGCCGCCTATCCGGGCCTTCGCCGTGGCGTTCGCGCCCAGCGCGCATTCCTGGCCCGTGCGGTTGGATACCTGGCGGGCCAGGCAGGTATCCGCCAGTTCCTCGATATCGGGACCGGTATCCCGACCGCGAGCAACACCCACGAAGTCGCGCAGGCGATCGCACCTGAGGCCCGGGTCGTCTACGTGGACAACGACCCGATGGTTCTCGCGCACGCCCGTGCGCTGCTGACCGGCACGACGCCGGGAGCGACCAGCTATCTGGACGCTGACTTGCGCGATACGGAGCAGATCCTGGATGCGGCGTCTCAGATGCTGGACTTCCGGAAGCCCATCGCGGTCTTGCTGATCGGCGTCTTGCAACTCGTCCCCGACGATGACGAACCGCATGCCATTGTCGCCCGTCTTGCGGAGGCAGCGTCACCGGGAAGCTGGCTGGCGGTCTTCCATCCAGCCAGCGACATCATTCCCGATCAGATCGGTGAGGCGGCCCGCCGGGTCAACGCCCGCTCTGCCAACACGACGACGCTGCGCACGCATGCGCAGATCACCCGGTTCTTCGACGGCCTGGAGATCCTGGACCCTGGTGTGGTGCAAGTCCACCGGTGGCGGCCGGGGTCAGCGGCGCCCGACGACGGCGAGCAGATCCCCGGCTACGCCGGGCTCGCGCACAAGCCTGGCTGACTGGACGACCGCCGGCGAGCGCGAACTCAGACACCCTAGTTGGTCGGTGACCACATAGCCGACAAATTCCCCCTCAGGAGTCACCTACCAACTAGGGAGTCGATTGTCGGAGGGCAATCGGGGTCTAGGTGGCGCCGAGCGGACCTAGGTCATCGCCGTCGGGCCGGTGTAAATGCTGCGCGGGCGGATCGGGATGTTGCGCTCGTACTCTTCGAGCGCGTGAGCGAGCCAGCCTGCCGTGCGGCCCGTCGCGAAGATCGCCTCGCCGGAGCCGCGGATCATGCCGGCGACTCTGGCTAGCACCGCGAGGGCGAACTCGATATTGGGCTCCGGCAGGGCTCGCCGACGTGCCTCGTCCGTCACAGCCTGAGCGATCGCGAGTTGCGGTGAATCGGGCGCGAACTCGGAGATCAGGCGGAGCAGCAGGTTGGCGCGCGGATCGCCGTCCTGGTAGACGAAATGCCCGAACCCAGGCAGCTTCTCCCCTCGCCGCAGCAGGTCGCCGACAACCCGCGGCGCGTCGGCTGGCGAGCTAGCGGACCCCAGCATCAGTTCAGCGCCGAGCTCGGCACCGCCGTGCAGCGCGCCGCCCATCGCGCCGAGGCCGGTCGCAACGACGGCGTACGGGTCGGCCCGCATCGAAGCCGCAACCCTAGCTGCCAGGGTGGAGGCGGCCAGCTCGTGGTCGGCTACCAGGACAAGGGCGGCGTTCAGTACGCGAAGGAGGCCGGGCTGAACCGGTCCGGCGCACAGCTTCGGCGCAAGGCGGGCCGCCACTGCGGCGCCCGCGCCCGCGCTCGCCGGTCCGGCCGCTTGGCGCGCATCAGGCAGGGCACCAGCCATGCCAGCCACTAGCGCCTTGCCAGCCTGGACGACTGCCGGCAGGTCAAGGTGCAGCCGGAACTGGTCTGTGGCCGCCAGCGCCGGGACGATGACCTGCAGGCGCTCAAGCGGCAGCGTCCCGGCCGGCAGCGCTGCCTGGGCGGCGCGGCCGGCGGCCAGGGCCTCTGCAGTGGCCTGCCAGTCACTGCTGCGCCCCACAGCCGGGCCAGTCCCCCCAGTGCCCGCCGCGCTCGCCACGCCAGTCGCAGCGCTCGCCGCGCCAGTCCCAGCACTCGCCACACTGGTGCCCGCGCCAGCCGAGCCAGTGGCCCCGGCCGGCAGCGACCCGGTCCAGAGCAGCATCGCCACGTCCTCGAAACTGCAGCGCAGTGCCAGATCCGTCGCGTCATAGCCGCGGTAGCGCTGGGTCGTGCTGGTGATCTCGGTCAGCGCGGACTCGATCAAGATCTCAGTCGGGCCGCCGCCACCAGCGCGCCGCGGCCGGCCCTTGCGGGCCAGTTCGTCAACCTCGTCCGCATCGAACATGCTGGCCCGCCCGTCGGTCTCACGGCGACGACTGAGCACGCCGCGGCTGACATAGGCGTACAGGCTCGCCTGCTTAATGCCCAGGCGCTGTGCGGCCTCTGCCGCGCCGATCCAGTCCGTCACTGGCGTCCCTCCGTTCGCTCGGCCGGGGCAGTCGCGGGCCGGTCGGCCCGCCATCTCGCCACACCGACCTCGACCACCGAAGCCGCCGAGCGAGCCAACCCAACCCCGCGCCAGGTAGCGAAGCACCGACAAGTACGTTGATTTTAATCAATATTGACACTGCCTCGCGTCAGTGATCAATATTAGATCAGACTTCCCTCGCCCGACTAAGGAGCAGGAGCAGCATGAACGCCGCAGCAGACGTAGCCACCGCGCCATACGAGGCGCCTGCAGGGCTGGCCGGGGTGTCGGTAGCCCGCACGGAAGTATCCGACGTGCTCGGCCGTCAGGGCTTCTACCATTACCGCGGCTACAACGCCGTAGATATCGCCCGCCGCGGCCGGGTCGAAGACGCCTGGCACCTGTTGCTGCGGGGCGACCTCCCGACTGCCGAGCAGCGGGCAAGCTTCGCCAAAGAGACCGCTGCGCTCCGCGAGTTGCCCGGCGGCGTGGCCGAGCTACTGCCCGCCATCGCCCGGCTGAGCCCGCCTGGCTCGCTTGCATCACTGCGCACGGCGATCTCAGTCGCCGCCCAGGCGATGGGCTGCAGGCCGTGGACCGACCAGGGCGACGCCGAGACACTCGAGCAGGCCGGGCGCCTGTCGGCGATCATGCCGGTGCTGGCCGCGCAGCTATTCCGGCTGGCCAGCGGCCAGGAGCCGGTGCAGCCACGGCCTGACCTCGGCTACAGCGAGAACTACCTCTACATGATCACCGGCGCGATCCCCGAGGACCGGGCCAGGTACGCCGTCGAGCGGTACCTGATGCTGACGATCGACCACGGGTTCAACAACTCGACCTTCACCTCCAGGGTCATCGCCTCGTCCGGGGCTGACCTCGGGGCCGTCGTGACAGGTGCGCTCGGGGCGCTGTCCGGCCCGTTCCACGGCGGTGCTCCGGCCCGGGTCTTCGACATGCTGGACGCGATCGGAACGCCCGACAATGCCGAGCCGTGGCTGCGGAACGCGATCGAGCACGGGGACAAGCTGATGGGCTTCGGCCACCGCATCTACAAGACCGTCGATCCTCGCTCGGCGCTCCTGCATGAAGTGGCCAGGGAACTGCATAGCGAGCGCGTCGAGTTCTCCGAGATCGTGGAGAAGACCGCAGTCCAGCTGCTCGCCGAACTCAAGCCCGGCCGGGAACTCTACGCGAACGTGGAGTTCTACGCCGGCGTCGTGCTCGAGGCAGCCGGGCTGCCGCGGGAAATGTTCACCGCGACCTTCGCCTGCAGCCGGATCATCGGCTGGATGGCTAACGTGCTGGAGCAGATCAGCGATAACCGCATATTCCGGCCGCTAGCGCATTACGAGGGACCGGAAGCACCGCGGGAGTTCCCCGCATTCTGGCAGCCCAGCCAGCCCTGAACACAGTTCGGCACAATCAGAGCGGGAACGGGCACTACCTGGCCGGCAGTCTGCGCACCGCCCCGGTCACCGCTACAACTCAAAGTCACCGGCCTGCTGGTACACGGCGCCAGAATCGCGGCGCTATGCCTGAGCCAGGGCGTTAAAGACCTGTGGAGCGCAGGCCGGGACTTCAGCAGGTTCCCGCAGATTAAGGCGGCGAACCCGCTGGTCTGACGCCGCAGCCGCCTGAGCGCACGGGACCAGACGCGCGGCCGTCCTCGCGGGTTGCTAGCCGCCGAGTTGCTTGCGGTCGCGGTTCCTGCGCAGCCTGCGCCGCTGCTCAGGGCTCAGCATGGCGTAGGCAACTGCCGGGATTGCGATGGTGGCTGCGATCACTACGAGACCGATAATCGGATGGCCAATGATCACTAGCAGCAGCCCGATCACGACCCCAATGAGGCCATACCTGAAACGCGGTGCCATGCCGGACTCCCTCCGGGAAACTTCGTTCCCCTCTTATACCAACTATCCAGCCCGGTCCCTAGTTCCCCTGCAGCGGCCCCGCCCGTGCGCCTACCTGCGACTAGCCTGCCGAGCCGCCTCGTGCGTTCCGGCCCGATGGTAGATGATGACAGCCATGACGATTTCGCTGCCGGTACAGGCCGAGGCCAACGAGCTGCTCACCCGCAATCCCCTCGCGCTGCTGATCGGCATGCTCCTCGATCAGCAAGTGCCGTTCGAGAAAGCGTTCAGCTCGCCGTATGAGCTGGTCAAGCGGCTCGGGCATGAGCCGACCGCAGCTGAGCTGGCCGAGTACGACCCGGCAGCGCTGGCCGCGGTCTTCGCCGAGCGGCCGGCGCTCCACCGGTTCCCCAAGGCCATGGCCGCCAGGACACAGGACATGGCCAGGCTGATTGTCGATCGCTACGACGGCGACGCCGCAGCCGTCTGGACAACTGCTGCCTCCGGCAAGGAACTGCTGGCCAGAGTCGCTGAGTTGCCTGGCTTCGGCGGCAATAAGGCGCAGATCTTCACCGCTTTGCTGGGCAAGCAGCTCGGCATCCAGCCAGAGGGCTGGCGCGAAGCGGCCGGCCACTTCGGCGAGGCCGGGTCGCACTATTCGGTGGCCGACATCGTCGACGACGCCTCGCTCGCCGCCGTCCGGGCTCACAAGAAGGAACTCAAGGCCGCTGCCAAGGCCGGGTGACCGGCCCGCCAGTGTCGCCCGGCAGCTGGCCAGCCCCGGCTCGGCGGTCTGGCTGGGACGTCACGAGTCCGCCAGCCTTGCCTGGCTCCTCGCCGACCCTGTCTAAGGTGCGGGGATGCTGACTGACGGGGCCGCGCGCGGGATGAGTCCGGTGGTTGATGTCTCGTAATCGTGCAGCGACGGGATCGAAAACGACGCGCGGCTGTAGACCATGTCCGCGTGCCACCGGACGGGCTTACTCAGCACGATTGTGACCGGATGCGCACTGACCTTGCCCTCGGCGCAATCTGGCCGGCAGTTGTTCACCTCGGCGGCCCCGTGCCCGGTCGCGGTCGCCGTACCCCAGGCCGACCAGGTCACGTCCTTGGCGTAGAGGCTGCCGTCGGCAGACATGAGAAGCGCAACTGGCTCGTACTTCGGCGTCACGCCCGTGCAGATGCCGACCAGCGACTCGCAGACCAGGTACTTCCTGGACGGCGTGGCCCCGCTAGCGGATGCGGCAGCATGACCGGAGCACGCCGCGAGAATTCCGCACAAGGCAAGGCACAGGGTGGTGGCACGGCCAGGTTTCATGCACGGTCCTTCATGACGTTCCCGCCTGGGTGAGCACATCGTGGACCGGCCGCACCACGACGCCCGCACTAGTTGTGCCCCGACTGTTGGCTAGCAGCTTATCTAGCTAGCCTTGGGACTCGCTGAGTGCTGAGAAGCTGGCAATGGCCGGAAGCCAGCCACTGTGCGGGCAGGGCGCCTGCCGGTAGGGTCAGCCGTTATGCACGAAACTGAGTTCCCGTTGACCGGATCCGCGGCTGTGCACGTCCTTCAGTCGGGCTACGCCCGCGACGACTCCGGAGGCGACCGCGTCGGCAGTACCGTCACGCTGATTCAGGATGGCGACGTAGCGGTAATCGTCGATCCTGGCATGGTCGCGTCGCGCCAGGACCTGCTGACTGCGCTGGCCGAGCATGGCCTGACGCCGGAGGCCGTGACCGACATCGTGTTCAGCCACCACCACCCGGATCACACCGTCAACGCGGCGCTGTTTCCCGCGGCCCGGATCCATGATCACTGGGCGATCTATGACGGCGACCGGTGGATCAGCCGGGAAGCCGACGGCTTCCAGCTGTGCCCTTCGGTCGCGCTGATGGCCACCCCGGGCCACACCCCTGAAGACATCACGACGCTCGCTGCGACACCGGACGGAGTGCACGCGTGCACCCATGCCTGGTGGGCGTCAGACGGGCCTGCCGACGACCCGTTCGCGCCGGACGCCGCGGTGCTGTCAGCCAGCCGTGCCCGCATCCTCGCGGTGGCCGCTGTCATCGTCCCGGGGCACGGCCCCGCCTTCCGGCCAGACGAGACCACGCCTCGTTAGCCAGCACCCGGCTAGCCAGCACTGGGCTGGCTCATCAGACGCGTCGTGCTCAGGTGACGTCGCCGGTGACGTTGAACCCGGACAGCACGACCGACGCGAACCCGAGCGACGCAACCGTGACAACTAGCCCCATGCCGATCCCGGTGCCTAGGTTGAGGTAGGCGTGCAAGGCCGAATTGTGTGCGATCGAGTTCGCCACCGCGAGGCTGTAGTGCCCGGCCGACAGCAGGCTTACGCCCGGCACCAGGTTCGCTAGCAGGCCCTCCCAGAGCAGCACGTACAGCAGGCCGATCGCCAGCGCCTGTCCCGGACTGAACACCACTGTCAGCATCACGAACAGCGCGTTGTATATGACCGCGCCCGCCAGTGCGCCGACAAACAAGCCGACGGCAAGGCCGCTCGAGGGGCCGGTGGCGATCGCCCCCGCGAGATACTCGGGCACTGCGGCGAACACGACGGTCAGGACGACAGCTACCAGGTACTTGCTGAGTACCACAGTTCGCCGCTTCACCGGCGTCGCGAGCAGGTGCAGGATGCTGCCGTCGTCAATGTCGGCACCGAGGACGCTGCCGCCCACGATCAGCGCGGTCAGCGCGAGAATCAGGTAACCGACCGTGCCAAGGATCTCTGGCGGCCAGAGGTTGCTGCCGTGCGCCTTCGCCTTCAGTAGCGCCGAGATGCCGATCAGGATGATGGCCGGCAGCGCGAACAGCAGCGCCCGTCTCCGGCTCATGGCGGCGCGCAGTGTCAGCCAGATGATGTCGCCGTTGAGTAGGCCAAACATCGGCTGCCCCGTTCTCTCGTTGTCCATCGCTGAGCGGCCCCCCGTCATCAGGACGCCAGCAGGTAATTGAAGACGCTTTCCAGGGACTCGTCCTCTGGCAGTACCTGCCGCAGCCGGATGCCGTGATCGCGGCTCAGCCCGGCAACCTCCCTGGTGAACGTCCCGTAGTCGGAGGCGCGCACCTGCAGGCCGTGTGCGGTCAGCTCAACACCGCTGACCGCTGGCCGCCCGATCAGCGCCGCGCCTAGCGCCCGGTCGTCAGATGAGTGCACGAGGAATACGTGGGGCCGGTTCGTCATGAGCCGCCGGATCGCCCGGAAGTCACCGGAGGCAGCAAGCCTGCCGCCGACGATGACCTGGATGACGCCGGACAGCCGTTCCACCTCCTCCAGGATGTGCGAGCTGAACACGATCACCCTGCCGCGGTCGCCCTCCGCGCGCAGCAGGTCCATCATGTGCAGCCGCTGCCGCGGGTCCATGCCGTTGAACGGCTCGTCCAGCAGCAGAACCTCGGGATCATGGACAAGGGCCGCCGCGACCTTGATCCGCTGCCGCATGCC
>Ga0335075_10017085_pt1 | contig 10804 bp, 10 predicted proteins | sample Lox_Sample_24_FD_206723 | JGI IMG/M metagenome (GOLD analysis project Ga0335075, IMG submission 206723) | Soil microbial communities from Loxahatchee National Wildlife Refuge, Florida, United States - Lox_Sample_2.4 | ecosystem: Environmental > Terrestrial > Soil > Wetlands | place: USA... | reverse complement strand
TGGCTATCTGTCGTACTTCATGCAAATCCGCAGCTGCGCGATTGCTTGATCGATCGCCTGAATCGCCTCGACGCGATGTCCGCCGAAATCGTGCTCGGCGTGCTGCAGGTGATCGCGGGCGCGCTGCAGCGAGGCGATCGCATCGCGAATTTCCGGATGAGGTTCAGGGGCCGGCGCCGGTGTCGCGGCGGGATTTGGTTTGGGCGTGGCAGGGGCTGCTGGCGCAGCCGCCGGCAAAGCCAGCGCGAGCGCCAACATCAGGGCCGCGAATACAGCGAGAAACCAATGCTTCATGGCATTTCCTCCTGTGCGATCTTCTTCGTGGGATGACAACCCGTGCGAGGTTCGGCCGAAATCCGGCTGCGAGGTCGGACGCATCGGAGGCAAAACCCCTTTCCGGCGCGCCAGGCTGGGGAGCGGCGCGCGGTGTATTCGGATGTTACAACCGTGACCCGCGCACACTTCGACTCTTTCGTGTTCCTGTTCTTGAATAATCAACTGCGCGTCCCGTCTCCTGGCCCGTTTCCGGAGGACCGGCGGGACTACGCGGAACTCCCGAGGCTTGCCAGCATCATGCGCTGCGGGCCGGGCGCGCGATCAGGCCCCGGACGAGCGGCGGCCGCGGCGGGCGCTTTCTCGGTGAGCTGCAGCAGCCGCGCGCGCAGGCGCACCAGCGCCGCCGAGTGAATTTGCGACACGCGCGATTCGCCGATGCCGAGAATCGCGCCGACCTCCTTCATGGTGAGCTCTTCGAAATGGTAAAGCGCAAGTACGTCGCGGTCGCGCGCGGCGAGTTCGCCGAGCGCCTTGTCGAGCAGGCTCGTCATTTCCGAGCGCAACGCCTGCTGAAACGGGTCTTCGCCGGCATCGGCCGGAGGATCGATCGCGTCTTCGCCATTCGGCTCGCTGATTTCGGAGTGAAGGCTGCTCACGTCGAGCCCGCGGACGTCGCCGAGGATGCGCTGCAGCCGCTTCAGCGTGATGCCGATCTCTTCGGCGATTTCGATCTCGTTCGGATCGCGGCCAAGCCGCGCGCGGCATTCGACCTTCGCTCGCTCGACGCGTTTCGCCTGCCGCCGCAGCGTGCGCGGGCTCCAATCGACCTGCCGCAGGCTATCGAGAATCGCGCCGCGTATGCGAAATTCGGCGTAATGCTTCAGCAGGACGTTTTTGCTCGGGTCGTATTTCCGCACCGCGTCCATGAGCCCGAGAATCCCGGCGTGCACCAGATCTTCGAGCAGCACCTGCGGTGGCAGCCGGTCGTGAATGCGGCGCGCGATGTGATGCACCTGCGCCAGATGTTCGAGCAGGATCTGCTCGCGTTGCGTCTCGCTCGGCGCGTTTTCCGCGCGTGCGGGCGCGCACGCGGGTGCCGGGCGCGGTGATTCTATGCGCGGTCTTACCGCCCTCGGCGGTTCGGGCCCGATTCGCTTCAATACGATTGCAGTAGCCACGCTCGCTCCTCCCTTGCTGCGTGTTGCTGTATTTGGCCCGGGCCGTTGAAATCGCTCAGTCGTCCGCGCGCAGTTGATATCCGACGCCGCGAACGGTGCGGATCAGCTTGCGCCCCCAATCCGCGTCCACTTTTTTCCGCACGTAGTTGATGTACACGTCGACGATATTCGTCATCGTGTCGAAGGAGAGGTGCCACACGTTTTCGACGATCTGCATCCGCGTGAGCGGGCGTCCTGGGTTGCACATCAGGAATTCGAGCAACGCGAATTCTTTTCGCGTGAGGTCGATCGGGCGGCCTCCGCGCACCACCGTGCGCTCGATGCGGTTCAGCTCGAGGTTATCGGCCACCAGCACGGCGATCGCGTAGCCCTCGCCGGGCACCGTGCGTTCTACAGGCGTGTCGTGCGATGGATCGGCTCCGGCGACAGTGCTGCGCATGGGCACTCCAAGAGGAAGGGGAGACCGAAAAAACAACTGCGAGAGGTTGCGAAGGGGAATACGACTCTAGTGAAACATTAAAAATGTGTCAAAGGAAATGTGAATGCGCGGCGAAAATGTTTCGAAAACGCAATGCCCCGAAGTGAAACACGCGCGCAGTTTGCTGAAGTTTGTGGCGCCGGCTTGCCCTGAGTCGGTTCGAAAGGGTTATCCCGCTGCTTCTTAGGGGGTCGGAGCTTTAGAGTCCGTGTGACAACAGAAAGTGTTTGCTTCAGCCCGCAAGGGCAAACGGTGGAAGCGTGGGCCTTTTTACCCTGACGAAGGAAGGGTGGGCCCTCGATAAGAGGCGTCTAGTAAGGCGGCTTCAGCCGCGGGTCTTTTCTTTAGGGGGTCGGAGCTTTAGCTCCGACATCGAGCACCAACAAGCAGCTGGGCTTTGGCCCCTGAAGACACTCTTCTCTTTCGCCGGCGCCGCCTACGGATGGGTCATTTTTTCCGGCCGCACGAGCTCGTCAAATTCCTTCTCGGTGAGGTAGCCAAGCTTCAGCGCCGCCTCACGCAGGCTCAGCTTTTCGTGGTGCGCCTTCTTCGCGATTTCGGCGGCTTTGTCGTATCCGATTTTCGGCGCGAGCGCCGTGACCAGCATCAGCGAGCTATTCACGTAGTACGCGATCCGCTCGGCGTCGATCTCCATCCCGGCCACGCAGTGCTCGCGGAACGACCGGCACGCGTCCGTTAGCAGCCGCACCGAATTCAGAAAATTGAAAATGATCACCGGCTTGTAGACGTTGAGCTCGAAATTTCCCTGCGAGCCGGCAAAGCCGATCGCCGCGTCGTTGCCCATCACCTGCACGGCGACCATCGTCATCGCCTCCGACTGCGTCGGATTCACTTTGCCCGGCATGATCGACGAGCCCGGCTCGTTTTCCGGCAGCACCAGTTCGGCGAATCCCGCGCGCGGCCCCGAAGCGAGCCAGCGGACGTCGTTCGCGATTTTCATCAGCGACGCGGCCAGCGTTTTCAGCGCGCCGCTTGCGAACACCAGTTCGTCGTGCGCCGAAAGCGCCGCGAACTTATTCGGATGCGATTTGAACGGCAGCGCGGTCAGCTCGGCGATTTTCCGCGCGGCGCGCTCCGCGAATTCGGGATGCGCGTTGATTCCCGTGCCCACCGCGGTGCCGCCGATCGCGAGATCGTAGAGCCCCCAGAGAACTTCGCCGAGCCGGCCCACGTCGCGCGTCAGCAGGCTCACCCAGCCCGACATTTCCTGGCCTACGGTGAGCGGCGTCGCGTCCATCAAGTGCGTGCGGCCGATTTTCACCACGTTCGCGAATTCGCGCGCCTTCGCGTCGAGCGCATCGCGCAGCGCGGTGACGGACGGAATCAGCTCCTGCGCCACCCGCGACGCCGCCGCGATGTGCATCGCCGTCGGAAACGTGTCGTTCGACGATTGCGACATATTCACATCGTCGTTCGGATGAATCGGCTTCTTGCTGCCCATCACGCCGCCGGCAATCTCAATCGCGCGATTCGAGATCACCTCGTTGGCGTTCATGTTGGTCTGCGTGCCGCTGCCCGTCTGCCAGATGTGCAGCGGAAAATGGTCGTTGAGTTTCCCGGCGATCACTTCGTCCGCCGCCGCCACGATCAGCTTGGCCTTTTCGGGCGAAAGCTTGCCGAGATCGAGATTGACGAGCGCCGCCGCCTTCTTCAGTATCCCGAACGCGCGGATCAGCTCCGGCGGCATCGTGTCCGTGCCAATATCAAAATGAATCAGCGATCGCGCCGTCTGCGCGCCCCAGTAGCGGTCCGCGGGCACCTCGATCGTGCCCATGCTGTCGGATTCGATCCTGGTCTTCGCCGTTGGTGCAGCCGCCGTCTTGACGTCCACGCGATTCCCTCCGTATGTCGTGTACATCCAAGAATACTGCGGAATCGGCTACCCGAGCGCGAAAACCGCGTGCTGGCGCGGAGCCGCCAGCCGTTGCGTTCCCGGATCGTGCCGCACTACAACCCGAACTCGGTTTTGGCCAGGTGCAACTTCCGGTCGAATTCTTCGCGCTCGCTATATCGCCGCAGCACAACCTTGGCAACCTCGCTCAGCCGGCTGAGAGCAGTACGAAGATAATCCTTGGAGAAAGACCCGCTAATGAGCGTGTCCAAGAGCCTTGGAAGTTCAAACGACGAGAGCGACTGAGGGCGGTCCAAGTAGTGATCGATGATCTTTTGTCTCCGCTCGGTGCTCACATAGGGATAAATGTCCCGGAATACTACGAACGAGTAGAAATCGCCTGTGCCTGACATCAGATCCTCGACCATCGGCCAACCTTCATCCTCGTCGACCTTCAGGAGAAGGGACAGCCCGGACTGGTTCCAATCATCACGGTAGAGCCTATTCTCGCGATATAGCTTGAGAAGGCGACCGCGGAGTTCTCGCGGCTCCAGATCGTCAATCATCCTCGCCACGTCTTCCGATCGTACTTGGTCGTTAATCGAATCGAGCACACGAAGCCGCACGTCGGACGGATAAGCCCGAAGCGCCAACGCCGCAAATTCACCCGTTGCAAATTGCATTTTCTTGCCCGTCCGCCGTGGATAGAGACCTGACACCAAGTATGGAATCGAGGATTCGTGCCCAATCTCGCCCAGAAGTTTATATGCCGCGACTGCCACATCAAGACGTCGATGTCCGACCTGTTCATGGAGAACCGGCAGGGCCTTCGTGCCCAGGCGCATTGCCGGTTCGATAGCTCTGGCTCGGTTCGCGGCATTCGTGCTATTGAGGAGCCTGACTAGGTTTTCCTTGTCGTCCTCTTCAATTGACGGACCGATCGTCGGTATCCCAGTATGAACAAGAGCCCAAAGGAGATCGTCGAAGGCCAAATCGATGCTCTGATATCGGTCCTCCGGGGCATGAGCCATCATTCGGCTCAGAATTCGATCTAGCGGGGCGAGGTCCTTGCTAAACTCTTTGAGCGGTGGCAGGTTCGGGCGAGTCGGCGAAATCCCGGACACAAGCTCATACAGCATGCAGCCCAGGGCGTAAATGTCAGCCCTGTGGTCAACTTTGGTCGCGTCGCCATGCCGTTGCTCTGGGGCGTAGTAGTCTCGGTTCATCAACTGTTCTTTAGGAACGGTCAGTTGGCTCCAATTGATGAACCCTGGTGACACGTGGGCTATTCCAAGGTCGGCAATCTTCGGAGTCTTGCCAAAGAGAAGAACATTCTCCGGTTTTAGATCCCGATGGACGATGCCGAGGTGGTGCAGATACGCGACACCTTGTAGCGCTCGTGTGAAGGTTCTAAGGTTTTCGCCGAGGTCCGACGTGCCGAACGATTTCGGGATCAGGTCTCGCATCGTGCCGGTGGCGCGCCGCATTAGATAGAACGGGATTTGGTACGATCCAACCTGAATCGTGCCCACCCCCTCGGAAGCAACCACGTAAGGATGCTTGACCCTTGCCGTTAGTTCGATCTCCCGTTGGAATCGCGTGAAGGCCGAGCGATCCAAGTCCCTGCTGTCGGGGGGAACGTAGAACTTCGCTACCAATTCCTTCCCCGTCGATTTGACGATGAAGGCGGCGCCATTGCCACCACGGCCAAGCTCCTTGGACACGCCGAATGTAGTCTTTGAGCCATCCGCGATGACTTTGGCGCTAGCGAGCGCCCTAATAATGCGATTACGATCCATGATTTTCCGGTTTCGTTCGGTAGCTCGCACCCGCTAGCCGTGACGCGGAAGACTAACGCGCCTAACCGCTGTGCCGAATTTACCCGAAGCCCCTCAATCCCTCGATTAAGGACGAAGTACCTTTATTCTAACTCCAATTCCGGCTCACCAAGAAAGTTGCGTTCGTCCCGCCGCAGAACTACCGAGTTGCGCGCGGGATGGGCATCCTTTAGGGCGGCAGTCAATTACAAGGCGCGAGAGTGATAGAATGCGTAGCAAGGAAAGGGCTGATGCAGATCTACATAAGCTACGCGAAGCCGGACGAAGCGTTTGCGAGAAGCCTTTCAGAACAGCTCGCAAGACGAGGATTTTCCGTCTGGAATTCGCGCGAGGAGCTTCTTCCCGGCGACAACGTTTGGCTGCAAACGGGAGAGGCGCTCAAGAAGTCGAAGGCGATGGTCGTCTTGATTTCGCCGGATTCGATGCGATCGGAATGGGTGCGCCGAGAGATCGAATACGCTTTGGGGGATAGCAACTATCAAGGTCGGGTGTTCCCCGTTCACGTTCGCACCACCAAGGATATTCCCTGGATACTCCGACACTTCAAGACTTTCGACGCTAGGCGAAACGCGACAAGAGTTGGCGAGTCCATAGCAGAGGCCCTCAGGCAGGTTGCGTGAGCTGATGTAGATGCCGCGCTCACGAGCTTCCGAGCGAGAAGTATTTCTTTCACATTCCAGCCGGGATCGCGCGTTCGTGGCGCGGCTGGCGCGCGTCCTCAAGCAGCACAACATTCGCTACTGGTATAGCGCCGCCCACATTGCAGGCGGGCAGCAATGGCACGACGAAATCGGCGAAGCCCTCGCTCGCTGCGACTGGTTCCTTGTAGTTTTGACGCCGGACGCGGTTCGTTCCGTGTGGGTGAAGCGAGAACTTCTGTTCGCTCTGAATCAAAGCCGCTACAACGAAAGAATCATCCCCTTGCTGCGAAAGCCCTGCGACTACGCGCGCCTCTCCTGGGCGCTTCCCGAATTCCAACTCGTCGATTTCACCGGCGACTTTGGGACTGGATGCCGCCAGCTCCTGCGCATATGGAGCGTAAACTACCCGGCACCAACCGCCAAACTGCGGCGCAAAACCAAAAAATAGGCTCCGCGACCCTGCGCGAAATCGCGGTTTTCGCTCCTGAACCTTCCTGTATCTCGGGACAATTGGATCGAAAATCGTGTGTATTAGCGGAGGTTTTGCCTTCGTAGCGGCGTGCCGCTCACGCGGGCCGGCCTTTCTTTTCTCACCTGACCTCTTTCTGTACATCAGGACAAATTGGCTCGCTGGCACGCCAGTGCTAGCGTGATGGGAGCTATGTGCGAGAAAATGATTGCCAACAGCGAGCGGAATAGCGGCGAAGGTCCGCGAGCGGCTATGGGTGCGCTCCCCTGCGCCGCGCTGAAAATCCCACGCATTCGCACTGCACGAGTCGCGAATCACAGATCACGAATCACGGAATTCCCATCACAATTCACGGAATTTCGTCCCCAAATCGCGCGATTTCTAATCGACATTTGGCGATTAGAAATCGGCGCAACTCGATGGAAACAAACGACGCGTGTGCGTTCTAATCGACACTGTAACGGGGGTGCTCCGGATGCGCGGAAATCCCCGCGCTTGGGCCAACGCGCCGGGCAAACTCCGGCGGCAGCGGCCGAGGCACGCAATGGCGGCCAAAGATTTTCAGCGGACCACGATGCCGATCGACCCGATGCCGCCGCCGGCCTCCCGCGTCGGGACGACATAATCGCTGAGGTGAACTCCATCCAACTCGGATTCGACGCGCACAGATTTCCCTGCTTGCGGCGTCGCGATCGTGAACGGTGTGCCCGGGCAAGCGCCTGGCGGAGGGCGCTTGGTGTTGTCATCGGTCCAATGCCGGAAGGCGAACCCAAAATCCTGTACGGGATTGATTCCGAAAGTTGCCGGGCCCGAGTCGCCTGTTCCGCCCCAGGCGTATCGCGTGGGCGCAGGCAGGGGCGGCGCGTCCTTCGACGGCGGGCAGGTGCTCGCGGAAGGCTCCATGTACGCCACCAGGGCGGGCGACTTCAGCGGAGAATGGCATCGGATGAAGTTCCCATTCCACTGCTGCGCGTCCTCAAGCCAGCAGATGCCGACGCCGGGCACGGGAAACTCGCTGGGCTGCGAGACGATTTCCATGGGATTCATCTCGCGGTACGGAGTGAGCGCGAACGTCACGTGCACCTTCACCGCCGCGGATTTCTCCTGCTGAAAGAATTTCTTGTCCACCTCGGCCGAGACTGCCGACTTTTCCTCGCCGGGCCAGAAGACATCCCCGTCTCCTTGCCAGTGCGAAGTCCAACTTCGGCCATCGGGCGCGGTGATCGTGATGAGCTGACCGTCTTCAACTGCGACATTTCCCGCGCCGACGCCCGAGGCTTGCAGCGGAAATTCCACAATCACGCCCTTGACCGCAATGCGCGGCTCTCCGGAGGGCGGCGCACTCGCGGCATGCAATTCGAGCTGCACCGGCGGCGCCTCGCCGGCTGCCAGCGGCGGGTAGGCGCGATCGATCAGCGTGGCGTAGGGAGCCGCGGCCATCACAATTGGCACGGCAGCGGCCGCGGCAAAGATCACGAGCCGGGACGTCCACGCCCTGCGCCGCGCGTACTGCACGAGGATAACGGCTGCAATCGCACCGAAAACAATGATGAAGGTGATCGCTCCCGGGATCGAGCTCGGCGCTACGGTCACGTTGGGTATCACCGAGACGAGGCTCGTTACGCCGATCAAATACAGGACCATCCCGACGACGCAAAGCAGCACCTGAACTACGGTCGACGTCACCACGCTGACGGTCGCGGCCGGCAGGATCAGAAAAACGATCATCAGGAGCTGCATCCACAGCAATCCCGGCAGATAACGGGCCGGGGAAAATCCGGCTTTGTCCAGCAGGATCACATCGGCGATAAACAGCGGGACGTTGACGAAGACCGCAGCCAAGAGCGCTTTCGCGGCCAGCAGCTTTTTCCATTCGTATGGCCGCGTGACCCAGAATTGGCGATCGCCCACGAGCGATTCGTCCTGCACGGATCGCACAATCAGGAAACACCACGCGATCGGCACGAGCGGCGCGACCAGGCTCCAAAGGGCGTCGAGCGGCGTCGGAAACGCCTGCGGCGTCGACCAATTGTGGATTGTCCTCGCGACGTAGGCCACGAGGAGGACCACGGTCGCGAGGATCTCGATCCAAAGATGGCGAATATCCTTGCGGAAGATGTGGAGAATTTGGCTCATCCCGCTCTCTCCTATGCCGAATCCCGCCGGCCCCGCGCCATCGCCAGGAAAATCGAGCGCAGGGACATCGGCGTGAAATTTGCGTCGCGAACGGGGCCGAAAACCTGGCCGATTTCCGCGGACGTTCGCTGCTCGTCAAATCGGCTCTCGATGAAGCGTACCACCGCCGCCGAAGCGTTCAGGTGCATCCAGCTTTCTGGCGCCTTCGACGGCAACTGCGCAGGCGCATCGAATGTAAGCTCGACTTCGCGAAAGCGCGCCGCCAGCAGCGCCATCTCCTCGGAAAAACGCAGGTGGCCCTGCTCCATGTAGCCGACGTGGCTGGCGAAGCTCTCGATCTCCGCCAGATCGTGCGACGAGATGAACACCGTGGCTTCGGTCGCGCGTTCGAGCAAACCTTCGATCAATTCATCGCGCACCAGAGGATCGAGGCCGCCGAGCGGCTCGTCGAGCACGATCAGCCGCGGGTGGTACGCCAGCGCGCTCGCGAGCGCCGCCTTCATCCGCATGCCGCGCGAGAGGTCCTTAATCTTGCGGTCGGGCGGCAATTCGAATTTGCTGACGAGATCGTTCTCGAGGTCTCGATCCCACGACGGATAAAACGGCCGTAGGTAGGAGAGAAACGCGTCGACTCGCATCCAGCCGGGAAGTTTTTGGTTCTCCGACACGTAGCCGATCGAACAGAACGAGCGCCCCGCGATGGTCGTCGAATCCGCGCCGAAAACCTCGGCCCGGCCGCTCGTGGCGCGATAGATGTTCATCAGAATCTTGATGGCGGTGGTTTTGCCCGCGCCGTTCGGGCCGACCAGCGCGTAGATCGCGCCTTCCGGCACGTCGAGATCGAGGCCCACGAGTGCGTCCACGCGGCGGAATCTCTTTTTCAGATTCTCGGTCCGAATCGCGCTGGTCATCGCTTGCGGCTCCCTTCTCGATCCGTCTCGCCTCCCGTTCCGCCTTTGGAGGTCAGCTGCTTCCAGTGTTCCGAGATGGCCCCGACTACATCCTGTAAACTGACACCGAGTTTTTTCGCGTCAACGACCAGTTCCTCGATTTCGCGCCCGAGAAGTTCCGTGCGCTCGGACGAACTCGCCTCGGGCAAAGTTGCGACCACGGTTCCGATGCCCGGACGAGTCTCAAGCAGGCCCGAGGCAACCAACTGCGCCACCACCTTGTGCGCTGTGTTCGGATTGATTTTGAGTTCCTTGCTCAGAATTCGCACGGAGGGAAACGCGTCGCCGGGCCGGAGATGTCCGGAAACGATCGCCTTCTTCGCGGCGTACACCACTTGATCGCAAAGCGAAACGCCCGGCCGGAACTGAATGCGGAACGGAATCACGCGTGTACTATAACACGTGGTACAGTCGACGCAAGGATTTGTTCAGCCTTCGAACGTCGGGGAAGGGCCGAACAGGTCTCAGCGTCTGGATCGAGGAAAAATTACCGGGACTAGTACCATCGCAAGGCGAAGCTCGATTCCGAATGCGGCTGTACTGCGCTGCATCGAAATGATTTGCGGGCGCGGCGAATTTTGATCGCGAGGCATGCGCCGTGCTTCGGCTTTCGTGGAGTTGCCTGACGCGATGCGTGCGCGATGGGCGCGCGGCGCGACGGCGGCTTCCATTCACTCGAGACTAGGGGCTGCACACAGGAGACCGACGATGGACGAAGAACGGGATACCAGCCATACCGAGGACGGCCATACCGAATTTGGAGAGACGACTCCGACGCCGCACAACAGCGGATGGTTGATCGCAGCTGTTGTGGTGCTGCTTGTGGGGCTTTGCGTTGCGGTGGGACACAGCTACGTGGCCGATCGGGCGGCGAGCCGCGACGCTTCACAGGAAGCGCAGATGACCGCGACGATCGGCCAGCTGCAGGGACAGATCGATTCGTTGAGCGGGAAGCTCAACGCGCTGACGACCGCGCAGCAGGCTGC
>Ga0335075_10017084_pt1 | contig 10805 bp, 9 predicted proteins | sample Lox_Sample_24_FD_206723 | JGI IMG/M metagenome (GOLD analysis project Ga0335075, IMG submission 206723) | Soil microbial communities from Loxahatchee National Wildlife Refuge, Florida, United States - Lox_Sample_2.4 | ecosystem: Environmental > Terrestrial > Soil > Wetlands | place: USA: Florida... | reverse complement strand
CGGAAGTAGGCCGGAGATAAACAAAGACGCGGCTCGCTGCGAGTTTGTGTCTTGTTGCTGCGGCAGTGCGATGACGCGATGATGAAGCGGATCGCAAGCGAAGCCGAAAGGTTGCGAAGGAAACCAAGGAGTAATGGCACGTAGCACGGCGAGCACGGGGGAAGGGAGCGAAGTTCGAGCGAATGGAATGGGATGGAAAAGGAAGACGAAAGCGGTCGAGGGAGAACTGGAGGGGAGGAATTAAAGGGATTCTTTGAGTGGAGGTCAAAAGCAGCAGGGCGACTATTCGCGAAATGGGGGACGACTAAAACCCGAGGAGAATTTGCCGGTAGAAAATTTTTCAAATCGGTTATTTGCCAATTACGTACCGACTGGATGTGACCGTGGTGGTGGGTGGTGGTCCCCGGTCAAGCCAAAAGCAATTAATAATAACGCGTGCCACCCTCAGTATGTAGGCCCTCGCCACCATGAACCTCGATGCAGCACCCCAACTTCATTAATTAAATTAGATCGGCGAAAAGATGGCTAGTAATAGAACTAGCTTTAAGCTTACATAAAGATTTGCCATGCTTAAGTCTCAAGAGAAGCGGGCGGACACCTTGATCACGGCTAGCCGTACCGACCATGCCCTTATCGGCTAAGGGATATAAGTGTCGGCCTCCGTTCAGCTGAAACCTCGCCGCGGAGATCATCACGCCAGCACAGCCCTCAATAGGCGCCGCCCGACGTATGACGCCGTCCTCGTTAAATAGCTCGCCCCTTCAACTGGGGGAAAATGCTACATCTACGGCTGGGATGGCAAGCCCGTACCTCGGAGCCCGAAAACTTTTGCGAATACCTCGGCGACGCTGATAGTTTCCGCTCCTAATTTATAAGAAATGAAGCTAGAATAGGATAACTCAAATGACTGCAAAACTTATATCAATCTCTAACCTCCTCCGCGACGCGAAGGCATCCATCTTCCCCAAGGTGTCTGAAGAGCCTGGTCTTACAGTCGTCTACTCTTCAAAAAGCGACAAAAATGTGATCGAGTAAGGACAACACGACAACTTGTTCAGTCCTGAAGTTGACACTCAACAGCATCGTTGCCGTTCATGGTCTTACCAGGGGATTCAAGTCATGGACCTTGGGCAGCGGCAAGGACGGCTCTTGGCTGGCGGATAAATCATTCGCGGAAGAAGTCACCAAGACCGTCAGCGCGCGGATTATGACTTTTTCGTACAACCCGGAAGCTCTCAGCCTACAGTTCTTGGTGCGCAAAGTTCTGTATGGATGTGCGCTGGATCTCTTGCAGCAGCTCAAGGCCAAGAGGAGTGAGGTATCCAAGAGGGATGAGACATCCACGACTAGACGGCCGCTAATCTTCATCGCACACAGCTTGGGCGGGTTGATTGTCAAGCGAGCACTGATTATGGCTTGCGAGAGTGCAGAGGAATTCCGTGATATCGAGCTCTCAACTGGTGGGATCGTTTTCTTCGGCACACCGGACACCGACATTCCTGCAGAATCGCTTGAGACAATCATTCGGAAGGTTGCGACGCTGTCCTATAGGACGAAAACGCTTGGAAAAGAAGATAAAGACTCCGTCCGCAACGATACCCAGTGGTTGAAAAAGGAGCTCGAGGCTTTCAAACCTATCTCTTCAGCCATAAAGATCCTGTCAATTCAGGAGACAGAAAATACAGTCTTCACTGCAGGATCGTTCCGTCCTAGCCTGGTACGTGCCTTATTCTCCGCCTTGCCGCTTGCTTGAGATAGAACTGACTCCGTGGTGTCATAGATCGTTAATGGGGAATCCGTTCAGAGGTCTGTTCTTGGTCCACAGCAGATTCCCGACCCTGGAAGACTTCTGCTACAGAAGAGACACTCAAGTCTCATCAAATTTGATGGCACTGATGATCGCGGATATCGGCTATTCATGAAACGACTAAGAAGCGATATACTTCTCGATGCGCATAACAAAGCTGGTAAAAAATGGGAAGCATATGAAGATGCTATGAGGATCCTTAGAAGTTGGCCTTCTCGTCTTATTTTTCTTTCGGCTGCTGCTAACACGGGTTCACATCCAGGCAAACAAGACGGGTCTCCTCTCACTGGGGATCTCCAGGTGCCGTCAGTCATTCCCCATGGAGTAGATATGATTGCAAGAAAGGATCAGGCTACACAGGTGCATGAAAAGCTCTCTGAAGCCGCCAAAGCTGGTCACCTTGCGATCATGACAATCTACGGCCCTGCTGGACAGGGCAAGACGACATTAGCTCGGAAATATTCGCAGAATGTTAGAGATACCGGCCGGAACGTCTTCTGGCTGAATGCGGAAAGTCGACAGACCATTATTACGGACTTTCTTAAACTAGGATTACGAATCTTCTCATACTACTGGAGTAAATATTATTCTAATCAGCAGGAAGACATTGAGAGAGCCAAAGCCCGTCTACGGGCGGAATTAGGATTGCCGGAGGTCGAAAAGCTCTTGCAGACAAAGGATTTCAACTCTATGGATCCAATAAATGTAAGATCGGCAGTAAGAGCGGTCAAGGATTGGCTGCTCAGAGATGGGAATCGATGGCTTCTCGTTTACGAGAATATCGTAGATAACTTCGATCTTCTGGAGTTTATGCCATTAACCGTCCGGGGGCAAATCATTCTTATTACACGCGAGAGGAAGCTTTGTCCGTTGTCTACTACGGAGATTATGGTCCCTGGCTGGTGTGAAGGCGAAGCGTTAGATCTTCTCAAGAAGCACTTGGGCATTGATGATTTTGTTTGTGACGAAGATCGTAAGTTTTCAGGACTTCGCTGGGAAGCTTGCCTAACAGGTCGCATAGGCCACGCTGCTGGAAAGATCACAGAAGCCCTTCAACGCGATCCGCTTTCGATATCGTGTGCAGCAACGTATATGGCCGGCCAGGAGCCAAAGATGACACTCCAGACTTACTGGAGCAGACTCGAAAAGAAAGTGCTTTCAGTCAATGATTCGCGGCTTACACTGCAGATACTCGCCGTTAGCTCCATGCTCGCAGTTTACGCGATTCCTGTAGAGCTGTTTCTTGGGAATTGGATCGACCAAGAGCCAGATTTCGATGGACACAAGGAAAGTTCAGGTCAGTCGAGATGAATTCATGGTCGTGCTTAAGCTAACTCGCTCACTCAGTGACATCCATTGTGTCTTATTTGGCTGAGCAAAACGTGCTGCAACGTGTGTCGTTGCAAGAGTTCTCTTCCACCGAGGACCTACATTGCCATCGTCCATTCCTTCTCCATAAAGCGGCCCGAGAGTGGATCGAAGACCATCTTCTGAAAGACCCGGTCCATAAAGCGAGGAGCGCCTGGCTGGCCTGCTTCTATTGCGTACAGATCATCAAAAGGCACGGGCAGACAGGTTCTCTCCTTGAAATCCAGTCCTTCGGTCGGTTGATAGCTCCCCACGCCCAAAAATGCTACGACCTTCACCACCTTCTAGACAAAGAGTCATTAAGGAGCATTGAATGGCACGTCTTGGGAAACCTTTGCATGACGCAGGGTGCCAAGTCCAGTGCCATTGGCTGCTTTAAACTCGCCTTCCAAAATACCAACAATCTCAGTGCAGCAGAACGGACTCGGGCTGAACTCTCGCTCGCGACCATATACTACGAGCACAATGAGCTCTCGCAGTGCCGTGATATACTCGAGAAAATCAAAATCCGAGCACAATGGACCGAGGATCTTCTTGACTTCCGCGTGCACTTTGCACGTGCCAATATCGCAGCGAAGGATATCGGGAACACCAAGAGCATTAAATTTGCTGTAGAGCAGTTTGAAAAGCTCGAGAAGGACCAAGATGCTTCTTCTGGTCCCCTAGACTGCAAGACCCTTTTGGCATTACACCAACTTGCGTCGACTCTCAAGTCACTCCGTGAATTGGAGCGTGCAGAGGCTCTGTACCGTCGTGTAATGACATCGTATCGCATAAAGTACGGTGCGAGTGACCCGATGACACTTGAGGTTATGGAGGACCTCGCACACGTCTTGGAAATGAGAGGAGAATTGAATGGGGCGGAAGAACTGTATAGGAACTCCATCGAGTTCAAGGAAGCTACTCTCGGGGCCAACCACCCCAATGTAGCAGCGAGCTCGGCGCGCCTTGCGGCAGTGCTTGATCATAAGTATGAGTTTGTCGAGGCGGATAAGTTGTACAAGACCGCGCTGGGAGTACTAGAGCGGACCCTGGGTACGGCGCATCCAACTTTCATTGCGACGAAGGAGAATTTTGCCCTGTGCCTTTGGAGTCGATCCGAAGCGGGCGAGACGGGTACTGAGATTCAGAACGCGCTGAAAACCGCAAATGGCTTGCTGCAGGCTGTGGTGGAAACAAAGGAAGCATGCCACGAGCTGTATGAAAAAGAAACGGCGGAAGCCTCCAAGGCGAGGTTGTTGGGCCTACGCAGAGAAATCAGGCGACGCGGGATCATATTAGAGGATGAAGACGAGCAATTGCAGGTTTTCAGGGAGGGGGCTAACAGCTAGAAACTCGTTTCACTCTGAATCAATGTATGCCACGATTACAGATATCGCCATAGTCTATTACAAGTATCAGTTGTAGAATTCTTTGTGATCGTCGTGGAGCTCTTATGAGTGTTGGTATTATATTATTACATGTACAATGATGCCTGCCTAACCAGGTTCCCGAAATCTAAGATCCGCCGGACACGCGGCTCAAGCGTTGCGAATCGGCACCAAGTTCCTCATCCTATCTTTGATGTCCTCTTGGAATGACCAAAACTCCGGGGTTTTGGTTCCCGTACATCGCTGACCTTCCCAATCTCCCCTCTCCTTCCCTGTCAAAATGATAATGTAGGTAGTCTCCACACGCAAATTATTCAAAAACCATTCCAAATTGCTCTTCGCAGTGCGGGCGACTTGTGGGTTCTGATTCAGCCCGAAGACAATTCTGTCGACATCCTCAATGATACACAGGGTTCTACTGGATGTCCGCGGTGGCAGAAGAGCGCTCGCTCCCTGTGGTTCGAACTCCGGCTTAATGTCAAGCTTGTCGGCTTTGAATATTTCTGCTTTATATACTTTCAAACAGCGGACAAAGCCGGTCTTCACCCACAAATTTGCTAAGCTACGCATGCAGCACTCGGCTTTACTTAGCCTTTGATCTGCATCACCTGACCTTTGATCTGCATTATGCACCAATATGAAAGGATGCTGCATTATGTAGTGCTCAAGCCTGAGAAATAAGAGCTTGAGCGGAATTGGGTCTGGCGGAAGACGATGTTGGACTGGCCTTCGGGAAGGGCTGCGAGAGCCGGATATCGGAGCAGTTATTATCGAAAACTTGTAATACGGTTTAGTCGTGCTAAGGAGAGGAGATTCCCGGCCATGGGAGTCCGGAAAGCAGCAAGACAGATTAAGAGAATTACGCCGAGCCCAAAGGCTTTTAAGACCGCGAAGGGGCTGATTCTGCTGCCGAGGCAAAGTTGGGGGTCCGCGTAGGTACTGTACGCACAGGAAATCGTCCGCGAAAGTTAAGCCGTTGGGCCAGCGCTTTCGATTATTGCGAAGAGAAGCGCGACCATTGAACACGGCCGTCTCGAAGTCGACGCCATCGCACAATAGCGACGAGTAGAAGCTTTCCAGGAACTGAGGGATTATGACCTCATTACCTCGTCCCCATATTCCCACCACAGATTTAACGCCCTCTCGGAGAAACCGCTCGCTCAGATTTAACGACCGTCCGTACCTGGCGCAGGCGGACCAACAAGAGTTGAGAACAACATTCTCAATGTTAAATCCACGCAGCTTTTTCATGATATCCCGGGCATCAGCAAATTCTAAGTGTGATGAATTCGCCGGGTCGGATTCAGATCCCATCGCAAAAAATAGACCAGCAACCTGCTTCTTATCCTGCACGCCTCTCCCGTTTCTAAAAGCGTTAGTCGAGCCAACTGCAACCGGATGCCTGTTTAGCTTACGTGATTGATTTTAGGATTGAGATATCATGGCCGTGAATATCGAAGTGCAATATGTTGAAGTTGACAGGCGGCTCTTGTTTCTTTCTCGACTCGATGTGGTTTACCAGCTCCTCCAGGCTCCCTGGTCGTACGATGTCTAGGAAAAGCCGACAATATCCATCCCTCTTTTCCAGCTTCCGTTGGATGGACATAAGTGGCCACTGCGCAGCGTCCGGCGGGATGTCTGGCTGGTGCTCCTCGAAATTTTGTCGACTTGAATCGGACGTTGGTCTGAGGTCTCTGGCGAGAACCAGTAGGATCTTGAATATCTTGGTCTTGGTGGTATCCCGTGCAACTGTCTCAAGTGGCTCCTTTACCGGCGGCAAATATTTTCGGTATATATTCTTCGTTCGCATCGACCCAGGGGGCGATGCCGTACTGGTAGAAGGGTTGGAAGGTTTGAGGCTCACCATGCGACAAACTTGGAATTGGTACTTCCCACGATTAAGGCCTTTCGGAAGTTTGGCATGCTCAAGCAGCTCCCAATGGATCCGGTGAATGCTAGGGGACAATGGTTGCTTTGAGGGCCCATAGTTCGAATTATAGACTGTGGTCTCTTCGTGGATGACGATCTTGCACTTTATAGAATCTGCTTTGAATATTAATCGGAAACCTTCAACGTCTCGAAGTCCGAGAGCAGTCAGTAATTCATCCCTGTAATTCTCGACCTGTTTGTGTAGCTTCGGCAACTTGGAATCCTGGTCAAGTTTCTTCGTCCATAAAGCGACTGAACTTTGTTGAACATAGTCATTGAACACCTCGTCGTATTGTCGCTGGAGAAACGGGTCCGTGAGGGTGATCTCAAAAGCCTCGCCATTGTATTCCACGTGAAGAGCCCAGGTGCGGCGGCCTTGGCCAGAAGTCGCCGATTTGGTCGAATCGTACTCGATGACGATCTCGTCCACGATCTCATCCTCAATCTCACTCATAGTGAACACTTCGATCAGGTATGGACATGGCGAGCGGCGACGGCACGGTCAGAAAGAATTCGGAGTCCACAGAGACCAAAATATTGCTTCTGGCGCGGTCGCATACCGCAGGCCAGGATGGCCTCGACGATGGCGAATTAACTCGTTGCGGTCCAGCCGCCTGATCGAAGCCATGGAAAGGCGGCTTGGAAAAGCAAAAAAAAAACACTCTTTCTGGAAATCATACCGGTCTCGACTGGGCCGTGCCTTCTATCAGGTGCCGCGCTTAGCACAATCATGGCTGCCGTTCAGGCCACTGAGCGAAGCGATCTGCCTCTCAAAGAGTCCCAGCTCTTCCTCAGCCGCATTCACGCTTTATTGAAGTGAACGTGCCGCAAGCCTTCAACACCCGGTTGCGGCTCAGCCGCTGTAATTCCAAGACCGCCTCCCTGCTAGGCTGCTACGGCATCGATAAGTTATGGGCCAGCTGAAGCGGGCCGCTCTGTGAAAATCGTATATATAAACCAAACCAACCGAGCGGAACTCCGAGGCGGCTGCTCAAGGCCATATTCCCGTTCCATACCTGCTTCTTTGCTCTAAAGCCTTAGTACAATTAACCGATTACTTCTTAGCACCCCTCAGAATGGCTACTCTCGACAGTGAGCGCGAGACTCTCCTTTTCCGCCTCTCACCACCTCTCGGGGCGAATGAATATCGCCGTCAGCTCTGGGCTAGCCTCATCACGGATCCTTTTAAGCCGGCGAAAAGATTCTCCTCTTTCAATAAAAAATCGCCCATCGAGATGCTCAAAGACATTGACCCTGCGCCGCAACCTATCAAGGATTACGGCCAAATCATGAGGTGGAGCCGACACGCCAGAGCAGAAGCCAGCGTGGAGAGTGTCTTCAAAGCGTATCTCCAAGGCTCTGAATCAGAAGTCGATTTTCGACAAGCCACATCTGCCGACTGGTATTACATGGCGGCGCCAGAAGATCAGTTAAACCGCCTGCTGGCCAATGAAGAGTGGGCGCGAGATGCAGAGGCGTTCATAGAGAAAAATAAGGACAAGGAGCTCTTTTTTGTCACCGCGATGCTGGTGGCTAAACGGTTGTATGCAGCAGAAGTTGATGGGAAAGCTCTAAAAGGAGGCGCGGGAGTTAAAGTGCCAAATCCGCACACCGGGACTAATGTTCTCGCCCTCGGAGTTGATGGGGCAAAAGAGGGCAGTAAAGCAGTCGCAGCGACGTTTGTCGAGCCACAGATCCTCGCGATAGGATATCACGAGGTCAAGATCAACATTACAACGGAGGAGGAGGAGGCGAAGACGAAAGGGAAGAAAAGCTTCAAGTTCTACTTGTCCAAGATCTGCAGGCTCTTCAGAAAACCAAAGCATCGCTTGGTAGGAACTCTCTACAATGTTGACCGGACCATCCTATACCGGCTGAATATGGTGGACACTATGGCAAAGGGCAACATCAGATTCTTTGATGACGTACCGGAAACCAAAGAAGAGACCCTCGATAATAACGAGATCATAAACGGCAGTAATGAACCAAAAGCTCCGGCTTCCAAAAGTAAGGTGGAGGAGGATCAAGCCAATGATCCATTTGGCAAGATTGTTATTATCCCCCCAGACATAGCATTGGAGTCGCTAAGTCAACAGAGCCAAAGTGTTCGGTTAGGAGTGGAATGAGTTCCGCACGTGGCATGGAGGGATTTACCACACGACGTGGTGGACAGCGTGGACAGAATATTGAGATAGTTGCCGAAGTAAGATGTGGGAACAAGTGTATGACAGTGGTGCATTAACGACCGGAGAATTCTTGTTTCAAAACCAGAAACGTGATGGCACTATTTAACAGTGTGGTTGTCGATAATTTATTGTCAAGTGTCAGGGAGTCATACGGTAGCGCCAATTAGCTTTATATTGACTATGAACGAGAATCTTGTTACGGGGGTTCTAGCTGAGGTATGAGAGAAGTTGAAATGGTGTTTGTCTACCTGAGGCATCAATATTGGCACCGTGACACGTTCCCCCTTTCAAAAACCGAGCTCCTGCGAGGCTTTAACAGTCGCTGAGCTCCGCATCGGATAATAGGATGTACGGGTAGGTGTGGTGGGAAGCAGCTGAAGCAAGCGAAGCAGTCGTTGCAGCAGTTGTTGAAATAGTTGTCGGTGGCTGTTACTAGTTTTCGGGAAGGTGCTGATCGGAAATAGAGTGAGAGAGCTTTGTAGTCGCGTGCGAGTGGCGAATCTCCTGGGCAGCAACCTTTAGCTCATCTATTAGCTCTTATAGCTCAGTCTTCCTCGTAATCGTCCTCATAGCCATCATCTGCATCGCTCGCATCGTCTCCGCCGTCTTCGGTGTCCGTATCACACTCATCCGAGCCGTCATCGATACCACCATCGTATGAATTTTGCCCTGGTCCTGAGCCGCATCAAATCCATTGTCAAATCCATCATCATAGCCGTCCTGGTAGCCCTGCTCAGAGCCTTTGTTGTCCGCATCGTCACGCGCTTGCTCGTAATCTTGCTCTCCCCCGTGCGCGCCCTGGGAGGCAGCGTCTTCTGGCTCTTCTTTCTGCAGCTCGTCCTCTTGCTGTTCTCTCTGCTTTTCAGCTGGTCGTTCGTCTGTCGTCATCATCTGATAAGTAGCCGCTGCCAGCGAGGTATATCCGGGGAGTCAGTGCTGGAGCTCGAGAGGCTGTCACGAATCTCGTCGGTGGAGGAGTGGCGGATCTCACGGGTTTGTAATCGAGGATGACTGTATCAATTTGCCGTTCGGAGGGGACTTCACGTGGCGTATCGCCATGCAGCACGTAGTAAAGAAATGCATCAACCGGTTTGGCTGCACCGTCTGACCCCCAGACTTTTGCTATAATCTCTCGTATTTCTTCGAGTGTGAGGGTGACACCTTGCGGAAGGCCGCTGCGTTAGAGGTGAGGAATTAGAAGAGGAAGTATCTGAGGACATGTTTGAGGAGTCAAGGAAGCTGTAGAGATGATGAGTGAGTACGGGTTGAGCCGAACTTGGCGTGTCGAGGCGGTGGATGACTCACGGTGGGATTGGCGGAGGAAGTCCCGAAGGTTGTATTCGGCCAACAAGTTGAACAGCGAGCGGTCGTAGCGCGCGAGCTACGTGCCTGTCTGATGAGGCGATAGAAGCTTCTGGTTGGCTGAGAGCTTGGGCGCGTTGATGAGTTACTGAAGGTCAGACCTGGTAGCAACTTAATGAAGTGGGTGAAGCTTGATTCTTGAATGCTCAGGCGTAGCCTAAGTGCTAGGTTGTGATGATGAATTGACTTTGTTGATGCTAAGAAAAGTACTCACGTGGTGGCGAAGGTTTCAAAGAGGAAACTCGCCGCGGCGGTGGTGGCCTGAGGTGGGTTGGACCGTGCCAAACAGCTCTTATCTAATCCAGGCACATCCGTGGTGGGGCAGGTATCACAACGCACAGGTTACATCACGAATCCCCGGACATCACCGGCTTTCCTTAAGCAAGGCTTAGATACCGGACTGAGGCTTTCTAGAGTTTGCCATTGAGCCCAACGGAGCCGATCCATATAAGCACAGCCGTTAGCAGACGAGATATCCAATTCGATACGGCATGGCGAACGCCCTCGACCATTTGAATGCTGTATAGAGCATTATGTCAAGTCCGAGCGGATGAGGATCCTTGGTCAATCAGGGGATCGAGTTTTTGAGAAGCATTACCAAAGCGATTTTATTGGTGGCCTCCAACACGTGGTGTTGCTCCGACCATCACAAGATGCTCTCTTGCGTGAGGCACGGAAGTGCAGGAATCGAGATCCTTTAGCACCGACCGAGCTCGACGATGATCAGCTGAAAGCTATCTGTCGTAATCCGCGTGTCCTAGAGCTGAGAGGAGAGAGGCTGAA
>Ga0335075_10017083_pt1 | contig 10805 bp, 8 predicted proteins | sample Lox_Sample_24_FD_206723 | JGI IMG/M metagenome (GOLD analysis project Ga0335075, IMG submission 206723) | Soil microbial communities from Loxahatchee National Wildlife Refuge, Florida, United States - Lox_Sample_2.4 | ecosystem: Environmental > Terrestrial > Soil > Wetlands | place: USA: Florida... | reverse complement strand
TCTACGGCCAATTTTCAACAGTTTGTGCTCCGACAGCCTAGGCGAACAAACTTCGATTACCATTATGCATTTTGATGAGATATTTCGCTGTCTTTTCTGTATCACGTGGCTCTTATTTCGTCTCGGCAGTGTCTGGCTTATATATCGGAGATTGATAACTCAACTCCCTCCTTCAAGTTAGCAATTACTATAAAATGCATTGATCTCGAGGCATCTCCACAACTTCTATACATTAACGTCGCAATGGAGACCTTCTCAGGACCAAAACTCAACGTTGTCATTATGGTTATTGGCAGTCAAGGAGATGTCCAACACTTTTTGACAATTGGAAACATTCTCAAAGCCAAGTATGGCCATCGCGTCCGAATCGCCACCCACCCTGTCTTCCGGAAGTTAGTGCAGGAACGAGATCTTGAGTTCTTTTCCGTTGGAGGCGACCCCGCAGAAATGGTGGCATTTCGAATCGCAAATCCTGGGCTAAGTGCGATGCTCACAAAGATCCGATCTGGGCAGATTCGGCAATTGCGCGATTCCATGCTAGGTATTTTCCAGGGATATTGGCGGGCCTGCGTGGAGGACAGAGATCATGTTGAGGGCAGTTCAAGTCAAAATCCCTTCGTAGCTGATGCTATCATTGCTTCATATCCATGCTATGCTCATATACACTGCGCGGAGCGACTAGGGATTCCATTGCATCTCATGTTCACTGCATCTCGCACTCCCACTAAGGCCATTCCACACACCCAATCTCTTTGGCAGAGCAATGTTGATACAAGCTTTACCAACTTACTGTCATACTATATTTCAGAGCTCATGTATGTTTCTCATGCTCCTAGCTATACGTGTATGATAATGAGCTGACGCCTCACAGAACATGGCAATCATTTGGGAGCCTACTCAATAAGCTCCGAGTTGAAACTTTGGGTCTCGAACCTATTTCTCCGCTCTGGGGGCCTAACCAATTCTTCAGAATGCGTATCCCACATACTTATCTTTGGTCTCCGGAACTTCTTCCCCGACCTAAGGATTGGGGTTCAGAGATTGACCTCGTAGGATTTGCCTTTACCGAAGCAAGTCCCTACACTCCCCCAAAGTCGCTTAGCGCATTTCTCGATGCCGGCGAGCGGCCCATTTTTATCGGCTTCAGCAGTGTAGTGGTCTCAGATCCCTCACATTTGACTTCAATTCTCATCGATGCCGTGAACAAGGCAGGTGTTCGGGCCATCATTGCCAGCGGATGGACCGACCTTGGCAATGAACAGCTCCAGATACCAGAGAATATCTACTTTTTAGACAAAATTCCCTACGATTGGCTTTTCCCGCGAGTCAGTGCTGTGATTCATCATGGCGGTGCTGGTTCGACGAGTACAGCACTGAAATATGGCAAACCAACGGTCATTGTACCATTCATTGGCGATAATTACCTGTGGGGTGCTATAGTAGCACGAGCAGGGGCCGGAGCTCATGCACCCATTCCTTATATGAAGCTTACGACGGAAGCCCTGGCGGAAGCTATTCGGGAATGTCTCCGCCCTGAGGCAATAGTCAACGCCACCAAGGTCGCAGAAGCTATTTCAAGAGAGGGAAACGGTGCCCATAAAGCTGTTGCATCTTTTTTGAGCAAGTTACCATCGAATGAAGCAAGTCGGTGCTACTTTTTCAAAAATCGCCTTGCAATTTGGCAGGATAGGCAGACGGGAACGAGATTATCAGCCCTTGCTGCATATATCTTGCTCAAAAATGGACGCACTAAACTTCAGGGCCTAGAAATATTCCATCAAGCCCAATGGTGTGGATTTGCATCGCCGGGCGATCCGTTGACAGGAGCAATGGCTGTGCTGGTAGACTTGATTAGCACAATATTGCGACAAGCTGTCGTATTGCTGATTTTATGGGCTGAGACTACCAAGCATGGAATATTTTGCATGCGAAAGATCTATTGGACTCGTCCTGCCAAGGTCAACAAAAGTTCTATTATGGGTTATGAGAGCGATTCATCTTCAGTGTCAACCCATTTGGTTCGGGACTCTCCCATCTTATTTGAAACCGCCTCAAAGTCTGAAATTGGCCGGAATGTCACAACATTTCAGGTTCTCATGACGATTGCCTGTCATGTTCTTATAGGTAAATATAGGATCTTATAATAATTTTGCAATTTGCTAAACTATTCCTAACAGCACCGCTTTCTCTTTTGTCGAACGTATTCGTCGGGCTTTACAACTTTCTTGCTCTTTTCTGCCAAACTCGGAAAGGAAATATTTACCTCCGACCGTTTCATTTCCCTCGTGATAGCTTCATAGGAGTACTAAAGGCTCTAGTAACTGGAGTTGCATACACACTAAATGATCTCGTCCTTCGTCCTAGGCAAGAAACTCGGATGTATGGCGTCGCGAGCAACATTCTCTGCACTTTGAAGACTGTGTTTCAAGTATTTTTGGTTTTGCTTGGCGTCATTATTGGCTTAATAGGATATGCACTACAAAGCGCACACATGATTGCACAGAAGAGAATAATCAATCAAGGAGAGACTGTTGTTGATGATATCAAGTTGTCAAGGATCAAGCAAGGCAAGGTAGAGTATGAACAATTGATGGCGTCAAGCGGCACCAAAATGAGGGCGTCCGAGTCAGACATGGTAGCCAGAATCTGCCATGCATGGGATACTGTGGTCGATTGGCAGAAAACACGGTGGATATGGCTTGCTCTCCCACTTTTTGTACCACCTGTGACGTCCACGCGCAATTTGCAAAGGTTGCTAGACAACTTTGATCTAAAGACATCAAAAACGGTCTTGTGATATAGAAATCTTTCCCAATAGCTTTCAATATTCGGAATAGCACACTGTTAGATGCGTATGAGTTCGTGCGTTTAGATTCAAAAGATATATGAAGAATGTCAATCTCGCAACGAATATAGCGAAATCCTTACTGATGACCATCCATCGTCCGTTCTATGGATTGGCCAAGTTGCTTTCATCATCTTTGCATCTCTGCTCGCCTTCCCAATACTTATTGAAGCCAACTCTCAAGCAAACTTCGTTAAAGCTCGTTATTACAAGTAGCGAACCAATCATCATCGATTTCTTACAGGCTTCGATAGCTTCTGCGCCTCATCTATCAGCCGACGGCGTAGAGAATTGGCGAACAGCGCAGCTGTGTGCCGTAATGGCTGGAGATGCCGTAGACTCGGTAAGACGGCTGCGTCATTGCGTTTATAGTGGTGGAATGAGGACCCGGAAGAGCGTTTGCCAGGCTATTTCTGAAGGTGGGGCAGCGAGGCTTTTGATAATTAATACTTAAAATTTCAAGATTCAAACCCGTAGAGTAGGCGCAGTGTAACATAATACGATCTACTCAAACGGTATAGCTATAGTTGCTGTTCATCTTGATGACAAGGCTCACCTTGACAGCGATTTCTGCCGAAAGTCGAAGATCTGCCGCAGACTTGGCTGAACTGCCGAGTCACGTGTGCGCCACGGCGTTTTGTGGCTGTTTTAAGCGGAACTTAATTCTCACGCATTCATCTTCCACTTGACACAGCTCAAGGACAAATACGACTAAGAATTATGAAAGGGAAAAGATATAGAGCATGATAAAAGAAATTTGGAGACCATTTGCTTTTCCAAGTACACAATGAAAACCCTTGCGTTGCTATTTTTGTCATCTTCAGCGATAGGAACAACCATGGAAATGCATTAGCTGTGACCCATGCAAGAGAGATAAGTTAAAGAAGTGTTAGTTATGAGGATTCAAGGCTGTCTCTGGCACTAGGCTGACATTGGGCAGTCGGTCCAATCACATGAAGAAGTAGGAAAAGTCACGTGCCAGCCGCGTTAGGGAAACCCTGACAAGAGATAATACAAGCTCCTCTGAGAATTGCCGTCCAGAACCAAACTTTGACGTTCCTTTCTCAGCGACAAAGCAAATTTTGTACGCCCGGCAAAGGGCAAGATGAGCTTTGTAATATTTTGAAGTTCCCGATAATAGCCGAGATCCGGATCAGCTGCTTCGAAACTGCATTTGCCTGGCTGAAAGGTCCTCTGGCGAACTTCGGACCAAGGGTGGGCGAGGACCGAGGACGATTGGGATCCCTTAGGCAATAAAGATGCATCTTTGATCTCGGATGCGCGTCATCATGCTAGTCATTGCGAGCTCTCGAAAGTACTATCACCACTGTTCCCTGAGATTCGGACCGATCATCCACATCTTTGAACATTTCAATTATCATATGCCGAAATCCCGGGCCTAGCTGCTGCTCCACCAATAATGTGCGGCTTCAAAATTTTCCATCAAAACCCGTCGCTAGATCAGCACGTGACTGTTAAATAATTGGAGACAAAGGCGTTCGCATGGCGTTATGGACAGCTGACATTGAGGCTTCTAAACGCCGCCCTGGGAAAACCTCGGGTACGCGAAAGAAAAACACAACATCGACGAAGGCAATTTCGGTGACCTGCTTGGTGATGGTTCCTTCAAAGGATTTTTACGTTTTTTGCTGATGTGGTCCCCGCATTTAGCCTCATAAATTAGGCAGAACCCGGAGATCAGAAACCCGTCAGTAATGAGGAATTTTCCAAGCGGCCAACAAAAATGTCCAGACTATTTATGGATCTCCTCTATTTCATATTAAATGCATTGTGAACCCATGGTCCTGGCCGATGGGGCCTCTTTGCACCATGGGGTTCCCGAACAACGTGGGCATAGAAAAAACCGAGCGCCTGACATTTGATACCGTTCTTGAAAAATGATGCGGCAGCATCTCGGTGACTGTGTGGAGCAACACGGTACGGACGGCTTAGATTAGTGTTAGGAAAGGCGATCTTTTTGTCGCCGTCTTTTCGAATACAAAACGAACCCGACCAATTTTACCGGTATGAAATGCAAACGATTTGCATATCCTTTCGTGTCTCGGCCGCCTGACTTTCGTCTCGCCCATGTGTCCAACGAGAGAAGGGCCGAAAGGGAGAGTACCTCTCCAATATTTTCCCCACAAAACAATTGGTACCACGGTGATGCTCGTCGGTATCTCGGTGTATCTGCGGCGCTTTCCCCCAGACTTCCCGCAGCGAAATTAGCCGCGTGATTGGAGCTCGCGTAACATAATTGGTCTACCCGTTGCTGGGGTGCTTAGCTAAGTGGCCAGAAAGGCTCTCAATGGTTCCGAGAAGGCGGAATTTTGAGTGCCAGCATTCTCATTGTCGAGGAGAACGGGGCAGGTTACGGTACATTCTCGGGTAAATGACTGGATGACTTTGGGCGAATTCCTAGCCACGGGCATGTTTTTCTCGGGCATTGTTTCAAATCTGTACATTCCGTCGGTGGTAATATCTCAAGCCACGCCGGTAAACAATCTGACTACGGAGCAAAAACCGCTGCGGGGAAGGCGAAATAAATCATCACGCGTGTCACCCCAAAATATTTATGAAGGACCTCCATCCCCGCCCCGACTGAACCTTTTTTTTTTTTTTTTTATTTCAGTGTCCGTTCAGTCACGTCGTCCTCTACTTCTTGGACCAAAAGATCTTCCCTTCTCCCAAAGCGGTTTCGGCACAACATCACTCCCCCAATCATGTCTGTCGCACAAGATCGCAAAATGTCTGTCCCTAGGGACCAGATCAAAGCGGCCACGGCCGACTTGTCGCACGTCGAGGCCCCCGTCACCATGAAAGCGTACTTCATGTGCGTCTTCGCTGCCTTTGGCGGCATTTTCTTCGGCTACGACACCGGCTGGATTTCCGGCGTCATGGGCATGGAATACTTCATCACGCTCTACACGGGCATGCCCTATTCGGATGCCACGCTGCCCGATGGAACCAGCAATCCTAACTATCAGCTCCCGGCGTGGGAGAAGTCGCTGATTACTTCAATTCTCTCGGCGGGCACTTTCTTTGGTGCTATTATTGCTGGTGACTTGGCTGATTGGATCGGTCGGCGAACAACCATCATTCTCGGCTGCATTGTGTTTACCATCGGTGTCATTCTCCAGGTCGCTAGTACCTCTCTTGGCCTGATTGTACCCGGTCGTCTCATTGCAGGTTTTGGTGTCGGATTTGTCTCTGCCATTATTATCTTGTACATGTCTGAGATTGCACCAAAGGCCGTTCGTGGTGCTATTGTGTCGGGATATCAGTTCTGCATTACCCTCGGCATCTTGCTTGCTAACTGCGTCGTCTATGCCTGCCAGAACCGCCTGGACAGCGGCTCATACCGCATTCCGATTGCCGTCCAATTCTTATGGGCTCTCATTCTCGGTACTGGTCTCGTGTTACTGCCCGAATCGCCACGTTATTTTGTCAAGAAGGGCAACCTTGCCAAGGCAGCACATGTGTTGTCGCGTGTTCGTGGTCAGCCAGAAGATTCGGTCTTTATTCAAGAAGAACTTGCTGAAATCGTCGCCAATCACGAGTATGAGCTGTCTGTCATCCCCCAGACTGGCTATTTCGGCTCTTGGTATGCCTGCTTCAAGGGTGGTCTTCGCAACCCTTCTAGCAATCTGCGCCGAACCATTCTTGGCACTTCTCTACAGATGATGCAACAATGGACGGGTGTCAACTTCATCTTCTACTTCGGCACAACCTTCTTCCAGCAACTCGGCACGATCCAAAATCCATTCCTCATTTCACTCGTCACAACCCTTGTGAATGTTTGCTCGACTCCTATCTCCTTCTACATCGTTGAAAAATTTGGTCGCCGTTCTATCATGATCTGGGGCGCTGTCGGAATGGTTATTTGCCAATTCATCGTCGCTATTGTCGGTACCACAGATGGCCAGGACCAAAATGCCGTTAAGTCGATGATTGCCTTCATCTGTATTTACATTTTCTTCTTTGCCACAACCTGGGGTCCTGGTGCCTGGGTGCTTATTGGCGAGATTTTCCCCCTGCCAATCCGTTCTCGTGGTGTTGCTCTTTCTACATCCTCCAACTGGCTGTGGAACTGCGTAAGTCCTGCCATCCTGAGGTCTTGAGAATCGAACTAATTTCCCACCTTAGATCATCACTGTTATTACGCCTTACCTCGTCGGCGATGGCAGCGGCGATGCCAATCTCGGTGCCAAAGTGTTCTTCCTCTGGGGTTCGCTTTGCTTCCTCTGCCTCATCTACGCCTACATTCTCATCCCTGAGACCAAAGGTCTATCCCTTGAACAGGTTGACCGCATGTTGGAAGAGACTACGCCAAGAACATCGGCTAAGTGGGTGCCACACAGCACGTATGCTGCAGATATGGGCTATGTCGGTGAGAAGAGTGACGCTGTTGATGTCCCCGATAAGGTTTAATTATATCTGTCGTCTTCCACGAGCTAGTCTTGGGAAACCAGATCAGTATGCTTTTAATACTCGGTGTAGTCGCGAAGGTAGTAACGTTGACGAAATGTTAAAAGATAATTTTTAGTTCCACGTGATTTTGACAAGACTTTGATATCGTAATTAACTCAGGCGGCTTGCACAGACCTCAATGCGCCACACCAGGGAATTACCGTTTAAAAATGCCTTCCGCCTCCGCTCTCGGAATACGCTGTAGACGCCCAAATGAACTTCTGCCCCTTTATCTCCACCTTTTTAATTGTTATCTTAGCCTGGTAGCCGTATATCATCAGAATTTTGAAGGGTCTAAAACAATGAACCCAGCTTGAAGCTCGTTCTGGCAAGTTGGTAACTCTTCGCGATGGCTTCCCCGCTTTTACTATGCCGTCCCGCGTTCGCATAACCCCTTTCCCCACTTCTGATTGTTAACCAACTACCACGATCCCTAAGTCTTATTTAGTCGTTGCAAATAAACCTAAGTCACGTGTTAGCCATCTGTGTAAGCCATGATTTGTGGTTCATATTTGTGGCAATTGTTCAGCTCCCAGTATCTATGGGCCTGCTCTGTACGGGGCCTAGTTTGCTGGCGTAGCAGAAAGTCGTTTCGACAAATATACATGATGGCAACCATACTCTTGGCTACACTTTTAAGTTTTAGGTGAGATCACTCTACATCTCCCTGTGGTCTACATCATGGCATAAGATGGAAAAGTGTATGAAACGCTGATAAATAAGTTGACAAATAGCAAATAATAGACGTACAAGCTTACAAATTGAGTTTTAAGCTAAAAGGAAGATGTAATTCTGCTGTTTCCCCAGTTTACCATAAAGTACATCGACAGCACCCTAAGAATTACTGCAAGCTCTCAATTCCCCCTTCCAAAAATCCTTTAATAATGCCAACAGCCTTCTCAACCTTCCCATTCCGAACCTTATTCTCCAGCAGCTCATGTCCAACACCGGGAACCTTCACCCTCTTAACAGCCTTCCCCTTGCCCACCATAGTCTCCTCCAACACCCTCAAAGCCTCCTTTATATATCCCATACTCAGCTCCCCACCCAAAAGCAAAATCTCTCTGCCTTCCACCGCACCCACATCCGCCCACCGCTCCGGCTCACCAACCATCGCCTCGCAAAGCGCAAAATCATACCTCAACACCGGCGCCAATGCCTCCATCGTAACAATCCCTTCTCCCTCCGCGCCTTCCTCTTTCTTCTTACTCTGTTGCTTTGCCTCAGCATGCATGATCATCTTCGAAAACGACTTGATGATCCACCGCGGCACATACGCAATCCACGCCGGCCCCAGCTGCACAGTCTTCATAGCCGCCAACAGCGCGCCAGCAATATCGCCATTCGCAATCTCCTGCTCATACCTTTTGACGCCTGACATGTCGATGATCTTTGGGTCAGCGAGCAGTGCGGGGAAGAGAAGAGGCGGCTCGAAGATGATGGCTTTCGTGATAGGCGGCATCGCGACAACAGGCTCGGGGAGCAGAGCTGCGAGAACCAGCAGCGCGCCGCCGCTTATGCCTAGCAGATTTGTGACGCCCGTGTGGCGCATCAAGGTTGCGAGATCACTTAGGTCCGTTTCTAGGACTTTCGAAGAGAATGCAGGGTCGTAGATGGGGTACGAGCTCTTTTTGCCAGTTGGGCCAGATGTGGAGCTGTTGCGGGATAAAGGGCTTTTTATCTCGGTCAAAGAGGTGGGATATGGGCCTGAGAGGCCACGGTTGCGGCGGGAGAAGAGGTAGATGGTGTAGTTAGGAGAAAGGGCTGTAGCGAGTTCGAGCTGCGTGAGGGCTGAGGACATGGCGCCAGGGAGGACGATGAGGCTAGGGCCCGTGCTACCAATGATGTAGTAGCTAAGTAGGGTACCATCCGTGGCCGGGATGGTGAGGGCTGGGGTTGGTGCGATTTTGGCGAGGGAGGACATTATAGGGACGTTGAGTAATTGAACACCAGAGCAGTCCTTGAAATAGCTATTTAAATCACACAATTGTTATATTAAGCAGTGAGATAGGGTCATGAGAGGGTTGAGAAGAATATATGAGATACGAGACTGACTGCCGCGCGTTCAGAGAGGTATTACCCGCCCACGTGATATGAAATAAGACAAATCACTTCACGCAGACAAGGAAAGGCCCTGCAATTTTAAATATCCCACAGTATCAAGCTGTGTTTGCCCCATGACGCATAAACCTTATCGTCGATAGATCTCGAGGCTTCTCTAGAAGGCGGTGAATTTCACGTGATCGGTGTAGCGGACCACTTTATCCTCCGAGTGGCTGAATTTCTATCACAGGCGCGAGATGTTCCTGGTTGTGAAGAATATCAAATATTTTATGTTCTCTTCTAAGATATAGGAGAATCAATATTGTGTTTAGAATGTTTTGTCGCAGTAGCAACGTTTAATTAGTTCATGAGTAAATCAGCAATGCATTTCACAGAAGAATTTCGCGTAGCGTTTTTTGAGACATCATTGAAAAATTAAAGGAACCCTATGCTGTAAGGGGTAACAGACATTAATCGTCCTAATATAGCAATCGCAAGTAATGGATATGTTGCATACTCAGTAGATATAGACACAAACATAATAGATTGAAGGAAGATTGTTGTTGAAATCACAGGCAAAAGAGTGGTGATTTGATGCGCGGCATTGGATAGAATTAATTGATGATAAAATAATGATAGTACAAGTGGGCCGTAGGCCCCCTATTTATGCACAAGCTGAAGACACTTCCAGCCTCTCCAGCCCTCTATTTTCCCAGGTGGTCGGGAGTTCTTCCAATGTTGAGGTTGGACCAATAGAGCTGTAAATTCCAAAAATTTTGGCGATCTGCGTTACTCCTTGCGCATTGAGGCGGGAGGGAGAGTAAGGCTGCTTCGATAGGATTGTCGAGGCAAGAAAAGATAATGTGCTATATTCCTGTAATATCACCATCAAAGAGCATCCTGTTAAGCTTTTCTCACCCGACCGTGTTGGAATTCCTGCATTAGACACCATTAGGCAGCAGTGAGGCTGAATAGGGTGGCAAAACTAAAGCTATTTCGGGCACACCGAGGGGACATCGATTCAGCCCTACTATTCTGTGTATATATACAGGACCTACGGTCCACTTAGTTGAAACTATAGAAGTCAATGCATTCAGTTTCATGCTGCACTCACATTTCCAACAGACCGCAAACTTTGCAGTCTTGATGAGTAAGTAGCGCTCGACAAACTTTAGATGAAGGTAGAGCATTTGATAAGCGTTCTTAGCGACCTCTTTAGAAGGAGCATTGTGCATGTAACTACGTTTTTATATCCGATCCCTAAGAGCGGGCCTTCTCCTCTACTATCACATTAACAAGTGGAACCGCTAGTATCAACAAGGTTGGGCGAAGTCAATTGATGCCATTGCCTTCGTGAACATGTATAGGAACACAACATGACGCTTATTGTTAGAATCACGAGGTTATAACAAGTGATTGAATACGCAGCATTGAATTAATTGAATTA
>Ga0335075_10017082_pt1 | contig 10805 bp, 7 predicted proteins | sample Lox_Sample_24_FD_206723 | JGI IMG/M metagenome (GOLD analysis project Ga0335075, IMG submission 206723) | Soil microbial communities from Loxahatchee National Wildlife Refuge, Florida, United States - Lox_Sample_2.4 | ecosystem: Environmental > Terrestrial > Soil > Wetlands | place: USA: Florida... | reverse complement strand
CAATACAGGCCAGGATCCTCGTCTCCGTGACGCAACTCCTGTGCCTCCTGTGAAGCCCGTCCCCCGCCGAACGAGGGGACGGGCCTTTTTTCACGAGCAGTCGCGGAAATGCGAAGCCGGAATCACGGCCCCGGTACGGGAGATCTCCTGAAAAGGCGGATGTTTTTTGGGAGATGAGGCGTGAAGGCTAAGCGCTCTGGGACTCGAACCTGATCAGGTTTGCGGTCGTCCGAGCCCGCAGGCGAAATCCAGGCGACTTTGTTGTCAGGAACCTTGTTCTTACGGATTCGAGGGCGTGCGTGGTGAGCCCGCTGGGACTCGAACCCAGGACCCACGCCTTAAAAGGGCGTTGCTCTACCAACTGAGCTACGAGCTCACAACTCATTCCAGGTTAGCACAGTCCGGCGCCGCAGTTCGCCCGGTCCAACTGCCCCCGACACGCTGGTTTGCGCCCGTTGCAGATTTTGCTTGCGAGGTGAACGTTGCCGCCGTACAACGGACACGTTCTATACCTCCAGGAGAGAGGCGCTGAGCTCCGCGGAGAGACCGGAATGTTCTGAGGGAGTCTATGCGCCGTGGCCTGCGGAGCGCTGTGTTGGTTGCCGGTGGACTGGTGTCGATGCCCGCCTGGGGCGGCGCCAAATGGACGCAGCCCACTCCCGGCGAATTGAAAATGACCGCCGACCCCGCGGCGCCGGGCGCCCCGGCCGTTTACCTTTTCCTCGAAGAGACCGCCGACGACGGAAGTCACGAGCGCACCTTCTACGCACGCATCAAAATCCTTTCCGACGAAGGCAGAAAGTACGGTGACGTCGTCATGCCCTACTGGGCTCACGAAGAAGGCGTCCGCGGCGTCGAGGGCCGAACCATTCACAGCGATGGAACCGTGGTGCCCTTTTCCGGCAAGCCGTGGAAGCGCGAAATGGTGAAGGGTGGCGGCATTCGCATCATGGAGAAGGGATTCTCTCTGCCTGACGTGCAAATCGGCAGCATTGTTGAATACCGCTTTACGACCACTTACCAGGGCTGGGACGCGCCGCAATGGTATCTGCAACAAGCCATTTTTGTTCACGAGGCCCATTACCGCTTCAATCCGGGCCCCGGTGGCCAGGTGGCGGTTACGCGCTTCCTGCCGCCCAACTCGCAGGTCGACGAGAAAAAGGGATTCGACCTCCGCATCGCGAACGTGGCGCCTCAGGCGGACGAAGAGGATTCCCCGCCGATGCACAGCCTCGGATATCGCGTTCTCTTCTACTACATGGCCCACACATACTCCACGTACGACGAATTCTGGAAGGAGCAGGGCAGCTTCTGGAGCACCGGTGTCGACCTGTTTTCCGCCTCCGACAAGTTCAAGCCCATCGTTACGCAGATCGTGGCGCCAGGAGACACCGACGAGCAGAAGCTGCGGAAGATCTACGCTGCGGTCCAGAAGCTCCAGAACACCGACTTCATGCGCGAGCGTACCGAGGCCGAAGAGAAAGCTGACAAATCCAGGGTGAACGACGCCTTCGATGTGTGGCAGCAACGCCGTGGCAACCGCCAGGAGATCGCGCTCGTTTTTATCGGACTGGCGAGGGCCGCGGGGGTGACGGTCTACGGCATGCGCGTCACCAATCGCGACGAGAACGCCTTCGCCAAAACCCAGACCGACTGGCAACAGCTCGATGACACGATTGCGATTGCGAAACTCGACGGGAAAGAGGTGTATCTCGATCCCGGCGATCCATATTGCACGTTCGGCCAACTGCACTGGAAGCACTCCTGGACCATGGGGATTCGCCAGATCGATAAAGGCGGAACGGAAATCGCTCAGACTCCCTATCCCTCCCTGAGCGACACAGCCCTGAAGCGCACGGCAGACCTCCGGCTCGATCCCGACGGCCAGGTGCACGGGACCATTCGCGTGGTGATGACCGGTTCCGAGGCTCTGCGCTGGCGGCAGGACGCACTCATGACCGACGCCGGCGCCACAAAGAAAGAACTGCACGACACGATGGCTTTGCCTTTGCCTTCGACCCTCAACCTGCAGCTGACCAGCCTCAGCCCCCTCGATGACGGCGAAGTTCCGCTCACCGCAACCTTCGACGTGACCGGCAGCCTCGGCACGCGAACCGGCAAGCGGCTGTTCCTCCCTGCCAGCTTCTTCGAAGCCGAAGCGAAGCCGCGCTTTGCGAGCGAAACCCGCCAGAACCCGGTGTATTTGTACTTCGTGTACACCGTCGACGACGATGTCACCCTGACCCTGCCGCCAGCCGCGACCCTGGAGTCTGTGCCGAAGGACGGTGCGGTGACCTATTCTGCAAATCTGAACTTTGACGGGAGTTATCAGAGTAAGCAAAACGTCTATCACGCGATAAGGCGCGAGAAAGTAGGCCAAATCCTTTATCAGAAGAAGGATTACCCGAATCTCCGCGATTTCTTCCAGAGAGTGAACGCCCAGGATCAGCAGCAGCTCGTCGCAATTACCGCGCCGGCAGCGCCTGCCTCTGCAGCCGCTGCAAATCAGTAACCATGCCCCAAAACGTGTGAGATTTTCCTTGCGACTGCGCCAGTTTCGCCGTACAAAGGGAGCACACTTCCTTCACGTTACCGTATGGGTTCCGCGGAATCCGTGCGGACATTGGGCGTAGTTCGATCCTTGTGAGGCTCCTGCTGTGGCGCGTTCTCTCTCTACTTATCCCCTATTTACAACTGTGTTACTGTCTCTGGCTGCGGCCGTTCCCGGTCGCGCGGCCACCTGGACGCAGCCTACCCCGGAAGAGCTGAAGATGACCTCCGACCCATCGGCGCCCAACGCCGAGGCCGTGTTTCTCTTCCGCGAAGAGGTCGTCGACGACAAGACCCACTTTCACCGCATCTACGCGCGCATCAAAATCCTCACCGAAAAGGGAAAAGAGGACTACAGCGACGTCGAGATCCCCTACGAATCGGGCGTCTCCAACGTCGAGGCCGTCGAAGGCCGCACCATCCATGCGGATGGAACCGTCGTTACGTTCACAGGCAAGCCGTTCAGCAAGGAGCTCATCAGGGCCGGCGATATCAAAGTGATGCAAAAGGTCTTCAGCATGCCCGACGTCCAGGTGGGCAGCATTCTCGAATACCGGTATGAGCTGCGCTACGACGACGGCTATGCCATCCCGCCCGAATGGACCATCCAGCAGTCCATCTTTGTGCATCACGCGCACTTCCACTTCAACCCGACCGATGCCCGGGGCATGGTTTACAAGGATTCGCTCGGACACAAAATCCCGTCAACGGCATACTGTATTACCACTGGCTGCCGCAGGGCGTCAGCGTTCGCGAGGGCCTCGACGGCTTCGACCTCCTCGTCAACGATGTCCCGCCGTTGCCTCGCGAAGATTTCAGCCCGCCGCTGAACAGCATCGCCTACCGCGTCAACTTCTATTACGCGACGGCCTTCACCGGTCCCGAGTACTGGAAGGAGGAAGGGAAGTACTGGTCGAAAGACGTCGACCGCTTCTCCAATCCGTCTGATCGGATCCGCCAGGCCGTCGCGCAGATCGTTGCGCCCGGCGATACCGACCAGCAAAAGCTGCAGAAGATCTACGCAGCCGTCATGCAGTTGGAGAACACGCGCTTCACCCGCGAGCACTCCGCCGCCGAGAACAAATCCGAAGGTCTGCGCGTCAAAACCGCGGCCGACATCTGGGACCAAAAGCGGGGAAGCGACGACGAGATCACCCGCCTGTTCATCTCCATGGCGCGCGCGGCCGGCTTCAAAGCGTACGCCATGATCGTCACCGAGCGCGATCGAAACATCCTTAACACCGGCATCCTCGACTGGGTCAGCTCGAAGATGAAATCGCCATCGTGGACGTCGGCGGCAAAGATGTGTACTTCGATCCCGGCCAGCGCTACTGCGAGTTCGGCAAGCTCCACTGGATGCACACGCTGGTGGCCGGTGTTCGCCAGACCGACCACGGCCCGGAGTTGCTCGTGACCCCATCCGGGGGTTATCCCGATAACTCCACTCGTCGCATTGCCGAGCTGACCCTCGGCCCGGATGGAACCATCGCCGGTCAGGTGCGGATCTCCATGTCGGGCGAAGAAGCCCTGCGCTGGCGTCAGGTGGTGCTACGCAACGACGAGCCGGAAGCGAAGAAGCGGTTCGAAGCGCAGTTGCAGGATGTTGTTCCGCCCGGCGTGAAAGTCACGATGAACCACTTCCTTTCGCTCAACGATTTCACTTCGAGCCTGATGGCCGTCGTCGACGTGAGCGGCAGTCTCGGCACCGTGACCGGAAAGCGCGTCTTCCTGCCCTCTGCTTTCTTCGAGGCGAGCGTGAAGCCGCCCTTTGCGGAGGAAAAGCGCGACGCCCCGATTGACCTGCACTATCCGTTCGTATCCGAGGACACCGTAACCATCAAGCTGCCTCCCGGATTCACGGTCCAGAGCGTCCCCACGGACTCCAGCATTCCCTATCCCCAGAACGCCGTCTTCAAGGCGAAATACACGGCCTCAAACGGCACCTATGTGGAAGATCGCGTCGAGGCCTTCGCGAACCCCCTGTACAAGACGGAGGAATATTCACAACTCCGCGACTTTTACGGCAAGATGAACGCCCAGGATCAGCAACAGGTGGTTCTGGAGAAGCAGCCCCAAACGGCAGCCAAATGACGGGCGACGATTGGGCTTTACATCTCTCAGGATGTCGCCTGCGTGCTCCGCAGGCAGGCCATGCAAATTTGCTTTTCGAGTTTTCTCACATATGTGTTGTCGGGGACCTTCCGTGATCGATTCGATGCGCCGTTCGTATTTTGCTGCCTGTTCCGTCTTTCTGTTGTGTGCCTCGGCCTTCGGCAGCGTGAAGTGGATTCAGCCCACTCCCGATGAACTGAAGATGACCTCCGATCCCCAGGCTCCGAATGCGCCGGCGGTCTATCTCAACTACGACGAGTACGTGGACATTAAGGCGCATTTTCACCGCGTCTATGCCCGCATCAAGATCCTCACCGAGCGCGGGAAAGAAGAGTTCGGCGACGTCGAAATTCCCTACGAGACCGGTGCCACCGCCATTCGCGGTATCGAAGCGCGCACAATCGAGCCGGATGGCACGATTGTCCCCTTTACCGGCTCCCCCCTCGACAAGGAAGTGGTGAAGTTCGGCCATATCCGGGTGATGGAGAAGGTCTTCTCCATGCCCAACGTCCAGGTTGGCAGCATCATCGAGTACCAGTGGGAGCGGCAATATGACGACTGGTATATCTTTCCGCCTTCGTGGGACTTGCAGAAGCCCGTCTTCATGCATGAGGGTCACTATCACTTCAATCCGTTCCCGATCGATCCCGCGAGTTCCAGTGGGGTATCGGTTCCCGACGGCATGGGCCACGTCCTCCTCGCGAATCGTCTGCTGTACGATCAGCAGCTGCCGCCGGGCTCCACGCTCAAGGACCTTCCTTCGGGCATCGACCTTGTCGTGAAAGACGTGCCGCCGATTCCCGAGGAGCCCTACTCTCCGCCGCTCGACAGCTTCTCCTACCGCCTCACCTTCTTTTACTCGGCGCAGTTCACCGGGCAGGAGTTCTGGACCAGCGAAGGCCGCACCTGGTCGAAGGATGTCGATCACTTTGCCGCAACCACCGACGCCATCCGCCAGGCGGTCTCTCAGATCGTCAGCCCCGGCGACTCGGACGACCAGAAGGCCCGGAAGATCTTCACCGCGGTGATGACCGTCGACAACACCGCTTACGACCGCGCTCACACTGAGGAAGAAAACACGGCGCAGGGCGTCAAAGAGAAAACTGCCGCCGATATCTGGGAACAGAAGCGTGGCACTCCCGTCGAGATCACGCGCCTGTTTACCGCCATGGCGAGGGCCGCCGGGCTCCGGGTTTCGGAAATGGCTGTAACCCGCCGCGACGAGCGCATTCTCAACGCCAGCTATCTGTACTGGGGCCAGATGAACAATGAGATCGCGATCGTCAGCATCGATGGCAGGGACGTATTCCTCGATCCCGGCGAGCGCTATTGCGAATACGGCAAGCTCGCGTGGGAGCACACCCAGGTGATGGGGATCCGCCAGACCGACGGCGGGACGCAGCCCGTCCTCACCCCGGCCGCCGATTACAAAGACACCGTCGTGGAGCGAAAAGCAAATCTGCAACTTGCGTCCGACGGCAAAGTGCAGGGCACCATCCAGTTCTCCGCGACAGGTGCGGAAGCTCTGCGCTGGCGCCAGGTCGCCCTCCGTCGCGATGCCGATGAGGCGGCCAGAGAATTCAATGACGAGTTGCAGCGCGATGTCCCGCCCGGAATCCAGGTGACCACAGCGCATCTCGACAATCTCACCGACAGCGCTCAGCCGCTCACAGCCCTCATACAGGTGACAGGCAGCATGGGCACGGCGACCGGTAATCGCGTCTTCCTGCCCGCTTCGTTTTTTGAGGCCGGCATCAAGCCGCTCTTCGCGGCAGAAAAGCGCGAGAACCCGGTCGATCTGCACTACCCGTCGGCCACTCGCGACCAGGTGAAGATTGTTCTCGCGCCGGGCCTCACTGTGGACACCGTGCCCACCGACGCGCAGATCCCGTACCCGAAGAACGCACAATACATTGCAAAGTATGTGGGAAGCGGCAGCGTGTACCAGCAGGCTCGGCTCCTGGCCGTAGGCAACACCGTCTATTCCAAGAACGATTACCCGCAACTGCGCGACTTCTTCCAGAAAGCCGGGGCTCAGGATCAGCAGCAGGTAGTCCTTCAGCGCGGCGGCGCGGCCGCGCCTTCCGGCCAGTGATTGAGGAAAGCATGAAAATCGACAGAGGAACGGGAGTTTCGGAAGCGATTGTGCGGCGCTCCTCCGCGTGTCTTTGCGCTGGCCTGCTTCTTCTCGCCTGCCCGGGCCTGGCCCGCGCCAGCTCCAACCCCAGCCTCCCTGACTGGGTCATGCAGGCGGCAGCCACCACCGGCAGCTGGGGCGACGCGCGCGCCGTGGTTCTGTTGAGGGACACGCTGCTGACTGTGCAGCCCGACGGCAGAGCCGTTGAGCGCTCCCGGATGGTCGTCAAAATCCTGCGCCCGCAGGGCCGCGAAGACGCCATCCCTCTCGTCCGCTTCTCCAAAGACGAAAAGCTGCAGTCGTTTCATGTGTGGAGTATCGGCCCCGACGGCCACCACTACGCGATGAAAGACAACGAGTACGTCGAGGTGGGCGAGAACGACCCCGACATGGTCTACCTCGACGGCCTCTACAAGGTTGCCAACCCGCCGGGTGCCGATCCCGGCGGCATCATTGGATGGGAAATCGTCGAGCAGGTTCCTGGCTACGAAAGCGAAGACATCTGGGATTTTCAGCAGTCCATTCCCGTCGCGCAAGCCTCGTTTGAGATCGACTTACCCGCCGGCTGGCACAACCGCGCAGTCTGGTTTCGGCACGACGCCGTGCAACCCGTCACGGCGCAGCCGGGCAGCGCCCGCTGGCAGCTGACGAATATTCCCGCCGTCGATCTCAATGATGTTCCGCTTCATCCTGCGTGGGAGGCGCTCGCTGCGCGCCTCAGTGTGCATTATTCTCCGAACGAGATTCCCGAAGGCGATGCCCTCTGGACCGAGATCGGGGACCACTACACGGGTCTCGAAGCCCCGGAGAGCGAGGGTGCCAGCGATCTGGCCACCGCCGCTCGCTCCGCTGCCGGCGATGGCGACTTTATGGCGAAGGCGTCTAAAGTTGCCGAGTTCATGCAGACGCAAATTCGCTATGTCGGCGTGGAGATTGGCATTGGTGGACGCCAGGCGCATCCCGCCGAGCAGGTCTTCCAGAAACGCTACGGCGACTGCAAGGACAAGGCCACGCTGATGATCGCCATGCTCGATGCGGTTGGCATCCGGGCGTCATGGGTGGTCGTCGATGCCGACCGCGGCGTCATGGCCCCGGAATCGCCTTCAGAGTACGGCAACCACATGATCCTGGCCATTGAGATCCCACAGGGTTACGACAACCCCCGCATGCACGCGGTGGTCGCCGCCAGAACCGGCAAGCGCTATCTGATATTCGATCCAACCAACCCGTATATCCCTCTGGGCGATATGCCCGACTACGAGCAGGGTGGCTATGGTCTGCTGCTTGCTGGCAAAGACAGTCAGGTGATCGCGTTTCCCGTGCTGAATCCGGCGTTTGCGAAGACCGAGCAGACGGCGAAGTTTGAGCTGGGCACCGACGGTACCCTCAAGGGCGACGTGAATGTGACCCGCACCGGGGGGGCCGCATGGCGCATGCGCGATCGCATGACGATGAGCAGCGCCAAAGAGCAGCGAGAGTTTGTCGAGAAACTGCTGCAGCAGGATTTCTCCACTTTCACCCTGGGCAGCGAGATTGTCGACAACGTTAAGGAGGTGGATCAGCCGCTCGACCTGCAATACTCCGTTACTGCCCCCTCCTACGCCAAAAATGCTGGCACGCTTTTGCTGGTGCGGCCCCGCGTTCTGGGGTCGCTTGCCGATCCACTCGACAACAAACCGCGCCATGTGCCCATCAGCTTTGCGCGCGTCGGCACATGGACTGACTCCTTCGACGTGAAGATTCCCGCCGGCTACACGGTAGACGACGTGCCCGACCCTGTGAACCTCGACGTCGGCTTCGCGACGTACCACAGCGAGGTGAAGGCCCAGGGCGACACGCTCCACTACACTCGGCAGTATGTTCTGAAGAAGGTGGAGCTGGCTCCCGATCAGTACGCTACGCTGCGCAAGCTCGAAGGCCAGATCACAGCCGACGAAAACAGCGACGCCGTGCTGAAGAAGCAATAGACGAGGTGCTCGCATCTGCCTGGTGTGGGCAGGTGTGGCTTTCACTTCGCTATATTCGCTGACCCACGATCGCCCCTACTGCAGCCGATCGCCTTTGGAACTCCCGGGCCGCGCCTCTTTGCCCGTTTGCGTGATCTTCTTCTCGCGTTGAATCGGTACCACCTGCACCGTCGTATCCCGCATTTCGTTGAGAAACCGGTTCACGATCGAGCCGTGCAGCAGAATATCCCATCGCGTGCGCGCCGACTGTCCAAACACCACGTGCGAGATGTTCTCCTTGCGCGCAAACTCGATCAGCGCATCGGCGACTTTCTTGTCCTTCAGCACGACCACGCGTGCGCCCAGATCCCGCGCCATGCGCTCATTCTCTTCCAGCCGCGCAAACGCAGCCGGATCGCCGTGCCGGTGATCCCTGTCCGGCGTCTCCACATAAACCACGTACCAGTTCGTCGCAAGGCGGCCCGCGATGCGTGCGCCCACGCGTACCAGCCGCTCCATACCCGGCCGTGGCGAGAGGCACACCATAACCTTCTCCGGCATCGGCGCCTGCTCCAGGCCCTGAATGCGCCGATACTCCGAAGCAGCGTTGCCCACCTGTTCGGCTGTTGTGCGCAGCGCCAGCTCCCGCAGCATGTTCAGGTTGCCCTTGCGGAAGAAGTTCGCCAGGGCCTGCTCCACCTTTTCGGGTGCATAGATCTTGCCCAGACGCAACCGGCTGCGCAGCTCATCGACAGTGATGTCGACGTTGATTACCTCGTTGGCGCGCCGCAGAAAACTGTCCGGCACCGTCTCGCGAATCTGTGTGCTCGCCGAGCGAGCGATGGCATCGTTCAGCGTCTCCAGGTGCTGTACGTTCATGGCCGTCATCACACTGACGCCGGCGTCGAGCAGCTCCAGCACATCCTCGTAGCGCTTCCGATTCCGCGATCCCGGCACGTTGCTGTGCGCGAGTTCGTCCACCATGCACCACGCCGGGCGCCGCGCGAGGATCGCCTCGACATTCATCTCGCGCAGCGTGACCGAGCGATACTGAACCTCCTCGAGTGGGATGATTTCCAGGCCATCCACCAGCGCGATCGTCTCGGCGCGATTGTGCGGCTCGACGAGCCCGATCACGATGTCGACGCCCTGCCGCTTCATCAGGTGCGCGTCTTCGAGCATGCGGTAGGTCTTGCCCACGCCTGGCGCCGCCCCCAGATAAATCCGCAGCTTGCCCGGTTCAGCTGCATGCTGGATGGGTTGTAACGGTTCGCTCATCCAACCTCCACAGGATGCCGGTCCGGTTCCGCGGCGGCAATCGGCAGCGTGAAGCGGAAGGTGGTGCCGGCCCCGAGTCGGCTCTCGACCGACACCTGACCACCCTGTGACTCGACAAGCCGTCGCACCAGAGCCAGTCCCAGGCCGGAACCGCCGGAGTCGGGATCACCCGTAAATCGCCCGAAGATCGTCGGCACGCGCTCCGCCTCGATGCCGCGCCCGGTGTCGTGCACGAAAAACTGCACCCGCTCCTGCAGCTCCGACGCGCCCAGCCGGATATGTCCGCCTTCCGGTGTGTAGCGCAGCGCGTTGGTGATCAGGTTGTCGAGAATTGTGCGCAGCGCGCGGCGATCGCCCTGGATGTACGCGATGTCCTCGAAGGCGACGATCTCCAGGTCGATGTTTTTGTTGCGCGCCGCGTCGCGGAATCGCAGAAACGCGTCCCGCAGCGCATCGATGGGCCGAATCTTCTCCTGCTTCAAAGGGCGCCGGCCGGTCTCCAGTTCGGCTACCTCAATCAGGTCGAGCATCAGGTTGTCCAGGTTCTCGGCCTCGGTCGCAGCCGTGTGTGTCAGCTCTTCCTGCAGGGGTTGTAACTCTCCGGCGTGGCCCTCCATCAGCGAATACAGCGCCAGCCGCAGCCGCTGCAAAGGATCGCGCAGCCGCTGTGAGGCGACCGACAGGAAGCGCGACTTGAAGCGATCGACTTCGGCAATCTCCGTCACGTCTTCCAGCAGCGTCACCGCGCCCAGCAATTTATTCTCCGCATCGCGCATGGGCGT
>Ga0335075_10017081_pt1 | contig 10806 bp, 9 predicted proteins | sample Lox_Sample_24_FD_206723 | JGI IMG/M metagenome (GOLD analysis project Ga0335075, IMG submission 206723) | Soil microbial communities from Loxahatchee National Wildlife Refuge, Florida, United States - Lox_Sample_2.4 | ecosystem: Environmental > Terrestrial > Soil > Wetlands | place: USA: Florida... | reverse complement strand
TGCTGCCCTGGCTGGCCGGCCGCCGCTCCGGCGCCCGGTTGCCCGCGCTGCGCGCCCTGGCCGCCGGCGCGGTCACCGCGGTCGTGGTGGCCAGCCCCCAGCTCATCGCCATGATCCAGCAGGCCGCCAGCGGCGGGGCGTCGGTCAGCCCGCACATTCTCGCGCACACCGACAAGACCTACGGCGTCGGGCTGATCGACCTGTTCGCGCCGACGCAGCAGGTGGCGCACTACGGGCTGCACGGCCTGGCCGCCGCCGCGGCCCAGGTCGACGGGCGCATCGGCGAGGGGATGCCCATCTTCGGCGCGGTGCTGACCGCGCTCGCGCTATTCGGCCTGGCCGTGTCCTGGCGGCGGCGCAGCGCCTGGCTGCTCGCCGCGTTCTGGATCGCCTGCGCGTCGCTCGCCCTCGGCGCGGTGCTCTGGGTCGCCCACAAGCCGCGCGTGCCGTGGGAGAGCCACTGGCGCGGCGAACGGGTCTCGCTGATCATGCCCTACACCTGGTTCATGCGGATCCCGTGGCTGTCGGACCTGCGCGAGGCCGACCGGTTCGCCCTGCTCGGGCTCGTGGCCGCCGTCCTGCTGGCCGGCGCCGCCGTCGACTGGCTGCGCCGGCACGCCTGGCCCTTGATCATCGTGGTGGCCGCACTCGCGGTGTTCGAGGCGGGCTGGGCCAGCTCCAAGGCCGTCGGGGTCATGCCGACCTCGCTGCCCGCCCTGGACCGGCCGATCGCGGCCGACCATTCGAATTCGATCGTGGTCGACGCGCCCTTCGGCCTGCGCGGCGGGATCCCGCTCTACGGGGGCCAGTTCGCGGCACAGTCACTGGTCCTGGCCACCGCCGACGGGCACCCGCGCGGGGTCTCGTACACCTCCTGGGTGCCGTCCGCCACCCTGCACGGGATCAAGAAGCATGTCTTCTACACGCTGCTGGTCAGCTCCTCGAACTACATCGAGGGCGAGCCAGTCGTCTTGCGCGCAACGCCGGCCCAGCTCGCGGCCGCCCGCCAGGATGCCCGGCGCATGGACGTCGGGTGGGTGCTGGTGTGGAGCAAGAACCCGCTGACCGCCCGCTATCTGACCGCGGTCGGCTTCCGGCTCGACTACCGCGCCGACGGCGCCGCGGTGTACCGGCCCAGCTGGTAGCAGGAGCCCGGTTGACCGCCTGCCACGGGCACTGGCCGGGCCCGCCCGGGTCGCGGGCCGCCCGCGCTGACCGATCAGCCCTTCCGCGGGACGTCGCCGAGCAGGCCCTCGGCGGACAGGCCGCGCACCAGGCCGCGCAGTCCGGCCGACAGCCCGGCCCGCTCCTCGTCGGTGAGGGAGCCCAGTATCCGCGCCTGCCGGGACATCCACGCCCCCCACAGCCTGGTCGCGACCACGCCGCCCTCGGCGGTCAGGTAGAGCCGCACGTACCGCTGGTTGTCGCCGTCCCGGCCGCGGCGGACCCAGCCCTTGCGCTCCAGGCCGGCCGCGAGCCGGCTTACCGTGCTCTTCTCCAGGCCAAGGAGGCCGGCCAGCTCGCCCTGGGCGATGCCACGCGCCTTGACCAGTTCGATCAGGGCCCGCGCCTCGGACCCGGAAACCTGCGGAATCCCCGCGACGGCCGCGGCGGCCGCGGCGCCCTCGCCAGCAGCGGCCGCTTCCCGGCCTGCCGCCTGGCCCGCGGCCGCGGCGAACGGCGAGGTGCCGTTACCCGACACGCCGCTCGCGACCGTGCCGTCCCCCGCGGCGGGGCTCACCAGGCGCAGCAGCTGGGTCAGCAGAAGTCCCAGCTCGCTGTCATCTGGTACGTTACCCACGACAACAGTTGTACCGCACAACCATGCGAGTGGTACAGTCGCCGCGTGATAGTTGCCCCGTACAACTCACCGGCCGATCGTCGACACACCCGGGCCAGCCGGCATCGCGGCCGAGGCCGCGCGGCGTGAGCAACGACAGGCGCCTGAGTGCGCCAGGGCAGCTGGCGGCCGGCGACGACCTTACCCCGGCCGGGGTGGCGACCGCCGACCTCCCCGATGAGCCGCTGGCCGAGTTCGCGGCCCAGCACGGCCTGCGGCCGAGCGCCGAGCGGCCGCCGATCGGCCACTACCTGCACAGCCTCTGGCACCGACGGCACTTCATCATGGCCTTCGCGACCGCGCGCAACATCGCCATGTACACCGAGGCCAGGCTGGGCCAGCTGTGGCAGGTGCTCACCCCGCTGCTGAACGCGGGCGTCTACTTCCTGGTCTTCGGCCTGCTGCTGAAGATCAACCGAGGCATCCCGAACTACCTGGGCTTCCTGGTCACCGGGGTCTTCGTCTTCAACTTCACCCAGCGGGCGTTCATCACCACGTCGACCGTCATCACCGACAGCCTGCCGCTGATCCGGGCGCTGCGCTTCCCCCGGGCCGCGCTCCCGCTCGCGTACGTGATGATCGAGCTGGAGCAGATGGCGCTGTCCATGGTCGTGCTGGCGGTGATCCTGGTGCTCACCGGCGAGCCCATCACCTGGTACTGGCTGCTGGCCATCCCGGCGCTGCTGCTGCAGACGATCTTCAACATCGGCGTTGGCCTCGCGACCGCGCGGCTGGGGTCTAACGTCAACGACTTCAGCCAGTTGCTCCCGTTCCTCATGCGTACCTGGTTGTACGTGTCCGGCGTGCTGTTCAACATCAGCACCCTGGCCATCAAGCGCGAGTACGTCGCGATCCTCCAGATCAACCCGGTCGCGATCTACATCACGCTGATCCGCGAGGCGATGCTGAAGACGCAACGGCTGAGCCAGCCCGGCGCCAAGCCGTTCAACGCCCAGCGCTGCCACACCTGGGCCACGCTGGGGCACCGGGTGGGCGCTCGGGTGCAATACCAGATGGACAGCGCCTACTGTCACGGGGTGACCAACCCGGCCCACTACTGGACCTACGGGATAGCCTGGGCCCTGCTCGCCCTGGTATTCGGATTCTTCTTCTTCTGGCGGGCGGAGGCGAAGTATGGCCGCGGCTGATCCGATGGTGGTCGTAGACGACCTGCACGTCGTCTACCGCGTCTACGGCGCGGGCGGCGACAAGGGCACCGCGGCCACCGCGCTGCTGCGGATCATGGGCCGCAAGACCAGGGGCTCGATCCGCGAGGTGCACGCGATCCGCGGGGTCTCGTTCGTTGCCTACCGCGGCGACGCCGTGGGGGTCATCGGCCGGAATGGCTCGGGGAAGACCACGCTGCTGCGGGCCGTGGCCGGCCTGCTGCCCCCGGAAAAGGGCAACGTCTACACCGACGGCGAGGCCGCGCTGCTCGGAGTGAACGCCGCGCTGCTCGACGATCTCACCGGCGAGCGCAACGTCGTCCTGGGCTGCCTGGCCATGGGCATGACCAAGCGGGAGACCAAGGAGAAGTACCACGGCATCGTGGAGTTCTCCGGGGTGGGCGACTTCGTCGACCTGCCGATGAAGACCTACTCCTCGGGCATGGGCTCCCGGCTGCGGTTCGCGATCGCGGCCTCCAAGAGCCAGGACATCCTGCTCGTCGACGAGGCGCTGGCGACCGGCGACGCGGAGTTCCGGGTCAAGAGCCACGCGAGGATCCAGGAGCTGCGCAAGGACGCCGGGACGGTTTTCCTGGTCGCGCACAATCTCGAAGAGGTCGAGCAGACCTGCAACCGGGTGATCTGGATGGAGCGCGGCCAGATCGTCACCCAGGGCGAGAACGTGATCGAGATCATCGACCAGTACATCGCCGCCTCCGGCGGCGCGCCGGTCGATCGCGACCCGGTCACCGGCGCGCGGGTCCATTCCCGCGTGCCCGCCAAGACCTGAGCCCTATCCGCCCGCCGGCTCTTTCGCCGCCTCAGCGGGCGGAGCAGGCGCAGCGGGCCGAGCGGCAGCGGCCGCCGCGGCGATGGGACCCTTGCCCGCGGCGTCCGCGCAGCGCAGCCGCAGCCGCATCAGCGTTCCGGAGCCCTCACGTCCCTCGGCGGCCACCTCGCCGTCCTGGGCCCGGGCCAGCTGGCGCACGATGTACAGGCCGAGGCCGATCCCGCCGAACCGGCGGCGGTCGCCGGTCTCGCCCTGCACGAACCGCTCGAACACCCGCTCGCGGTCCTCCGCCGGGATGCCGATTCCCTCGTCCTCGACCGTGACGTGGATCTCGTCGTCGTCCTTACTTGCCCGCACGAGCACCTTGCCGCCGTCGGGAGAGTACTTGAACGCGTTCTCCAGCAGCTGGCCCACGATGACGTCGGTCGCGGTCGGATCGCCGAATGCCTTGGGCAGGTCGTCCGGGATCTCGACGGTCAGCGTGTGCTGGTCCGACAGCGGCCGGAACGCCACGACGGCTCCCCGCAGTAGCCCGCCCACGTCGAACGGCGCGTTGCTCACCGCCAGCTGGTCCGCGCCCGCCCTGGAGCCGAGCAGCAGCTGCTCGACGAGCTTTCCCAGGGCGCCGGCCCGGTCCGCGATCGTCTGCACGGCGCTGCGCCGGTCGTCGTCGTTCAGCTTTTCCCACCGGCTGGCCAGCGTGCTAGCGAACCCCTGCACCACGGTGATCGGGGTCCGCAGCTCATGGCTGGTGGTGGCCAGGAACAGGTCCTTGGCCTCCTCGAGCTCCTTGGCCGCGGTGACGTCACGGAAGTCGAGCACCCGCTCGTCGCGGCCGTCGAGGCCGGTGCACAGCACGTCCAGCCAGCGGCCGCTGTCCTCCAGCTTGTGGGTCAGCTTGGCCCCCGGCTCGGGCAGCGGGAACGGCGGCGGCTTGCCCAGCGCATCCTCGTCCGACACCCCGGTCAGTTCGCTCGCGGCCGGGTTCCACTGCCGGACCATGCCCTCGCCGTCCAGGACCGCGATGCCGTCGGCGCTGGCATCGATCACCGCGCGCTCGTGCGCCCGCTGCCGGACGACCTCCTCGTACGCGGTGGCGTTGGACAGTGCCACGCTGGCGTGCCCGGCCAGTAGCTCCAGCAGCTCCAGCTCGACGTGGCCGACCTTGCGCCTGGAGTACAGCGCGTAGAGGGCCCCGTACGGCCGGCCGGCCACGTGCGACAGGCTCAGCGTGACCGTGTGCAGCCCGGGCAGCGCGGACCAGATCGTGTCGTCGAAGCGGCCCGACTCGCTGGTGGCCATCATCACGGTCTTGCCGGACCGCATCAGCTCGCCGACCATGCTCGTGGTCAGGTCCGCGGTGCGGCCCCGCAGCCGGGCGGGCAGCCCGTCCATGCTGACCAGGCGGAGCCGGTCCTTCTCGATGAGCACGAACCCGCCGGCGTCGGCCCGGGTCAGCTCCCGGAGGCTGGCCGCGATCTGGTCCAGCACGGCCGGCAGCTCGAGCTGGGCGTTCATGTCGGCCACCACGTCGCCCAGCCGGCGCACCACGCGCGCCCGTTCGGCCATGTAGTGCTTGACGGCCTCGTCGCCCGCGGTCTGGTGGCAGACGCTGACCCAGCCGATCGTCTCGCCGGTGCTGCTCACCAGCGCGCTGGTGTCGATGCGCAGGTCCAGCAGGCCGCCGTCCTTGCGGATCCTGCGGGTGGCGAACGAGACCTGGCCGCCGCTGGCCACGTGCTCGAGCACCGCGTTGTGCTCGGCCTTCAGCTCCTCCGGGATGAACTGCAGGTCCAGGCCGACGACCTCGGAGGCCTTCCAGCCGAACATGCGCTCGGCCGCGGGGTTCCAGAGCGTGACCGTACGGTCGGTGCCGAACGCGATGATCGCGTCGGCGGCACACTCGATAACGGCGCGCGCGGTCGCGTCTATCCGCTCCCGGTCGCGGCCGCTCCCCACCGCCAGCCTTAGGGCCACATCTCATGATCCCACCGCCGGGCGGTGCCTGGTCAACGAAAACCGGAGCTTGCCACGCGAGGTCGCGGTCCGCCAACCCGACGCGGGTGGAGAAATACGTCTAAGTCGGACAGCAAATCGTCGATTCGGGCCTCGGCTTGGCCATCGCTCGTCATGTCTTAACCCCGGCGGGCGCCGGGACGGGACTAAGCTACGCGAAGGCTTCGGCCTCCCGGGCCTGACGGCGGTCACGCCGTCGCAGCCCCGGCTCTCTCCCCCCTAGGAGCCGGGTTCACGGTCACGTCCGGCCGCCCCAGGATCCGGCGGCCGGACGTGACCGCCAGGCCATTCCGACATGTCGCGCCGCGCGGACGGCCGCACAACCGGCACGGAACCGCGCGGGCGGGGCCGGCGTCCAAGGGGGCATGACAGACATGCTTCGGGCGCGTGGCAGCGCCCGGTACTTCCTTATCGCCGCGTTCTGCGTGGCCGCGGCCACCGCGTGCGGCAGCGCGGCGGCGCCCTCCAGCGCGGCACAGGGCAGCGCGGCACCGAAGGTGTCGCTGGACATCAAGGTCAGCGGCGGCAAGGGCGGCGCGGCCAAGCACTGGACGCTGCAGTGTGACCCGGCCGGCGGCACGCACCCCGACGCCGCGGCCGCCTGCGCCACCCTGCTCAAGGCGAAGTCCCCGTTCGCGCCCGCGCCGAAGGGCGTGGAGTGCCCGATGATCATGGTCGGTTCCGAGACCGCGACCGTTACCGGAACCTACTTCGGCAAGCACATCGACACGAAGTTCACCGAAGGCGGCTGCGACCTGGCCCGCTGGGCCAAGATCGGGCAGATCTTCAACTAGCTATTTCAGCAGGCGGGACATCCGGCGGTCGGCGAGGGGCTTGCCGCCGGTCTGGCAGGTGGGGCAGTACTGCAGCGCCGAGTCGGCGAACGAGACCTCGCGGACGATGTCGCCGCACTCGGGGCAGGGCTGCCCCGCCCGCCCGTGCACCCGCAGGCCGGCCTTCTTCTCCTTCTTCAGGTCGCCGGCGGCCAGGCCGTCCGAGCGGGCGATCGCATCGCGCAGCGTGCCGACGATCACCGAGTGCAGCTCCGCCACCTCGTCCGGGGTCAGGCTGGCCGCCAGCCGGAACGGCGACATCTTGGCCGCGTGCAGGATCTCGTCCGAGTAGGCGTTGCCGATGCCGGCGATCACCCCCTGGTCCCGGAGCAGCCCCTTGATCTGCGTCCGCCGCCCGGACAGGATGCCCGCCAGCACCTCGGGCGTGAACGCTGGATCAAGCGGGTCGGGGCCGAGCGATGCGATGCCGGGCACCAGCCGCGGCTCCGCGACCAGGTACACCGCCAGCCGCTTGCGGGTGCCCGCCTCGGTCAGGTCGAAGCCGGCCCCGTCGGCGAACCGGAGCCGGAACGCCAGCGGGCCCTTGCCGGGCCGCGGCGGCTGCTCGGGCAGGTTGTCCCGCCAGCGCAGCCAGCCCGCCCGGGCCAGGTGCACGATCAGGTGCAGCTCCGGCGCCGGCCCGGTCACCAGATCAAGAAATTTTCCATAACGCCCCGTCTCGGCGATGATCCGGCCGCGAAGCGCTGTCAGCGGCGGGTCGTAGGTCTTCAGCACGGAGATCTCGGCGACATCCGCGCGGTCGATGACCCGGCCCGCGGCCCGGTCTCTCAGGTCCGCGGCCAGGGACTCAACCTCGGGTAGTTCTGGCACATCGTCGATTCTGCCTGGTCCGGCAGAGTGTCCGAGCCGAAAAGGGCGCGGCCCTCAGCGGCCGGGCGGACGGCGCCCGCCGGGGAGCGCGGGCAGCGGCAGCGGGCGGGGCGGCACGGCCGTCGACTGCACGATCGAGCTCGTCGTCTGGCCGTGCATCAGGAACTTGTCCAGCACCGCCTCGAACCGGTCCAGGGCCGGCGCGTACACGCGCATGATGAAGCAGTCCTCCCCGGTGATCCGGTAGCACTCGGTGACCTCGGGAATCGTGGCCGCGAGCTCGGCGATGCGCTGCAGCTGGCCGGGGCCGGGCCGGATCCGCACGTAGGCGCACACCGGGAAGCCGAGCGCGGCCGGGTCGAGCTCCAGGCGGTAGCCGGTGATGACGCCCGAGCGCTCCAGCCGCTGCACCCGCTCGGTGACGGCCGGCGCCGAGAGGCCGGCCCGGCGGCCGAGCTCGGACATGGTGATCCTCGGGTCGGACGTCATCTCGGTGAGGATCCGCTGGTTGACGGCATCGGCCAGAAGCGTCCCTGGAATATCGTCGCGAACAGGCGGTCTTGGCTGACGTTTGTTAGGCATCTAGGGCTCCATGCCTTGGGCTTGCCATGCAGCTAACGCTCAATGCCATCAAGTATTGCCCCATGACCGCACCCCGCCGCCACATTTCCCCGGCGGCACCGGCCGACGGCGCCCAGCCGCGCGGCGGCGGCCCCGGCGCAGGACAGGGCGCGGGTACCCCGGGCGCCGCGGAGGCGGGCGGCGCGGAGGCGGGCGCCGCGGAGGCGGGCGCCGCGGAGGCGGGCGCCGCGGAGGCGGGCGCCGCAAACGAGGCGGGGCCACCGCCGGCGGGTACGCCTGGCATCGCGGCCGCGCCGCCCGCCCGCAGGCGCCGCCTGCCGCCGCATGCCTATTTCCTGGTCAGCGCCATCTTTCACTACCTGGGCCCGGCTCTGGCCGTGCTGCTGTTCGCCCAGATCGCGCCGCTCGGCGTGGCCTGGCTGAGGATCGTTAGCGCGGCGGTGGTCTTCGCGCTGTGGCGCGGCCCGGCCCGGCTATGGCGACGCTGGCGGGGCAGCCCGGCACGGATCCGCCGGCTGCTGCTCGCGTTCGGGATCGTCCTGGCCGCCATGAACGCCTGCTTCTACCTGGCGATCGCGCGGGTCCCGCTGGCCACCGTCGGCGCAATGGAATTCCTCGGCCCGGTTGTGCTGGCCGCCGTGGGCGTGCGGACGAGGCGCAACGCCGCAGCGTTCGGGCTGGCCGTCGCGGGCGTGGCGTTGCTCAGCGAGGTCCAGATCTCCGGCCAGGCGGCCGGCCTGGCGTTCTCGCTCGCCAACTGCGGCCTGTTCACCCTCTACATCGTGCTCGGCCACCGGATCGCCGCGGACGGCGGCGGCACCGGCATCGACCGGCTGGCGACGGCGATGATCATTGCCACGGTCGCGATCACGCCGGCCGGTATCGCCGCGGCCGCAACCGCGTTCACCCGCCCGCTCCTGCTCGGCGCGGGCTACGGCGTCGGCGTCTGCTCGTCGGTCATCCCGTACGTGACCGATCAGCTCGCGATGGCCAGGCTCCCGCGAGCGGCCTTCGCGCTGCTGATGTCGCTGCTGCCGGCCAGCGCGACGGTGATCGGGGTGATCGTGCTGCACCAGCTGCCGCGGCCGCCGGAGATCGTAGGGATAGCCCTCGTCGCCGCCGGCGTCGCGCTGCGGGCCGAGCCCGCCGGCTAACGCTGGCCGACCGCTTGCACTGGTCACGGGGGCATTTGACCGGCCGGGCGGATAGCCTGGCTCCGCCGGGACGGCGGGCGTTTGGTGGCAAGAAATGCGCCGGGCGCCTAAGCTGCGGCCAGCGACCTCACCGGGTTGGGAGGGACTGACCGCAGCGACGTGGGCGAGGAGGGATTTGAACCCTCACGTCCTCTCGGACACACGGACCTGAACCGTGCGCGTCTGCCGTTCCGCCACCCGCCCTGGACAGGGAGTCAGGGTAGCACGTCCGCGAGCAATGCCGTGTCGCCGATACGATCGGATGCGAGCACGTACGAGGAGGGAGAGGGGGTACCCGTTGGGAGTTCTGCAGAGTTTCGAGCGCAGACTCGAGGGGATGGTCGAGGGTGCCTTCGCGCGGGCGTTCAAATCGGAGCTGCAGCCGGTAGAAATCGCCAGCGCGGTGCAGCGCGAAATGGACGACCGGGCCGCGATCGTCGCGCAGGGCCGGACCCTGGTTCCCAACGACTTCGTCGTGGAGCTGGCGGAGTCGGACTACGAGCGCCTCGAGGTCTACGCGGACAGCCTCGGCATCGAGCTGTCGACGCTCGCCCGCGAGCACGCCAGAGAGCAGGGGTACTCCTTCGTCGGTCCCGTGCGGATGCGCTTCGAGGGCGTCCCGGACCTGGCCACGGGCACGTTCCGGATCCGGTCCGGCGTCATCCGCGGCACCACGGTCGAGGACGGCGAGATCCGCAGGCCGGCCAGCGATCTCCCGCGCCCGGTCGGCGGCTTTGCCGGCAACCCGCGGCTGCTGGTGTCCGGCCCGGAACCGGGCGCGGATGGCAACACGCAGCGCACGTACGAGCTCACCGCGCCGCTGACCATCCTGGGCCGGGGGACCGACTGTGATCTGCGGCTGGTTGATGCGGGCGTCTCGCGCCACCATGCCGAGTTGCGGGTCGAGGGCGACGAGGTCGTCCTGGTTGACCTCGGCTCCACCAACGGCACGTTCGTTAACGGGCAGCCGATACGGCGCGTGGCGCTGACCGACGGCACGCGCGTGACGCTGGGCCGAACCACCCTCGTTTTCCGCAGGGACGGTATCTACTGACAAAGCATGACCGCATGACATTAGCGCCGGCATCACGACGACAGGCTGACTTCCCCCCGGGCATCGTCAGCCACCGACCAGCAGAGGGCGACAAAGGCATCCCGATGAACGCGCTCACGCTCACGCTCATCAGGCTCGCGTTCCTGGCCGTCCTGTGGCTATTCGTGATCGCCGCGGTCGGCGTCGTGCGGACCGACCTGTTCGGCACGGCCGGCGGCTCGGCGCGCCGGCAGGCCCGTAAGCAGCGGGCGCCGAGGCCACCGCAGCCGCCTAAGCCAGCGCGACCGCCCAAGCCGGGCCGCAGCCCGCGCTCGGCGCCGCAGCAGCTTCTGGTCACGGCCGGCGCCCTGGCGGGCACCAGCCTGGGACTCGCCGATCAGCAGATCACCATCGGCCGCGCGAATGATGCCACATTGGTACTCAACGATGACTACGCTTCGACCCGGCATGCCCGGCTGTTCCCGCAGGATGGTCAGTGGATTGTCGAGGATCTTGGCTCAA
>Ga0335075_10017080_pt1 | contig 10806 bp, 12 predicted proteins | sample Lox_Sample_24_FD_206723 | JGI IMG/M metagenome (GOLD analysis project Ga0335075, IMG submission 206723) | Soil microbial communities from Loxahatchee National Wildlife Refuge, Florida, United States - Lox_Sample_2.4 | ecosystem: Environmental > Terrestrial > Soil > Wetlands | place: USA... | reverse complement strand
AACGGTGAGCGCCTTCGCGTCAAGCGTTCCGGCCCCGAGGGCCAGGATCCGGAGCCGCTGGGACTCGCCCTGCGCCTGGAGGATCGTCGCGACCCGGGCCCCCTCGGCCTCGAGGATCTGCGACTGCCGGACCCCTTCGGCCTGCAGGATGCGGGACCGCTTCTGCCCCTCGGAGACCAGGATGGCGCTCCGCTTTTCGCCGTCGGCGCGCAGCACGGCGGCCCGGCGCTGGCGTTCGGCGGACGTCTGCTCCTCCATCGCGGCCTTGACCGGTCCGACGGGGTCGACCTCCTTGATCTCGACCGCGTCGACGCGGACGCCCCACTTGTCGGTCGCCTCGTCGAGGATGTCGCGGAGGCGGGTGTTGATCCGCTCGCGGTTGTAGAGCACCTCGTCGAGCTCCATGTCGCCGATGATCGACCGCAGGGTCGTCTGGGCGAGCGCGACGGTCGCGATGTGGTAGTCCTGGACCTGGAAGATCGCCTTGGGCGCGTCGACGACCTTGATGTAGATGATCGCGTCGACGTTCGTCGGCGAGTTGTCCTTCGTGATCACCTCTTGCCGGGGCACCTCGAGCACCTGCGTCCGCAGATCGATCTTCTGGACCGTCGCGAGGGGGCTCACGATGTTGAATCCCGGATTGATGAGCCGCTTGTATGACCCGAGCAGGATGACGATGCCCTGCTGGTACGGGTTGATCGTGTAGATCATCCGGGTCAGGAGGACGAGGATGACGATGAACGCCAGAACGATGCCGACGATGACTCCGGTGTAATCCATGGTTCGGTCCTGCCCGGGGCTCGTACCCCGTCGAGTGCGTTCCGCCGCAGACCGCGATTGGGGGTAACTCTTTCCGTCGCCGGGCCTACGGCGACGCGGGGGGTTCGATCGGTTCGACGGTCACCGTGACGCCCTCGCCGTGGACGACCCGGACCCGGGTGCCCGCGGGGATCGGCTTCGAGGAGCGCGCGGACCACGTCTCGGAACGGACCCGGACCTTCCCCCGGATCGAGTTCGGCTCAACGGCCGTGATCACCATCGCCTCGTCGCCGACCAACCCCGCGCTCGTCGTGCTGAGGGGACGATGGACCGGGGCGACCCAGCGGTAGTACGGGATCTCGATCAGCGCCGCCAGGATCGCGGCGATGATGATCGCCACCGGTCCGATGAAGCTGTCGAGGAGATCGTTCGGGGCGAACAGATAGAGGAAGCCGGCGACGAGCAGGATGGAGCCCGGGATCAGCAGCAACGCTCCCGGGTGCACGAGCTCGATCGCGAGGAGGGCGATCCCGGCGATGACGAGCGTCACCCCGACGACGTCGTAGACCACCATCGCGCTAGGGGAGTACCGCCCCCCGAATAAGGTCGCGGGGCGCCCGCCCGGGGCGGCGGGGGCCCGTTCAGCGGATGTACGTCTGCGTCGAGGCGAGGTCGAACCGAGGGACGACCTTGAGCCGGCGGCCGTCGCCTCCGGGGGCCCACGCGAGGAACGGGTACAAACGCCAGAGGTCCCCTTCGGCCATCCGGGTCGCCGGGTGGTCGGGGCCGAACGCCGCCCGAGTGACCCGGGCCGTCACCTGGCGCACGGCCCCCTCGTCGAGGTACCCCAACGAATGGAGGTACTCGTGGGCGAGGATCACGTAGACGAACGAGTTCAATTCGAGCGGGCTCTCGGCGTGGGTCCGCATGGTCTGGACGAGTCCCTCGTTGAGGACGATGAGGTTGCCGGTCACCTGCCAGTAGGCGCCGACGCCCGGCGGGAGGTTCGAGAGGCCGAGGCCCAGGCCCGGGCGTTCGATCCCCAACACCCGGTGGACCGCCGCCCGGACGACCCGGAACACCGCGTCGTAGTCCGCCGGCGACTCGAGGCGCTGACGGATGGACTCGGGCACGACGCCGTGCGCCGGCGGGGGCGAACGGGGGGCCGAGGGCGGAACGGGATCCGGAACCGAGGCGAAGAGGGGCGGCATGGGGAATTCTAGGCCCGACCCGCGCTTATAGGGTCGCTTACCCAGAGGAAAGGAGCCGACGGACGGGCGGGGCCGCGCGCGCAAGCCTAAGGAGCGGGGCGTCGTGCGGAGCCGTCCATGCCCCAGCCCGAAGACGTCGTCTTCCCCCGCCGCCGCGAGCGGACCGCGGACCGGAGAAAGGAAGGGGAGCACCGCAAGGTGCTCGACGAGTTCTTCGACCACCCGACCCTGATCGCGCTCTCGACGCTCATCTCGCGCGGGGTGATCGACGCGGTGGACTTCCCGATCGCCACCGGCAAGGAAGGCGGGGTCTTCCGAGCGACGAAGGGCGAGGAGTTCCGGGCCGTCAAGATCTACCGGGTCGGCAACACCACGTTCCGGCACCTGCCGGCGTACGCGCTCGAGGACCTCCGTCGGGAGGCGAGCGTCCGGAACTTCGGCGGGCTCGTCATCGCCTGGACGCGCCGGGAGCACACGACCCTCGGCCGGCTCGTCGACGCCGGGGTCCATGCCCCGCGGCCGTACGCCCACCTGCGGAACGTCCTCGTCATGCAGTTCCTCGGCTCCGCGGAGGGCGCCGCCCCCCGATTGAAGGACGCGCTGATCGAGGAGCCGGAGCAACTCTACGAGGCGCTCGTCGAGGAGATCCGGCGGATGGTCGTGGGCGCGAAGCTCGTGCACGGCGACCTCTCCCCGTACAACACCCTCTACTGGGAGGAGAAGCCGTGGCTCATCGACGTCGCCCAGGCGGTCTCGCGGGAGCACCCCCAGGCCCGCGCGTTGCTCGAGCGCGACATCGGGAACTTCGCGAAGTTCCTTCGGAGCGAGGGGGCCGACGTCGACGCCGCCGAGTTCCTCGAGCGGGTCGGGGGCGACCAGGTCGGGCCGCGCGCCCGGGAGGCCTGAGGGGTGCCGGTCCTCTACGCCCGGGTGCCCGAGGACCGGGTCGCCGTCGTCATCGGGGCCGGGGGGCGGACCCGCCGCGAGATCGCGGCGGCGACGCACGCCTCGGTCGCGATCGACGCCGAGGAGGGGGAGGTCCGCATCGAAGCGCCGGATTCCGACCCGATTGCCGGCCTCAAGGCCCGCGACATCGTGCTCGCCATCGGACGGGGCTTCTCGCCCGAGCGGGCGATGCGGCTCCTGAAGGAGAACACCTACCTCGGCATCCTCGACATCAAGTTCACGACCGGCAAGCACGAGAAGGACGCGCTCCGGCGCATCCGATCGCGGGTGATCGGGACCCGCGGCCGCGCCCGGGCGCGCATCGAAGAGCTCTCCGGCTGCTCGGTGAGCGTCTACGGCTCCACGGTCGCGCTCATCGGCGACGAGGAGCAGCTCGAGCGGGCGACGCGCGCCGTCGAGATGCTGCTGAAGGGCAGCGAGCACTCGACCGTCTTCCACCTGCTCGCCCGCCTGCGCCGGGACGCCGCGGTCGCCGAGGCGACCGCGGCCCCCGACGCCGACGAGGACGGCGCGTAACCGTGGCGAAGACGGTCGCGCTCGAGGGTCGGGACCTCGAGTGGGCCCGGGCCCAGTTCCGCGCGTACTACGCCGACGCGCCGATCGCGCCCCCGAGTCGGCTCACCCGCCGCGAGTTCGCCGCGTTCCCGTTCGTGACGGAGACGCTGATGCGGCGGCACGCGACGCTCCGGACCCCGGAGGAGTTCCACCGGTTCCTCGTCCAGGAGTCCCCGCGGCACGTCTACTACTCGAGCGCGTACTACCGCCGTCCGGCCGAGCCCACCATGGCCGCGAAGGAGTGGCTCGGGGCCGACCTCATCTTCGATCTCGACTCCGACCACCTCCGCGGCGCGGAGGCGCTCGACTATGCCGGCCAGCTCGCGCTGGTCAAGGCCCGGTTGCTCGCGCTGGTCGACGACTTCCTCTTCGGGGACTTCGGCGTCGACCCGGCCGAGACGTCGTTCGTCTTTTCGGGCGGTCGCGGCTACCACGTCCACGTCCGGGACGAGCGGTTCCTCGCCCTCACGAGCCCGGAACGCCGCGAGCTCGTCGACTACGTGCTCGGGACCGGGGTCGATCCCATGCGTGCGATCGAGGGCCGACGCGAGGACGTGCGCGCGGGCCGCACGGCCGACGTGCTCGAGGACGAGCCCGTCGGACGGGCGCCGGCGCCCCGGACCCGGCGCCTCGCGTCGCCCGACGCGCCGGGCTGGCGGGGTCGAACGACCCGGGCCGTCCTGGAGGTGCTCCGCCGCTGGCAGGAGGGCGGCAGCGCGACCGCCGCCCGGGAGATGGTCGCCTACGGGATCGCGCCCGCGAAGGCGCGGCGGTGGGCGCGCCTGCTCGTCGAGGAGGGCGGGGCCGACCGGATCCGCACGACGCTCATGCTCGACGTGTTCAAGCGGGACCCGCCCCACGAGTTCCTCGAGGCGATCGTGCCGCGCGCGGCGATCGAGGTCCAGGGCGAGACCGACGCCCCGGTGACGACCGACATCCACCGGCTGATCCGGCTCCCGGGGTCGCTCCACGGCGGCACGGGCTTCCGCGTGATGCCGCTCTCCCGCGAGGCGATCGACGCCTTCGAGCCGCTCCGGGACGCCTGGCTCCCCGACGCGGACATCCGGCGCGTGCCGATCGAGTACGGGGACGAGGTCCGCTACCCGTTCCCTTCCGGCCCGGTCCACGGGACCGCGGGCGGGACCGACGAGCTCCCTAGCCGGGAGGCGCTGTTCCTGATCCTGCGGGGGGAGGCGACGCTTCGGCCTTCACCGGGATGACGAGGCGACCGAGCTTCTCGATCGACGCCTCGATCGCGTCGCCGGCCTTCAACTTGCGCGTCTCCTTCCCGAACTCGAAGCCGGGCACGCCGCCGAGGCTCCCCAGCGACACCACGTCGCCGGGCTCGAACGTGATCCCCTTCGACAGGTGGGCGAGCACCTCCGGGATCCGGAAGATGTAGTCCGTCGTGTCGCCCTTCTGGCGGACCGTCCCGCCGACCTTGAGCTCCATCGCGAGCGGGTACGGGTCCCCGGCCTCCTCCTTCGGCACGACCCACGGTCCGACCGCCATCGTGGCGTCGAACCCCTTGCCCATCACCCAGTCGACGACGCCGGCGGTAGGGTACTGGAGGTCCCGGTAGCCCATGTCGAGCGCGATCGTGTAGCCGGCGACGTGCTCCATCGCCTTCTCCTTCGGGATGTGCTTGCCGCGCTGGCCGATCACGACCGCGAGCTCGAGCTCGACGTCCGGGAACGCGCCCGCGGGGCTCAGGACCAGGGCCTCGCTCGGGCCGACCAGGCTGTTGAAGAACCGCGTGAACGCGAGGGGCTGGGTCGGCGTCGGCTTCCCCTGCTCGGCGACGTGGCTCCTCGAGTTCTGGGCGAGGCAGTAGATCTTGGCCCCGCGGACCACCGGCGCGAGCAGCTTCACGCCCTCCTCCGGCTTGAACAGGTACCGGGCGCCGGTCGCGGCGCGCGGCGTCCAGCCCATCTTGCGCCGCCGCTCGATGTAGTCGAGGATCTTCCGGGTGAGCTCGACCGAGTCGGCGCCGCCCAGGAAGAACTGCTGCATGTCCCGGAACCGGCTCGGGTCGGCGCCCTTGACCGGGTTGACCCCGTAGTAGTCCCGGACCGCGGTGTCGAGGTCGATGTACTCGTTCGCGTCGGTGATCATGCCGAAGTGGAACTGGTCGGCAAGGACGAAGTGGACGAGCTTCACGGGGCCGCTCCGGGTCGGCGAGGAACGGCGGGGGTTGATAACGGGTGCTGGGGGGGTCCCGGCGGGTCGGGCGCTAGAAGTGGCGCGAGACCGCGAGCAGGTACAGGAACAGGAGCAGCGAGACGATGAACCCGAACGAGATGAACGCGCCGGCGAGGCCGTAGAAGACCATCTCGAGCAGCAGGAACAGGAGCGTGAGCACCAGGGCCCACATCCGGAGGTGCCACAGGCCGACCGCGAGGCCCAGGATGATGAGCCCGATGACGAGGGTCACGATCCCGGCGACCGTCACGTTCGCGCCGAACTCGCTGGGCAGGCCGACCCCGAAGAAGTGCTGGGCGCCGCTCGCCGCCAGGATCAGCGCTCCGACGAGGAACACCAGGAATCCGTAGAGGCCGATGAGCACCGCGAGGATGGCGACCCCCAGCGGACGGGACCGGGGGGCGGGGGTGGAGGGGGGCGTCGACACGGGACCTCGGAGAAAGCAGGGAGGTCGAGGGATATGAAGGGAGCGTTCGTGGGGCCGGGGGCCGGTGCGTCACGCGCCGCCCGAAGCGAGGCGGGACCGGTACGTGGCCACGTACCCCTCCCCGACCCGGTCGAGCGACTCGAGGACGAGCGGCACCGCCTGGTCCAGGGCGACCACGTCCGGGCCCCGAGCGACCGGCGGGGCGGTGGGGCCGCCGATCACGACCGGCGCGTAGTAGATCGTGAACCGGTCGAAGAGGCCTCCGCGGAGCACGCTCGAGAGGATCGACGCCCCGCCCTCGACCAGCAGCCGTCGGAGGCCGCGCTGGGCCAGGGCCCGGAACAGCTCCGCCAGGTCGACGGTGTCGGCCCCGGCGACCACGACCTCGACGTGGGCCGGATAGCTCCGCCCGTTCGCCCGTGACGTCCCGACGATCGTCGGCGCGGAACCGTCCAGGACGCGGGCGTGGGCCGGCGTCCGCCCCGAGGCGTCCACCACGACGCGGGTCGGGTTCGGGCCCTCGGGCTCGCCTAGGAGGTCCCAGTGGACCCGGAGCGCGGGGTCGTCGAGGATCACGGTGCCGACGCCCACGAGGATCGCGTCGGCGTTGGCCCGGAGGCGCTGCACCCGGACGAGGTCCTCGGGGGACGAGAGCCGGGCGCGCCGCCCTCCCGCGAACGCGAGCCGACCGTCGAGGGACGCCGCACAGTTCACCCAGACGGCCGGTCGGGCCGGGATCGTATCGGTCACGGCCCCTTCAGTTCCGGGAGCGCAGCCGCGCGACCTCCGGCTCGAGCTCGGAGGTGGGCACGCCGGCGGCCTTGAGGTCCTCCAGGTTGATCGCGACGTTGGCGAGGGCCCCATCGATCGTCGCGCGGAAGAGCGCGAGCGCCGTCACGAGGTCGCTCCCCAGGGCGGCCTTCGTCCGACCGCGCACCGACTCGAGACGGACGGCGAGGTCCGCCGCGAGGCGCGCCGTCCCCATCGGGACCTCGGCCGCCCCGCGGATCGCGGCCACGTAGGCTGCCTGGGACGCGTCGCCCGGCTGCTCCTTGCGCCCCTTGCGGGCCGCCCGAACGCCGTCGTACGACCGAGCGTCCTCGTCGACCAGTTCGAGGAAACGCCGACGACCGGCGCGCAACGCCTCCGAGACGGCGGCCAGCTCCGGCGCCGGCTGCGCGGGATCGATCGAGTACGCTAGCACCATCTCGCCGAGCGCGGCGCCCAGCGCGCCCGCCGCCGCGGCGGCGCTCCCGCCCCCCGGGGTCGGCGTGCGCGCCGCGAGCCGGGCCGTGAACGACGCCAGGGACTCCCCTCCGGGCGCGGCCGCGTCCACGGCGCGGACCTTGCGCTCGAGGACGGTCGCCCGATCGAACGCATGCAGCTGGAGGTAGTACTCGGAGGCGTCGAACAGCGCGTCCTCGGGGACGAGGCCGACGATCTCGGACTCCTCGATCCCGACGCCGTACCGCTGCGCCTCCCGCCGCACCGCCTCGAGGGCCCGGTGGATCGGCGTCGTCCGGTAGTCCGTGAGGTTCATCGAGACCTGCGCGCGTTGGCGCTCCTTGATCTCGAACCCCAGCGCCTTCACCTCCGGAAGCCCCCCGTCGCGCGCCCGGACGGCCTTGGCGACGCGCTTGGCGATGGCGACGTCGGGCGTGGTGAGGTAGGCGTTGTACGCGATCAGGATCGGGCGCGCGCCGATGGCGACGGCCCCCGCGGTCGGATGGACCCGGCTCGGCCCGAAGTCGGGGGCGCGCGCGGGGTCGGTGCCGATCGAGTCCCGGATCCCCTCGAACTGCCCCTCCCGGACCTTCGCGAGATCGACCCGGTCGGGCCGCCGGGCGGCGGCGCCGTAGAGGTACACCGGGAGGTCGAACTCCTTGGCGACCCGCTCGCCGAGGCGCTCCGCCAGCCGGACCGCCTCGGGCATGGTCGCGGTGCCGAGCGGAACGAACGGCACCACGTCGGTCGCCCCCATCCGCGGGTGCTCGCCGACGTGGTGGGTGAGGTCGATCGAAGCGGTCGCGACGCGGATCATCGCGACGGCGGCCTCCAGGAGGCGGTCGCCTTCGCCGATCAGGGTGATCACGCAGCGGTTGTGGTCCGCGTTCGACTCCACGTCGAGCACGGTCACCCCGCCTGCGTCGCGGGCGGCGTCGGCGATCCGCTGGATCTTGGCCAGGTCCCGTCCCTCCGAGAAGTTCGGGACGCACTCGAAGCGGCTCACGGCGGGGCCCCCCCGAACGTCTCGAGCAGGGTCTGGTGTCCCCGGGTCTCGGTGGGGGTGGTCCCGCCGCGGGGCCGCTGGCGGGCCCGCGCGATCGCGTTCTGCACCCGGTCCTCGGCGAAGCCGTGCTCGTCGATGAGGATCCGGCGGACGCCCGCTTCATCCACGGGGCCAAAGGCGGGGATCGGCACCTCCGAGGCGTTCGGGTGCCGGAAGATCTCGGCGACGGCGAGCGCCTCGGCCGGGTCGAGCCCGACCTTCCGGACGGTCGCGTCAAACCCGAGATGCTCCTGGACGAGCTTGAGGGCCTTCTTGGGACCGTAGCCGCGGACCCCGTCGTTGAAGTCCGTGCCGACGACGATCCCGAGCAGGATCAATTCGTCGCCGTCGATCCCCAGGGAAGTGAGGAGATCGCCCCGGTCGATGAGCTGCGCCCCCGGAGCGGCTCCGCCCCGGCTCCGGGCGGCGAGGCCGCGCACGAGCCGGGGGGCCCCGAACAGGAGGCTGTCGTAGTCCTCGCTCCCGACGCCCCAGACCGCGCCGTGAGCCGCCAGCGACGCCGCCTGGGCCTCCCCTTCGCTGGGCGCCTGCACCGTCGGCACGCCCAGGGCGCCGAGCAGTTCCTTCAGCTCCTCGACCATCGGGCGCGTGAGCCGGGACGTCTGGGCCGCCTTGCGTCGCGCGGTCTCGAGGTCCCCCGCGGCCAACGCCTGCTGCCACTGGGCCTCGGCCTTCTCCTTGAGCTCGATCCGCTGGCGGATCGTGCCGGCCTTGCGCTCGGGGGGCTTGCCGTCGAACACCCAGACGGGCAGCACGCCCTCCCGTAGGAGCGAGGTGGTCCGGTAGAAGACGCCCATCAGGTGGCTCGTGACCCGGCCCTGGGCGTCGGTGAACAGCTGCCCGTCCTTCTGGCGGATCGTGGCGAGGAACTGATAGACCGCATTGTAGCCGTCTACGGCGAGCGTCCGGCCCGCGAGCGCGTCCCACGGGAGCTCCTGGGCCGCGACGATCTCCTTGAGCGGGAGCCCCACGTCGGGCCGAACGCGGGGGCGAGTACTTCTGCTTGGCGCGCGGCGAACCGGACAGCCTTTTCCCGCCCGACGGTTGCGGCCCCGGGGGTCACGCGCATGGAGTACACCTGGAAGGTCGACGGAGAGCCAGGGACGGACGTCGTCGGCGACGTTCCGGTGCTGATCTCGTCGTTCCCGAGCGCGGGTCTCGCCACGACCGTCGCCGGTCACTACATCATCCGGGCGCTCCAGCTCCCGCGGGTCGGCCGGTTCGATTCGCCCGACAGCGCTCCGATCGCCGTCGTGCAGGACGGAGAAGTGAACCCCACCATTCGGGTCTACGGGCGCAAGGGGTTCGCGCTCATCCTCTCGGAGTTCCCGCCGACGGCGGGCCAGGCCAACGCCGCGGCCCGCGCGATCCTCACCGCCGCCCGGGCGCGCAAGGCCCGCCTCGTCGTCTGCCTCGAGGGCGTCGTCCCGCACCCCGACGACGAGGCCGACGGCGACGCGGCGGCCCCCGAGTCGGCCGCCCGGGTCGTGGAGCAGGTCTGGGGGGCGTACTCGCACCGGGACGCCGCCGTCGTGAAGCTGTTCGAGGCGGCCCGCGTCAAACCGCTCGAGGACGGCGTCATCGGCGGCGTCTCCGGGGCGCTCCTCGTCCAGGCCCTGGGGGGCCCGGTGCCGGTCGCGGTCCTGCTCGTGAGCGCCAACGCCGCCGAAGGACTTCCCGACCACCGGGCGGGGGCGGCCCTGATCGAGACGCTCGACCGCGTCCTCCCCGAGCTCAAGATCGACACCGGGCCCCTCCGGGCCCAGGCCGAGGCCATCGAGAAGGCCCTACGGTCCGCGATGAAGCGACGCTCCGAGATGCCGGCCCCTCCCGAAGGCGAGGCGCCGAGCGAGTCCGGGATGTACCGGTAGGCGGTCGACCGTCGCTACGCGAAGGTCTCCTGGTACGTCAGCAGGTACAGCGCGCCGCCGATCATCACGCCGAACAGGACCAGGAACGAGACGGGGTTCGACGCGAAGTAGACGATCGTGATCCCCATCAGGGCGGCGGGGAGGACGAACGTCAGCAGCACGATGAGGAGGCGCCCGTCCATCGGAGCGACTCCGAACCGCCCCTTCTCTTAAAGTTGCGCGGGGCCCCCGAGAGGGCCCCCGAAGAGGTTACGTCGCCGGTGGTGGGATTGGCCGGTCGATCTCGAACGTCAGCTCCGCCTCGGCGGCGCCCACGGCGGCGGCGGGCAGGAGCGGCGGCGGCACCGGAGCGACGGGTGGGAGCGGCTCGCCGATCCGAAGCGGTGGGACCTCGAGACGCGGGACCTCGTCCGCGAGCACCGGGGACGCCGGTCGGACGAACGGCAGCGAGTCGAGAATCGCCTCGGCCGGCGCGAGGAACGACTTCTCGATGTGCTCCTCGATGAGCCCGGCCCAGTGTTCGCT
>Ga0335075_10017079_pt1 | contig 10806 bp, 10 predicted proteins | sample Lox_Sample_24_FD_206723 | JGI IMG/M metagenome (GOLD analysis project Ga0335075, IMG submission 206723) | Soil microbial communities from Loxahatchee National Wildlife Refuge, Florida, United States - Lox_Sample_2.4 | ecosystem: Environmental > Terrestrial > Soil > Wetlands | place: USA... | reverse complement strand
GCGACTTCATTGACCGTGCCCCAGGTGCCGCACTCCAGGCACCGTCCCACCCATTTGGCGGTGACATGGCGGCATTCCGAACAGCGGTACTGCGAACGCGCCTTGGCCACACGGTGACCGTATCCGGCGCGTCGGACAAATTAGGGACGCGCGGCCGACCCGGCCTCCAGCGGCGGGCTTTCGGGCGCCGAAATCGGCACCAGCAGGCTGACACTCCCGGCCTTCTCGAAATTGAAGGTGAAGTTGTAGTTCGGGCCGTTGGTGATCGGCTTGCTCAGCGCCACCGTCGCCTTGGCGAAGTTGGCGGCCTCGACGGCAGCAGCGCTGTCTGCGGCCTTTCTGTTCAGACTGTTCGGGGTGCCGACGAACAGCGTCCCACCGGCCGGCACGGTGGCGTCGCCGGTCACAGTCACCTTGCCGATGTCGGTGGTGACGCCGACCAGCTTGTCGGCGACATCCGGCGACTGGTTGACGACAACCAGCACCAGATCGACCGTTGCGCCCGGGGGCAGGAAGTCGGTGTTCTGCTGCGCCTGGATGCGGACGTCGCGCAGCGCAACATTGTTGATCACCGCCGCGTTGCCGTCGACGTCGGATTCCTGGCTGGAGGTCTGCGAGATTTGACCGGCGCTACAGCCGGTCAGGGCCAGCGCGGCGATGAGGCCGGCCCCCGCCAGCGCCGCGACCCGGCTCGAGCGGGGATTCGAGTCGCGGTAGTCGAAGCTATTCACTCCAAGCCTCCTGCTCGGCCTACGCATGGCAATGCGGTTCGACTATGCACAGTAGTAGGTCGGCAAAGCGGGCGATACCGCAGCCCGCCGGCACGGTAGTTAGCCCGGCGCAGTATGATCTTGACCGTGCCGAACAGCGCAAACCTCGAGCTTCCGGGGGGCGCCCCACGGGTTCCCGTAACGTCGGTGCCTTGCATGAATTTGGCTGTCTGTCAACCCCCTCTGTTCACGTGCGGTGCCCCTGACCTGCACCGTTGTTCCGCACGTGTCGGCGTGGCGTGTTAGCATGGAGTAACGAAAGGGGCTCGAAACTGATGATTTTTAAGGTCGGAGACACCGTTGTCTATCCACACCACGGTGCTGCGTTGATCGAGGCGATCGAAACCCGAAGCATAAAAGGGGAGCAAAAGGAATATCTCGTCTTGAAGGTGGCGCAGGGCGACCTGACCGTTCGAGTACCCGCTGAGAACGCCGAATACGTCGGAGTCCGCGACGTGGTCGGTCAGGAAGGTCTGGACAAGGTGTTCCAGGTGCTGCGCGCACCGCACACCGAAGAGCCGACCAATTGGTCTCGCCGCTACAAGGCCAACTTGGAGAAGCTCGCCTCCGGTGATGTCAACAAGGTCGCCGAGGTTGTTCGCGACCTGTGGCGCCGCGACCAGGAGCGCGGATTGTCCGCCGGTGAGAAGCGCATGCTGGCCAAGGCCCGCCAGATTCTGGTCGGCGAGCTGGCGTTGGCCGAGAGCACTGATGACGCCAAGGCGGAGACCATCCTCGACGAGGTTCTGGCCGCCGCGTCTTGACTCCCTGACGCGTAGGCGCCCGGGTGACAAACACTGTCGCGGTGGTCCCGGCCGCCGGGTCGGGCCAACGGCTCGCCGCCGGCGTGCCCAAGGCGTTCTTTCACTTAGACGGGCGCACGCTTGTTGAACGCGCCGTCAGCTGCCTGCTGGAATCTGGTGTCATCGACCGCGTTGTCGTGGCCGTGCCGCCCGACCGCACCGGGCAGGCCAAACTGATCCTCGGCCGCGAGGCAACCGTCGTCGCTGGCGGTGCCAACCGTGGTGAGTCGGTGAGCCGCGCGTTAGCCGCGGTCGCCGACGCGCAACAGCCGAGTTTCGTGCTGGTCCACGACGCTGCCCGGCCACTGACACCGCCCGGACTGGTAGTGCGCGTCGTCGAGGCGCTGCGGGCCGGGCATTCGGCCGTGGTGCCCGCGCTGCCGCTTTCCGACACCGTCAAGGCCGTCGACGCCAACGGAATGGTGTTGGGGACGCCGGAACGGGCCGGTCTGCGAGCCGTACAAACCCCGCAGGGATTCGCCACCGAGTTGCTGCTGCGCGCCTACCAGCGGGCGGGGGAGATCACCGGGGTGGATTTCACCGACGACGCGTCCATGGTCGAGCACATCGGCGGTCAGGTACAGGTCGTCGACGGCGACCCACTGGCCTTCAAGATCACCACCCAGTGGGACATGTTGCTGGCCAAAGCGTTAGTGAAGCAGTGAACATCCGGGTCGGCCTGGGCACCGACGTGCACGTGATAGAAGCTGGTAGGTCGTGCTGGCTGCTGGGTCTGCCGTTTCCCGACGTCGACGGGTGCGCTGGGCATTCCGACGGTGACGTCGCCGTGCATGCGTTGTGTGACGCGCTGCTGTCGGCGGCCGGACTGGGCGATCTCGGCGCCGTGTTCGGAGTCGACGACCCGCGCTGGGCCGGTGTCAGCGGGGTCGACATGCTGCGCCACGTCGCCGAGCTGATCGCCGAAGAGGGCTACCGGGTCGGCAACGCAGCCGTGCAGGTCATCGGCAACCGACCCCGAGTCGGACCACGCCGCGCCGAGGCGCAGCGGGTGCTGTCGGAGGTGCTGGATGCGCCGGTGTCGGTGTCCGCGACCACCACCGACGGGCTGGGCCTGACCGGTCGCGGTGAGGGCCGCGCCGCGATCGCGACGGCCTTGCTCGTCGCAGTCGAAGGGCGCGTCGGCTAGCTGCCGCACAACTTTCCGCGCGTTCCTCCGCCCGGCCGTCGGATTCGCATCGCGCCGTTCGTCGGACTTGCAGAGGGTCGAACTCGGGATTGGAAGTGGAAAGGGATTGTGATGGGTGACCACAGTGTGCGCCGGCCGGCCTGGTTGTCGGAGGATCTGTTCCCGTTCGCCGACCAGTACGCCGACATCGACGGCGCGAGAGTGCATTACGTCGACGAGGGCAGCGGGCCGACGCTGTTGTTGCTGCACGGCAACCCGACGTGGTCGTTCCTGTACCGCGACATCATCGTCGGACTGCGGGACCGGTTTCGGTGCGTCGCCCCGGACTACCCTGGCTTCGGTCTGTCCGTGGCGCCGCCTGGCTACGGCTATACACCCGCCGAGCACCCCAAGGTGATCGAGGCGCTGCTACTGCATCTGGACCTCACCGAGGTGACGCTGATGGTCCAGGACTGGGGTGGACCGATCGGCTTCGCCGTCGCCGCCCGACAACCGGACCGGTTCGCGGCCTTCGTGATCGGCAACACCTGGGCATGGCCGAAATCCGATCCGGGCACCCAACTGTTCGCCCGCCTGCTCGGAGGCCCGATCGGCGGCTACCTGATTCGGCACCGCAACTTCTTCGTCGAACGGATCATTCCCCTAGGAGTCAGGCGCAAACAGCTCTCTGAGGCGGTGATGGCTGCCTATCGCGGACCATTCCCCACCCCGCGATCACGCCAGCCGGTGCACGTATTTCCTCGCGAAATCCTCGCCAGCAAAGCGTTCCTGACCGGTGTCGCGGCGGCGCTGCCAGGCCTCGCCGATCGGCCGGCCCTGATCGCATGGGCTGACCAGGACATCGCGTTTCGCGTTGCCGAACGCCGACGATGGGAGGCGACCTTCCCCGACCATCAGACAGTCATCCTCGAGGGCGCCGGTCACTACCTCCAGGAGGATGCGGCCGCCGACGTCGTCACCGCGATCCGCGGCTGGCACACCGAAAAGCCATCCCGATAACCGGCCCCGCAGGACGAATTGCCGGGTGACCGGGACTTTCGCATCGCGGTGATCGCTTCCCTTGTCGGTGGCCATGAACGACGCCGCGGCGCTGTGCTGGTCCTCGGCAAAGCTGTGGCCCGGTAAGCTGGCACGTCGTGACCGATCGCGCCCAGCTGCGGCTATACGACACGGCTACCGGTGCCGTGCGTGATTTCGTCCCGCTGCGGCCCGGGCACGTCTCCATCTACCTGTGCGGTGCCACCGTGCAGGGTCTGCCGCACATCGGCCACGTGCGCAGCGGCGTGGCCTTCGACATCCTGCGCCGCTGGCTGATGGCGCGGGGCTGCGACGTCGCATTCATCCGCAACGTCACCGACATCGACGACAAGATCCTCAACAAGGCCGCCGCGGCGGGCCGGCCGTGGTGGGAATGGGCGGCCACCTACGAGCGGGCGTTCAGCGCCGCCTACGACGCCCTCGGGGTCTTGCCGCCGTCAGCGGAGCCGCGCGCCACCGGCCACATCACCCAGATGGTGGAGCTGATCGAGCGGCTGATCGAGTCGGGCAACGCCTATACCGGCTGCGGCGACGTCTACTTCGACGTGAAGAGCTACCCCGAATACGGCCAGCTGTCGGGGCACAAGATCGACGACGTCCACCAAGGCGAGGGCGTGGCCACCGGCAAACGCGATGAGCGCGACTTCACGCTATGGAAGGGTGCCAAACCCGGTGAGCCGTCATGGCCCACGCCCTGGGGACGCGGACGCCCGGGCTGGCACACCGAATGCGTCGCGATGGCACGCGAATATCTGGGCCCTGAATTTGATATCCATTGCGGTGGAATGGATTTGGTATTCCCGCACCACGAGAACGAGATCGCCCAAAGCCACGCCGCGGGCGACAAGTTCGCCCGGTACTGGCTGCACAACGGCTGGGTCACCATGGGTGGCGAGAAGATGAGCAAGTCGCTCGGCAACGTGTTGGCGATCCCGGCCATGCTGCAGCGGGTCCGGCCCGCCGAGCTGCGCTACTACCTGGGCAGTGCACACTACCGCTCGATGCTGGAATTCTCCGAGACCGCGTTGCAGGACGCGGTCAACGCCTATATCGGGATCGAGGATTTCCTGCACCGGGTGCGCACCAGGGTGGGCGCCGTCGAGCCCGGAGAGTGGACGCCGCGGTTCGCCGCGGCGCTCAACGACGACCTTGCGGTGCCTGTCGCGCTGGCCGAAGTGCACCACGCTCGCGCGGAAGGCAACCGCGCGCTCGATGCCGGTGACCATGACGCGGCGTTGGCCAGCGCCGCCGCGATCCGCGCGATGATGGGCATTCTCGGCTGCGACCCGCTCGACGAGCGATGGGAGTCGCACGATGAGACCTCGGCCGCGCTGGCAGCGGTCGACGTGTTGGTGCGCGCCGAGCTGGAGCGACGCGAACAGGCCCGCGTGCAGCGCGACTGGAAGCTGGCCGACGAGATCCGGGATCGGCTCAAGGATGCCGCTATCGAGGTCACCGACACCGGCGACGGCCCGCAATGGTCGCTGGGAACGCCCTCCGATGGCCGGTAATTCGCGACGCCGCGGCGCGGTGCGCAAAGCCGGCACCAAGAAGGGGCCGACGGTCGGCTCAGGCGGCCGACGACGTCGCGGGTTAGAAGGCCGCGGAGCCACTCCGCCCGCCCACCTGCGGCCCCACCATCCGGCTGCCAAGCGGGCCAAGGCACAACCGCGTCGGCCCGTGCGCTCGCGCTCAGACGACGACGTGGAAACGGTGCTGGGCCGAAACCCGGTGCTGGAATGCCTGCGCGCTGGTGTGCCGGCGACCGCGCTCTACGTTGCGCTTGGAGCGCAAGCCGACGAGCGGCTCACCGAATCAGTCACGCTGGCAGCCGATTCCGGTATCGCCATCCTCGAGGTGCCGCGGACCGATCTGGATCGGATGACGACCAATGGGCTGCATCAGGGGATCGCGTTACAGGTGCCGCCCTACGAGTACCTCCATCCCGACGAGCTGATCGAAGCGGCGTTGGACACGCCGCCCGCTCTGCTGGTCGCGTTGGACAACATTTCCGATCCGCGAAACTTGGGTGCGATCGTGCGGTCGGTCGCGGCGTTCGCCGGCCACGGGGTGTTGATTCCGCAGCGGCGCTCCGCCTCGGTGACAGCGGTGGCCTGGCGGACCAGTGCCGGCGCTGCCGCACGGATCCCTGTCGCGCGGGCCACCAATCTCAATCGGACACTGAAGGATTGGGCCGATCGCGGTCTGCAGCTCGTCGGGCTGGATGCCAAGGGCGACACCGCCCTCGACGATTTGGACGGCACCGGCCCGTTGGTGGTTGTCGTCGGATCCGAAGGAAAGGGTCTGTCGCGGCTGGTACGCCAGAATTGCGACGCGGTGGTGTCGATACCGATGGCCGGTCCTGCCGAGTCGTTGAACGCCTCGGTGGCCGCCGGCGTGGTGCTCGCCGAGATCGCCCGTCAGCGCAGGCGGTAGTCGTGCGCCTCGGCGCCGTGCTGCTCACTGTCTTCGGGCTCGCATTGGCGCCTTCCGCGGCCGCCGAGTCGCGCGATTTCGACTTGCAGGCCCACGCTGGTGGACGTGGCCAGGCGACCGGCGAATCGTTGCGGGCGTTCGCCAAATCACTCGAACTCGGCGTCAGCACACTCGAACTCGACATCAACGTCACTAAAGATCATCAGCCGTTGGTGTGGCACGACCCCGTCATCGACCCGAAGCAATGCAGCGATACCGGGCCGGCGTTCACCGGTGACCCGTCGTATCCCTACGTCGGGAAACTCATCCACGAGCTGACCCTGACGCAGATCCGTACGTTGGACTGCGGCAAGCCCAACAGCGAGTTCCCGGACGCTGAAGTGGTGCCGAACAACAAGATAGCCGTCTTGCCGGAGGTCTTCTCGCTCGCTGACTCGTATCACGCCGATGTGCGCTACAACATCGAAACCAAGGTCACCGCGGATCGCCCGGGCATATCGGCTGACCCGCAAGAGTTCGTCGACGTGGTGCTGGCGGCTATCAGGACGGCCGGCAAAGTCGACCGGGTGGAGATCCAAAGCTTCGACTGGCGCACGCTGCCGCTGGTGCACCGGGCCGAGCCGTCGATCCCTCTGGTGGCGCTGTGGACTGAGCAGACCTGGGTTCCGGATTCGCCGTGGCTGGCCGGCGTCAACCCCGCAGTGGTCGGCGACCCGGTTATCGGGGCCACGCTGGTCGGTGCGAATATCCTCTCGCCCGAGTTCACATTGGCCGACAAGTCGTTGGTCGACCGGGCACATTCGTTGCGGCTCAGCGTTATTCCGTGGACAGTCGACAACGTCGACGATATGCGGGCTCAGATCGCCAACGGGGTCGACGGCCTGATCACCAACTATCCTGCCCGGCTGCGCGCCTTGATGGCCGAACTTGGTATGCCATTGCCACCGGCATACCACCGCTAAAGGACCATCGGACTTTGAGCATTTTCACAGGTTAAGATCAGCTACTGCACAAGTTTCGTCGGATACATTCCTGGCACTGTGGATCTTCCGGGGACTCGACGATGGCGGCTGACGATCGTAATCGTCGCCGCGCTCAGCCTTTTCGTTGCCCTGGTGGCAGGCTCGTCGTTGCGTGCGCACTTCGCCGCGGCTGAATTACCAATGCCTGCGGCGTGGACCCATGTAACGCACGCTGTCCCAGCGCATGCCAGTAAGGTGCACCTTCATGCCGGCGCCCATCTCGTTTCAGGGGTCTCGACGTCAACGACTAAGAAGCCGTTCCGCAACGTGTGGATGACCCACGATCGGCCGACCAGTTGGAGCCACTTGTCCCCGCGATTGGGCTGGTTGGCGTTGCCAACTTCGTTTGCCGCGAAAGTGTTTCACCTGGGCGGTGCAAATTGGGCCGCGCCCGCGGCTGTTCCGGTCAACCGAGATACGTTAACCGCACTCTGCGTCGTTCGCTGCTGAAAAGTTAGCGCCGGGGTCCCGCCTCAGTCGGCCCCGGTGCAAACAACTTTTACCGATCTGCCTTAGCGCTGCGGCTTCGACACGCCAATGCAATCACGGCACTCCTGCCTGACCGCGCTGGTTCGCGGGTGCTGTACCACACCGAGTCGTCTTATCGGACGGCACGACACCCACAGCCTTGGTCCATTTCCCTGCCTCAATATCTCGGAGGGCGCCTCATGGATTCCTATGCGTGGGAATCGAATGACGACCAACCTCACTCGAAAAGCACGTTCGGCGAAAGCCGGACCCGCACGTTTCACCTGCCGCGGCTGGAGGCTTCGGCGTTACCGATGGCGGCCGATCGAGGTGTCGGATGGAAGACGTTGCGCGACGCCGGGCCCGTTGTGTTCATGAACGGCGCCTATTACCTCACGAGACGTGAGGACGTACTCGCCGCGTTGTGTCAGCCCAACCTGTTCTCAGCACATTTGGCGCTGCAGCCCCCCGGCAGCCCAGTGCCGGTTTTGCCTTCGGCATTCGATCCTCCGGAGCACACCCGCTACCGCAAAATCCTGCAACCACATTTCGGCCCCGAGGCCCTAAAAAAGTTCCGGCCGGTGATGGCTCGCCATGCCGTCGAGATGATCGCCGACCTCGCCGAGCGTGGCGAGTGCGAAGTAATGGCGGATTTCGGGCGTCTCTACCCGTATCAGGTGTTTATGGATCTGTATGGGCTACCGCTGGAGGACCGGGACAGCGTGATCGCCTGGAAGGACGCCGCGGTGGCCGGCAAGGCGGAAGGCTCCGACCTCTTGGATTATTTCGTTGACGCGATTCAGCAACGCCGGCGCAGTCCGGGCGCTGACATGTTGTCGCAAGTGATGACCGGTCCGGGCGATCTCAATGACCTCGAGCTGCTCGGCATGAGCCACCTGCTGGTGCTGTCGGGGCTGGACACGGTGGCCGCCGCGATCGGTTTTTCGCTATTCGAATTGGCGCGCAGACCGCAGCTGCGCAAAGAGCTGCGCGATGAACCAGACCAAATCCGCGTTTTCATCGAAGAGATCGTCCGGCTTGAGCCCGCCGCGCCGTTGGCGGCCCGGGTCACCACCGACTTCGTCAAGGTGGGCGGCATGACGCTGCCGCCGGGCACACCGGTGCGGCTGTGCACTGCCGCGATCAACCGCGATGGCAGCGACGCGATTTCCACCGACGGTCTGGTGATGGACGGAAAGATGCACCGACACTGGGGATTCGGCGGCGGACCACACCGATGTATCGGTTCGCATCTGGCGCGGATAGAACTGACCATCATTGTCGACGAGTGGCTCAAGCAGATCCCCGACTTCGAACTTCCTGCGGGCTATATTCCCGAGATCAAATTCCCATCGACGTCTTTTGCGCTCAAGTCGCTACCGTTGAGCTGGGCTGATTAGATGCCCAGCAGTCGCACCCCGGCCCACAGCGCCAACACCGCAGCCACCAACGCCGTGGGCACGGTGCACAGCCCGAGCCTGGTGTACTCGCCGACGCTGGCTGAAATGTCATATCGGCGTAGCACGCTGCGCCACAACAGATTTGACAGCGACCCGACGTAGGTCAGGTTGGGGCCGATGTTCACACCGATCAGCACGGCCAGCACCGCCGCCGGCCCGCTCGACGCCACCAGGGGGACCAACACCAGTGTCGCGGGCAGGTTGTTGACGATGTTGGCCAGCACCGCGGCCAGCACCGCGAAGCCGAGCAGCGCGGGCAACCCGGAACCGGACGGCAACAGCGCAGCCATCCGGGCGGATACCCCGTTCTGCATGACCGCCTGCACGACGACGCCCAGCGCCAGCACGAACACCAGAAACGGTATGTTCACCGATCGCACGATCGCCACCGCCGTGGTGTGCCGTCGGGCCAGGTTCCGCACCGCCATCACCGCCGCCCCCGCGAACGCCGCCCAGGCCGGTGCCAGCCCGACCGCCTCCGCGATCACGAAGCCGGCCAGCGTCAGCGCCACCACCACCAACGCGAACACCGGTATCTCCGGTGCGGGCTCATTCTCGGGAGGATCGGGCTGCGCGCTGAGATCTCGCCGGAAAAACACCCGGAAGACGAGGTAGACGGTGCCGACCGCGGCCAGCCACGGCAGTGCCATCACCGCAGTGAACTTGGTGAACGACACGTTGAGGACGTGAAATGCCAACAGATTGGTGAGGTTCGACACCGGAAGCAGTAGCGATGCGGCGTTGGCCAGGTGCGCGGTCGCATACGCGTGTGGACGCACCGGCGCCCGAAGGCGTCGCACCGTGGTCAGCACCACCGGCGTCAGCAGCACAACGGTCGCATCCAGGCTCAGCACCGCGGTGATCGTCGCGGCAATGACGAACACCTGGCGCAGCAGACGCTGAGAACCGAAGCGCGCCCGTGCCATTGCGGCGCCGGCCGCCTCGAACAGGCCTTCGTCGTCGCACATTTTCGCCAACACCAGCACCGCGCCCAGGAAGGCGACCACGCTCGACAGCCGCACCGCTTCGGCGGCAGCGTCGTGCATCGAGATCGCACCCACGGCTATCAGCGCGACGACGGCGGGGATGGCGGCGAACGCCTCGGGCCAACCGCGGGGACGCGCGACCGCGAATGCGAGGACCGCCGCCAGCGACAAAAGAGCCAGAAGCAGCGTCAAGTTCACGCCCACGGATCTTCGCGCCGCCACACCGTCGGCATGTCCAGCGCGACACCGTCCTGATCGGCCAGCTTGCTCAAGATACGCAGCGAAACATCCAAATCGTCGCCCGCATACGGCAACGCCCGCAACGGCTTTGACAGCGGGCGGAAGAAGTCGTCCCAATGCACCAGCACCACGCGACGCGCGCCCACGGTCCGTACCGTCTCCGTCCAGTAGTCGACGAAGTAGGGCTCGGCCTGTAAGCCAAGCTGGCCGACGCCAAGGTAGACAACCTCAGCGCGGTGACCGGCCAGCGCGCCCTTGACGAAGCCGGCGCTGCCCTGGATCAACAGCCGCCGATCCGACGGCCGATGATGCACCAGCGTCGACCAGGACTCGCCGCACCGATAGGCCGACGCCCGCACCGGCGGTGTCACTGGCGCGGTGATCTCCCCGGGGAATCGGTCCGGATCACTGTGACGCGATTTGATCAGCGTAACGT
>Ga0335075_10017078_pt1 | contig 10807 bp, 8 predicted proteins | sample Lox_Sample_24_FD_206723 | JGI IMG/M metagenome (GOLD analysis project Ga0335075, IMG submission 206723) | Soil microbial communities from Loxahatchee National Wildlife Refuge, Florida, United States - Lox_Sample_2.4 | ecosystem: Environmental > Terrestrial > Soil > Wetlands | place: USA: Florida... | reverse complement strand
TGGCTGGTGGGGCCACCCGACATCGATCCGACGACGACGACCGGACTGTTCTTCGCTCGCAACGGCCTGAGGCCGTCTGAGGTGTCTGCCTACTCGAGCCACGCCGCAGCGATTGCGGCGGCCGCGGCGGGCGAAGGCGTCCTGCTCACGCTCGCGCACTCGGTGGTCGATGAGGTCCGCCGCCGGGCGCTGATCCGGATCGACGTGCGTGGCACCCCGATCGAAGAGATGTGGCACGCGAGCACGCTCGGACTCGAGCGCGCCGTGCCCGCGGCGCTGGCGCTTCAGCGGTTCGCCACGACGCCGGACGCGACCCAGGCAATCTCGACCGGCCGCGCCGGGACGGTCTCAAAGCGCGTGCGCCCGAAGGTTCACGTGACGTTGTGGCGCTCGGTGGCGGCCGACATCGACGCCTCCTCGCGGAGCACGGCTTCATAGTCCTCCCACGTGTCCACGTCGCGAGGGATCGCTCCGGGCACGGGTACGTCGATCACTTCCTCGCCTGCGCGGTCGAGCAGCTTCCACACGCCCTTGTCGCCGTGGAGCGAGGCCAGCTGATCGAACGTGCTGCGCGCGAACGCGAGCGGATGGCCGCGCCCGTCCTCGTAGGCGCACGCGGCCAGGGCGGCGTCGCCGCGGCCGGCGAGCAGCTTCGCGACCGTCGCGCGTGTGACCCCGGGCTGGTCGCCGAGCATCAGCACCAGCACGTCGGCGCGCGGATCGACCGCGGTCAGGGCGGCGGCGATCGAGGACGAGCAGCCCTCGCCGAAGTGGTTGTTCCGGGCAACCTGGATTCCCGCCAGATTGACGTTCGCCTCGATCTCGTGCGCGCTCCCGCCAATCACGCAGATCACCTGGTCGAACGGGCACGCCCGCGCGGTGTTCAGGACGTGGTCGAGCAGCGTCGTCGAGCCGTAGGGCAGGAGTTGCTTGGGCTGCCCGAGGCGTTTGGAGCCGCCCGCGGCGAGCACGATACCGGTGGCGCTCATGCGCTCCCTTGCATCGCGTGCCAGACCCGCGACGGCGTGCACGGCATGTCGACGTGCCGGACGCCGAACGGCCGGAGCGCGTCGCAAACCGCATTGACGATCGTCGGCGGGGAGCCGACGGTCGCGGACTCGCCGATGCCCTTGGCGCCGATCGGATGGTGCGGCGACGGCGTGACCGTGAAGCCGGTCTCCCAGTCGGGTACCTCGAGCGACGTCGGGATCAGGTAGTCCATCAGCGAGCCCCCAAGGCAGTTGCCGTCCTCGTCGAACGCGATCTGCTCCATCAACGCGATCCCGACCCCGTCGGTCAGGCCCCCATGGACCTGACCTTCGATGATCATCGGGTTGATGCGGGTCCCGCAGTCATCGACGGCCACGAACCGCTTGATCCGGACCTTGGCGGTGCCGGGATCGATCTCGACGACGCAGATGTAGGCGCCGTAGGGAAACGTCAGGTTGGGCGGGTCATAGACCGTCTCCGCGTCGAGACCGGCCTCGACGCCCGCCGGCAGCTCGATCGATCCACGCGCCGCCATCGCGATCTCCTGGATCGTCGCCCCCTTCTCGGGATCGCCCTTGACCATCCAACGGCCCTTCTCCCATTCGAGGTCGTCGGGCGAGGCCTCGAGCATCGCCGCCGCGACGATTCGCGCCCGGTCGCGGACCTTGCGGGCGACGATTGCGGTGGCGGCGCCGCTCACCGGCGTCGAACGCGACCCGTAGGTTCCGAGCCCGTACGGCGTGACGTCGGTGTCGCCGTGGACCACATCGATGTCCTCGGGCGGGATGCCGAGCTCCTCGGCGACGATCTGAGCAAACGTGGTCTCGTGGCCCTGTCCCTGGGTCTGCACACTGATGCTGAGCTGCGCCTTGCCGGTCGGGTGCACGCGCAGGACCGCTCCGTCGTTCATGCCGAGGCCGAGGATGTTCATGTGCTTGCGCGGGCCCGCGCCGACCGCCTCGGTGAAGAAGCCGACGCCGATGCCCATCAGCTCACCGCGGGCACGCGCGGCGGCCTGCTCGCGGCGGAGCGCGTCGTAGTCGGCGATCTCGAGCGCTTTGCGGAGCGTCCGCTCGTAGTCCCCGGAGTCGTAGACCCACCCGGTCTTGCACTCGTAGGGGAACTGGTCGGGACGGATGAGGTTCGCCAGCCGCAGCTCGGCGGCGTCGACCCCGAGCTCGTGGGCGAGGCAGTCGACGAGTCGTTCGACCAGGTACACGGCCTCGGCGATCCGGAACGAGCAGGCATACGCGACGCCCCCCGGCGCCTTGTTCGTGTAAACGCCCGTCACGTGACAGTGCGCCGCCTCGATGTCGTATGAGCCGGTGAAGACGTGGAAGAACCCGGCCGGGTAGTTGGATGGCTGCGCGGTTGCGTTGAACGCGCCGTGGTCGGCGATCACGTCGACCCGGACGGCGAGGATCCTGCCCTCGGCGGTGGCGGCGATCGCGCCGCGCATCGCGTAGTCGCGAGCGAACGCCGTCGACATCAGGTTCTCGGAGCGGTCCTCCATCCACTTGACCGGCCGGCCGGTGCCGATCGCGCCGATGATCGCGCAGACGTAGCCGGGATACACCGGAACCTTGTTGCCAAACCCGCCGCCGACGTCGGGGGAGACCACGCGAATCCGGTGCTCCGGTAGTCCTGTGAGCAGCGCGTACACGGTGCGATGGGCGTGCGGTGCTTGCGTCGTGCACCACACCGTGAGCTTCCCCGACACCGGCTCGAACTGCGCCACCGCACCGCACGTCTCCATCGGTGCCGGATGCGAGCGCGGGAACAGGAGATCCTGCTCGACGACGACGTCGGCTTGCGCGAATACGCGGCTGGTCGCCGCCTGGTCGCCCGACTCCCAATCGAAGATGTGATTGTCCGTCTGCCCGGGCTTGTCGTCGCGGATCAGCGGAGCGCCGGGATCGAGCGCGTGGCGCGGGTCGACGACGGCCGGGAGGACCTCGTAGTCGACGTCGATCAGCTCGAGCGCATCGCGCGCCGAGTACCGGTCCTCGGCAATCACGAACGCAACCTCCTGGCCCTGAAAGCGCACCTTGTCGGTGGCGAGTACCGCCTGCGTGTCGGCCGAGATCGTCTGCATCCAGGCGAGCCCGCGGGCCTCGAGATCGCGGCCGGTGATGACGGCGTGGACCTTGGGGTGCTGGAGCGCGGCGGAGGCGTCGATCGAGACGATCCGAGCGTGCGCGACCGGGCTGCGCAGAATGGCGCCGTGGAGCATTCCCGGCAGCTGGACATCGTCGACGAAGTGGCCCTGGCCGCGAATGAAGCGAGGGTCCTCCTTGCGGCGCATCCGGCCGAACCCGATCGGGTTCCCGTCGCTGGTGCTCATGAGCCGGCTCGATGCTCGGCCGCCCAGCGGACCGAGCGCACGATCGTGGCGTAACCCGTGCAGCGACAGATCTGACCCGAGATGGCCTCCCGGATCTCGGCCTCGCTCGGGTCATGGTTGCGCTCGAGCAGGGCTCGCGCCGTGAGCATCATGCCCGGCGTACAGAACCCGCACTGCAGGCCATGCATCTCGGTGAATCCCTGCTGCACCGGGTCGAGCACGCCGTTGACCTCGAGCCCCTCCACGGTGAGGATCTCGTGCCCCTCGGCGGTGGCCGCGAGCATGGTGCACGACTTGACCGGCTCACCATCGATCAGCACCACGCACGTACCGCAGTTGGAGGTGTCACAGCCCCAGTGCGTCCCGGTGAGGCCGAGCTCGTCGCGCAGGAAGTGCACGAGCAGCGTGCGCGGCTCCACGTCGCGCGTGTATTCGCGAGAGTTCACCGACGCCGTCACCTGCATCGGCTTCAATGATGACGACCTCGCCGGGCGCGGCCGGGCGTGCCCTGATCAGGCGGCGGCGCGGCGCGGAGCGACGGCGGGGAGCGTGTGCGGCGCGAGCTCGAGCTGGTCGGCCGGCTTGGGCTTGGAGATCACGTAGCCCTGGACCAGATCACAGTGCAGACCGGTGAGCAGCCCGAGGCACTGATCGTCCTCGACGCCCTCGGCCACCACGCGCAACCCGAGCGCGTGCGCCAGCTCGACCGTGGCGCGTACGAGCGCCACGTCACGGCCCTCCCGGCTCTCGCTCAGACGTGTGATGAAGCTGCGGTCGAGCTTGAGCTCGCCGACCGCGAGGCTGCCCAGGTAGGCCAGCGAGGTGAAGCCGGCACCGAAGTCGTCGACGGAGACGACCAGGCCGAGATCGTGGAGCTTCTGGATCGCCTCCTGGGATCGCTCGAAGTCGGCGATCGCGGTGGTCTCGGTCATCTCCAGAACCAGCATCTCCGACCCGAGGCCGTAGCCCTCGAGCAGCCGCGCCACGAGGTCGGGGAAGTCGGGGTTGAGCAGATCGGAGGCCGAGATGTTCACCGACACGGTCAGGTGTTTTCCGGCCGAGCGCCAGGACGCGCATTGGAACAGGGCCTCGTCGAGGACCAGCGCGGTCAGGTCGCGCATCAGCCCGGCGTCTTCGGCCAGGGCGATGAACTCGAGCGGGGGTACGAAGCCCAGCCGGGGATGAGCCCAGCGCACGAGCGCCTCGACCGCGGGGATCTCCCCGTTAGAGAGGTTGACCTGCGGCTGGTAATGCAGCTCGAGCTGGCGCTCTTGGATCGCGGTCCGCAGCTCCTCGACGAGCTGCAGCCGGTTGGCCGCGCCGTCGAGGTCCTCCTGGTAGATCGCAAAGCGCTTGCCCTCGAGCTTGGCCCGGTACATCGCGAGGTCGGCGCAGCGGACCAGATCGGTCGCGTCGAGAGCATCATCCGGGAACACCGCGATGCCCATGCTCGCGCCGATCTGGACGCGCACCGCGTCGAGCGTGAACGGCTCCTCGATCCGGGACGCCAGCCGGCCGGCCACGGTGGCGGCGTAATCGGCGTCGCTGTCCAGCAGCGCCACCGCGAATTCGTCGCCTCCGAGCCGCACGACCAGATCGGAGCTGCGCAATGAGTCCTCGAGGCGGGCGCCCAGCTGGCGGAGCAGCTCATCTCCGGTCGCATGGCCGAAGGAGTCGTTGACCTCCTTGAAGCGGTCGAGGTCGACGAACATGAAGGCCAGGGTGCGCCTCGGCGCGTCCGGGTCGCGCTGCTCGTCCAGGAACGCGTCAAGCAACTGGAACAGCGCTCGGCGATTGCCGAGCCCGGTGAGCTGATCGGTGACGGACTCGCGCCGGCGCTGATCGGTCAGCGCGCGCAGGCCGAGCAGCGATAGCGCGGAGCGCACGCCGGCCACCACGAGGGTGGCGGCGGCCAGTCCGAGCGAGACGCGGCCCACGTGATTCAGCGAGCCGACGAACAGGATCGCCAGGGCGGCGCCGGCGGCCAGGGCTGGGAGCAGGAAGCCGGGCGGCTCCTCGGCGACCGTGGGCCGGGTGGCCGGCGTCTTGATCCATACCGCCACCGACACCAGAAGGATCGAGAGCGGCCAGGCGATCGCGTTGAACAGCGTGCCCACGAACGAGGTCGAGTTCAGGACGTTGAAGATGTCCCCGACGGTGTTCAGCAAGTAGCCGGCCGCGAGCAGCAACCACGGGAGCCGCTGCCGGCCGGAGACGATCGCCGCCCCACCGACCACCATGCCGAGCAGGAGGATGTCGCCGACCGGATAGACGAGGTTGACGGCGACGCCGTCAGCGTTGCCGCCGGAGTGGTGCAGGACCGACTTGAAGGCGAAGGTCGCGCATAGGGCGGCGGCGCCGAAGCCGGCGACGCCGCCGTCCAGCCAGCTCGCCAGGCTGAAGCGGCGGACCTGGCTGCGCAGCAGGAGCATCAGCGCGGGATAGGTGACCAGGTAGAAGGTCACGTAGAAGGCGTCGGCCAGCGAGGGCGACGGGGGGGTCGCGCCGCCCAGTGACTGAATGGTCAGGACGATGTCGCCGGCGGCCCAGCAGAACAGGCCGATTCCGAGCAGAACGGGAATCGCGCGGCGACGCTGCATGGTGATCACCCGCAGCACGCAAAGGGCGCTGACGACGATCTCGAAGCCGTCCACGCCCCAGCCGTCGAGCCAGTCCCAGCTCACGCCGGCGACCTCGATCACCACGTAGGCGAGGGCAAGCACGGCGAGGACGCCATACAGCGGCCAGACCAACGCGGGCGTGTGGTCGTGCGCGCGACGTTGCGGCGGGAAGGCAGCGCGAAGACGGGCGCCGATATCGTCGCCGTTCATGCCCTAATGTGGTTCGGAGTGGTGCCCATGAGGGTCTTTTAACTTCCGCCGTCCGTCGGTCATTCGGCAGCTCGGCCGAAAACTTGTGCAACGGCCGCTGAAGCAGCCGAACGACGGATCGGGGTCGACCCCCGGAAAGGGCGCCGTCAGACCCGATGGACGGCGGCGAGCAGGCCCGCGTAGGAGCGGACGAGCGCGGCGCGCTCCTGCGCGACGAGCGGACTGGCCAGATCGCAGCCCTCCTGCACCCACTGGTCGGAGTAGCCCATCGCGAGTGCGCGCTGCTCGGCCGCGACGGTCACCTCGGCGGCGGGAACGCCGTAGACGTAGGAGTAGAGCGCGGCCAGCGCGGCGACGAGCGGGCCCTCCCCGGCGGCTGGGTTCTCGCGCTGGTGCTCGCGATGAACGCGCCACCATTCCACCTCGAGCTCGGAGGCGCGGACCGGATCAAACGATTCGTCGTAGCGCCGGGCAACCAGGCGGTAGAAGCGCTCCATGGTTCGCCGCGCACCCTCCGGGTCGTTGTCCGGGTACGGCGCCCACAGCTGGTTGGCGCGCAGTACGAGCCACGCGCCCCACAGCGTTGAAGGCCATGGCAGGCCGAACGTGTGCCGCGTGAGACCGACCGCGGAGCGCAGCAGCGCGAGCCACTCGCGCCGGTAGTAGGCCACCCACGCGTCCGTCTCGAGTCCGCCGACGCGTCTCGGGTCGAAGTCCCGATAGGGCTTGACGGCGGGGCGTGTCCGGCGGGGCATGTTCAGCGCGACCCTAACGGACGCGGAGACTAGAAATGGGCGGCGGCGCCTGACGGCGGCGCCTTAGGTGTGCGAGACGTCACCTAGGGGGGCTGGGCGGGTCCGCATCGGCGACATATCTTCGACGCCAGATGACCCGCATCGCCGACCCGTCTTTTCGCCTCCGAGATCACTACACCCCGCCATCACTGCCGATCGCGCCAGAGGTCGGCCCTGGCCTCGACGGCGTGTCAAGGCCGATGCTCAGGCTGGCCGACTACATCCATCGCCAGCTGGCCGATCCGCCGGCCGCCATCTCGCGACCGCCGGGGCTCGAGACGGGTGGGGGGGCGGCCCGGACGACGGTCGCCTGGGTCGCGGTGAGCCCGGGCAACCTGAACGAATGCCGGATCGCGATCGACGAGTTCGGCGAGCTCCACATCGGCATCGCCCTTCCCGTGACCGCGCAGGGCCAGAAGGAATGGGCCGTGGTCGGCAATCCGAGCACCGATCCGGACAGCAAGCCGGGCTCATGGGGCGGCCATGGCGTCCCTTACCGCGAGTACGACGCCGAGACGTTCAAGTGCGTCACGTGGGGCGTAGAAATGCTCGTGTCCGTCCCATTCCACACCAACTACGCGCGCAAGGCGCACGTTGTCGTCACTCACGAGCTGCTGAGCAAAGAGGGCATCGGGCCCGGCGGTGTCAACTGGGATGAGCTGATCGCGGACATCAAGGCACTGCCGCGGCAGCAGGACAAGGGAGACCCAGTGGGGGCGCCTCAGAGAAAGCTCGCCTGAGCGAGGCCTACTCTCTCGCTCCACCGAGAGTGAGCCTGCCTGGGCCGGGCCACATCCGAGGGCTGCGGGGGCATCCGGGGAGGCGCACATCATGTGCGCCTCCCCGCTTCTGTGCTCGCTTCGTTGCGCATTGCTACCAATCGCTTACCATCTTCCGGCGTGTCAGGTTTGAAGTCGCCGTAAATCGCCTAGCCTGGCCCACGCAGGGGTATTACGCCTGCGCGGATAATCAACCTGGTAGGGAGTGATCGCATGCACTGGCCACGACGGCTGCTGTTGATGGTGACGATTGGTGGACTCGGAGCGATGGGACTCTTCGCATCTGCGTCGGGTGCGTCACCGCAGGCACACGCGGCGGCCCAGTGCAGTTCGAGTGATACCTCTCCGCATAATCCGGCCAACCCGCTGGACACCCCCGGGTTCACCGGAACCGACCCGCTGGCCGGAGCGAATCTGTTCGTCGAGAGTCCATGGCAGTACGGAGGGGACGCGGCCGACGCGATCGCCAACCTGGTCGGCTTGGGATGGATGACCCACGAGGAGAGCGGCAACCCGATGCCGTGGAGCCAGTTCGAGGCGAAGGTGAACTCGATGCACCTTTCGAAGAGCGTCGCGTACAAGGTCAGCATGCTCGAGAAGATCGGTGAGTATCCGCAGGCGCACCAGTTCAGCGTGTACACGGCGGGCGGCTCGGGTCCGGCCATCTTCACCCAGGTGCAGAACTACCTGTGCCGGATGCAACGCACCACCCCCGGCTCTGTGGCGGAGATCACCACCTACTTCATCAAGCACGGCTCTCGCTGCGATCCCAGTGTCCAGCCGAACTTCGACGCCGAGGTCAACTCGGTCAAGGACGCGGTGGGGAACTTCCCGGCGCTGATCTTTGTCGAGGAGGACGCGATCGACACGATCTGCTGGCGTAACCCGGCGGTCGTCTCACAACGCGAGCAGCTGCTCAAGTACGAGATCGACACGCTTTCGCAGTTGCCGCATGCGCTCTTGTACGTCGAAGGCGGGACCTCGGACGCGAACAGCCCGCGCCAGGTGGCGCGCGTGCTCAACGCCAGCGACGCGTACAAGATCCGCGGCTTCTTCACAAACGACACTCACTTCAACTGGGCCTATAAGGAGATCCAGTTTGGGAACAAGGTCGCGAAGCTGACGCACGGGCTGCACTTCGTCATCGACACGCGCGGTGACGGCAACGGCCCGAAGAAGAACCCCCACCCGGTAACGCAGGGCAACGAGGCGCTGTGCAATCCGCCCGGGCGCGGTCTCGGTCCGAAGCCGGGCGCGAGCAACGGCGCCTCCTACGGGATGGCATCGCCCTATCTCGACGGCTTCGTGTGGGTGACCACGCCGGGCGAGAGCGCGAACTCGACCTGCCCGGGGAGCAAACAGCACTACGCGAACTCCGGAATCTTCGATCCGAACATCGCGATCGGATACGCGTCGCGCGCGAACGATCGGATCGGTCCGTCGCCGCGGTTCCCGAGCCGCCCCTGGTGACGCGGGGCGGCCCGGCGGGCAAGGACGCCCGCCGGAACGGTCCCACGGATGACGCGCCGAAGGCGCGGCCCATAATCGCATCAGTGCGCGGCGCGGGCGTGCCTCGGCAGCCAGAACACCGCCGCGCACGCCGCGGCCAGGAACGCCACCGCGACGAGCAGCGCGCGATCTGACGCGCTGACGAACGCGACCGCGCCGTGCCCGCCACCCAGGTGGTCGAACAGCACGGTGCCGACGGCGGCGATCCCGATCGACATGGCCAGCTGCTGGATCGACTCGAGCAGCCCTGAGGCCGATCCGAGCTCGTGCGAGGCGACGCCGGCGAGGATCACGTCGAACATCGGGACGAACACCATGCCCATCCCGAAGCCGGTGATCGTCAGCGGGCCGGCGAGGTCCCATGGGGTCAGGCCGCCGCCGGCCGATCGCATCACGACGTCGGCCACGATGAGCCCGGCCGCCATGACCACGATGCCGATGTGCATGGTGTGGCGGCCGATCTTCGGCAGCAGCGTCGACGATGTGATCGAGCCGCCGATCGCCGCGACCGGGATCGCGACCGTGGCGACCGCGCAGGCCAATGGGGTGAGCCCGAGGCCGGTCTGGAACATCACGTTGAGCGCGATCATCACCCCACCCATCGCGCCGATGAACCCGAGCACCACGGCCAGGCCCGCGACGTACGCGCGCCGGCGCAGGATCGAGGGCTCGACCAGCGGGGTCCGACCCTGCCGCGAGCGTCGCGCCTGGAGCAGGCCGAACACGCTCAGCGTGATCACGCCGGTGGCGAGCAGGGCGAAGGACCAGGCCGGCCAGCCGTGCTCGCGTCCCTCGATCAGCGGATACACGAGCGCGAACCCGCCGACCATGGCCAGCGCAACGCTGGGAACGTCGAGGCGTCCGCCGGGCGTGACCGGCGCGCGGCGGGGGAGGAAGCGCCGGCCGGCGACGAGCGCGATCAGCCCGACCGGGACGTTGACGAGGAAGATCGCGCGCCAGCCGGTCCCGAGCAGGTTCGCGTCGACGAGGCCGCCGCCGACGAGCGGGCCGGCGACAGCGGCCAGGCCCATGATCGGGCCGAACACGCCGAACGCCTTCTGCTGACCCGCGTCGCCGAACAGCTCGCGGATCAGGCCGAAGCCCTGCGGCACCATGATCGCCGCCACCGCGCCCTGGAGCGCTCGCCCGGCAATCAGCGCGGTCGGATCCGGAGCCAGCGAACAGAGCGCCGAGGCGGCGACGAAGCCGCCGATTCCGCACAGGAGGACGCGGCGCCGGCCGAACATGTCGCCGAGACGGCTGCCGAGCAGGAGGGTGATGGCCATGGCCAGCGTGTATGCGGCCGAGATCCACTCGAGCGAGGCGTAGGAACCGCCCAGGTCACGCCGGATCGCGGGGGCGGCGGTCTGCGCGATCGTCGAGTCCAGCAGGTCCATGACCGAGGCGGCCACGACCACGGCAAAGCCCAGCCACGCGATACGGCTGGAGGTCCGCACGGTGGCGGCTTCTGAGGGATTGAAAGTGGTGGTTGACATGGTCTGGAGGCTCTTAGATATTGCGGCCATGTTCGGTCCGCAATAGGCATGAGATTCGTCTATT
>Ga0335075_10017077_pt1 | contig 10807 bp, 8 predicted proteins | sample Lox_Sample_24_FD_206723 | JGI IMG/M metagenome (GOLD analysis project Ga0335075, IMG submission 206723) | Soil microbial communities from Loxahatchee National Wildlife Refuge, Florida, United States - Lox_Sample_2.4 | ecosystem: Environmental > Terrestrial > Soil > Wetlands | place: USA: Florida... | reverse complement strand
GATGTCGTTGCAGCGGTGGATGCCATGCGGGCGGAGCTTCTGGAACTGAGCCATGCCATTCACCAGGAACCGGAGCTGGCGCTCGAGGAGTTCAAGGCCGCGGAAAGTTTGTCGGACGCGGTCGCCGCGCATGACCTGCCGGTTCGGCGCGAGGCCTTTGGACTGAAAACGGCCTATGCTGCGGAGTTCGGGAAAGAGGATGGCCCCGTCATTGCCATCCTCTCGGAATATGACGCGCTTCCCGGCGTCGGTCACGCCTGCGGTCACAACGTCATTGCGACGGCGGGTCTCGGCGCGGCGCTGGCGCTGGCGAAGCTCGGCGCGAAACTGCCGGGGCGTGTGCGTTATCTCGGGACGCCGGCGGAGGAACGCTTCGGCGGCAAGGAGATGATGGCGCGCGAAGGCGCCTTCGAGGGCGTGGATGCCGCCATGATGGTGCATCCGTCGAATTTCGATCTCGTTTCGATGCCCTGCATCGCGGTATCGGAAGTCGACGTGACCTATTTCGGCCGTGCCGCACACGCTTCGGCAGCGCCCCACCGCGGGCTCAATGCGCTTGACGCGGTGGTCAGCGCCTATCAGTCGATCGCGCAACTGCGTCAGCATATCCGGCAGACGGATCGAATCCACGGAATCATCACCGAAGGCGGCTTGGCGCCAAACATCGTGCCCGAACGCGCGGGTTGCCGGTTTTATGTCCGTGCTGCGGACATGCACGAACTCGCCGCGCTCAAGGCGCGCGTGCAAGCCTGTTTCGAGGCAGCCGCGCTTTCGACCGGCTGCCGGGTCGAAACGCATTGGGGCAATTCCGACTATCTCGACCTGAAGGCCAATTGGCCCATGGCGGAAGCTTATGCCCGAAACATCCAGGCGCTGGGCCGCGAGCTGACGCCGCTTTCGGCCCTTCCTTCGGGTTATGCGGGCTCGACCGACATGGGCAATGTCAGCCATCGCCTGCCGTCGATCCATCCCATGCTCGCCGTGGCGCCGGAAGATGTCATTATTCACAACGCCGCGTTCGCGCGCTGGGCCGCTTCGGGGCGCGGCGATGCCGCGGTGATCGATGGCGCGAAGTCGCTCGCGCTTACCGCGCTCGATCTGATGTGCGACTCCGTGCTGCTGGACCGCGCGCATGCCGATTTCGCCGCAACGGCCGAGTTGTCGAAAAGCGCGCTGGCGCGGCTGCGGGAAAAAGTGCCGCAGAGCGTTCCGGCTGTTCATGCCCATCATGGTCATGGCGGCTGCGGCTGACGAATGAGCATCTGGCTCGTCATTGCCGCCGCGAACGGATTTCTTGCCGTCGCGGCGGGCGCGTTCGGGGCGCATGGGCTTCAAGGCCGGCTCGATGCGCACGCGCTCGCGATCTTCGAGACCGGCGCGCGTTACCAGATGTACCACGCCCTCGCGATCGGCCTTGCGGCCGTCGCGCCGCGCAGCTCCCTGTCACAGCTCGCCTGCGCATTGTTTCTCGCCGGAATCATTCTCTTCTCCGGCTCGCTCTACCTGCTCGCGCTGACGGGCCTGCGCGCATTGGGATTCGTCACGCCCATCGGCGGCGTTGCTTTTCTCGCCGGATGGGCCGCGCTCGCTTTTGCCGCCGCGAGATAGAATTACCTTTGACTGCAGGGAGGTCGTCTACCGGGAAGCGGGAATGTCGATCGGCGCGCAGTCGCGCCGGCCGGTCATGAGACACTCCTGCAGCTTCTCGTTCTGCCACATCTTCCAGACAAGAAAAAAGCCGATCACCACGATGACGATGATGGCGACCAGGGCAATGACGAAGCTGCGCTGACGCTCGCCATCGTCCTCGTCTTCGTCGTCCGGCGGCGGGGGTGCGTCCATTGCTGTCGCGCCTGTTGACAACCTCCATGTCCATCCCGTCTTTTGGGAAGCTTTTCAACAGCTTCCTTCAAATTGGCACGGCCAGCGGACTTCAGTCTGCGCGGGCGCGCGGATATGGATGAAGCGGGGCGTTGCATCTGCCGGAGATCAAGTGACCAGACGTGCCAGAACGGCGAGGCGCCGCGCCTGCGAGATTCCGCCGCCGCCGCATCCGCTCATCCGGCGCAAACCGCTCCCTTCGCAATCGCCGAAACCCGCGGTGGAGGACGCCGAAGCGCCGGCCGCGCTGAAAGCACTCCTTGAAAGTCCGAGCTACCGGCAAGCCGATCACGATATTGATTTCCTTGCCCGCGCCGACACGCGCGATATCCGTCTCGCACTCGATTACGAAAAGGCGGAACTCCTGCTTCGGGAGCGCGGCATCGCCCATACCATCGTGGTGTTCGGCAGCACGCGAATTTGCGAGCGGGCGGCCGCGCGGCGGCATGTCGCCGAGCTCTCCAAAGCCGCAGCCAGGTCGCCTCACGACAAGGACGCCCGCGAGCGGCTCGAAATCGCCAGGCGCATTCTCGCGAAGAGCCGCTATTACGAGATCGCGCGCGAATTCGGACGCCTGGTGAGCGAGGCGGGTGCCAAACGCCGGCGCAATCGCCTATTGATCGCCACCGGCGGCGGCCCCGGCATCATGGAAGCCGCCAATCGCGGCGCCTGCGATGCCGGCGCACAATCCGTGGGGCTCAACATCACCCTGCCCCATGAGCAGTTTCCCAATCCCTATATCACCCCCGAACTGTGTTTCCGGTTTCATTACTTCGCCATCCGCAAGCTGCATTTCGTTCTCAGGGCGCGCGCGCTCGTCGCATTTCCGGGCGGTTTCGGGACGCTGGACGAATTGTTTGAAGTCCTCACGCTCGGCCAGACGCGCCGGCTCAGCCCGGTTCCGGTCATTCTGGTCGGCGAATCGTATTGGCGAAAAGTTTTCGATGCGGATTTCCTGGTCGCGGAGGGCACGATCGATCCGGAAGACCGCGAACTGTTCTGGTATGCCGAAACGGCGGACGAAATCTGGCGCGGCATTCTTGATTGGTACAAAGCTGCCGGCCGCCCGCTGCTCGGCCACGAGGAATCAAACAAATGAAGCTCTCTTTTCACGGCGCCGATCGCGACGTAACCGGTTCGTGCCATATGGTCGAAACCGGCACCAGCAGGATCCTCATCGATTGCGGCCTGTTCCAGGGCGGCAAGGAGCTGAACGAGGAGAATGCCGGGCCTTTCGGCTTCGACCCTGCCGCGATCGATCACCTGCTCTTGACGCACGCCCATCTCGACCATTGCGGCCGTATTCCGCTGCTCGCCAGACGCGGCTTCAAGGGCGAGATCGTAACGACGTCCGCCTCGCGCGAACTCGCGCGGCTCGTGATGCTCGATTCGGCGCATCTGCAGGAAGAGGATTCGCAGCGGCGGACAACCAGGCACGCGCGTCACGTCGACAACAAACATCCGCCGGGGCCGCTCTATACGACTCTCGACGCCATGGAGAGCCTCAGCCTTTTCGGGCGTGCGGCGGAATACGGCAAACCGCTCGATATCTGCCCCGGCATGCGCGCCACATGGCTCGATGCCGGCCATATTCTCGGCTCGGCCAGTATCCTGCTCGAAGTGCAGGAAGACGGCGCGACGAAGCGGATCGCGTTCTCTGGCGATCTCGGCCATTCCGGCGGCCCGCTGCTGAACGCGCCGACGCCGCCCGCTTCCGCTGATTTCGTCGTGATGGAAACGACCTATGGCGATCGCCTCCACGCGGCGCGCAACGACTCGGTCGAACAACTCTACACGGCGATCCTCGATACGTTCACGCGCGGGGGCAATGTCCTCATTCCCACTTTTGCGCTCGAGCGCGCGCAGGAATTGTTGTTTTATCTCAATCGCGGTGTCGCCGCGAACCGCCTGCCGCCCTCGATCCAGGTGTATCTCGACTCGCCGATGGCCATTTCCGCCACCGAAATCTTCGCCCGCCATCCGGAATGCCTCAAACCGGATGCCGTCGCGCTGTTTCATGACGGCCAGGATCCGTTTCATGTTCCGGGCCTGCACTTCACGCGCGAAACCGCCGATTCCATCGCCATCAACAAGATCAGGAGTGGTGCCGTCATCATGGCGGGCGCCGGCATGGGGACCGGGGGACGAATCCAGCATCACGCCAAGCACAATCTCTGGCGGCCTGAATGCAGCATTGTCTTTGTCGGCTATGCCGCAAAGGGAACGCCTGCCAGGCAAATCATGGACGGCGCGAAATCGGTGCGGCTCTTCGGCGAAGACATTGCCGTCCGGGCGCATATCAAATCCATCGGCGGGTTCTCCGCGCATGCCGACCAGCAGGGCCTGCTCGCCTGGCGCAACGCGATCCAGAACGTGCAAACAACCTTTCTCGTCCACGGCGAACAGCCGGTCATGCAGGCCTTCGCAAAGCTGCTGCCGGGTACCCGTGTCGAAATGCCCGCGCCGCATCAGGAATACGAATTATAGCGCAGCATCCGCGCAAGCCGCGAATTTCCCTCGGCAATCGCGCGAGAGAGGTACCCTTCACGCAGACCATGCAGGGGCAAGCGGAGACGCGCAAGATGCGGAGACGACAGTGTCTCATTTCCTCGTGCCCGAATGACGAATCTTCTCTGCGGCTCCGCGCCTCCGCGCGCATTATCGATGCCCCGCGGGCGAGAATATCTCTCCGAACGGTCTCATCACTCTCCCAGCGGCGGGATTCCGAATCTCATCGATCTGTCCAATGCGCCGCCGCACTACTCATCATAAGCTGCGCCCGCTTCCCCGGTCGCGCAGGCGCCGCGGCAGGCACTCCGTCCAATCCTGGCACGGCGCAAATTTGCTCCCTCCGCATTTTTTCGTTTCCCTGCATTTTTCCCTGCTGCAGGGAAAATGGTTGCACTTTGTTTCGCGCCGGTGCGGGGGCGGCAGGCAGCGTTTCGCCGGGATGTTGTTCACGGGGATGGCTGCCCGTCTGCGCCGCTTCGCTTTCGGCCGGCCCGAAGATGTCTTCCAGCGATAATTTTTCGTTTCCCTGCATTTTTCCCTGCAGCAGGGAAAGCAGGTCCGCTTCGTCGACCGTTGGTTCGCGGGAATCGTCCTCCGCGCGGCTCTCCTTCTCGCTCTCGGCATCCAGCAGCGAGAGCACCAGCCGCACCGCCGCGATGCGCCCCTCTGTTGCGTCAAGCACCAGCTTTCTTGCGATTTCGGCGAGGACGTTTTCGGGTTTCGAAGCCGCCAGCTCCTCCGTCGAGCCGTCCAGCGCCGCGTAAAGCGCCCGAGCAAAACGCTGCCGGGCGAGCTTCGCCGGCCCCGGCTTCCCGCTCGGGTTGCCCGACTGGCCTTTCTTGAATCGCGTGTGCAAAGGCGGCCGGCCGCGGCCGATGGTGTAGGCGGAAATGGAAGCGGTCATACAGTCCCTCGCGCAATGTGAACCGGATGGGTATATAACCATATCAGGCATATTGTCAACCAAATCAGTCTTGACACCGGCAGGGCATCCCGGCGCGGACCGTAGGATTTTCTCCCCAGCCGTTGGCGGGGGAGGAAAAGGGTTCAGAACGCATCGCGACCGCGGAAGAAGCCGCGGTCGCAGATCGAGGAAGCGCGTCAGCTGTTCAGAGTCACGGAAACGCCCGCGGAGGCGATGCCGTTCACGACAACCGCAAGCGTGCTGGCGCCGGTCTCGCAGGTGCTCGGAATATCGAACACCGCGTTGGTCGTGCCGGTCGTCCATACGCCCATGGTGGAGAAGTTGTAGCTGCGGCCGAAGCAGACATCTCCGGTCTTCGTGTTGGTGATGCGCACCAACGGGTAGTTCGTGGCCGCCTGCGCATCGTCGCCGTAATAACCGCCATTCGTGAAGCCATTGAAATTGGTGCCGGAGATTGCGTTCGCCGTGCTTCCCACGGTGAGCGTGGCCGACACGCTGGACACCACCGGTGCCCATTCTTTCTTGACCTTGCCGATCGGCGTGTAAACCGCAATTTCGGTGCTGTACTGACTGTCGTCCCACAGGATCTGGCCGGTTGGAAGCGGCATCAGATTGCCCGTGAAGGCCGAACTGCTCGCCGAAGTCTTTGTATCGTTCACTTGCGTCGCCGTGACCGTGCCCTTCTTGCTGGTCTTGAACTCCCAGAAATGCGCGGGCGTTCCGCCAAAGCCCGGGCTCGCCTCCGCGAGAACGTTCCCGTCGGGAAGGGTCGCTGCCGGAGCGTCGGCCGAAACGTAGGTCGTGCTGCCGACTTTCAATATCGGACCTGTCGTCCATTTGCCCGTTGCGACGTCATAGATGTCATTTGGGGCATTCGACGTCGTGGTGTTGGCGGTCAGCTGGATGATGGTTCCCTGCTTGCCACCCTGGGGCGTCAGCGGTCCGGCGCCAAGCTCGAAGTAGTCCGCATCGCTCATACGGTCCGGCGTGCTTCCGGGCTGACTCCACGCACCGGTCGACGTGTCGTAGATGTGGTATTCATCACTGGTGCTCGTGTAATTCCATACGTCCACGAGGAAAACGTCACCATTGGGCATGGAGGTAAAGCCCTCTTCGTCCATGCAATATCCGTCGCAAGTCCAGGTGTCGGTGGGTTTTGCCCAGGTCACGGTCGTGCCGCTGACCGTGGCCAGCACCTGCTCGCCGGTGCTTTGGAAGCAGCAATCGGCAAGCATGTAAGTGCCGTCCGGCAGAACGACGCTCTCCGAATCGCCGATGCTCGCCCAGCCGCTGGGCGGGCTCACCGACGCCCATGTGTTCGCGACCGGGTTGTAGATCGCGCCCTTGTTGCTCCAGTCGCCCTGCTCGTCGTTATATTCGCCGCCTTCGATCAGCACGTTGCCGTTGGGCAAAACCTGCTGGGCGAAGCCGTCGGGCGAATAGCCGGCCGGCATCGTTGCAATCTTGGTCCAGGTTCCGTCGGTGTACTGACCCTTGCTGTCGGGCGCGAGCTTGTACCAGACGCCGGCGGTGCCGGTGAAAGCCTCCTTGATGATGACGGTGCCGTCGGTCAGCTGCATCGGTCCCCAGCCGCCTTCGTTCGTGAACGGAACGCCGCTGACATCCGTCCATGTTCCGGACTTGCTCTTCTTGGGCGCCACATAGGGAGCGTGGTACGGCTGAACCGCGGGCGTGATCGGTTTCGGAACCGCCATTCCCGGATGATAGGGAAGGTAAATTTCGTGTGCCGAAGCGCCGGTTGCCAGCGAAGCCATTGCCGTCATTGCAAGAACCGAACTACTAAGTGTGAAATAATGCTGAAATTTCATTGATTCATTCCTCCTTCGAGCTTTGTCCGCCAATCGGATGCCGCTACAGGCCGGCGGTCGGGTATCCGCGGCAGGGCGCGCGCGAAGCAGAGCCGGAGCAGCGTTTCGCGCCGGTCCGTCCGACGTTCGAAGATGCCCAAATCCTGCGCCACCCCTTCGCGGCGTGCCACGCAAGCGCGCCGGCGCTCTTCGTAGCCAAGGCGCTGCCCGGCTTGCAAGGCGATATCCGGTCCGGCGGCCTGATCGTGGGGCGATCAGGGAGGGCTGACTCGAGCTCGATCCTCGAAATCCTGACCGGCGCCAGGACGCAAACCGGGTGGTCCGGGCCGCCCGCGGTTGAAGGGCCGCGAGCCTTTGAGCGTTGCCCGGTGCATGACGCGGCGGTGGGGCAGGTAATCGTTCACCGCGTAATGTTGCGTACAGCGATTGTCCCACATGGCGAGCGTGTCCGGTTTCCAGCGCCAGCGCACCGCGAATTCCGGCCGATGGACATGCGCGAACAGGAACGCCAGCAAATCGTCGCTTTCTTTCTTCGCGAGCCCCCCGATGGCGGTGGTGAAGCCTTCGTTGACGAACAGGCAATCCTCGCCGGTCTCGGGATGCGTCCGCACCACGGGATGCAGCGCCGGCGGATTTGCCTTCATCTTCTCGGCGTATTTGTCCGCACCCGACTCATGCACCGCGCGATGCTGGGGCGGAAAGGCCTTGGCGAGATCGTGCACGGCATCGAGCGGATCGAGTAGGCGCCGCAGCGATGGCGACAGCGCGAGATACGCGGCATGCATGTCGGCCCACAGCGTGTCGCCGCCATTGGGCGGTATCAGGCGCGAATAGAGAATGCCGGCCATCGGCGGCTCGGCCGCATAGGTCATATCCGTGTGCCAGTGATCATTGTCGGTCGGGCTGTGCGCGCCCGTATCGAGAACGACGAGTTCCGGATACTCCGGATGCGCCTGGTAGAACGGATGCAGCTCGAACGCACCGAACCGCGCCGCGAAATCGCGATGCTGCTCTGGGGAGAGATTCTGATTCTCGAAGAAGATCACCCGATGGGTGAGAAACAATTTCCGGACGGCAACGATATCCGGTTCCGAAAGCGGCTGCGAAAGATCCACGCCGTCGATCCGCGCCCCGATGGCAGGCGTGAGGATTTCGAGCTTGATGTCGGTCAACGCGGTCATTGGTCACTCCAGATATCTGTCGTCTCCGGCGAGCGCGGGAGCGCTTAAGTGATTAACCGTAAAGGCTCAGAGGCGCAGAGGGTCAAGCGCCAACTCGACCACCGGGCAGCAGATTTCAAGAGACAAGTATTGCGCGCCTTGCGCGCAGCCTTTCTTCCCCACACCTGCGGTGCCTCGCTGATGGAATCTACCCTCTGCGTCTTTGCGCCTCTGCGGTTCACCCAGCCGCCATTTGCTCACAAACTCGCGAACACGCTGTTCACGGCCTCCGCGGTCTTCTCCACCACGATATCCGCTTCTACCCGGCTGAGGCATAGCGGCGGGGCGAAGCCGAGGATGTCGCCCTGCGGCATGGCACGGGCGATGACGCCGCGTTCCAGAAGTGCTGCGGCAATGCGCGGGCCGATCTGCTTTGCGGGATCGAAAAACACCCGGTCGTCCCGGTCCGCAACGAACTCGACCGCCGCCAACATGCCTTCGCCGCGCACCTCGCCGACATTCACGTGATTGCCAACGGCTCTCGCAAGTTCCGACCGGAAATACGTGCCCACCTCGCGCGCGTTCTCCACCAGCCCGAGCCGGTCGATGAGTTCGAGATTGGCGACCGCCGCCGCCGCGCAGATGGGATGCGCCGAATAAGTCCAGCCATGACCAAGCGCGCCGAGCTTGTCGGAGCCTTCGACCAGAAACCGCCACATGCGCTCCGAAACGATGACGCCGGACAGCGGCGCATAGCCGGAGGTCACGCCCTTCGCGATCGTGATCAGGTCCGGCGTCAGGCCATAGAGATCGCAGCCGAACATGCGGCCGAGCCGGCCAAAGCCGGTTATCACTTCGTCCACGATCAGCAGCACATCATGCTTCCGCAGCACGGCCTGGATTTTCTGCCAATAGCCGGCCGGAGGCGGCACGATTCCGCCCGTGCCCAGGACGGGCTCGCCGATGAAGGCGGCGATGGTTTCCGGGCCTTCGGCGAGGATCAGGTCTTCCAGCCGCTCGGCGCAATATTGCGAGAATTGTTCTTCGCTCAGCGACCTTGCAGCACGGCGGAAATAATAGGGCGCTTCGGTGTGAAGGATCGGCGGCCGCGGCAGGTCGAAGGCGTCATGGAAGAGATCGAGGCCCGTCAGGGAACCGGTCATGACGCCCGAGCCATGATAGCCGCGCCAGCGCGAGACGATCTTCTTCTTCAGCGGCCGGCCGAGAACATTGTTGTAATACCAGACGAGCTTGATGATGGTTTCGTTGGCATCCGAACCGGAAAGACCGAAATAGACCCGCGACATGCCGTTCGGCGCCCGGTCGATAATCATTTTGGCGAGCCGGATGGAAACTTCCGAGCCGTGCCCCGCATAGGCGTGATAATAGGCGAGTTGCCGCGCCTGTTCGGCTATCGCATCGGCGATCTCGTTTCGGCCATAGCCGACATTGACGCAATAGAGCCCGGCGAAGGCGTCAAGGCTCCGCTTTCCGTCGGCATCCGTTATGTAAACCCCGTCGCCGCCCGCGATCACGCGGGTTGCCGATTCCCCGCGCGCATGCGCGCCCATGTGGGTCGAAGGATGAAAGAAATGATCGCGATCCCAGGCGGCAAGGCCCGCTTTATCGAACATTGTGGCCCCTATGGTCGTTACTCACACAAACTCCGCTTTTGAACCGCAGAGGCGCCAAGACGCAGAGAAAAGAAAGCGCGCGCTGCGCGCGCAATACTTCTTGGCGTTCCCGGCAAAGCGGTATCGAAGTGAAATTCCCGCTGCCTCTGCGCCTTTGCGCCTCTGCGGTTCAATAAGTCATCCATTGTCGAAGCAGATATACTTGAGCACGGAATTCGTTCTGAAGCTGATCGCGCGCACCCGCGCGTCCGCGCACAACCCCTCGACGATCGTTGCGGGATTGCCGGTAACCACATTGAACGCGGCGGCCGGCAGCCCTGCCCGTGCGCCCACTTCGGCAAGTGCCAGCGCGGAAAGCGGCGTCTCGAAGGAGGGATGCGCCACGACCGTGCAGCCCGCCGCGAGCGCCGCCGCCTTGCGCGCGAGCATCGCGGACGGAAAACTCCGCGGCGTCACCACGCCGACAACACCGACCGGCTCCCGCCTGACGATCGTCTCCGCGTCATTCAGATGACTGGCAACGCTCTCCGCCCCGAGACGCCTCGCCTCCTCGGCGTACCATTCGACAAAGGACGCGGCATACGCGATCTCATCGCGCGCTTCGGCGAGCGGCTTGCCCTGTTCCAGTGTGACGAGCAGCGCCAGATCCGCCTTTGCCGCTAGGATCAGCTCGTACCAGGCGCGAAGCCGCGCCGCGCGCTCCTGCCGCAGCCGTGCGCGCCATGCGGGAAAGGCGAGTGAAGCCGCATCGATGGCGCTGGCGCCCTGATCAGCATCGAGCGAAGCGACCCGTTTCAGCACCGCACCAGTGGCCGGGTCGACAACCGCAAATACATCGCCGCTTGCCGCCGGCGGCCACCGGCCGTC
>Ga0335075_10017076_pt1 | contig 10808 bp, 10 predicted proteins | sample Lox_Sample_24_FD_206723 | JGI IMG/M metagenome (GOLD analysis project Ga0335075, IMG submission 206723) | Soil microbial communities from Loxahatchee National Wildlife Refuge, Florida, United States - Lox_Sample_2.4 | ecosystem: Environmental > Terrestrial > Soil > Wetlands | place: USA... | reverse complement strand
ACAGTATCACATTTGGATATGATGAAACCATCCAGCTTGCGAGCACTGCCAAATGCTGCATTAAAGTTTCTGGCTTGGGCGACGGAGTCGGTCCCCACCAATGCCTGTGTCTATTAGCTACGTCTCAAGGGAGAGTTATTAGAGAATCCTTACCTCTCCAACCATGAGAAGCTTATCAGGTTGAGCAAACTTCGCAAACTTCTCAAGTGATGACATGAGGCGCTTACAGATATTAGTATAATCTCATAAGTATCATGCAGGATTCTCATACTTGGTCATTGTGACGTCGTCCAGCTGTATCGATCAGAACGACATCAAAGCCTTCTTGCGCCGCGAATGCCACAGCATCCTTTGCAACCTGCGCAGCATCCTTCCCATACCCTTTCTGGTAGAGCTCTACTTGCCCACCTTCTCGTGCACTTAGCTCCTTTAAATTTCGAACGTGGACCGCTAACTGCTCTACGGCGCCTGAGCGGAATGTATCGCAGGCGACGACAAGCACCTTGTACTTATTCTGCAATAGGAAAAAGCAAATTTTGGAAAGATTTGTCGACTTGCCCACTCCGTTGACTCCAACTATAGATATCACATACGGTCGAGGTTTCTGAAGGGATAGTGGAGACGGTGAAGTGACAGCGTCTATTTCACGCAGAAGATCAAGGGAGTTTGTCGGTGTAAGGATTTTTCTGAGTGACTCTTCCATAGCCGTGTGGATTCTGGCTTGTATACCTATTGTGAAGTGGGTCAGTCGTTGCTCATCAGAATTATGGGAGAACTGACTTTCAAAACTGCCGGTCTTGACGCCAATCAGTTCACGCTCCACACCTTCGCATAACCGGATCGCTGCCTCTCTAGCAACATTCTTTCTTAATAAGTGATCTTCCATTCCCTTCATAGCTTTATTAAGATCCTCTTTTGTCAATGTCTTACCACCAACAACGTTTCTAAACAAGCCCCCAATTGCACTAATACTCGATCCAACTATTCCAGTTGCTCCAGACCCTTCTGATTGGGCTTTTTTGGAGTCGGCTGATGCCAGAATTGAATTGACTTGATCGTCAAGATCCTTTAGCACGAATTGACCTTTCCCAGTCCTCGAACCCCATGAAGTTTGATCTACTGCCTCCATAGCACCTGGCCGTACACCACTGTCGGCCTCTCCATCGCTCGTCATAGCACCATTCGCCGGAGCAGAATAGTCGAGAGGAATGTCGCTGTCTTCGTCCGCCAGACCATCAGCATCCCACCGTCTTCCTTTCTTGACCGCCCCGGTCTTTCCTGCTTTGCCTTTTCTTGTGTGCGCTTCATCGCCAGATGATGCGTGGGCAGATGACGTGTTTGCGACCTTGCGCGCCCGTCTTGAGATTTTACCTCCAGGTCCTCCTTTTGCGACGAGAAGATGCCCGCTTGCAGGAGTAGTGGGTCGCGAGGTATCAGGTGTTGCTATTGGAGTGGACTCATTCGAAGTCAGGTCTTTGTGATTGGATTTCAGCTGGCCTGTAGCTAGGTTAGCATATCCTATACCCGCCAGTAGGCTGGAAACAACTAACCCCTTGACAGCAGCCCAGGTAACGGCGGCGGCTCATCATCGGAAACTCCAGGAGAAGTTGCCTCGAAGAAGCTATTGGGCTCCTCCGGTCGAGTATCCTTGTTCAATCCCGTTTTCTCCAGTTCTCGCATCTGTTGGTCGAAGTACTCATCGAAATGGCATTCCACAATGGTAGTATGAGGCTTTTTCAGCTGGTCGCCATAGAGATCCACAAATAAGGTCTTAATATTATCTACAAGCTTGTCAATCCACGATAGATGAAGCAGTGACCTGTAAACCGCCTAATTTGGGAAATAGATCAGTATGTGTTCTTCAATACAAGCGTTATTACATCTGCCTACGTACGACGAATATGAGACCTAACTCCTTGACTGTGGTCCACTTCAGCGTATGCTGGTCATGTTTATAGGGCGGATTCTTCGCTGCAGAGATATCGTCTGCTATTCCAGCGCCAGGCAATGTCCGTTCCTCGATGAAGACATTCGTGATGAGGCTATTGATGATAGTTGGGCTAATCGCAGTATATGACCTTGACCAAAGAACGACTCCTGAAGTAGTCAGGATTTCGAAAGCGTCCAGCATGGCGGCTAAGTATAGTAAAGTATGTACATAAGGATTCGGTGCATGTGAATGGCCATTCGAAGTTGATCGAGGCATACGTAAGGCGGAGATAGAGGGCAGAATCTTTAGCGCACTCCCGAGCGACCACATTTCATTCCAGGCGCATCGCATTTCAGCAGCTTCATTTAATTCGCATAACCGGCTAAACATTTCGACTCAGTCCTGTTTCTAGTCTCTTTAAGTTTTAAAGATGCAGCGGCCTACTTATGGGCAGCCTGCCCAAGCTCACTCGCCTCCTCTCCATCATCCAGTGCCACAACATGTATCAACTGTTCCACAACTACGATCACCACCTCCGCCAGCACCCCAGCAACAGCACCAACAAAGCTATGGCAACCCCTATCAACCCCAAGCGACACATGGATCAACCGGAGCGAGTCATCCTTTCGGCGCATACGGGGGCTTTATGAATGATCAAACGGCTCAAATGGGCTTCCAAGTTGGCCAAACGGCTCTCAAGCATGGTCAGGAATATGTGGAACAAAATGTTAGGACACCCGAGTAACTTGAGACTTGCAGTAGAAGTTAATTTTTGGTAGTTCAATCGCTATGTAAATGTCTCTGCGCTGAAGCATTACTTCAACGTCTCGAACGCCTACGTAGTCAACAAGCTCTTCCTGGTACTGTTCCCTTGGCGGCATAAGCCTTGGTCACGAAAGCAATCTGTCGGACCCAATGGGCAAGAGGGGTGGTTTCTGCCACCAAGGGAAGATCTTAATAGTCCAGATATGTACATACCAGGTGAGTTTCGACAGTTATCGGGCGCATCAAGGTTAGCCACTTACTCAATCATTCAGTTATGGCCTTCGTAACATACATTCTCCTCTCTACCCTCCTCGCTGGTCTTCGAGGCGCATTCCAGCCGGAACTATTAGGCTACACAGCGTCGACAGCATTCGCAATAGTCATTTTCGAGATACTCGGCCTTAAACTGGGCTGCTACCTTCTATCTATTTCAAATGAATCTCAGCTCCTGGACCTGGTAGCGTATTCAGGATATAAATTCGTCGGGATTATCATCAGTCTGGCCTTGGGCGCGCTTTTTAGTGGAGGAAAAGTGGGTGGCGGATGGGCTGGGTGGCTAGTTTTTGCGTACACATTCTTTGCGAATGCTTTTTTCCTGGCAAGTTTATGAAGCAATGCCCAGACCAAAATCATGCTAATGTTTGGTGATAGTTACGGTCACTGAAGTATGTTCTATTACCTGAAAACTCGATCGATAATAGCAGGGGCGCAATGCATACCGTTGCGCGATCGCAAAAGAACCGACGAACACAATTCCTCTTTCTATACTCCTATATCGTACAATTCATCTTCATGTGGGCCCTCAGTCGGCCTTAGAGCCTTCGAATAAGATTTAATGTGATGGTATAGGCGTCTGGGGAGGCAAGCATCTAAAACATCGGCGTACTCAAGATGTTGTATTGTATTATTGGAACTGTGGAAGCAGCTGGGAAGGCTCATGAATGGTTTTCAGTCGCAGGCATCGGGAAGAATCTGGGCTTACCTAAAGGTCAATGTACCAGATACACAACTCCCTATTTACTTCAGATGTTTTATAGAACATCTTATGAAAGAAACAAGACTAGACAACGACTTTTATGGAAACAGCTCGGCAGACAATAAGAGAGATTGTCTCCCGTCCCTTGTTATAGATCTTTCTTGTTGACATGCAAGCCACCCTATAGACATATGGCAGGACCGTCTGTCATTCAAGTAGATACTACAGGCCCTATACCGAGCCCCCACAGTATTACGAACGCAGCGATTGCGATTTCTGGGATGTGATAACGGCGGCTCTGTCAATAATGCTTTTCTGAATGGCAGCGGTATACTCAATGAACAACAATTTCCTGCATATTTTAATACCAATTTCATTAACGCCAGTGTTCAAAGCGCATCTCATCTCAAGACCAAAAGCTCCGCAATCATCAACAGAGTCCTTATCTGCTCTATCCACGTTGAGAACTGGTCGGCTTCTTCGAGCTACTGTGGGAATACTGTCACAGACACCTTTTCTTTATTCCCTTCTTAAGATCACGCATCCTTCTTCTCGTCATTCTATGTTACATGCTATATCAAGCGGCTCGCTCTCGTTTCCGGTATAATTCGCTCAAATCTTTTGACTTCATGTAGAGATGCTTCTCTCTTTTCTCATTATAATCGATAAAAATTTCCAACTCTGGTAGATTTACTCCTCTGAGCAAGATACACCTCTCAGGTGTAGATTCTCAAAGAATCTTCAACATCAATCATAAAACCACAATACTCCTCTGCTCTGGTTTATTTCTGCCAGTGCATCGTAATAGCTACGCCTCCTCTGGGAGAGGTAAGATATGAATAGAATAGCTTACTGGCATACCTCCAGCGCCATCAACGTTTAAAACAAACTCCTTCAAGTTAGCTAAATAAGCGGCCTCGGTACGCAAGGGCTTCTGATTATTGCGGCCGAATTGGGTCGCGAAGGCTTCGTGCGTGGCTTTGTATGTCTTCACTTGACTCAATGCTGTGGCCAAGTAGCCATTAGCACGATATGAGGGCATCGAGACGCCACTGACGCCGTGGTTGATACTGAAGGCGGGCGACTTTAGAGTCTTGTTGAGAAAACCATGGCCCCAGCTTAGGGAATTGTTAGTGGTGTCCTTAAGGGATAGGGATTAAGAGGAGGGCAAAGCGGAGTCTGTGAGTCGTCGAGTCTCCTGCGAGAAGACGCACTGGTGGGGGTGTAGCACGTATATCGCGCTGAGGAAGAGCAGTAGTAAGAGAAAAGAATGATGTCAAGTCGCTTGCCAAGAGTAATGAGAGAGTTGATGCCATATTGGTCCGTGTTTGAAACCTGACGGAAATGGGACGATGGACATCTTTTAACTCTGGAAATATCTTCTTGCTACGTTCTGTAATGAGATAATCCGAGCTAAATGAACTAGTGAGTGATTAAAAGAGTGGTGGAAGAATAAATGTTCGTTGGGTTTGATACTCCGGGGCTGCGGGGAGATGCTAAGTTAAATGGAAAAACTGATACATCCCAGCTTACTTCCGTTCAGCCTGACGAAAAGAATAGCCGCAAGTTTAACTCTAGAGCGAAAGATATCTTCTTTGCTGCTATTTTATGCCAATTAAGTAATAGATAGCGATGAACTGCTAATAAGCCTGGTTGTAAATAACTTGAAAACACTATACGGACGGGACGTACCTCTACAGAAACTGAGGAGGTATATCTCTCCAAAATGTGGTCAATAAGAGCGTCTCGAACTAAATGACTTCATATATGGTGATCTATGTTTTACTATGTATTGGAATATAGACAAGCCTACAGCAAATATATAATCCAACATTTGCAACTATCCGAAGGAAAGATAGTAACTGTTGAAGTTGTCTCATATTTACAGTCTGGCCTTCCCACGACTGAGTTGTTCCCAGCAATCTGGTGTAAAAGGCTGGTAAGTATCTTCGCCGTTAGGAATCCATTTGATCTCATCTCCTCCTTTGATATTTTTCAGATCAATGCCTTCTTCTCGTAATGGCATTTTGTTTTGCTTGTTGTTGTGGATTGGCGTCATTTGCTGAACAATCCTAAGGAATAGGGGAACGGCATATCTGGGCAAGTGAGTGCGACTGTGCCTATTCCCGCGATTTAGTTTGATACCATTAACCAAAGCCTAGCCTGAGTAACTTACTTCAGGAGCCCCGAGAAGTCAAATCTGTGTCGCTCTTTGGGATCAATGTAGATAGCTGCACAACCTGCTCTACCGTCGTGATTCGGTAGTAAAACACCATAGACATTCGCCTCGACTATACCTGGAAACTTTCCGACCACCTCAGATACCTCTGCCGTACTGACGTTTTCACCTTTCCATCGGAATGTATCGCCAAGCCTGTCTATAAAGTACCAGCGACCATCCTGCGTCCGCCGAAGTGCATCACCGGTACGATACCACACGTCACCCTTTTTGAATACATCATGTGCATATCTTTTGTTCGTTGCTTTATCGTCATTATAGTAACCTGGGAATGCTTCTAAGCCAGAAGCACTCTCGCGGACTGCGACGAAAATCTCACCGCCTTTCTCGTAAGGCTCTCGGTACGCAAATCCGGTCTTAGGATTGCGGATAATTTCACCAGTGACCTGGTCAACTCGGACGGGAACGTAGAGATTCCTTGTCATGTAGCGTATCAAGAGACCATGGTGGCCAACAGCACCGGCTAAGTAATCGCCCTTGCAATAATTTGCGAGGGCAAACATGCCTTCGGTGGAGTTGAAAAACTCTAAAACTTCAGGAACGCCGAATCGATCACGGAACTTATGCCATACGTCGGGTCTTAGGCCGTTGCCATACATGCCCCTCACATTATGTGCTCTGTCTAGTGGAGATGGTGGTGCAGCGAGTAAATATCGAGCGGTCTCGCCAACATAGATGAACCAAGTAGCTTTCGAGTCGCGAATATCTGACCAGAATTTGGATGTGCTAAACTTCTTACCGATGCAGAGAGTGTGACCTCCCATCACCAGGCTCACTGCAGTAACACCACCAGTACCGTGGTAAAGAGGCATGCAATCATACCAGCGGTCACTGTCACGACTAAGTGACAGACCGGCTTTTACCTGCCATTAATCCGAGTTAGCTTGGAGCCGCAGGTGAGGGCTAGAGAAAGATAGAGCCTTTACCAGAGCACCTCTCTCGAATCCTCTCATTATGGGGAAGGAGCAGCCCTTAGGCATGCCCGTTGTGCCACTGCACTAACGTTAGAGTCGACAGCAATACATGTGTTAGATAACTTACCTAGTATAAAACAAGCACATATGGCCATCCCCTTTCACTATTTCCCTATATGCATCTGAGGGCCTTTCATCGCTCATCGTCGATATTCCGGCTTTCACTGTGCCATCAAGCACTATAGCCTTAATGGCAAGCTCACCTTCCAACTGAGCCCCCACGTCTTCGATCCGCGCTCTTAATGCCGGCTCTTCGTCCACCAAGAGTAATTTGGTCCCACTGATTTTCAGACAATGCAAAAGCGCCTTCCCAGCGAGGTTGTAATTTATCATTGCAGGAGCAGCACCAATTGACCACAGGCCCAGCCATGCGAACATGAAATCGGGAGAATTCATCAAGTAGAATCCGACCAGGTCTCCAGGTTGGACTCCTTGTTGAAGGAACCATTGCCCATATTGATTAGCTTTATTGTAGGTCTGAGTCCACGTATAGCAGCCTTCTCGCGACCATATGCACTCCTCGTTGCTTAGCTTAAAGGCAGAATCTTCGAACAGGTAGTATAGGCAAATTCGTTTCTCCTTCTCTATCTGTTGATTAGTAGGGAGAGTAGCCCCGAAAGGGTCACCTGCACTAACCAGCCTGTTTATAGAGCTGCATCGCACGCTTCATCCCCTTTATGCCGCGTAGATCCCTTTGGATATGGTATTTCCCGTCGAGGTACATGGCGGTGGCCGCAGTGCCTGCCATTGCGGCAGCTGTGACTATAGGATGGCATCATAGTTAGAAATGGGCAGATCTGTCAAAAATCGAAACCGAATCAATTGATGGGGTTTAAAGGAGTCGTTGCTAGATTTCGGGATACGTCGATGCGAAATGAAAGATAAATGTCATTCCTGTTTAACAATAGAGATCTGGGGTAATTGAGTGATGACTTACCGAGCGCCATTGCTGGATTCGCTTGCTGGGCCTTATCTAAGAAAACAGGCCTCTAATGGAGAAACTCGGTCACTCTGAGCAAGGCAGTTGTTTTTTTTTCAAAAGAAGCTGCCTATATAAAGTCCACCGGTAATTCTGCATCGGCGACCGAGGCATACGGTAGGTGGTTGGCCCTAGCCTGTAGACGTGCCGATCCTTAAAGATGTCGCGGATTGGTCCCCCACTTCCCTGGGAGCCCGGCAATAATCCGCGGCAGCCATGATGTATGGGCAGAGATGGAATATCAAAGGTCGGCATCGGCATATGAAACAATACCCCCTTTTGTTACCCTGAGATTGAATACGGAGCAGTTCTCTAATTATCGGGCCGATCGATGTGGGGGTGTATTGTTGGTGAAAGGTCTCGATCACGTGGTCCATGCCAACATGCGGTTAACATGTATTGCCTGATTGTGCATCCTTGCTTACTTCAGTTTCAACTTCAACTTCTGAGATGCCCAAATCACTAGATTGAATGATCATGGTCTTGATTACGACCTAGTTCCCGCACACCCTTCCTCAACAAAACATCATCTCATCCATGAACCATTTGAAGGATTACCGTGATAAGTCGAAATCTAGCAGCCTGCAGTAGTGCGGCGAAGCAAGAAGATATATTGAGGGGAGGAGTGCCCAGTGGCCGCTGGCCTTATTATGCCTCTTGACACTCCCTTGGTCAACTTATTGAGCAGATAAGGGGAGCAGATTAGCCATAGAAGCCAATATGAGTTCTTCCGGCGGAGTATTTTCCGATACTCTTCAATCTATTACAACAGCCAAGCTAAGAGAACTATCGAATAAACGTGCGTTCTTCGAGGATCTGAAAAGGCTCTTATTATTAGAGGTCCAAGTGAATGCGGACCAGAAGGCGAATGTACGTAGGTTAATAGAAGGAGTGAAGCAATGCTTCTCGGTGAGGTCTGATCGACGCGGCCGGACTATTATTGGAAGCATCACAGATAATCCGCTCGAAGTCAAGCTGAAAAACCTTGAACGCTTTCTTCAGCAAGCCCAATATGACCCTTCCATCTCCTCCAAGCTGTTACAGGACTGGGAGTTATTCCTTATGCAACGTTTGAACGTGCAGACACTCAAGTACCAATATGCCGCCTTGTATGGGGAGCTAGTTACAGAATGGCTATCTGCTGAGCAAGCAACACCTGCTTTGCCTGGCGGTGTATCAGAAGCGTCTGAGGCCTTCGAACAAACCGCCAGGAAGGAGAAACTGGAGCAGCGCATTCAGTGGGAGAATTATGTTTTCCAACCTTTCAAGACGGACCAAGAGGTCATTGAGAGGTATCTACGAGATCTGTTCGGAAAAGAGGTCAATGAGCAAGCATTCAAGGCTTTGGAGGCTCTCCGAGCTAGCGTTGAGACGTTCGAGGCATCTCTGGCCGCACCATTACAATTCAACAATACCACGCTAAAGTGGATCATTGAGGGACTGCTGGGTTCTGATTTGCTCACAGATGAGAAACATGCAGTTCTGAAGGATTTCAACAGCAATACTGTGATCCTGTCTGAGGTCGCAGATGTGTTGAACATGCGCATGACAGCTCTCCAGAGTTGGAGCTGGGAGGGTGATATATCGATCGATCAGCGGCGCCATCTCGATGGGAAATACAGGGTTTACATGCACGAGGATGTTCTCCAAGCTATTTTCTTACAGTACATTGGGGTGAAGTGGTCCGTCTTTTTCAAACGTGCATTCGTTACCTTCGCCAAGTCGGACGGAGCCTGGACCTCATTGCGAAAACCCATCCCAAAGCTCGACAGAAAGAGAAGGGAATATTTCCTAGGATCTCAGGCTCACAAACCAAGTGTTCAGTCAAAACGGGAAAATCTGTATATGGCTAATTACTTCATGTCTATACTCCTGGATTTCGAAATGCAAGATGTGTCTGTGGGCGACGGCGATAAAGAGTGCGACTTTGCGGTACGTGACAAGGAAGGTGGCAAGACCATGTCGAAGAAACACAAGACAAAGCGATTTTCCTGTGCAATGGTTGACTCTTCTGATGAAGACGAATCACAAGACGTTCAAACACCGACTAATTCATCGAAAAACCCTATGGAGATCAAACAACAGTTGTTCCACCTCCTTTCTACCGAAATCCTCATAAATACAGAACTATATGGAGAATTCACCTGCATTCGCTCCGAGTTCCATAACTGGGGACAAACTCTACCTCACTCAACTATCGCTTTAGTGCTCACCTTCTTTGGGGTATCCAACAAGTGGCTGAACTTCTTCATGAAATTTCTTCAGGCACCCCTGAAGTTTCTGGAGGATGACTCCGCTGTAGAGTCTCAAGTCCAGAAAAGGGGCGTACCAGAATCCCACGTCTTGAGCGATGTATTTGGAGAAGCTGTACTGTTCTGTCTGGACTTCTCTGTGAATCAAGTAACTGGAGGCGGGCAGCTTTATCGAATGCACGACCAGTTTTGGTTCTGGTCTTCTTCCCACGAGAATTGCATCAAAGCATGGATAGCTGTGCAAGATTTCGGACGGGTAATGGGGGTGTCATTGAATGAGCACAAGAGTGGCTCGGAACGGATTCTACGTGACAAAGAAGAACTTCCAACTATAGACCCCGCCTTGCCAGACGGGGAAATCAGGTGGGGCTTCTTGTCCTTGGATCCGGAATCTGGAAGGCTTGTGATCGATCAGTCCCTTGTTGACGTCCACATTGAAGAACTTCAGCGTCAGTTGCAAGATAAAGCAAAGAGCATCTTTTCCTGGGTGCAGGCTTGGAATACATACGCTGGCAAATTTTTCACAACAAACTTTGGCAAGCCAGCCAACTGCTATGGTCAAAAACACGTCGACGAGGTGCTCGCGAGCCTGGAAAGGGTTCAGCGATCGATATTTACAAATGACGGCGGTGTAGCCGAGTACCTGAAAGCCGCCATCCAAGAGCGCTTTGGCGTCTCAAACATCCCCGACGG
>Ga0335075_10017075_pt1 | contig 10808 bp, 7 predicted proteins | sample Lox_Sample_24_FD_206723 | JGI IMG/M metagenome (GOLD analysis project Ga0335075, IMG submission 206723) | Soil microbial communities from Loxahatchee National Wildlife Refuge, Florida, United States - Lox_Sample_2.4 | ecosystem: Environmental > Terrestrial > Soil > Wetlands | place: USA: Florida... | reverse complement strand
GTATTGCGACGTCGCCCTCCATCCAAAACCGTTCGTGTCGCCCAGGCCTCCGTAGAGTTCCGCCCCCGCCGCGAAATTCTCGCGGCAAAACGTGCACGCCCTCGGGCTCGCCGCAAGCGCCAACGGACGGCTCACGCCGATCGCGTAGCCGAATTCCCAAGGCTCGCTCTCGTTCACGTCTTTTTCGGTGATGAAATTCTCCGAGAAGTTCCAGCCGCGGAAGTTGCTCGAGAGGATCAGCTTCATTTCAAGCGACCGCTCCGTGATCGCCCGCTCGATACCGTTGGGTACGATGTAGTTCTGCACGCCATCGTGCCCGGTGATTTCGAGCAGGCTGCGGTCGGCTTCATTCAGGTTTTCGTATTCGAGGTAGAGAACCGGATTGATGAAATGTTCGTGCAGCAGCGGCCGGACGCGATTTTCCCAGCGGAAGCCGTTGTAGATCGTGCTGTCGTTCTGGGTGGTTTGCCCGCTGAGGTAGACCTCGGTCGTCCACCATCCCTTGAGACCGTATTCGAACTCGATCGTCCCGCTCTCGAATGGATTGCCGTTTTTCGGCGAGGCCGCGGTGCCCCTGAACTCGACTTCCAGGTTCCCCGGCTCTTCGAGCGCGTGCGAGTACGTGACGAAGTAAGGCGGCTCCTGCGCTCGCACGCGAGGCGCAAGACTCAGCGCCGAAAAAATGGATCCGAGCAGCAGCACGGCCACGCGCGCGCCGTCCGTGCCGCGGCACGAGATTCGACGCGAAGCGAATCGAGAAATCACAGAAGGCAACCGCCTTTCCAGTTGCAACTCACTGTCAACTTGAGGGCGCGAGTCTATCTGTACTTGATATTTGATGTCAACAAAGAAATTGAAACTGACTTGCAACTGGAAAGCGCGGAAAAAAAACGGCGGGCTCGAAAGCCCGCCGTCGTCGCTGAAATTGTCTTGGGTTCTAGAAGTGGAAACCGATCTCGGCCGTCACCGTTCGCGGGGTCACGTAGTGCGTGCCGCTGAAGGTCGAGAGGAAGTTGTAGAGCGCATACTCATTCGCGAGATTAATTACCGTGATGCGCGCGCTCCACTTGTAGCGGTCTCCGTGGAAGATATTGTCGTCTCCCACCGCAAGATCAAACAGATTCCGCTGTTGGATTCGCGGCGGGTTCTTGTCGTCGTCTTCGGTGTTGGGCTTCGGGACCGAAACCAACGTGGATCCGAACTGCGACGCCGGGCACGCGGTCACCCCGCCAACGGAAGGCAAGCTGGACGTTATGAACGTGCCCGTCGGATTCACCGCCGAGGGCGGCGTCGCACGAGAAGCCCCGCAGAAGAATCCCGCCTCAAATTCCTGATCGGCGCTTAGCGGGTTTCCGAACGGGTCTTCCATGAGAATGGCCGTTTGGCCGTCGTCCATCACGGATTGCGGGCAATCGTTGTCAGCGCCCACCCCGTAGCATGGAGCGGCGCCTGCCACGAGCCCACTGTCGTAGCGCCAGTTGAAACCGAGCCACGGCCAGCGCACCGACGGCTGGTACTGCAAGTGCGCCGTTGAGTTGAACTTCTCGTCGTGGTCGATGCGGAATACGCCGCTCGGCGCGGTCGGATTCTCACCAGCTCCCCCGATCTGCGGTGCGAAAAACCGGGCCGCCACACTGGACATCACCACGTAGCCTGTGAATCCGTGGAGGTTCGTGAGATTGGTGCGCGCCGTGAATCCGGGGATCTTCGATCGATCCCATTCGACCGGGAAGGTGATCGGCGTATTGCCCAGCACGCTGAAGTCGTACCCGTTGTGCGTGTATTTCCAGATGTACTCGCCGTCGAATACGACGTGTTTTCCGAAAGCCTGCTGAAGCCCGGCATGGAACTCGTTGCGAAAGCCGGGATTGAGCGGCGTGAGCGCATTTGAGGCGCATGCGAGAAGCGGATTAAGAACCGGGTTGGTGCAGCCGATGCTGGACAGCACCAGGTTCTCGTTGAAAGGGGTTTCGAGAGTTCGAGCGTACGAAACGCGCAGCACGGTATTGCTCTGCTTGATGTTGTAGGCGATTCCGAGGCGCGGCTCCGCTTGCTGCGCCTTGGAAATGCCGTTATACACGTCGCCGCGTATGCCCAGATTGAAATTCCAGTTCCCCTTCGTGATCGTGTCCTGCACGTACAGCGCGAGTTCCTTCACGTCCGTATGTCCGCGGAACAGGTAGTCTCCGCCGCCATTTGTCAGGTCGTACGCGCACGCCGTATCGGGCATCGGAGTGCCATCCGGATTCTCGCAGCCGAGTTCTGCCCCGAGCGTCGGATCGACGATTCCGATCGCGTCGTTTTCGGTCAGGGACGTCTGCTCGTAGTCAACCCCGGCCTTGATGTTGTTAATTCCCTTCACGTAAGAAACGCTGGCGCGGGCGCCGGCATTCGTGAGAAAGCGAAGCTGAGAAACGGTTTCTCTTTGCAGGTCCGTTGGCGCCAGATCGGCAAACGGATCGCTGCTCGGGTAGTAGTTGTACTGATCGTGGCGCACCCACGCGCCAGCCGTCAGCACGGTGTCCGAATTGATCAGATGGGTCCAGGTCGGCGCAATATTGTACGTAAGGATCTGCGAGCGTTGATCCGCGGGGCCTACAGTTTCCGTACACGCTGCGATTACGCAGTCGTTCGACGTGTTGGCGGGTATGCCGCCGCTGTCGACAACCACTCCATACCAGGGTGAAGCGAATTGTGCATCGTAGGAGTTCGGCGTCTGGAACCACGAGCGCGAGAAGCCCAGATTGAGGTGAATCGAATCGGCCGACGTAAGCTGGTAGTCCAGCCGATCGAAGACGTTCTCCTCGTTCCCCTTGTCGTGCATCACCACGAACTCCGGCGGATCGAGGAACCGGCTGGTGTTCAGCCCATCCACCGAGATGAAGTTGCCCCAGTTCTGGCCGCCGTAACCGAAGTTGAATCCGCCGTTGGCAGTGCCGAAGCTGCCGTAGTCGGCGGTAATGTCCCCATGAGGCGTCGTCATTCCCTGGCCCGAGCGCGTCGTCACGTCGATCACCACGCTGGTCTTATCGCCGTATTCCGCCGGCGGGGCGCCGTCGATCACCTCGAGCGATTGAACGGCATCGACCGGGATCTGATTCGAGAATACCTTGCTCTGCTGGTCCGTGATCGGCTGCCCGTCGACCGAGAACGAATTTTCGGCGTGATCGCCGAGCCCGTGGAAGAGGCCGTTGGAGTCCGCGGCAATGCCCGGAGAAGCCAGCGTTACGAGCGAACTCAGCGACGACGACTGGCTCTCGAGCGGCAACTGATCGAACAATTTGCGATCGATATCCGTGTGGGCGGTCGAATCGTTCTCGATCAGGTCGTTTCCGCCTTCCACCGTCACCGTGGTCGTCGTGCCGGGGAGCTGCAGGCTGATCTTCAGCGAAAGCGGCACGGCGGACCGCACGTCCACATCCTGAACGTTTTCGGCAAAGCCCTTCGCCGTCACGGTCATGTGGTACGGATTGAACGGCACGTTTGGAAGCGTGAAATTACCGGAGGCGTCGGTCGTTGCGCTTTCTTCGAAACCGCTCACCGGATCGTGGATCGTAACGGTTGCGCCCGGTATCACGGCCCCGGTTGGGTCCGTGACCGTGCCTCCCACGTTGACCGAGTTTCCCCCTGCCTGCGCCTTCGACTCAGGCGCCATACTCCAGGCAGCAGCCAACAAAAGCAGGATCCCAAGAACTGCTCTCGCGAATCTCATCAGGTTTTCTCCCATTAGGAATGCGGCTCCGGTCGACTGCCGGAGCGACGGTGAATGTGGATATCAGCACGCGCCGCCCAGGCGCCGCGTGCCGGGAGAATTCGATTTTCCAGGGATTGCGAGATTAGGCGGGTGGACCGCGGGGATTACTCGGCGTGTAAACAGGATCGATGCTTGGAACGAAATGCTCGGCAGCGACGAATCTCGCCACCGGAACAGGTATTTGCACCGCTACGGGCGCTGAGGCCTGCGGCGCGGCGGCGTGCCCAACCTGGCAAATCTGGCAGTGTTGTTCGTTCGAGGCTTGCGCGTGCCAGTGCGCGAGCGCGTGCGTGGTCAGCGCGCTCAGCGTCAGGATCAGCGCGACCCCCAGCACCCCTCGGGTTATTCGCTTCGCTATGCCCAAACTCGACCCGGCCCCCGGCCCTATTGTAGCTAAGTCTGATGCACCAGGTGCAACATTGGTTCCTTACTTGTTGCACTGATTGGCATCACCTGGGGGCATCACCCGGTCCCGTCATGGACGTAAGGGCCTAGAACATCGACGATATGTATCGTTGCAGCGCCCCGTAATCCAGGCGTGTCAACCCGACAGCCACAGCCATGATAGACACTCCGACGATCGTCAGAATTGTGACCGAAGGGCTGGGTGAACGTTTGTGGGCCTCTGGCAGTAAATCCGATGTCGCCGTGTACAGGAAGAACCCGGATGCCAGAGCCAGAAAAACCGCGAGCCACTTCGGTGATGGCAAGAACCGCACGGCGAGGAGAGCGCCGATCAGGGGGGCGATTGCGTCCAGGCCGAGGAATAGGAAGTCCGTGGGCCTGGCCGTTTCGCCCCGAGTAACCAACAGCATCGTATTGAGCCCATCGCTCAAATCGTGTGCGACGATCGCGAGGGCGACCACAATACCCACGCGCAGACTCACCAGGCTTGCGGCCCCGATCGCGGCCCCGTCGAGGGTGCTGTGCGCGATGAGTCCCATCACACTCATTCGACCGAGGCGGCGATGTGCTTCATTGGTGCAATCGCCTTCCGCGCACGAATGAAGGATCAACACGCGTTCCGCCACATAGAAGCCCAGGAAACCGATCACCAATATCACGAACATCCCCCGGGCGCCCCAGCCTTGCGATTGTGCCGATTCAATCGACTCTGGCAGAAGGTCGAAGAAAGTTGCACCGAGGAGCATTCCGGCCCCCGCTCCCAGCAACAAATGAACCCGCTTTTGTCCACGAACCGCGACCACGCCTCCACATATCGTGGAGACCGTCGCGAACGCGCTTAGAACTATAGCGATACTGTTGACGTTGATGTTCGAACCTCTATGCCTCGCCTGCGACGGTCCCGAAAGAGCACGTGCGGCGTGCGATCTTCGAAGGGTTCATGGCAGCGTACCCCGGGGCGGGGGCATCAACCACAGCCACATGCCTTTCCACGCATCGTTTCTTTGCCTTCCCACAAGATAAGGGGCGCGACCGCTAAAGCGGCAACCGGGTCAGCCCAAGCCATGTGCCAAATCGCGTTCACGGTAAGTCCCACCAGCGCAATGAGCGAAAAATAGGCACACAAACCAGATTGAGCGGCATCGGCTCGGAGCGCAGCGCTGCTCGTGGCCGCTGATAGCTTCCGCTTTTCCCTGGCAAGCCACGGCATGACCATCGCCGCGCCAATCAGAATTACAATTCCTAAGTCGGTTGGTCCGGGTCGATTGTGCCCCAGCAGGCTCATCAACGAAACCATAGTCACATATCCCGCCAGCGCAACGAGCAGGGCTCCCGCGATGCGCGATGCACTTCTTTCCGCGTTCCCCGGTGCAACAGGAGCGCGAAACCGCCACAGAACAACCGTTGCCGAAAGAAGTTCAACGGCGCTGTCGCCCCCAAATGCGAGCAGCGCGGGGCTGCGCGCCATCCATGCTGCCGATAGAGAGACGCCGGCTTCCACACTCATCCACGCGATGGTAATCGCCTGAATCCGTTGAATTCGGCGGAGTGTGTTTTGTCCTGAGACCTGCGATACGGAAACCATGTCTGCAGGATTGTGACATCAACGCGGTGAGTGCCATAACGAAAAGCAGTCGCGAACGAATGTTTGCGCGAGCGCGCGCGTGGTCCGCGCGCCCGGCGTGGTGTTCATGGCAGTGTCCTTGTCCCCACCGCTTCCCGCAGCTGTTCGAGCGAAAGCAGGTACGACGCGAGAGCCTGCCGGTAGGCCAGCTGTGCGGCGCGGTAGCTTCGCTCCGCATCGAGGAAATCCAGCAAGCTAGCGGCTCCTCGCTTGTAGGCGTACTCGCTGATGTCGCGATCCTGCTGTGCCTCGTCGAGGTAGCCGGAGCGGTAGAGCTGAATCACCTGGTCATTCGTCCGCAGCCCTTCGTAAGCGTCCTTCACGTCCGTCAGCACTTGATCGCTCGTGAACTTCTCCTGCTCCTGCGCCTGGGCGATCGCGTAGCGCGCGCGGCCGATTTCACCCTGGTTGCGGTTGAAGATCGGAAGCGGGATGCTGCCGTAGAAGGATGCGGCGTTGATGCCATTCACGTGCGTGTAGTTAGCCTGTAGCGTCACGTCTTGCTTGCCATTCGCCTTCGCCAGCAGGTACAGGCTGTTCGCCGCGGTCACTTCCTGCTGCGCCGCCCGCAGATCGGGACGTGTCGTCAGCGCTTTCATCTGCAGATCCTCGAGGTTCCCGGCCACCGCCTGATATTCGAATGGGCCGGCAACGTCGTAATCGGCGGGCACCGATTCGTATCCGAGCAGTTGCCGCAAGTCCGAAAGCGCCTGCACTTTCGCCAGCTGCGCCTGCGAAGCGTCCGTCTGAAACTGCAGCATCTGCAGCTTGATCTTCAGGTAGTCGTCTTCGCTGATATCGCCGGCCTTGTAGCGGTCCTGGCTGATGTTGACCGTATTCTGAAAGCTTTTCAGGTCCTGGTTCGCGAGGTCGAGCGCCGATTCGGCGAGTTCCGCGCCCACGTACGCCGAAGCCACCTCAAACGTCAGGCTGCGCTCGTTGTCCGCCACCTGCGAGCGCGTCACCGCCGTCTGGTCCTTCGCCGCTTCGAAACGGTAATGCCGCTTTCCGCCGCGCTCGAAGAGATAGCCGAGGCCCATGTCCGCTTCGGTCGAATCATGCAAGTAAGTCGAGTTCTGGTCGCCCGGCGCAAACAGCGGCAAGTAATCCCAGTCGGTGAAAAAAACAGGATTGGGCCGCAGGTTCGCGGTCACTTCTTCGGACTCGCTCTGCTGGATCGTGGTGCGCGCCGCCAGCAACGCGTGATTGTGCGCGAGCGCCATCTGAATGGCGTCGTCGAGTGTGATCTTCACCGGCCCTTGCATGGAAGAAGCGGCCTGCGCGTAGGCCGGCCGCCCTTCGGCGAAAAGACTCAGGGCGAACGCGGCAAGCGCAATTAAAGCAAACTGCATAAATCGTGTACGCATGGACTTCAATCCTCAGTCGACGGAATGGATGTGGACCGGCGTGCCGCAATCGGCACGTGAAAAACGAAGAGTTACTATGCGGAGGGCGGAGCCCGGGCGGGAAGCCGCCGGATCAAGGGTGCAGACGCAAGTCCCGTGTCACGCGCTTCGGGCGCGGGCGCGAGAAGGGCCATCGCCGGCGCCGCGTCGACTGCCAGCGGCCGGTCGATCGGCTGATGACTCAAATGGCAGATCGAGCAGGTCGATTCCGAAGAGGAGGAATCGGCCGCGTGATGATGGCAGACGCTCACGAGCGTCATGCCGATCAGCAGCAGCGAAAGCAGCGCTACGGGTACCACCAGATACCACGTTGGCCATCGCTTATTCATATCGCGGGAAGGCGGATAGGCGCATGAGTTTCAATCATATAAGCAGACGTCACAAGCGAGGAACGGGTTGTATTGACTTGAAAGGAAAGGGTTACGAGAGGCGGGATGCCAGGCGTCGCGCGGTAAGAGCGCACCTGGCACGACTTCTTAGCAGCGCCACAATCACGGCGCCGCTCAATTCGACGCTTCGAGCGCCTTCTCCACCAGCGCCACGCACTTCTCCACGCGCTTGCGCAGCGGCCCTTCGATCGCCTGCTGCCGCGCGCGGTGCGCGAACATCTCGTCCGCGATATTCAGCGCCGCCAGCACCGCCACCTTCACCGAATCGACCATGTGCGTCGCCTCAGCCACTTCGCGCATCTTGCCGTCGACGTACGACGCGAGCTCGCGCAAATGCTCCTCGTTCTGCCCATCCGCATTCACGTTGTACATCTGGTCGTAAATCTCGATTTTCATGATCGCACCCTCGCGCCCGCCCCGGCTGAGGAAGCAAATGTAGCTCACCCCGCCCCGCCGGCGCAATCCACGCCGTCTCCGCGCAACTCGCTATTCCCCCTCGTCCTCCATCGTGATCTCACGCACAAACCTCATCACATCCCCCTCCTGCAGCTTCCGGCAAATCCGGCTTAGCGTGTCCTGCTCGCGCGCGTCGAGCACCCGCATCAGCGACTTCACCAGCTTCGAATGCCGCGGCAGCACGTGCCCCATAAATTTCTTCCCCGATCTCGACAGGCTCAGCAAAACCGCCCACCGGCCCACCCGCAGCTTGCCCCGCTCGGACTTTGGCAGATGAGCATCCCTGTTTCCCGTCGGCGCAAGCCTTACGCGCCGCCGTCGTATCCAGCCGCGCCCTCCGAGTCGCTCCGTCACGACCAACATGTTCTGCCGTTTGATTTTCCGCCGCCGCCCCAGCTCCCCGGCTGTCAACGGCCCTTCGCGCTCCAGCAGCTCCAGAATGCGGAATTCGCCCATCGTCAAATCAAACGACTCGAATGGCACCCGCAACTCGCCTTTCAGCCACTCCGCCGCGTCAATTAGGTCCACGTACGCCCGAAAAGCTCGCCGCGCCTTGTCGCCCTGGGTAGGATAATTTCGCATGTGCGCAAAAACCGCCAAAACCTGCCAATTTTGCGCCCATTAAGCCACTTGTATCGTCCCCTAGGCGACATGAATCATTACCGACTTACCGCGAAGAATTACGGCTTCTCTTCGTCCGTAGAATTCCGCGTAGTCGGCGGATGCCAGTCTGGGCGCGTGTCTGAATCAGCAAGCGCAATCCCTTCTCGACCACCGCGCGTTTCGTCCGCAACCGGCTGCTTCGCATTGCCCGCCGCATCAAGCGGTCGTCGATATCGCGATGGTTGTTCGCATCGGCTCACGCGGGGAGGCTGCGGCGCGCCTTTAGCTCCGTGAGCAGGCGCTCGACCTCGGTGTCGCGGTCGAGGCGCGTGAGTTTTTCGTCGACGTCGTCGGTGAGCAGCTCGACTTCGGCGCCGGCGAGCGCTTCGGTGCGCGTGGCGCGCTCGTTCAGGCGATCGAAGGCTTGCGACTTCGATTGGTCGCCGAGCGTGGACTGGGCGCGAGCGGCTTTGCCGAGCGCGATGCCGCGGCGATGGCGCGCGATCAGCAGGTCGCGCTTCGACTTGGCTTCGTCGAGCTTGGCGCTGAGCTTCTGCAAGGCGCTCTTCAGGATATCGACCTGCGTGCGCTGGTCGTCCACCTGCTCGCGAAAGCTCTGCACCAGGCGCTGCGACACCTGATAGCGGTCGAGCGCCGCGCGAGCGAGATCGTCCTGCTGCTTGTCGACGGCGATTTCGGCCTTGCGCATCCAGTCGCGCGAGGAGTCGTCGTTTTCGCGGAGGCGCTTCTCGAGGATGTGCAGATCGGCGATCGAAACCGCGACCTGCGTCTTCACCTGCAGGTATTGATTCTCCATATCGAGAATCACTTGCTTGATCATTTTTTCAGGATCTTCGGCGTGGTCGATCATGTCGTTCAGATTGGCGCGAATCAGAGTGCTTACCCGTTCCAAGAGTCCCATCGAATTTCTCCTTTCACAGAAAACGCAAAACGGCTTGTCCCGGCGAGCGAAACGCCCGCCGGGACGAAGCGAAACTTACGACTTGCTCGGCGCCGCCGCGGGCGGGATCGCTTTCGGCGACTTATCGCCGATCAGCCGAATCTTGCCGAGCAGCTCCGACATTTCCATGCCCGAGAGCGCCTCGAAGAGCGCCGGAACTTGCGCGGCGATCTTTGTGACGTCGCCGGTGAGCTTGTAGGCGCCGGCCGCGTCGCCGTTGCCTGTCGAGACGATTGTGACTTTGTCCACTTTGCTGAGAGGTTCCGAGAGGGCGCGGACGACTTCCGGCAGGCTCGAGATGAGCTTGTCGACGACGGCGGCCTGGTTGTATTCCTGGAACGCCGCGGCTTTCACGTTCATGGCCCGGGCTTCCGCGTCGCCCTTCTTGAAGATGATTTCGGCCTCGGCTTCGCCCTGCGCGCGGATGGAGGAGGCGCGGCCTTCGGCTTCCGAGATCAGGCGCTGGCGTTCGGCGTTGGCGAGCGTCTCGATGCGCTGGCGCTCGACTTCCGCCTGCTTCAGGACCGTGGCGATGAGTTCGCGCTGGCGACGCTCGATCTCGGCGTCCTGCACTTTCACTTGGGCTTCGCGCTCGACCTGTTGCGCCTTGACGCCTTCGATCAGCACCTGCTGCTGCATGACGTTGGTTTCGATTTCGTAGGCCTTGTCCGCCTGAGCCTGGGCTTTCTTGGTGGCCTCGATGTAGGCGGCTTTCTTGACGTTGAGATCGCGCTCGGCTTCCGCCTGCTTGGCGAGCGAGGCGGTTTCGGCGGCGACGCGTTCCTGATCGGCTTGCGCCTTGCCGATCGCGGCGGCGCGCGTGGCCTCGGCCCGCTTGATGGCGATGTCGCGCTCGGCTTCGGCCGCGGCAACTTCGGCGTCGCGCTTGATGCGGGCCACGTCGGGGCGACCCATGTTGCTGATGTACTCGTTCTTGTCCCGCACCTCTTTGATCGTGAAGCTGATCACCTCGAGACCCATCTTGTTCATATCGCCGGCGCAGGTGGAGCGCATGCGGTCGCCCACCATTTCCGGTTCTTTCACGATTTGCTCGACCGTGAGCTGGCCGATGATGCCCCGCAAGTGGCCTTCCATCACGAGGCGGATCAGGCCTTCGCGCTGCACGGGCGTTTTCGTAAGGAACTGTTCGGCGGAGGTGCGAATCGAGACGGGATCGGATTTCACTTTGAGCTGGGCGACGGCTTCGACC
>Ga0335075_10017074_pt1 | contig 10808 bp, 10 predicted proteins | sample Lox_Sample_24_FD_206723 | JGI IMG/M metagenome (GOLD analysis project Ga0335075, IMG submission 206723) | Soil microbial communities from Loxahatchee National Wildlife Refuge, Florida, United States - Lox_Sample_2.4 | ecosystem: Environmental > Terrestrial > Soil > Wetlands | place: USA... | reverse complement strand
TAGGTGAATCTAGTTCGGAGAGATGTACGGTGTCATCATATCGAGAGCGAGATTTGGAAGGCGAATCGAAATCAGAGTCTGTATCAGAGTCGAGTTCTGCGTAATTGAGTTCGTGATCGGGATAGATTGGCGAGGAAGTTCGTATTTCAGTTGCCATGTGGTTGTGACGCAGGTACTCATCTGAATCCGAATCTTCCTCATCCTCGACATTGTATAATCCATGGTTGTCGAGTTCTCCAGATAAGTTTCGTGGACGTTCAGGACTCAATGACATTTCTCTCAATTCGGAAGACGTATCCACTCCTTCAATATCATCAGTGGTCTCTTGTAGATCGCCGTAACTAGCTTCTAAGGGTCCTAAATCCTCCAGTTCTGCAATGACTCTTTGTAAATAAGGCGAATGGTCGATTCCTTGGTCTTCGTCTCTAGGAGGTGTGGCAATAGCATGATACTCCTTCTCGAAAATCCTCTTCTCATCCCTTCTCAGCTCATCTTCCAAATTGAAATCTCTTTCATCCTGTCCTTCGTCACTAATCGACTCCTGCCGTACAGAAAGATCGTTTTCTGGTTTATCCACCATGACCAAGTGTTCCGGTAAATCGTCTTCTTCAATACTGGACATCGAGTCATCTAATCTTGCACTTCCCACCGAGAATTCAAATAAACTTTCTCCAAACGATGATCTAGTTCCATCCCTCTTGATCACCAGTACCGGTGATTCAACTAGTACTACTTCTGCAGAAGAACTTTCCTGGACATGTGGTGGAGACGGAGTGTCGACTATTCCGGTTGACGGATCTTCGTCCAGGTTGTACCTTATGATTGTGCCAACAATGCGCTCGACGCGTTCGAATTCATCAATCCAGGTGTCGGGAATGGGATCGCCTTTTTGTTCAATTGAGATATCGATCATTTTATCGAGTAAGAGTCCAGCTTCAAAAGTCAACGCCAAAATTTCCGTTTTCGAGAATTCTGATTCTTCCGAGATGGGTGTTGGTGTCCCAGTAGTGGTATAAGGTGACGTTCCGTTACTGTACGGAACAGAGGGAAAAGAGAGAGAGGGAACCGTGATGAATGATTTCAGCGTTGAGAGGATGGAGAAGAAAGATTCTGAAATCTCCCATACTCGAAACCGGACTGTGTAGATTTGTAGGAGCGAGGAGAGTGTTGCCAGAGGTGGCAAAAGCGAGAAGGTGATGTGTATTGTTAAATATGCCGGGGGATGTAATTCTCCTTCAGTCTTTCGTAGCTCTATTCACATTAATAAACTCTTTCAAACAAAAGGCTAAGAATGACGATATAGTGGTCATGTGGGTAATTGAGGGAATGTACCAGTAACTCGCCTCTTCAACCATTCAATTGGTAACTCTGCCAACGCCAACTTAATTTCTTCTATACGCGTCCTCCTGCTCTCTATTGTCTCTCCATTCGTGTTCCAGTCCCATTCAGGCCATGATTCAATTTTGTTTAGGGAAGTGGTGATTGTGTCGCGTGCAAACGCAGCGCGACAAGCATCGTCTAATTGTTCACACCAACGTTCAATGTTGGCCACCGATTCTTGCAAGTCACCTTCAAATTCGTGGGAGGAGGAATGCAGACTGTCGAGAAGAGGGAGGAGAGTTGTTGAGGGTGTTGATGAGGTGAATTCTGCTGGGGAGTTGAGAATGGACTCGATTTCATCTATCAAAGTCGGGTGGCGGGAACCATCAATTTCGTCCATTTTGGGTTGTTGTCGGATTCCTTTGAGTCGGAGTGGAAGCGAAGTCTTACAGATGATGTAGAAACATGGTGACGAGGATACTATACTCAAAATGGTAGATTGAAATGGCAGGTCGCGGTGTTGATGATGAGGCGATAATGCGTGCGAAGAGGTGGTTGTTGGTTTCGGTTGATCCTGCAAATTGATGCGATTTCGCCGCCTCCTGCTCACCAATGTAACTTGGCATTCATTCGGTGGACGATTTGTAACTGTCACCTAAATATAGAACTGTTTTCATTTGGACGTCTCAGAGCCAGATACATAAATTTACATGTCGGAAAGAAGAGCGCTGTATTTTAAATAAATCAGAACGACACGAACAATTTTAACGTTGGGAGAACCAGCATTAGCTGAACTTTGCCTCGGTACCTCGATGATGATCTCTCACTTCGGTTCTGTGGAAAAACCCTTGATTCACACTTGTGTCGGATAATGGCTCTCTGCAAATCAGTCTCTGACTCAGGAAGGGACGTCGTCCTTCATCTCAACCTTCAAACTTCAGGACCGGCAATAAAAACCATTCCAATCGACATGTCGTCTGCGCTCCCGCGCGCCAGATATCTAAATCTACAGTGTCGACCAATCCGCAAGAGCCCATTGATTCAAGCGACAATCTTAACTTTGATGCAATGCACAGAAGCTTGCAAATCGTAAAGGCCGTAATGTGCTTCAACATCCAGGCTGGAAGCTTGTAAATCTGACTTTCCGTTGAGCCGTTGAGCCGCAAGGTTTCTCATTCTTGGAGAAAAGAGGGGTATCGATTGTGGATGAAACAATTGAAGATAGAAGAAGTGAGTTGAAAGATCTCTCTCGTTCAATTGCAAGTCTCTGACACGTAAATCAATTTTAAATGACTGCTCTAAATCTCAGGCCTGCAAATGATCTTCCGTCGGAAAAATCGTATCCTCCTGTTGGGATTTGGACTGGGTGATTCCAGCGCTTAAATGGAAGGCAAAACGAGGTTTTGAGAATATGAGGATATGGGATATGAGTATGGTGATGCCTACAAGCTAGCTGTTGCAGTTAAGCGAGGTCTAGGTCTAGAACCCTAGCTAAATACATAGCCAATGATTTTAACACCTTCCATCTCCGCCGATCACCTTAGTCGTGTACTTTGTCAATACCAACAGTTTCCGGTATTCATGGAAAATATCATTCGCGAAGTACGATGTTGGAAAGCACGATCTGAGAAATATCAGACTATACATCAAAACATTTATGAAACAACATTCGAGTCGTGCCAGATACTTCGCGTAGCACCTTCTAAAGGGTCTATGCCTTGGATGTTTGAGGGTATGGCGAACAACGTGAAACCGATGTGGGCAGTCATGGTTGGCGACCAAGTGTTAGGAGAAACTCTTGGATTCGTATGGGACACAACGGTAGCTCTGAACGACATTTCGGTTCACGAAATTACTTCAGTGAAATGTAAAAGATGGTCTACTTGGGCCATGCTCAATAGTAATTTCAGAATGGAAGACAGAAAAGGTCCAGTAGAACGAATGCGTCTTCTAGGAACAACAAGACTATGGCCAGAACAAGTAGAGAAAGCCGGTTCGGACCTTCCCTTCTTGAAAATGTTAACCCCTTAGCAAACCTACTTCTAGAAGGATTTGGATGCCATCACATCATTTCCAGGTATTTTGAAGACTTCCGAAGGTTGTGGATGTCTATCATCCTGGATCACGAACCTCAATACCAGTATGCCACAGCTTCTAGTGTAAAACCGCGTTACTCTCAAAGCTGATCTCAAAAGATATCACTGTCCTTCGAAAGTATCCATATGTGCGATCATAGAGAATCCCATTACCTTGAGCCGTGGTGCGAGGCCAAATCCAAGGGACTCCGAAGTTCGATGCAGTCTACCGGAGTCATCCAGGGTACCACCCCATGCTGCCCAAGCGCATGGTGTGAAGAAAATGGAGTTGATCATGTCGCTCTGGAGTTCATTGATGAGGAGATTCAAAGATCGGTTAGTGTTATATTAGCTCAAGAGCTTGAAATGTTCGACGCCTACCATCAGGAAGGTATATTCCCGAAAAAAAAGAATCAATGTCATATTTTATAGTTTTTGAAGTTGTTGAGATGTCTGGACCTTTTTGATGAACATTATTTTTCTCAGAATCGGAAAAACCTCGCCTGAAGAACTTTGTGAGTTAGTGAGAATAATGCATTCCAGTATTCCCCCTCGCCGAGATCCCTCCTTTTTTATTACAAAAATTCCCATCCATCCTATTCCTTTTGCTTTTCTGCACATCCTATGCGTAAACTGGCCGAATCTCACTCATTCTTTAGACGTCGGCATGGCTTTTCTTCCTCTGCAATATTTGGGCCCATTCTCGTCATCTTCTTAACTCTTTTTGTCGTTTAGTGGAAACGCAAAGGAGAAAGAGTGTCTTTAAACAGTCTTATTGACGTTGTGTGTCTCTCCTTCAAGAGGCGAAAACAATTATCGCGTCTATTTTTCATCCGAGTCTCGATCGCATTTAGTGGATCCTGCGGTCTGAAGGCACAACGTTCTCGCCACTCTTTCCGTTGATTGCCGACTTGATTCGAACTCAACCACGAACGAAGCTGTATCACAGCCATATTCACATAATTCCTCAGTTGAAAGATCCATCTTCACAAAGACAGTCGGCACGCCGCCAAAACTGGGATGTCTAGATCGACAGTGCGGTCAACTCAGACAGTTGGAGATTGTTTAGCCGATCCTTCACGTACACGGTTGCAACTGTCTTCCTAAAATATCCTTTAGCAACCGCAGAACACGTCAGGAGTTAGGTCGGATGTTCAAACCTGAACAGGGCTCCAGTTCCCTAGCCGCCAGTAAGCTTGAAGAACAAGCCATCCTCACCTCCACCTCAGATCTCACTCGCTTTCAGCAATTTCAACCACTCATACTTAGTATCTCAAATCCGCCGCAGTGTCATCGAAGGCAAGAAAGCCACGAAGGCTATTACTGGCATGAAGCCCCTGTCCAAACCAGCCGCTTGTGGGTCTCTACCGCCTCGGCAATTCATGAAGGTCATGGCCGCAAACACGCTCCTCCCGATCCTGAAGTCTACATCTCTGCGCGAGAAGCCATCGTACCGCTCAGGTCTTCAATATGTATGGGCAACACTGTCGACCCATATCGAGCTCCGGATGGGGATAAACCCGTGGGCTACGGCTTGCTAAACGCGAACCAAACACAGCCACTCCCGCTACTAAATCGAAGGAAAGGGAAGTCAAACCAATCTCAACAGAAACTCGTACAACAGAAAGATCTCAGCTGCAAGTACAACAAGCAAACGCCATCACATCACCGATAACTGATACAAAACGATGTGGAAGAGCAACAGTGGAATTCAAGGAATTAACAGTCCAACTCGGTCCCACATTCGTGACACAATTCGACTTCCAAATCCGAGTCCCACGGTAAACATCAATTTGGAAGCAATTCAGCTATACAGGACTCAACATTCTGGACGGTGAACGCCTGTCGAATTCTTCGACCGACGTATCGAGAGCCAGATCCCAGCATTTGCCTCTATCGAGAAATGAAGAGAGATTTGATGCAAGCAACAAGTTCAAAGATATAAAGCGGCGCCGAGGGCTACTCTCACGTCACTCGCTGTGACTCAAATCAAACCTTTTCGTCCATTGGTGGTTAGAATCGACTTCATTCGATTGCTTCTCATCATCGACTCCTTCTTCGTAGGTTTTGCGAGCCTTTATATATGCTACTCAGATTACTCAATGGGAATTCACTGGAAACTTATGATATGCGACACAGGAAAGGCTTCGTTTCTCCTCTACAAATTCCACCCTCTCAACAAGTCGTTGTCCGACCTGGAGCCAGACACAAGGACCTAGTCGCTTCTTCTGCTAACCGCTACGAACTGCAATTTTGATTTCACGCCAGTGGAAGCGGATTCCTCCCTGATACATCTCATCTCGTGATATTTTCAGGGTTCAGTACATCAGGCTCACCTTTGGCAAACCCACAGGAGCAGACTACCCTGCTACTTCTACAATGAAAGCAGAATATATGGCCTCTAATGCTTCTACAGACCCTTTTCCTCTGCAGAAGACTTCTGAACCCAGATCCGCCATTTCTCGTTCAACTCTCCCACGGATCGTCAAGGAGCTCCAGAACTTGCCGAGAGTCCTATAGTTCCAGAGGGGAAAGAACACCTTTATATACGATACCACTTTCTACGCAATATCAATCCAAATTAGAATCGGGTTAACAATTGGTTAGATCCCTCTGCTGAAAATCTTGCGGATATACGCACAAAAGGACTGGAACCTACTCAACATGCAGATGCGTTCTTAGAATGCGACTGCCAAGATCTAACTCGACTCTCAATGGCAATTATCGCCGGCAAGAGGGATTTTCGTGACTCCTCCTTTAGGGGAGTCTTTCATGAATTGCATCTTGTCAGAGGTATGGCGTGGCTATCTCTCAGCAAGAAAAGGAAATGAGTTAAAAATATTTGTTGATACGAAAGTAGCTATTCTAGAGCAATATTCTAGAGCAATATTCTAGAGCAATTTATATTCCTGTACCTCCATTCCGTTCCACACTTCCTCTCATCAATCAGAAGGTTGCCATTCTCTAACTTTGGGTTTTCTACCGCCAGTCCCTTTCGTAGAATCTTTACGGAAGTGATGGATGGTATCACTGTCTCCAGTATCACCCACTTTGCTCATTCTCGTGACATAGGTGGAAATAGCTTCGGTATCTTCGTTTGCAGGTTCGTCGGAGGGCTTTTGTTGGTAGCACGCCACGATTTTCTTCAGAATGGCAAGTAGAGTAACAGCCCCGGACACCGCGACAGCGGTAGAAAGAACTCGTCCTCTCGTGGCCTCCGCTGCTTGCATGGCGATAATATTCTCAGTGAAAAAATCATCATCTTCCTCTCTGTCCATTGCCATGGCCTCGAGTTGTGCCCTGGTATTGGAGTACATTTTATTTGGGAGTAAAGCAGCGACTGTACCCGGAAATATTTGCAGCTAGCTGTTAGGAATATTCCTCATTGAAGGTCAATACGAACATATCGGGGCGCTGAACCAGGAGGGACGCATTCTCGTTCCAACTCGGAACCAATACAGAAAGTAAAGTTTTGGCAAAAGACGAACAGTTCCAGTAAACTTTCCGATAACCACCCATGAATGATATCATAAATTCCCCTTGTTGTCAGAAACGCATTCTCTAAATGGGATCTACCGATTGCATGTGCGATATCGGGAGTATATTCTGTTTCTCCAATCTCGTTGAAGGTCCATCGGGAGAGCTGAGCTGGACTCGGAGTCCTGAGATCACACCGTACTCCCACGATATTATTCAAAGAATCGTACTTCCATTGCAAGTCCACAATTTTCTCTCCAAAGTATAATCCGTAGTGTATAAACTCCAAACCCCCATCAGTACTTCTTGTCATCAAGACTTCTTTCACCATATAACGTTCTCTTGGAGCACTACTCGCCATCCTTGCTTGTGAAAGTTGCATTGCTTTGGTGATGGCGGTAGACCGGAGCTTGGATGTTTCTTCGGGATCTTGAGTGTACCAATCGGCAACCGTCAAATGTTTGTCCTCGTTTCTTCTGGATGGTTGTTTTCCAGCAGGAGTCATGCTGCTTACTTCGATTATTCTTGTCTGGGTGAGTAGAAGAGATAGGTTCGAGGAAATTGGTGGATTCGAAAGATTGGTTGAAGGGATGTGATGTTTGGGAGGATGAATCGATGAGACTTACGCGACGATGAAAGAGCTGTTCTACACGACGACCCGCCAGTAGCTCGCTTGTCGAACACAAGTACACTCAACAAGGGTTTTCATATCATGAAGTGCGTCAGCACTTGAGATGGGGGTGCGCAAGGGCCCAATTGCGAGAGATCGACAAAACTGGAACACTCCAAGCCCCCTGAACGCACCAAAAATATCTACAATTATTTCAATTTTCCATCAAAAACGAAATTACAATACGTCATTGCTCTAAAAACGGTCTTCCGGCGGTAAGCCGGTCCTACGAAGAGGCAGTTTGTTATCGTGAAACGCGTCGAAGATGTATGTGCATGCGCTGGCCGCGAAATGCGATAGATCGACAGAAGTACAATGTGAAAGAGTTGAACCGAGAACTTGGATCCTCCCTCTACAACTTCAAAACCTGCTACAGGTTTAAGTTATAGAAAAGGACAGAAGCGCACCACTTTACGGTAAACGGCAAGTAAACGGCAGTCAGAGGGTTCTTGTATCTTTAGACTGAGGAATGGTAGAATTTTGGTTCAAAAGTGGCAGAAATTATCAGAATGATGATTGTCGACTGGGCTAATTAAAAGCTACTTACATCAAACGAGGTGTTGCTCAAGCTGCGGTTTCTATACTGAGCTGCTTATCTTCCATGAACAATGTTTTGTTGCTTTATGTTTTCACATGGAATGGCTGCGTAACGAGAAATCAAGCTGGTTGAAGGATAATCCTCCCGAACTTTTCCGACTCTAATCTTGCAGTTTTTTCTGCATTTGAGGCGAGTAGCCAATAAAGTAAAGCAGGAGCGCGTTTTCCATGAATTTCTTTTGAAATGGGCGGCAAAATTGTGGAGTCGGGACCTCCTGCAAGGCGAGGGTGGTGAGGAAATGGGAATCGAGTGTCTAATTTCCCACTGCGACGGTTCGCTCCTAGCCGAGCTCCAGAATTCCTTTTGCATCCGCTTTTAAGTAGTAGATAACTACATTAAAGTTTAAAATGTTTGAGCGTCTTTCCACTAAATTTGACTTCCATCTGACGACCAACAACAGTCTGGATTTGCTTCGTTCAACGTGACCGAAAAGCTTCAAGTATAAAATGACAAATGCAAGGTAAAAGTAGCAAGTCGGGGGACACAGCGGTTCTGAAACCGCTCATTCCAGCGATGGTGTGTATGCCATACATAATCCTAATATATTTTAGTGTGTAATTTAGGATGCGAGTGGCGCCAAAGTGAAAACAGCCCGAAATGCACTGTGATATTAAGGCAAACCGATATTGTCCGGATAACTAATAAGCTTTTTTGTGCTACTAATTTTGGGGCAAAGTAAGTGTGTTCATAGGTGCCAAGCAATGATGGGTGGGATGCAAAGTGACAAATGTACTTGCCAGATGGAACGTTGCGATCGTCCAGCGAATGGAAAAAGCTCATAGTCCCATGAGTGAGAAAAAGCTCCGTGCATCGAAGGCGGGGAAGTGGTCACGACACACTGGTAGCTTCAATTAGTGCATGAGACCGGGACGACGTATGCGAAATTAATGCCAGAATGGCGAATCCGATGCCCGCGCAGGTAGTTAGAAAGACCGGTAGCGGTGTCGGACTTCAAAATCGAGCTTCCGAAGTTTTACGTGGGATTCTTGACCTCATTGCGTTTTGTAAATGACGAAGACGAAGACACAGTTTCTCTTCTCATTCGCCCTTCTACAGGAAATCAGCCCCTCAGTCTTGGGAAGCTTTTTTGATCCTTATGCTACAGCAGGAGGCTCGAGCCCCTGCAGCTGATTGACGATCTCTGCCCGCTATTTGGTGAAGCGGGCCAACCCAAAGCTCAGAAGAGATGGCGTTGCTGCGACAACCGGAGCCGATTGCCGGCCGTCTTCCCAAATAATTGTTTTCAAACTTGCACTCTCACAATATGCATCTGATCACTGCAAGATTCTACGAAGGCAGCAGAACAACTTTAATACCGTTGACCTGAGTGGGCTTTCAGGCGATAATGCGTGTGAAGTTGGTTTCGGCCCTTGGTCACTGATTAGCCAGCGTGCGCGAATTCATGCAATTTGGCCGCTCACCAGTGGCATCACCATCGTGAGATTCTACATGTTTCTTGTTCATCTGAAGGACGTTTGCAACTATTGCACCTAAACTAAGTAGAACTACTTTCATTCGAACTCCTCAGAGCCGGATATATACAGATCAGAAAGAAGAGCGGTGTATTAGGACGAAACGATCGGTACTTGTCGTCTGGTATTACAGTCAGGAAGCGACAAGGATCGAGAAATGCGTTAGATTTCCACTTGAATCTAATGGGTTGGTAGATCAAATGATAGGTGCAGAGAAGGGCTCTGAGAAGATAAGTGAATTCTGGGAAAGCTGTGACCCGGTGTCGATGATGGCTGCCTAGTGAGATTAGCCAACCGACTAATACGTGAATGTACCGATGGTTGAAGATACATCGAATTTCGACATCCTAACGAGAAATTCCGCAATCCACTTCCACACCTGAATAAGAAAAGACTTGACTGTCTCCGTCGAAATCTTGGAAACAGTGTTACACACCCAGATAGTTGTAGAATTCGAAGAGGTTATCTAGAATCGATATTGAAGCGTAGGCAAATATTGCTGGTTTTGAATAAAACTGCGGCTGCGTGATCAGACAATTCGGGTTGCAACAACAAGGCGATCGAGATGAGGTTGAGGAAGTTTCTGGAGAAGGCTAGGAAGGTAATATCGCATTTGTGAGGTTCTTTTTCCAATTATCGCCTTCGCTGAATTCGCTGCAAGTGTCCAGAAATTCCGTGGCCTGATCAGCCATCAAGAGAATATGAATACTGTACAAGAGCCAAGTGACGATTTTGATTTGGAGGACTTGGTGTGAGGCTTGACCAAGGTGAGTCCGAGGGAAACCAAATTGAGGAAGACAAAAACCGTTGTACAATAAATATTCTTGGAGACTTTTAGTGCACAAATGACAATAGTCGCCGGGATGACCAAGGCGGCTGGTAATGTCACCTATGGTTCGTGGATTGCGGAAGCTGCGCCCGGGAAAGCGTCGTGATTAATTTCCAGAACAAAACTGCCTTTCCGAATCCCGCAGTTCCAATAAAGCTTTTTGAATTCCAAAGTAACTAATCATGTATTTGGCTTGCAATCAGTAACGCATTCGCTAACGGGACGCACCGATCGCCGACCTCGCGTGCGATTTCTGGAGAATAGGAAGGCAATATACATCCCATTTCATTAACCCTTCTGCATGAATTTGTGACTCGGCTCTCACACCCATAATGCTATTCCCTTCTTTTAAACTCCCACTCTAAGT
>Ga0335075_10017073_pt1 | contig 10809 bp, 9 predicted proteins | sample Lox_Sample_24_FD_206723 | JGI IMG/M metagenome (GOLD analysis project Ga0335075, IMG submission 206723) | Soil microbial communities from Loxahatchee National Wildlife Refuge, Florida, United States - Lox_Sample_2.4 | ecosystem: Environmental > Terrestrial > Soil > Wetlands | place: USA: Florida... | reverse complement strand
AAGCGAGGCCGTGAAGCCCCAGTCTACCGCAGTGCGGGACCGGGGCAATTGTCAAATCTGAGGCATGGTCGCACAGGGCGAGCGGCCCCTGCGTGACTCGCTTCCCAAAAGAAGAAGCCCCCCGGAGGCGGGGGGCTTCGACGGTCCCTTGAACAGGTACTTACTGGCAGACGTGCGGCAGGTACGCGCCGTCGTCGTTGGCGGTGCTGATAGTGCCGTTGGCGGCGCCTTCGCCACCGTTGACGGCCGCAAGACCCGCGTTGGCCGCAAGGGTGGCGACGGTCGTGGTACCGTCGTTGCACATCCAGGTGATATCACCGTTCGCCGAGGCATAGGCGGTCCAGACCACCGTGCCGCTCTTGATCTTGGCGTTGGCGTTCGCGCCGTAGGTAACCGTAATCTGGTTCTTGTCGGTCGTGACGCCCGAGACGTACGTGCCGGAAATTGGGCTGGTGATTCCGAGAACCGTATTGGACGTAATGGCCGTGGCCGATCCCGTGTTCGCGTAGTACTCATCGAACGCGGTCTCAAGACCGCCGATGAGTGACGAACCTTCCGACACCTGAGCACGGATGGTGTAGTCCTGATACGCCGGAATGGCGATCGCCGCCAGGATGCCGATGATCGCGACGACGATCATCAACTCGATCAGGGTAAAACCCTTTTGCACCGATTTCATTAGCTTGACTCCCGTAGAGTGGTTACATTGCGCGGCGCAAAAGGGCGCCTGCTGATGTCCCGGATGCACGGCCCGTGCCATGACGCCGTACCGTCAGTAACTATATGAGTCAAAAAGGAAATCTCACCAGTCCGGGAAACGAGAAGTTAACTTAGATCCGACTCCGGGTGACGACGCCTGCCGACCAGCGCGTCGCAAAGTGACGTAGAGTGTCATGCGTCAGGTTGCGCCTTGGCCCCCCGGGATTTTTGACGAGCGAGTCACGCCGACGCCCTTCGGCGTCACGACATAATTCGCGCTGCGCGCGGCGCTTCTCCGCGTGAATCTACATGACCAGTGCACAGGAATAACCTACGGAGCGGCATGTGAGCGTTGCGGAGAATCCACTGCTCCTTCCGCGCAAACGCTCGACTGTCTTCGCCACGCTGAACCGTATCGTAACGTCGCCGCGCTTCTGGGTCTATGTGTCATGTGTCGTGCTGGCGGTCCTGGCGAGCTATGGTCTCGGCAAGGAGTTGCTCTGGGACACGATGGACTATCACGTCTATGCGGGATTCAGCGCGCTGCACGATCGATTTGGACGGGATTACTTCGCCGCAGGCCCGCAGGGGTACTTCAATCCCTACGCGTACGTGCCCTTCTATCTGCTGCTGCGGTCGAAGCTCACAGTGCTCGAGGACGCCTCGATTCTCGCCGCGCTGCAGAGCGTCATTCTGTGGTTGACCTTCGAGCTGGCTCTGTTGGTCGCCCCGCGCGATCAGCCGAGGACCCGTCTGGCCGTCGGGATACTGGCGGCCGTCTTCGCTTTCGCCAACCCGATACTGATCAACGAGCTCGGTTCGAGTTACGCCGACATCACCACGGCGGAAATCGCGCTCGCGGGCTGGCTGGTACTCGCGGGCGCCATCCGCTCGCCAAGCGGCGTGCGAGTCCTCTGCGCCGCGCTTCTTCTGGGTGTCGCGAGCGCGTTGAAGCTGACCAACGCCGTGCATGCGGTCTCGGCCGTTGCGCTGTTGCTCTTCATTCCGGGAGGATGGCGGAGCAGATGGCGCCATGTAGCTCTCTTCATCAGCGGTGGTGCCGTCGGGTTCGTACTCGTCTGCGCTCCCTGGTCCCTGCGGCTCGAGCAGCACTTCGGCAATCCGCTCTTTCCGCTCCTCAACGGCCTTTTCCGTTCCCCCGAGTTCACAACGGCACCGCTTCTGGCCTACCGCTTCATTCCCACCTCTCTCGGCGCCGCCCTTCTCCGTCCATTCTCCATAGTCGCGCCCGTGACCCTGGTCGATGTCGAATGGCCCGCGCCCGATTTGCGCTATGCCGCCCTGCTGCTGCTGCTGTTGCAACTCGGGTGGCGGCGCATTCGGAACCGGGGCAGCTCCCCCGCGTCTCCCGAATGCGCTGCCGCAACGCGCGTGCTGACCGCGCTCGGCTGCGCGTTCCTCCTCGACTGGACACTGTGGCTCACCGCCTCCGGAAACGGCCGCTACTTCATCCCGATGGCTTGCGTTGCCGCCGCACTCGATGTCGCGCTCGTGTTTCGACTGTTTGCGGAGTGGCCCAAGGCACGCAACTACCTGCTGGCCGCAATTCTCGGGGTACAGTTCTTTCAACTGTACTCAGGAACCGAGTTTCGAGCTCGGCTCCCTTGGACTCACGGCCCCTGGTTCAAAGTGTTGGTGCCCGCCGAGCTTGCCTCCCATCCGAGCCTGTACTTCACAATCGGCAACCAGACCGACTCGTTCATCTTTCCTGACCTGCCGGCAGGCTCGGGCTTCGTCAATCTCGCGGGAGAGTATGTGCTCGCGCCCGACGGATCGAACGGAAAGCGCATCGAGTCGCTCGTTGGACGCTACGGGACAAATCTGCGGGTGCTGGTGCGCGATTCGCGTGCGGACGCCGCTCGGGAAACCAGCCTGCCGAATCCAATGATGGTCGATGACGCACTCGAGCCCTTCGGGTTGAAGGCGGATCCCAGCCGCTGCTCGCGCATCGCCGTACACGGCGTAGTGGTCGAGTGGCTCGATTTTTCGTCCGCGCGGGCGCAGCGCCGGCGATCTGCGGCCGGGGCAGATGCCGGCTACTTCGAAGCCTGCGCGCTCGATCGCAACGGCTCGGGTCCCGCACCGCCGTTTCCGGGAAAGAGCGCGGCCGATCTCGCGCTCGATCACCTCGAAGATTCGTGTCCGGCGCTCTTTCAGCCGGCGCGCCCGGCGGATATCGTCGGGGGCGATGCGGCTCGCGGCTATGTCTTCATGCGTCGATACGCGAATACCGGCATGGTCGCCTGGGTCGGCCAGGGATGGGTCAGGTTCCTGAAGCTTCTCGATGCGAACGAGCAGGACGTGGGGCGTGAGCGCTCATGGGAGAAACAGCCGCTCCGCGTGGTCTGCGGACGGGAAGGGCACGGTTTCCTGAGAGCGCTGCCGCCGGCTACCTGAGACTCCGCGTGACGGTCGGCGCGTGGCTCACAGAGGCGGCGAGATCACGAGCGCCAGGTTGCTGCGCCATGGCCTGACTCGGAATTCGGAACGTATCGCATCCGCGCCGAACGAATTCTGCGCGAGCGAGCGTAGCTCGTCCTCCTCGGGGTATCTGATCCGGTCGCCGGTGACGAATCGATCGGAGAGGTAGCCCATCCAGTAAGCGGGTGTCGGCTGTCGAACCCAGTCCTTCAGGATCAGAGTGCCCCCGGGCGCGATCAGTGTGGAGGTGCTCGAGAGAAACCGCGGCCACTCACCATACGGTACGTGATGCAGCACGTCCGCGACGATCACGAGCTGATAGCGTACGTTCTCCGCCGCCATCAGATCCTCGGCGGTGGTGCGCAGAAAGCGTACGCGGTGGCTTGCTCCGCGATAGAGACGGCCCGGCTGGGCGCAGATGTCGATACCCGCGACGGTCGATGCCGGAAATGCATGCGCGAGTCTCTGAGTCACCAGCCCATCGCCGCAGCCGATCTCGAGGATGGTGGCCGGTGCGCTCACGCATGCCCGAATCGATGCGACGAATTCGTCCAGGTCGACAAACAGGTGCCGGTATGCCTCCGAGATCAACCGCTCATGCCGCCCGAGAGCTCGACGCACCACCGGCCCTACGCCCAAGCGCTCCTCCCATCGATGGGGTCGTCGCCCTGCTGTGGACCCCGAGCTTTCCCGCGGTGGCGGAGGCGCGTACGCTTTGTCCACGCGTAAAGTACTGCCGGTGAAGGGTCTGTGGCTAGATTGGGCTTGGCGGAATGCATGAGTGCAGATGAAGACAAGGCCGGGCGGCGGCGGCTCGCCTATACTCCGCTCGAACGCCTCTCAGTACCGCATCCTGTCGACCGCATCAAGTACATCGCAGGCGTATGCGCCGGCCGACGCGTACTCGATTTGGGCGCGATGGATGAGACGGCTTGGAAGTGCAAGCGCGGACGGGGTACCTGGTTGCACGAGGAAATCGCCAGGGTCGCTCGGCGGGTCGATGGCGTGGACAATTCCGACACGGTTCCCCCGTCAGGCCTGGCCACCGCGCCCAACGCGCGGATCAGGCATGGGGAGATCATGGATCTTGCGGCGCTGCTGGCTGAGCTCGAGGAAATGCCGGAGGTCGTGGTGGCCGGAGAGCTGATCGAGCACCTGGAGAGCCCCTTGAAGTTTCTCAGCCAGTTCCGGCAAGCCCGAGAGCTGGCGGGAAGCATGCTCGTAATTTCGACGCCCAATGCAACCGCGCTGCACAACGTGCTCATTGGAGCCGCGCGTCGGGAATCGACGCACCAGGACCACTTGTGCATTCTTTCGTACAAGACTCTGGCGACCCTCTGCCGGCGCGCCGGGTTTTCGAACTGGTCCATCGTCCCTTACTACTGTCGGTTCACCGAGATGCAGGACCGTCACTCGGGCATCGCTCGCGCGGGGATACGGGCGACGGAGCGCATCGTCAATGGCCTCGAATGGCTTTTCCCGCTATTGAGCTTTGGATACATTGTGCAGGTTGGCCTGTAGCGTCTGATCGTGAACCTGCGCACATTTGACGATATGTCCAACGCCGTGCTGCGGCCATATCCGCTAAATTAGAACCAGTCAGCTCTGCCCCGCCGCCACCATGATTTGGAACTGGTTTGACGCCCGCGAAGCCATAGAGGTCGGCTCCACACTGGCCGATTCCTGCCTGCAGCCAGCAAGAAGCGGAGGTCGCAACGTCGCGCGGTCAAGGGAGGGTGGCGCGGACGTGCAGAAGTTCCTTCAGCGCGCGGTGCGGGAAATCCGGCCACTCGAGTTGAACTTCTTCAAGCGCTCGAAGCTGCTGGCATCCTTCAAATGGAAGCTGCTCGAGCACGGCTACGAAAAGCCGGCGGCCGAGGAGCTCACCCACATCCTGCTGATGCAGCTCTGGGGCAGCAAGCTGGGTGCGGCCGCTCGGATGAGGAGTGGCTCTGCCGCATTGGCTGCCCGGAATTCATTGAAGCGGGTTCCGGCGCTTCTCGCCGAAGCGGACGCCTTGCTCGCCGAGCGAAAGAATGCGCGCGCCGTCGAGGGGTTCCGGGAGGTGCTCGCGCTCGATTCCCGCAACGCCATCGCCCACGCCAGGCTGGGTGAGGCACTCTGCGGCCTGGGTCGTTACCACGAGGGGGAGCAGGAGTTCCGTCGAGCAATAGCCCTCAAGGCGAACGCTCCGGGTGCGCACCTGGGTCTCGGCACGCTGCTGCGTGCCAAGGCTGAGTTCGCGGCCTCGGAGACCGCGCTGCGCCGTGCGGTCAAGCAGAGTCCGCGCGACCCCGAACCGCTGGTCGCCCTCGGCCTCACCCTCGGAATGCAAGGTCGCTTGAGCGAAACCAGGAGTTGTTTCGAGAAGGCGCTTCGATTGAAGCCTCGCAATGCCGTCGCGCTCGGCGCATTGGGATGGCTGGCGAAAATCGAGGGACGGTTCGCGGACGCGGAGCGGCTCCATCGGAGCGCGCTCGAGACCGACCCGTTGAATCCTTTCGCGTGGGCGTCGCTTGCGGAGCTGCGCCGCATGACCTCGGCCGACAAGGACTGGCTGGAAGGCGCCGAGCGGACGCTGGCGAAGGGGCTGCAACCCCATGAGGAAGCGCAGCTGCGCTACGCGATCGGCAAGTACTTCGACGATCTCGGGCAGTTCCCCCAGGCCTTCGGGCAGTACAAGCGCGCGAACGAGCTGTCCAAGCCGTTGGCGGTGCCGTATGACCGGGCCGCGCGCACGAAGTTCGTCGACGACATGATCGGCGTCTACACGCGCCAGCGCCTGGCGCAGCCCGCTGAGGGAGCTTCCGATTCCGAGAGACCAACCTTCGTCATCGGCATGATGCGGTCGGGAACCTCCCTGGTCGAGCAGATCATCGCTTCGCACCCGGGCGCGGTCGGAGCCGGCGAGCTCGACTTCTGGAGCCAACCGGCACTCAAGCAAGGGCAAACTCTGAGGCAGGAGGCGCCGGATGCTGCGCTGACAAGGAAGCTGGCGGACGCATATCTCAAGGAGCTCTCGCGGCATTCAGTCGACGCGCTGCGCGTCGTCGACAAGTCCACGATCAATTCCGATCACGTGGGTCTCATCCACTCCGTGTTCCCGCGCGCGCGTTTCATTTGTCTGCGGCGTGATCCGATCGACACCTGCCTGTCATGTTATTTCCAGAGCTTCGCGTCCGTGCTGAATTACGCCATGGACCTGGCGGATCTCGCGCACTACTACCGCGAGCACCATCGCCTCATCGCGCACTGGCGTTCGGTGCTGCCCGCCGGAACCTTTCTGGAAGTGCCTTACGCGGAGCTGGTGGCCGATCAGGAAACCTGGACCCGCAGGATGATCGAGTTCATCGGGCTCGACTGGGATCCCCGCTGCCTCGAATTCCACAAGACGGACCGACCGGTGCTGACCGCGAGCCATTGGCAGGTGCGCCAGCGCATTTACTCCAGCTCTATCGAGCGGTGGCGCAATTACGAGAAGTTCATCGGTCCGCTGCTCGAGTTGCGAAAACTCACAACCTGATTTCCAGCTATACGATCTGCCGGCGTGCGTGCCCCGCTTCGCTGCGGGCGAGTGTATTCTGCTCGCGCCCCGCGGCCAGATAGAGCAGACGCTTCAATTCCCGACGGCCGCGGGTGACGGTATCCAGGATGAGACCGCAAACCAGGCTGAGGAAAGCCAGGATCATGAGCCCGGTGGCGAGGACCGCTGTCGGCAACCGCCCGACGAGTCCCGTCGCGAGAAATTGCATCACGACCGGAACGCCGAGTGCAATGGACGAGGCTGCCAGCAGGACGAATCCAAAGGTAAAGAACTGCAGCGGCCGCTCTTCCTTGATCAGATGGATGATGAGTCGAAGGATCCTGAGGCCGTCCGCAATGGTGCGTAGCTTGCTCGACGAGCCGCGCGGACGGTTGACGTATGGGGCGTTGAGCTCGCCGATCGGGGCGCGCAGCTCCAAGGCATGCACGGTGAGCTCCGTCTCGATCTCAAAACCCGCCGAGAGAGCCGGAAAGGATTTGACGAATCGCCGGGACATGGCGCGATAGCCGGACAACATGTCACTCAGGCGATTGCCGAATACCCGGGCGACGAGGCCCGTGAGCAGGCGATTCCCGAGCCGGTGGCCGGTACGGTAAGCTCCTGTGTCGCCGGAGACCCGGGCGCAGTTCACCATGTCGAGCCGGTGATTGACGAGATGCGCAATTAGCCTCGGCGCGCTCGAGACGTCATAGGTTCCGTCGCCATCGACGATTACGTAGATGTCGGCCTCGATGTCGGCGAACATGCGCCGCACGACATTACCCTTGCCGAGGAGTGGCTCACCATATACCCGTGCGCCGGCGTCCCGGGCGACCTGCGCAGTCTCATCCGTGGACGCATTGTCGTAGACGTAGATGGTCGCCGTAGGCAAGTAGCGGCGGAAGTCATGTATGACAGCCGCGATGGCGGCTTCCTCGTTGTGGCATGGCACCAGAACGGCGATTCTGCCGCCCACCTGGTCGAGGGGCTCTTCATCCACGGAGGTTTCTCGGCGATTGAGTGACAGGATGGAATCTGCGAGATCGGGGCCTTAGGATTCTTACCATGGCTGAAGCCGCGGTCGCTGTGAACCACGCACGCATCATAGTCCCTCTCCGCAACGGAGGAGAGCGCTGGCGCGAGGCCGCCCAGGCGCTGCGAACTGCGCTGCCGGATCCCTCACTGGTCGCGGTGGTCGATTCAGGGTCCACGGACGGCGGCGATCGGATAGCGTCCCAGAGCGGGTTCGAGCTCGAGCGCATTGACCCGCGGACCTTCAATCACGGCAGAACCCGCCAAATGGCGGTCGATCGCTTCTGCGTGGGTAGAGAATTTGTCGTCTTCCTCACCCACGACGCAGTCTTGGAGGGACCGGAGGCGCTGCCAGCATTGATGGCGGCTTTCGCCGACCCCGTTGTGGGAGTCGCGTATGGCCGGCAGCTTCCTCATCGAGGCGCCGGAGCGTTCGAGTCGCATGTAATCCTCTTCAACTACGGAGCGATGAGCGAGACCCGATCACTGATCGATGCCAACCGTCTCGGCATCAAGGCTGCTTACGTCTCGAATTCATTCGCGGCCTATCGTCTCGCCGCATTGCGATCCTGCGGCGGCTTTCCGCACCATCTCATCCTGGGCGAGGACACCTGTGTGGCGGTGAAAATGCTCCTGGCGGGCTGGAAGGTCAGATACTGCGCCGACGCCCGCGTCCGACACTCGCACGCCTACAGCCTTACGCAGGAGACGCAGCGCTATTTCGATTTCGGTGTGCTGCATTCTCAACTTCCGGAGCTGATGCGTAATTTCGGCGCTGCCGAAGGTGAGGGCCTCAGGTTCGTCGCTTCGGAGCTCCGGTACATGGCTGCGAACGCGCCGTGGCTGCTGCCGCTCGTTCCGGTCAGGAACGCCGCCAAGTATGCCAGCTACCGTCTCGGGCGGAGGTTTGCTCGGCTGCCGCGAAAGCTCTGCCGGCGATTGAGCATGACGAAAGTCTTCTGGGACCGGTCACCTGCGGAAATCGTCACGCCCTGATGTCGCCTGACATCCAGACGCGCGGCTTCCATCCTCCGCCCGATAGGTGACGAACCGCTGGGCGGCGAAGCTGACCGGTGTGTTCACAGCCGCAAGCAATACCGCCGCCCCCACATACCACACTTGGAACCCGTCCACGAGGATCTTAAGGACGACGGTGTTCACGCAAAGCAGCGCGGTGTTGACCAGCAGGTACCGCACAGCGCCTCTATGATGGATGGAGTCGACGGAAAACGTGAACCGGGCGTTGAGCAGATATCCGGCCACATTGCTGAGCACGAACGACGTGACGTACGCGATCAGATAGTTCGCACCGGCCAGATCGTGTACTCCGACGAGGACGGCCAGACCGAGCGCGAAGCAGCATATACCTACGGCGCCGAATCGCGTCAGTTGCAGCAACCCGATCAATGAAGACTACTCGATTCCGAGCTTCTTGATTCTGTACCGCAGTGCCCGAAAGCTCATGCCGAGCAGCTTCGCCGCCGCGGTCTTGTTGTAGCGGGTCTTCTCCAGCGCCTTGACGATGGCGTCGCGCTCGATCTCCTCCAGGTGCTCCCCGAGCGCGGCTCCGCCTGGCGCCGCGGAGGCCGGCAGCGGCACGGGCGCCAAGGGGCGCGGCATCGTACGCAGCTTGATGTGCTCGGCGGTGATCACGCCGCCCACGCAGAGGGTGAGCGCGCGCTCGAGCACGTTCTCCAGCTCGCGCACATTGCCCGGGAACGGATAGGTCTTCAGCAGCTCGAGCGCATCTTCCGCGAGCTGCGGGGCTCTCGAGCCGGAGCGGCGCCCGAGTCTCTCGAGGATCGCCTCGGCGATATCCGGGATGTCCTCCGGCCGCTCGCGCAGCGCCGGCACGCGCAGCTCGATGACATTGATGCGATAGAAGAGGTCCTCGCGAAAGAGCCCCTGTGCCACCAGGTCCGAGAGGTTCTTGTGGGTGGCGGAGAGGATGCGGACGTCCACCGTCTCCTCGCGGGACTCGCCGACCGGGCGGACGGTTTTCTCCTGCACGACCCGCAGCAGCTTCACCTGCATGTGCAGCGGCAGGTCCGCGACCTCATCGAGAAAGAGTGTGCCACCCTCGGCGCTCTGCACGAGTCCCTTCTTGTCCGCGACCGCGCCCGTGAAGCTGCCGCGCTTGTGGCCGAAGAGCTCGCTTTCCATCAGCTCCGTCGGGATCGCGCCGCAGTTGACGGCGATAAAGGGGGCTTCGCGGCGGGCGCCGGACTCGTGAATCATTCGCGCCACCAGCTCCTTGCCGGTGCCGGATTCGCCGAAGATGTGCACCGGCGCCTGGCTGCGCGAGACCCGCGAGATCATCTCGCGCAACTGCTCCATGACGCTCGAGTGGCCGATGAGCCGCGCACTGCTGGGATCGACCGAGGTTTCGGGAGAGCCGCCGGTGCCCAAGCGGATCGCGCTGCCGACGAGCTTGCGCAGCACCCGGAGGTCGAGCGGCTTCGAGACGAAGTCGAAGGCGCCGAGCTTCAGGGCCCGCACCGCCGATTCGACGTTGCCGTGGGCGGTGATCACGGCCACCGGTACCGTCGCGCGGTTCTCCTGGATCCACGCCACAAGGTCGAGGCCGTCTCCGTCCGGCAGTCGCATGTCGGTGAGACAGAGGTCGAAGGGCTCGCTCTTCAGGAGCTTGCGCGCGGTGCCGACATCGGGGGCCGTCCGGGTCCTTAGGTTCATGCGGCTCAGCGTGAGGCTGACGAGCTCGAGCAGGTCGGGCTCATCGTCCACGATCAGCACCACCGGCCGGGCCGGCTCGGCGCGCGGGCTCGTCAAGGGTGCATTCAAAGCTCGAGCTCCCATCGTCGAGGGTCTGCGAATACCAGCCGAAAAACGCTGCCGCCGCCGTGACGCGGCTCATAAAGAAGCGTCGCGCCGTTGCTCTGGGCGAGCTCGCGCGCGAGATAGAGACCCAGTCCCGTCCCCCGGCCGGCGCTGAAGAAGGGCTCGAAAATGCGCTCGATGTGCTCCGGCGCGACTCCCGGCCCCCGGTCGGCCACTTCGAGGAAGGGCCGGCCATTGGCCGAGAGGCGCCCGCAGCGCATCTCGATGGCGCCGTCGCGGTTGTCACCCTGGCGCTCGCCGAAGGCATGCCGCAT
>Ga0335075_10017072_pt1 | contig 10810 bp, 11 predicted proteins | sample Lox_Sample_24_FD_206723 | JGI IMG/M metagenome (GOLD analysis project Ga0335075, IMG submission 206723) | Soil microbial communities from Loxahatchee National Wildlife Refuge, Florida, United States - Lox_Sample_2.4 | ecosystem: Environmental > Terrestrial > Soil > Wetlands | place: USA... | reverse complement strand
GCAGGACGCCGGCCAGCCAAGCATCGCCCCCGGCCGCCGCCACGCCGGCGGCGATCGCCGACTCGAGCATCCCGCCCGATTCGCGGGTGTCGCGGATGATGAGAACCTGCGGCCGCTCGGCGCCGAGCCGCGCCACCGTGGTGCGCGCCAGCTTGAGGGCGAGCTCCGCCGTCAGGAAATGTCCCGCGCGGCCGCGGACACCGTCCGTGCCGAAAAGCTGGCGCGCCATGGAACGCGTCAGCGCTTAGAGAACTGAGGCCGCTTGCGCGCCTTCTTGAGCCCGGCCTTCTTGCGCTCCTTGACGCGAGGATCGCGCGTCAGGAAGCCGCGGCGCTTGAGCTCGCCGCGCAGATTGGGGTCGGCGACGATCAGCGCCCGGGAGATCCCGTGGCGTAGCGCTCCCGCCTGGGCCGAGACGCCGCCGCCGTGCATGCGGGCGACCACGTCCATCCGGGACTCGTAACCAACCGTCTCGAGCGGCTGGCGGATCATGCGCGTGAGCGTCTCGCGCGGGAAGAACTCCTCGAGCGTCTTGCCGTTGATCACGTAGGTGCCGGTCCCCGGCTTGATGATCACCCGCGCCACCGCGGTCTTGCGCTTGCCGGTGGCGGTATAGCGGGCGCCGGCAGCCAGGTCGATCGCGGCGTCGGCGATCGGCCGGACTTCCTCGTCGGCCTCCTCGCGCTGGCGGGCGAGTGCGAGAGCCTCCGCCTCGGCCTCCGCGGCCGCCTGGGCCTCGGCGTCGAGGAACTGCTCGCCCTCGGCGACGATGTCGGGAATCAGGTCGGCACCGGGGATCTCGGGCCGCACCCGGGGCGTCAGCTCCTCCTCTTCCTCGTCCTCGTCCGCTGCGGCGGCGTCCTCGGGAGCGGCTGGCTCCTCGGCAGCGGATGGCTCCGCTGCAGCGGCTGGCTGTTCGGCGACGGGCTCCTCGGCCGCCGGCTCCTCAGCCGCCGGCTCCTCAGCCGCCGGCTGCTCGACCGCGGGCTCTTCGGCTACCGGCTCCTCGGCCTGAGGCTCCTCGGGGGCCGCCGACTCCTCGGCGGGAAGGTCCTGCTCCTCGTCGCGCTGCTCGTCCTCGGGACGCTCGGTCACTGATGTGTCTCCATCGGTTGCGGCTGCTGGGCAGCGTGCGGGTGCTCGGGGCCGGCGTAGACCTTCAGCTTGGTCAGCTGCTTCCGAGCCAGGCGGTTGCGCGGCAGCATCCCCTTGACGGCCAGCCGAATGACTTCCTCCGGCCGGCGCTCCAGCATGTCATTGAGGCTCCGGGACTTGAGGCCGCCCGGGTACCCCGAGTGGCGGTAGTAACGCTTGTCCTGGCGCTTGTTGCCCGTCACCGCGATCTTCTCCGCGTTGACGACGATCACAAAATCGCCCGTGTCGACGTGCGGGGTGTACGTCGGCTTGCGCTTGCCGCGCAACGCGTCGGCGATCTGGGTGGCGAGCCGTCCGAGCGTCTGCCCGGAGGCGTCGACCAGCAGCCAGTTACGCTCGCGGTCGGCTGGGGTGGCAACGTAGGTCTTCATGACTGGAATAGGACGCGGCGCGGGCCCTCACGGCACGCACAAGCCGCGCGTTGATCGCGCGGCTCGGAGCCATGATAGTCGCTCCGCCGCCACCGCGGAAAGCCCGCTCCGCCTACCCTGAACGGATGCGGCTTCCACTGAAGGCTCGCCGCGCCGCGATCCGCTGCGCCTACGTCGGTCTCCGCGTCTACTGGTTCGTGCTCAGGCCACAGATGTCGGGGGTCAAGTGCGTGATCACGCACGGCGACGACGTGCTCCTGGTGCGCCACACGTACGGCAGCCGGTCCTGGGATCTGCCCGGCGGCACGGTCAAGCGCCGCGAACTGCCGCTTGATACGGCCCGGCGCGAGATGCACGAGGAGATCGGCCGCCGGATAGAGGATTGGGAGACGTTGGGCGAGTACTACGTGAGTAACAACCACCATCGCGACAACCTGCACCTGTTCCACGGACGCCTGAGCGACCCGCACATCGAGCTCGACCTCGTGGAGCTCTCCGAAGCCGGCTGGTTCCCCCGTGATGCGCTGCCGTCCGAGCTGGGGCGCTTTGTGCGCGCGATCATCTCGCGGGCCAGGGTTCAGGAGCCTTAACCGCCCCTGATCGCCGAGACCCGCTTGGTCGTGGTCGTGGTCGTCGAGTGAGAGCTCGCCGTCAGGGTGAGCTTCATCGAGATGCGCTGATGGCGGCGCAGCGCCGCGCGCAGTGTCCGCAGGACCCCGGCCGCCGGCTTGATCACGATCACGGTCGGCCGCCCCGGGGTCACGGTCGAATGCACCCGGCCAAAGGCGAGCTGGAACGCCCTGAGGCGGCCTTTCCGCGCCGCCTTTGCCTGGGCGGCGATCTGCACCCCGGACCGGGCGTCGCAGGTCACGATCACGGCGAACCCGCCGGGCCGCAGCCGCCGGGACAGCGCCGAAAGCGAGCAGCGCTGCTTGTGCACGGCGACGGTGGTCGTCGCCTGGCTGGCGACGTGGAGGGTGTCGCCGGAGTAGATCGCGCTGACCCGCGCCTGGCTGGGCGGTAGCTGGCCGGGCTCGAACTGCACCTCACACAGCGACGTGCCCGGCGCGGCGGTCGGACCGAGGATGCAGCTGCCCGCGGCGGGGAACGACGCGCCCATCGTCGGAGAGCTGAACGTGACCACTCCGGTGGGAGCGCTCGGTGTCCCGCCATCGGCATCCGAGACGACGGCGGTGCACGTGGTACTGGCGGACACCGCGACCGACGCCGGCAGGCAGGTCAGGTTCGTCGTGGTGGTCCGCGGGGCGACCTTGACCGCCGCCTGGGTTCGCAGTTCGGAGCCGCCGAAGTCCTGGACCGTGACGTTCGCCGTGTAGCTGCCGGGCGCCGAATAGCTATGGCTCCCGGCCACCTCGAAAACGCCACCGCCCGTGGGGACGATCGTGCCGTTGCTGCTGGTGCCGTCGCCCCAGTCGATCGTGGCCGTGATCTCGCTTGCCGTGTCGCCCGAATCGAAGCTACTGAGCTCAAGCGAAAACGGCACACCGGCCGCCGCGGCGACGGTCGCCTGACCTGCGCCTGGCTCGGCCAGCACCACGTCATCGCCCGCCGCCAGCGTGCTCGGGTCGGTGCCGCCGGGGCTGACGCTGGTCCCGTTGAAGCCGAACATCTCGGCGGTTCCCAGGGTGATGACGACCTGGGTGACGACCGGATCCGCGAACAGCATGCCCGCGAACGACGTCGCGCCCTGCGGCGCCGTCACCTGGCCGAGCAGCGAGTCTCCGCTGTAGTACTGGATCGTCGTGCCGGAGTTCTCGACGTGGACGAAATCGACCCCGAGGCCACGAGTCACCGCCGGCGTCGACGATCCGGGAACGACCGTCTCGAACGTGGTCGTGTTGGAGTTGAAGGGCGCCCACACGTCGGGCGGGCTGAAGCCGGCGTTCGAGTTCACCGATTGGAATCCGTCGTTGGCGACGGCCACGGCGGAGCCCAGCTCGAGCCCCCAGGGCTCCAGGCGGCTGGGCGACAGCGCAGCGGTGTGCCCGCCGGGGATCGCCGTCGACCCGGGGTCGCTCCCGTTTACTGCGATGCCGGCCGGGATCCAGTGGCGGAATCCGCTCCCCTGCTCTCCCGCGGTCGTGCCGTTGTCGGCGCCGCCTACCGCCGCCTCGAAGGCCGTCAGGTTGGTGTACGTGGTCGACGCAACCGACAGCGACGCCTGCGCCGCCGGCGCGGACAAGCCAAGCGCGACGAGAACCACCAGCAGCCCCCTGAACGCCCTACCCACTAACAACGCCTAGAGCAGGTTACTCCCACTCGATCGTGCCGGGAGGCTTGCTCGTGATGTCGAGAACCACCCGTCCGACCGAGCGGATCTCCCCGATCATCCGCGCCGCGATCTTCTCGAGCAGGTCGTAGGGGAGCCGGGCCCAATCGGCGGTCATCGCGTCGTCGCTCGTCACGGCGCGGATCGCGATCACGTTGCCGTACGTGCGCACGTCGCCCTGGACGCCGACCGTGCGGATGTCCGGCAGCACGCAGAACGACTGCCACAGCTCGCGGTAGAGACCCGCCTGACGGATCTCGTCCTGAAGGATCGCGTCGGCCTCGCGGAGAGTCTCCAGGCGCTCGCGCGTGGCCTCGCCACCGACGATCCGGATGGCCAGGCCCGGTCCCGGGAAGGGCTGGCGCCACACGAGCCGCTCGGGCAGCCCGAGCTCGGCCCCGACCGCCCGCACCTCGTCCTTGAACAGCGCCCGCAGTGGCTCGACCAGGTCGAAGTCCAGATCGTCGGGCAGGCCGCCGACGTTGTGGTGGGACTTGATCGTCGCCGCGCCGGTGCTGCCCCCCGACTCGATCACGTCGGAATACAGCGTGCCCTGGACGAGGAAATGGACGTCGTCGAGCTTGAGCGCCTCCTCCTCGAAGACGCGGATGAACTCGGCACCGATCCGCTTGCGCTTCTCCTCCGGGTCGGTCACGCCCTTCAGCTGCGCCAGGAACCGGTCGGATGCGTCGACGGCGACGAGCGGCACCTGGAAGTGGTCGCGGAATGCCTCGATGACCTGAGCGCCCTCGTTCTTGCGCATGAACCCGTGGTCGACGAACACGCACGTCAGCCGGTCGCCGATGGCGCGGTGCACGAGCAGCGCCGCCACGCTCGAGTCGACGCCGCCGGACAACCCGCAGATCGCCCGCCCATCGCCCACCTGAGCCCGGATCCGCTTGATCTGTTCCTCGATCACCGAGGCCGGGCTCCAGGTGCGCTCGCACCCGCACACGTCGGCAAGGAAGTTCGTGAGGACCTGCTGGCCGTACGGCGTATGCACGACCTCGGGGTGGAACTGGATGCCGTAGATCGCGCTCTCGGTGGACTCGAACGCCGCCACCGGGCTCGCCGTGGATGAGGCGAGCGCCGCAAATCCCGGCGGGGGCGCGAACACCGTGTCGCGATGAGACATCCAGCAGGTCTGCTCGGCCGGCGTCCCCGCCAGCAGCCGGCCCCCGTTAGCGATCGACAGCTGGGAGCGGCCGAACTCCCCTACCTCGGCCCGCTCGATCTGCCCGCCCAGGGCGAGCGCGAGCAGCTGCATGCCGTAACAGATGCCGAGCACCGGCACCCCAAGCTCGAGCAGGCCGGGGTCGAGTGGCGGCGCGCCCTCCTCGTAGACCGAGGCCGGGCCACCGGACAGGATCACTCCCTTGGGGCGCCGGCGGAGAATCTCCTCCAGGCCCACGTGATGGGGCAACAGCTCGGAGAAGACGCCGCACTCGCGCACCCGGCGGGCGATCAGCTGCGAGTACTGGCCTCCGAAGTCGAGGACGACAACCTCTTCCTGGATGGGCCGCTTCGCGGCATCCGTGGGGCCGTGCGGGCCCGTCCGGACGGGAGTGCTAGTCGACACTCACGGTCGCTGCCGCAGCCTTGGCGCCCATGCCCACACCCTGCTCGCGCTGGAGGTGCTTGCCCTCCGTCTGCAGCGCCGGCGCCACCGCGAGCTCAGCGCGGTTGAACTCCGCGATGTCGCGATAGCCGCACGTCGCCATCGAGGTGCGCAGCGCCCCCATCAGGTTGAACGTTCCGTCGTTCTCTCGCGCGGGGCCGCGGATGATCTCCTCGAGCGTCCCGTTCGGCGTCGTCGCGACCCGCGTGCCACGCGGGAGCGTCGGGTGGAAGGTCGCCATGCCCCAGTTGTAGCCACGCCCGGGCGCCTCGTAGGCGCGGGCGAGGGACGAGCCGAGCATCACGGCGTCCGCGCCGCAGGCGATCGCCTTGGCGATGTCGCCGCCGTTGCGCATCCCGCCGTCGGCTATGACCTTGACGTACTCGCCCGTCTCGAGCATGTGCTGCGAGCGTGCGGCCGCCACGTCGGCAATCGCCGTGGCCTGCGGCACGCCGATCCCGAGCACGCCACGCGTGGTGCAGATGGCGCCCGGGCCGACGCCCACGAGCACGCCCGCCGCGCCGGTGCGCATCAGGTGAAGACCCGTGTGGTAGGAGGCGCACCCGCCCACGACCACCGGCGTCGGCGCCAGCTCGCGGATGAACTCCTTGAGGTTCAGCGGCGGGCGGGTCTCGTCGCGCGAAACGTGCTCGGCCGAGACCACCGTGCCCTGGATGACCAGGATGTCGAGACCCGCCTCGAGCGCGACCTCGTAGTAGCGGCGGACCTTCTGGGGGGTCAGCGAGGCGGCTGCGACGACGCCGTGCGACTTGATCTCCTCAATCCGCCGGGCGATCAGCTCGGGCTTGACCGGCTCGCTGTAGATGTCCTGCATCTCGCGCGTGGAGATGTCCTTGGAGAAGGTCGAGATCCGCTCGAGCTCCGCGTCCGGGTCCTCGTAACGGCAGAAGATCCCCTCGAGGTTGAGCACCGCCAAGCCGCCGAGCTTGCCGATGATCCCGGCCGTCTCGGGCGAGACCACGCCGTCGAGCGCGGCGCCGAGGAGCGGCAGCTCGAACCGGTACGGACCGAGCGTCCAGGAGATGTCGACGTCGTCCGGGTCGCGGGTGCGCCGCGAGGGCACGATTGCGATCTCATCGAACCCGTACGCCCGCCGGGCCTTCTTGCCGCGTCCGATCTCTACTTCCATTACGGCATCGTAGTAATCGGCGCGGACGGCAGCGGGGTCTGGAGCATCGGGTGATCGACGATAGCAGCGGAGTTTGCGGGCTTTGGCGGAAGGCTGCGGCACCCGATCGGGGGCGCTCGCGCCCGGTCCAGCCCGCTCACGGGGACCCCATGAAAGCGCTCGCCCGCGAGGGGGCGAGCAGCCGACCTAGCCTATCTCGGCGCCGATTTGCATGTGCTCGAGCTCGACCTCGCCGAGCAAGCGGTCCACGGCGGCGGGGTCGATCAGCCCGGCGCCGAAGTGCTGGACCGACTCGGCGCCGCACGCGACCCCGTAGCGCAGGCACTCGATCGGAGCGCGCCCAAGGTACCGGGCGGCGATGTACCCGGCCAGGAACGCGTCGCCCGATCCGATCGTCGAGCGCGCCTCCTGCTCCTCGATCCGCACGCGGTACAGGGCATGGCTGCCGGACTCGAGCACGATCGCGTAGCACCCGTCCGACACCGTCATGATCGCCTCGGCCGGTCCCAGGCGGGTCATCTCGACGACGGCGCGGGCCCGGTCGTCGATGTCGTTGAACTCATGGCCGACCAGCTCCTCGGCCTCGAGCTCGTTCGGTGACACGACGTCGGGTTCCGCGCGCGTGGCCAGGCGCAACGGCTCACCCTCGGTGTCGACGATCGTGGTCACGCCGAGCTTTCTGAGCTCGCGGATCAGCCCCGCGTAGACATCGGGGGCGACGCCGCGGGGCAGGCTGCCGGCGAACACGCACATGCTCGCGCCCTGAGCCAGGTACAGCAGCTTGTCGCGGAAGAGCTCGAGGTCGTGCGCCGAGACGCTCGGGCCGCGCTCGTTGATCTCGGTGTGCACGCCGGTCGTGGGATCGAGGACGGCTGTGTTCGTGCGCGACTCCTCGCGGATGCGCAGGAAGTCGTTGAGGATCGCCTCGTCGCCGAGCGCATCGACGATCCGGTTCCCGGTCGCGCCACCGACGAGCCCGGTCGCGATCACCGGCTGGCCGAGGCGCTTGAGCGCCCGGGCGATATTGACGCCCTTGCCGCCCGGCATCGTCGTCTGCTCCACCGAGCGATGGCGACGACCGACGCGGAAGTTCGGAACCTCGAGCGTCTTGTCGAGGGCGGTGTTGAGGGTGACCGTGATGATCATGGCGGCTCAGCGAACCTGGTGTATCCGCCGCGCGTTATCCCCTCGACCATTCACGCCAAAACATTCTCAGGCCGATTGCCGCACCCGCCGCCAGCACTAGTCCCGACAGGGTAGCCGATAGCACCACCACGCCCTTGAGGCTGGTGGCGGAGTGGCGGATCTGCGGCAGGGCACTGGCCAGACGGAGGGGGATCCGGGCCTGGACCTGCCCGCCGTCCCGGACCGCCACCCAGCCGACAACGGTGCTGGCTGCGAGCGGCCCGGTCAGCCGCGCCGGCGCATGGACGCGAAGGCTGATTCGGGCGCTCTTGGCGAACACATGGGTGTCCGTGGACTGGGCGATGAGCCGAACGGTCTGCTTCGGATTGCCGCCGGTCACCGCGGCGCGGGCTATCAGCTGGCCCGCGTGCACGGGCGTGCGGAGGCCGAAGTTCGCGAAGCCCCAGTTGAGCAGCGCCAGCGCCGAGGCGTCGCGGGCCGCCTCGCTCGGCGTGCCGAGCACCGCGTCGATCAGCGTCATGCCGTGTTGCGTCCCGGACGCGACGAGCACGTAGCCGGCGCTGAGCGTATGACCGGTCTTGACTCCGTTGATCCACGAGTAGCGCTGCACCAGATCGTTCAGGTTGGTTACGACGCGGACGTGGTTACCGGTCCGCAGCACCGCGCCCTTCTTCGCCACCACCACCCTGATGAATGGCTCGCTGCGCAGCAGGTAGCGGGCCAGCATCGTGAGGTCGTGCGCGCTGGAGTAGTTGCCGGGCGTGTCGAGCCCGATCGGCGTCGAGTAGTGCGTGTTGGTGAGCCCGAGTTCGCGCGCCCGGGCGTTCATCATCGCGATGAACCGCGCCACCGATCCGTGACCGACGTTGTAGGCCAGATCCTCGGCCGCGTCGTCCGCGCTCGGCAGCATCATCGCGATCAGCAGGTCGTGGACGCTCATCCGCTCGCCCGGATCGAGGCCGATCTGCGAGTCCTCCGCGGACGGGTAGTAGTCGGGATCGGCGAACACCTGGTCAAGCCGGGCGTGGTGCAGGGTGACCAGCGCCGTCATCAGCTTGGTCGTGCTGGCGATCGCGAGCTGGGCGTTCTCGTTCTCGCCGAACAGCTGCTGCCCGCTGCTCTGCTCGATCAGGGCCGAGGCCCTCACCGGGAGCGATGGCGGCGCCGGCAGGGACGCGCCGGCTGCACTCGGAGCCGCGACCAGCGCGAGACCGGCGAACAGCCCGAGGCCGGCGAACAGCCCGAGACCGGCGAACAGCCCGAGGCCGGCGAACAGTGAGGCGGCGGCCGAAAGCGCGCGCGCCAACGTCTTGGCCTTCGCGGCCACGCCCAGCGCCACCGCTACCTCACCGCCGCAGCCGGAGCCGCTGCGACGGATGGAGTGCGTCCGGGCTGATGGTCGGGTTCAGATGCTCGAGGGTGCTGATCGACACGCCGGTGCGGGAGGCGATCTTCGACAGCGTGTCGTTCGGCCGGACGACGTAGAACTTTGACTTGAGCGAGACCGTGTGGGTCGTTCCGCTCGACGTCCTGGTCGTCTGCACGACCGGGACGGGCGCCGGCGCGTGCTTGTGGATCAGAGCGTGGTGGACGATCACGTACGCAAGCGCTGCCACCGCCGCGATAGCAAGCGGGGCCAGGTAACGCGCCGGGTTCCTCCACCCCACCATGCCAGGCGCGATCATACAAGCGGGTGATCGACGGAACACCCGGGGCGATGGGATGCCCGCTCACGCGGTCAGACGCCAGGCGAGCTCGCGCAAGCGGCTTGCCTCACGGGCCGCGGCAACCGCGGGGTCGCCGCCGGCGCGCTCATGGGCGCCGACGATTCCGCGCGAGGCGGAGACGAGCCCGCCGGCGCGGCCGGGAGCGAACGCCGCCGCCAGTTCCTCGACGCGGCCGCCCTGAGCGCCGATGCCGGGCAGCAGGAAGACCGCGCGTGGCATCCGCTCACGCAGTGCGCTCAGCCGTCCGGGCGCGGTGGCGCCGACGACAGCGCCGACGTCGGAGAGCCCGCTTCTGCCGGTTCCGGAGGTCCCGATCTCGTCGACCAGGTCCGCGAGCTGGTCGCTCACCGCCTCGCCACCCGCCAGCTGGCGCTCCTGGATGTCGGCGGCGCCCGGGTTCGAGGTTCGCACGAGCACGAACAGGCCGCGGCCGTGTTCGCGAGCGGTCCTCACGAATGGCTCGAGCGAGTCGCGGCCGAGCAATGGGTTGACGGTCATGGCGTCCGCGCCCAGACCGGGCACGGTCCCGAACGGGGTCGGCGTCTCGCCGAGGAACGCCTGGGCGTAGGACGCGGCCGTCACGTCGACATCGCCGCGCTTGGCGTCCGCGATCACGAGCAGACCGCGTTCGTGGGCCAGCGCCACCGTGTCGGCGAGCGCGCTCCAGCCGGGCGCGCCGAGCCGCTCGAAGCTGGCCACCTGTGGCTTGACCGCGACGCACTGCTCCGCGGTCGCATCGATCACCAGCGCGCAGTGCGCGGCGACCGCGCGCGCGGCCCGCGCTGCCGGCGCGAGATCGCCGGCAGCCGCTTGCGCCAGGTCGATCGCGCCCGGCCACAAACGCGCCGGATCGGGATCCAGGCCAAGTACAACCTGCGATTCCCGCGATGCGACCAGCTTGGCCAGCCGGTCTCCGAAGCTCCCGGTGTCGGTTGCTCCGTGAGAGCCGGCGGCACCTGCGATGGACGCCACGGTCACGGGGCATCCCGCTCGCGACCGCAGCATCCAGCCAGGTCCATCTGGCTACTTGACCGCCTTCTTCAGGCCCGCGCCGGCGCTGAATCGCGGCACCTTCGACGCGGCGATCTGGATCCGCTCGCCGGTTGCCGGGTTGCGACCCTCGCGAGCGCTGCGCTGCGAAACGGTGAATTTGCCGAAACCTGAGAACGACACCTCGCTGCCCCGTTTGAGCGCGTCCTCCACCGTGCTCAGGAAAGCGTCGACCGCGTCTCCCGCGTCTTTCTTGCTCAGTCCGGCACGGTCGGCAACCTGATCAACGAATTCTTGCTTGGTCACTTGCTCCCTCCTTCGAGGTGGTAGGAATCCCCGACGCTAACACGAGCGGCGGACATG
>Ga0335075_10017071_pt1 | contig 10810 bp, 7 predicted proteins | sample Lox_Sample_24_FD_206723 | JGI IMG/M metagenome (GOLD analysis project Ga0335075, IMG submission 206723) | Soil microbial communities from Loxahatchee National Wildlife Refuge, Florida, United States - Lox_Sample_2.4 | ecosystem: Environmental > Terrestrial > Soil > Wetlands | place: USA: Florida... | reverse complement strand
AGGCGGTATTGTTGGCGGCGGCGCTACGCTCCTGCCGGCAAGCGCACAAGCACAGCAAGCGTAAGCGTGTGGCGTGCGAAGCGGCAGCACGCAAGCGCTACGGCCCCGCAAAGAAAGCCAAGAAGGCGAAGAAGGCTACACGGGCGGGGAAGTCGGGGAAGGCCACCCACGCAAAGAACGCGGGGAAGGTCGCGCGGGCGGGGAGGGTTGCTCGGGCCCAGAGCGCGGTGTTTGTTGGTGGTTTGGGGTTGGTTGGTGGGGTGTTGTGATGGGTGGGTGGCGTGGGTGGCGGGTGCGTGTGGGGTTGTTGGTGGGGGTTGTGGGGTTGGTGTGGTGTGGGTTGGTGGGGGTTGCGTGGGGGGTTGGTGGGCCGCGGTTGTTGTTGCATGTGGTGGTGGCGCCGTCGGCGGGGTTTTCGCCGGTGGATAGTGTGGAATGTTTTAGTGGGGGGCGCACGAACCCGGATGAATTTGATGAGGCGGGGCCGTGTGATCAGTATGATGTGATTGTTACGGATGTGGGGTCTGTGGCGGCGCGGGGGCCGGTGGTGATTAGTGACCGTGTACCATTGGGGTTGCGTGTGGGTGCCGCGATGATGTTGCACTCCACCCCAGGCGGCATGGAAGAGTTCAAAGAATGCGAAATACTTGCTAGTAAAGGTGAAAGTAAAACGTTGGTGGTTTGTGAAGCGGCGGGGGGGATGGTGCCTGATGAACGGCTGGAGCTGGCGGTGCGGGTGCGTGTGCCGGGAGGCACGGCTGGTGGCGTGATGAACGTCGCCGAAGTTTCGGAAGCTGGTTCGGTGGTCGGGCAGGAAGAAACGCCTGATGTTGTGAACGCGGGGGATGAAAAGGTGGGGTTCGGGCCGACGGGGTTGTTGTCGTTGATTAGCGGTGAAGACGGGTTGGCGGATGTGCAGGCGGGGGGGCACCCGTATGAGCTGGTGAACGAGTTCGATTTGGCGACGCAGATGGGGCGGGGTCCGGAAACGGCGCGGTTGACGGCGGCGGCTGCGGGTGGTGGGGTGCGGGATGTGGTGGTGCAGCTGCCGTTGGGGTTTGTGGGGTCGGCGCAGGCGACACCGAAGTGTTCGCTGGCGCAGATGCAGTCGGTGTCGGGGTGCCCGGCGGACACGATGGTGGGGCGGATCGAAAGCGAACCGTCGTTGTCGGTTGATGTGGCTAGCCCGGTGTTTAACCTCGTGCCCGAACGTGGTGTCGCGGCGGAGCTTGGGTTTATCGATAGCGTGAACGGGACGCATGTGATCGATGCGACGCTCGCGCCTTCCCCGGCGGGGTATGTGTTGCGGGCGGTCGCGCATGAAACCCCGGATTTGTTGTTGTGGGATGTCGTGACGACGGTGTGGGGTGACCCCGCGGCGAAGAATGGTGGTGCGGGCACCCCGGCGGCGATGTTCACGAACAGCTCGGATTGTGGTGGCGAAGGGCAGCGTTCGACGGTGTACTTGGATTCGTGGCAGCACCCGGGGACGTTCTATCCGGGCGGGGAGCCTGATGTCGAAGGGGCGGGGTGGGAGAGCGCGTCTAGCGAAGGCCCGCCGGTGACGGGCTGCGAAGCGTTGCGGTTCTCCCCGGAAGTCTTTAGCGTGCAGCCGCAGACGAGCGTCGCGGACGAAGCGACGGGGTTGAGCTTCGAGTTGCGTGTCGCGCAGTCGGAGACGCCGGGTACGCTCGCGACACCGCCGTTGCGTGACTCGACGGTCACGTTGCCCGCGGGGATGGTCACGAACCCCGCGGCCGCGCCGGTGCTCGCGGGCTGCTCGGAGCAGCAGATCGGCTGGCTGGGTAAGGACGCGCCGAACGGCGAAGCGGCACCCAACGAAGGGCTGGCGAACTTCTCCCCGGAAGCGCCGTCGTGCCCGGAAGCCTCGAGGATCGCGACGGTCGAAGCCACGACGCCGCTGCTGGAAGCACCGTTGACGGGGGTGTTGTATCTCGCGAACGAGAACGAAAACCCGTTCGGGAGCCTGCTCGCTGGGTATATCGTGTTCGATGACCCCGCGCTCGGGCTGGACGTGAAGGTCCCGGGCGAGCTCTCGCTGGACCCGTCCACGGGCCAGGTCACGGGCGTGTTCAAGGACGCGCCGCAAGCCCCGGTCGAAGATTTGAAGATCAGGTTCTACGGCGGCACCCCGGGGGAGCTCGTGACCCCTGAGGCGTGCGGCAGCTACACCACCACGGGGCAGCTACGGCCGTGGTCGACCCCGGAGTCCCAGCCAGGGGTACAAATATCCAGTAGCTTCCAGATCACCCAGGACTGTAGCCCTGGGTTCGCGCCCGCGTTCATGGCCGGGACGACGAGCCCGCAGGCGGGCAGCTACTCCCCGTTCACGCTCACGTTCTCCCGCCAGGACGATGAACAAGAACTCTCCGGGCTCACGGTCACCCTACCCCCAGGGCTGACCGCGAAGATCGCTGGGGTCGCGAAGTGCCCCGAAACAGACATCCAGCAAGCGATCGCCCGCGCGAGCGCGACAGAAGAGATCAACTCGCCGTCCTGCCCAGCCGCCTCGGAAATCGGGAGCGTCCAAGCGACCGCTGGTGCCGGCACGGACCCGATGAGCCTGTCCGGGAAGGCCTACCTCACCGGCCCGTACAAGGGCGCGCCGCTCGGGCTCGTCACGGTCGTGCCCGTCCTGACCGGCCCGTTCGACCTCGGTAACGTCGTCGTACGCGCCGCCCTATACATCAACCCCACCGACGCGCACGTGACCGCCGTCTCAGACCCCTTCCCCACGATCGTCGACCACACCGCCGATAACGGCGCCACCGACGGGTTCCCCGCCCGGATACGCCAGATCACGCTGACCCTCAACCGCGCCGGCTACATCCTGAACCCCACCAGCTGCACCCCCAACACGATCACCGCCCTGTTCACCTCGACCACCAACACCACCAACACCAAAACCGCCCGGTTCCAGGTCGCTGGTTGCGGCGAACTCGCGTTCAAACCCAGCTTCACCGCATCCACCACCGGGCACGCCAGCAAAGCCGACGGCGCGTCCCTCGACGTACACGTCACCACGACCCCAGGGCAAGCAAACATCGCGAAAGTCAAGACCGTGCTCCCCAAACAGCTCCCCTCCCGCCTATCCACCATCCAAAAAGCCTGCCTCGCCGCCACGTTCGAAGCGAACCCCGCGGCCTGCCCCGAAGGATCACTCATCGGCACCGCGACCGCGACCACCCCCCTCATCCAAACCCCCTTCACCGGCCCCGCCTACCTCGTCTCCCACGGCGCCGCGAAATTCCCCGACGTCGAGATCGTCCTCCAGTCAGAAAACATCACACTCATCCTCGACGGCCAAACCGACATCAAAAAAGGCATCACCACCAGCACCTTCGAAACCCTCCCCGACGCCCCCGTCACCACCTTCAACCTCAACCTCCCCACCGGCCCCCACTCCGCCCTCGCGACCGACATCCCCGAAAAACTCCACTACAACCTCTGCACCCAAACCCTCAACATGCCCACCACCATCACCAGCCAAAACAACACCACCATCCAACAAACCACCCACATCACCACCACCAACTGCCCCACCAAAAAACACAAACACACCAAACACAAGAAAACCAAACACAAACACACCAAATAAACCCACTCAAACACGCCACACACCAGCAGCGGGCGCCCCCGTTCTCACATCCCGCGCTAAACGGATGGCCTGCTCGAACGCGGCCTCCCAGGTCTCCGCGTACTTGTCCATCGTTTGTGCCTTGGCCCACGCGAGGGCACGCCTTGATAAGCGCTTTCGTAGCCGAGGCTTGCTGATGAGCGTGTCGAGCGCCGCATACCACCCGTCGTCGCCCACGAGCATGCCACCCTGTCTCTCGCCGAGCGCACGGTAGGGGCCGACAGGAGAAGCGAGCCAAGCGGCTCCCCCGGCAGCGTACTCCTTGAGCTTGATGTCCGACCGACAGCGATTGAAAGGCGTGTCCGCGAGCGGCGCGATACCGATGTCGATACCGCCGATCACCTTCATCAGCTCGCGAAACGGGACCCCGAGGACGTGCCGGTAACGCTCGGAGTCGATCGGCAGCCGCACCCCCACCGTTAACAGCCGCACGTGCGGATGGGCCTCCAGCAGTCCGCGGATCGCCTCGGCTACGGGGATTTGCTCGAGGTCCGCGTAGTGCTCCCCGCCTGCGACCCACCCTATGACCAGGCCCTCATGCCTGGAACGTGAGCCGAAACCGAACATGCGGGGTTCGACACTGTTGCCGATAACCAGCACGTTCCCCGCCCCCTCCCGGCGGTATCGCTCAGCGAGCAGCTCGCTCGGAGTGGTCGTCAGATCCGCCAGCCGCGCCGCCTTGACGCTCTCGCTGAACCACCGCTTGTTGTACCGCAAGACGTGCACGCCAGACTCCATGCTGGTCCCGTCGGCCGCCACGGCGGTGTCGAGCGCCGTGAGGTTGTCGTCGTTGTCGAAGCTGATCGCGACGCCGCAGCGGGACAGCCGGCGCAGGTCCGCGAGCCGATCGGTTCGCCGGTAACAGTGCACGAGGTCGCACTCCAGGAATTTCGCCATCGGCACGTCGTTTACGGCCTGCGGCCAGATCACGGTATGGCCACGCCGCTGAAGCGCCTGCAGCGGAAACACCGCGCGATAGAAAGAGTTGGCCTGGCTCGGCTCGTAGATCACACCTAGTTGCATGCAAAACTCCGCTCGCGCGTCAGCTGTCTCCCACTTCGTCGTGCAGCGGACAGTAGTAGCTGGCTTCTCCGTCCGAGCCCTGGCCGCCGAGGCTCACCCACACTCCCATGCCGTTCTGCAGTGTCGTGCAGGGCGTCGGCAGGCCCAGCTGCGGCAGCCGGTGGATAAGGAAGGCGACGTCGCGCCCTGCCTGCGCCGGGTCGACCGATTCGCCGGCGACGCCAAGCCCTGCGATCTGCGCCAGGGCGGCGATCCCCTGCGGCGAGAATTCGATTTCGTTTTCCTGGATCGAGTACATCCTGACCTCGCGGACGCCGTGCCGGCGCAGCGCCTGCAGCACGGCGAGCACGTTGCCCTCGCGTATTGGTGCGCCCACCCACATGCCGTGGTTCGCGAACAGCGTGAGCCTGCCAGGCTGCTCGTAGGTGTCGGTGATCGGTCCGCTCGCCACCGCGGGCGCCGCGCCGAAGCCGACGCCCAGCCAGTTCACCACCACGACTGCCGCCAGGACGGTCGTCGTGAGCGCCTGCGGTACGCGCGGGAGTCGCGCTATCCAGCCGACCGCGAACACCGCGAGATAGATCGTGATGGGGATGGCATAGCGAGGATCGTGCACGTAGGTCTCGGTGAGGGCGACCCACGAGACGAACGCGCCGAGCACCAGCTCGAACGCGTACGCGCCGACCGGTCGCCGGCGCGCCAAACCGACCAGCGCCCACACCAAGCCGATCGCCACGAGCGCGAGCAACGGCAGATACAGCTGCTGGTTGAGAAAGCTCCAGAAGTACCACGCGAGGTTCGCGCTCGAGAAGCGCGGCGGAGCGGTGCCGGGGGCGATGCCAGGCTTGTGGAAAGCGCGCGATGACCCCAGCGCCTCGGCCGCGAGCGAGTGCACGGTCGACAGCTCGTACACGTACCAGGGCAGCGCGATCGCCAGAGCGACGGCAGCGAACAGCGCGATCCCGCGCCATGCGCGCCAGCCGCCGCGTATCGCTGCGGCCAGCGCGGCGCCGGCGACGAAGAAGACAAAGGTCTCCTTGGTGAGCATGCCGAGCCCCACGGCGACGCCGGCGAGCGCGCACACGCGCAGGCGCGAGAAGCGTTCGCTGGCGAGGATCGCCCACACGGCGAGCGCGACCAGCGCGGCCTCGGGCGCGTCGAGCATGAACTCGTGGAACTCTTCGATGATCAGCGGCGAGCCGAGCGCGAACAGCACGGCCAGCACGCCCGCGCGTGGCCCAAACGCCAGCCGCCCCACCTGGTAGCAGCCGAGCGCGAGCAGCGGCACGAACACGAGGTCGAGCGCGATCGTGGGGGCGGTGACGTTGACGCCGCCCACGAACGCGCCGAGCGCGCCGACGACGTGCACGAGCGGTGGATAGGGCAGCGAATCGGTGAACGCGCTCAGCACGTGCCCTGCGCGCAGCGCTTCGTAGGCGTCGATCGCGAAGCTCAGGTGCGTGCCCGCGTCGTACACGGGCACGCCGCGGTTCTGGCTCAGCCACCACAGCGTCGCGGCGAGGAACAGCGCCACCGTCGCCATCGCCCCCCACGCCGTCGCCGGCCAGCGCGACGCTGAGGGCCGCGTGCGCAGGCGTTGCGTCACGACCGTGCGTGGGCGTCCCGCGGTTGTGCTCGCGCGTGTGCTCATCAGCCGTAGAAGCGCGCGACGACCTGCAGCTGGCTGAAGACGTCGTGGGCGAGGAACAACAGCACGATCAGCACGCCGACGGCCGGGCCCCAGCGGCGGCCGGCGCCACGCGCGGCGAGGGCGAGGATGGCGCCGAGCAGCGGCAGCAGCGGCAGCAGGTAGCGCACCTGCGCGTATTCGGCGTCGATCGCGGGGAAGGCGTGGTAGGAGTCGATGCCGATCGTCAGCAGCAGCCCGAGGATGAGCGCGGCGTAGACGAACAGCTCTCCGATGCGGTGACGCAGCGTGGCCCGCGCACGTAGCAGCGAGCGGGCGCACAGCAGGAGGATCGCGCCCGCGGGCGCCAGCGCAAGCGTCTCGATCCAGCCGGGGAACGGCGTGTCGAGCCAGCCGTAGAGCCCCACGTACCCGTCGAACCACAGCTGCCGCGCGGTGAACAGGCCTGGGAAGTCGTTGGCCATGCCGGGCAGGCGCGGCAGGAAGAGCTGCCATACGTAGACGAGCTCGGAGACCAGCGAGCGGTGCGCGGAGCCAGCCGCGCTAGAGACCACGCCCACGGTCGGGCTGTCGGAGAACGTGCTGACCGCCGCGTACGCCAGGACGGGGATGGCGCCGATGCCCAGCGCGAGCGCCAGGGCGCGGTAGGGCAGGCGCCCGGACGCGCGTAACGTGCGCACGGCGAGCACGGCCAGCGCGAGCAGGATGCCGGGGATCAGCCCGACGAAGTTCAGCTTGGTCAGCAGGCCGACCGCCGATACGCCGCCGATGGCAAGCGCCGCGGGCATGTCGAACCCGCGCCGGAACGCTCGCGCGAGGACGTAGAAGCTCGCGGCGCTGACGGCGAACAGCAGCGAGTCGGGGTTGACCGAGCCCGACATGAAACCGAGCAGCGGGGCGAGCGCGACCGCGAGGGCGCCGACCGTCCATGCCCACGCGGTGCGGGGCAGCGCCTCGCGCACGAACAGGAACGTGAACAGGGCCGTGAGGCCGGCGAACAGGGCGGACAGCAGCCGCATCAGCTGGAGGCGGTCGAGCAGCGTCCCGCCGCGCGCGAGCTCGTAGGGGATCGCCTCGAGCGCGTAGTACAGCGGCGGCTCACCCGCGGCGTTGCCGGCCGCAGGGCTGCCGCGCGACGCGTTCCTCGGTGCGAGCGCGCCTTCCAGCGTGCGCTCTTCGGCCGCCGATGCGAGCGTCCGGTTCTGGGGGCGCAGGCTGACCTGCGGGGCGTGCAGCGCGTCGAGCACGACTTTCTCTTCGTGCGACAACGCCCCCGAGCCGGAGGTCGGCGGGCCGCCGGTTTCGGCGAGCTGCTTGACGTAGGCGAAGTGGGACGGCTCGTCGGGCGTCTGGAAGGGAGGGGTGATAATCGACCAGCAGATCGCGTTGAGGATCGCCACCAGCGCGCACACCCACGCCGCGCGCGGCACGCGGCGCAGCGCGGCAGTCGCGCCCGCCGCGGGCCGCGCGAGCCGCCCAGCCAGCCGCAGGCGCCCAGAAACGCGCGCCGGCTTGCGCTCGCCAACCAGCGCGCGCGCTGAAACGCCGCCCCAGCGGCTCACGGCAGCTCCCTGATCAACAGGCGCGAGGTGAGCATGGACACTGCTACGACCAGCGCGATCGCCAGGAACACGATCCAGGTCCCCGGCGCCGCGCGGCCGAGGCCCATGTGGTAGGCGATCGTCCCCGCCAGCGACGCCCACGTCTGCCTGCCTGGGCGCAAGTATTCGATCCATAGGCGCTTTGGTTCGTTGGTCCCCTGCAGCGTGACCGTTTCGTCCTGCACGACGAACGAGATGCAGACCGTCACGTCGTAGACGGTGCGGTCGAGTGGCTTGACGGGCACGGTCACAGACCCGCCCACCCAGCCCGAGCCGTGTGCGCCGCTGGTGACACGGCGCCCGCGCGAGTAAACGCCGAGCGTGACGCGCGGGCCGGCGACCGCGTCCAACCACACGCGGATCGCCGAGGTGGCGCGCGGGAGCGTTTCTGCGTCCTGGCAGTAGCTCGCGCTGCTGTTGGCGGTGGCGATCGGTTCTTCGGGCCGGCCCGGCGGCCTGTTGGTGCGCGCAACGCTCAGCGGCGAGCCGAGCAAGGTCAGCCCGATCGTTAGGAGCAGGACAGTGAGCCCGCCCGCAAGCGCGACCTTGACGCTGCGCATCGATCGCTAGTGCTATCTGCCGCCGTCCGAGCGGTCAAGCCGGCCGGATTGCGCTCCCAGGCGGTCCCTGTGAGCGGCTGCGCGGCGTTTCCGACCCGTGCCGGGAAGCCCTGAGGGTCAGGCGGTCAGGCGGCCGGCGTGGCTTCACGCCTGGCTTGGTAGCCGGCGCTCAGCACGTCGAGGACTGGCACGCCGGGGATCGCCTGCGCGAGCCGGCCGCGCAGCTCCTCGGAGTCGAAGCCGTGCGACTCCGGCGCCACCGGGTTGACCGTCAGCGCCAGCAGCGGCGTGCGCTCGATCGCCCGCAGGTGCACGCGCTGGCGCGCGTACCATTCGGGTCCCCGTTTCCACAGGAACACCCGCGTGGGGTCGGCCACCACCACGGTGAGCTCGCGCCGGCGGTGCTGGAGTGGGTGCAGCAGGCCGCGCAGAAAGCGTTCGGGCAGGGCACCCGCCACGAGCAGCCAGCGCGCGTCGGGGCTAGCGTCGAGCTGCTCGGCGATCTGCTCGGCCTCCGCGGTGAGGACGAAGCGCGCGGGCAGTGCGACCGGCGCGCCCTCCGCGGCTACGAGCAGGCTGCGGTCGTCGAGCCCGCCGGCGAGCGCTCGCAGCCGCGCTTCGGCGGGCGTGAGGCCGCCGAGCGTCGGCAGGCGCACCAGCTCGACCGCGTCGCGGGTCTGTAGCACGACCTCCTGCATGTCACGGTCGAGCACCGCGCCGGTGGCCATCACCAGGCCGTCGCAGACCTCGGGCGAGGAGGCCGCGCGACGGTCCACCGCGCCGTCGATCAGCACCTGCTCGGCGCCGTGGGCAAGCATCGCATCGGCGACCGCGCGCACGTCGGCCGCGGCGCTCGGCCCCGCCACCTCGATCGCGCCGGCCGCCTGCAACCGCGCGACGAGCACCCGCCCGAGCGGCGTGCGCACACCCGTCTGCTCCACCAGCTCGTGCGCGACCCCGCTCGCGCGCAGCAGGGCGTCGGTGGTTGCCACGAGGCTCCCCGCGACCAGCCGCACGCGGGGCTTGGCAATGCGCGCGTCGATCACGTCGCGCTCCTCGCCGTCGCGTCCCACCGACGTCACTCCTACCCGGCGGCCCTGCGCCTCGAGCTCGCGCAGCAGCACGGTGAGCGCGACGGTCTTGCCGGTGTTCTTCGCCAAGCCCACGAGCGCCAGGCGCTCGGTCGAGGCGGTGAGCTCGCTGAGCATCTGGAGGCTCAAGCCGGCGCGGGCGATTCCGCGGCCTGTGCGTGTCCGTTCGCGCGGCCCCGCGCGGCCAGCTCGCGCACGATGAACGTCGCCAGGTGCTGCGGTTCGGTGCCTTTGGAGAAGCCCGCGTCGTAGCCGAGCTCCTTCGCCAGCTCACCGCTCACGCGCGGGCCGCCGCAAGCGAGGATCGTGCGGGCGCGCAGGCCCTCCGCCTCGGCCATCTCCACGAGCTCGGTCAAGTTGTGCACGTGCAGGTTCTGCTGGGTGACGGTCTGCGAGACGAGGATCGCGTCCGCCCCGACCTCGATCGCCTTCGCCAGCAGCACGCTGTTGGGCACCTGGCTGCCGAGGTTGTACGTTTTAAAGCAGCGGTAGCCCTCGAGCCCGTGGTGGCCGTGGTAGCCCTTGAGGTTGAGCATCGCGTCGATCCCCACGCTGTGCGTGTCCGAGCCGGTGCTCGCGCCCACCACCACGATCCGCCGGCCGCCGAAGTGCTCGCGCGCGAAGCGTTCGATCTCGTCCTCGCTCATGAACTCGATGTCGAAGCTAGTACTCCGGAGGGTTGCGAAATCGATGGTGCTGGTGCAGCGCCCGTACATCACGAAGTACGTGTAGCCGTCGGTCAGCGGCTCGTAGTGCACGACCTCCGGCTCCTCGAAGCCCATGCCGGCGGCCAGCTCGAGCGCCGCGCGCCGCGCGGCGAGCGAGAAGGGCACGGGGAGCGTGAAGCTCAGCTGCACGAGACCATCGTCGAGGTGGTCGGCGTATGGCCTGACGGCCGTCAGATCGACCTCACGCATGGGTGGCCTCGCGGGCCGGGCGCATGAGCTCGACGAGCGGGTTGAAGTAGCCCTCCTCGGTGGCGACGATGCCGTCAATGCCGCGGCCCTCGTCCTCGCTGCGACTGACGTCGCCGAACGTCGCGCCGGCGATCGCCGCGAACAGCCCTTCGTCTGCGATCCGCTCGAGCAGCGCGCGCGCCCCCGCCAGCACCTGCTGGGCGTGCGTCTGGACGATGCCGCCGCGCTTGAACTCGATCTCATCGCCCAGGTTCCTGGCGGTGTTGAACACGTAGTCCACGTTCTGCAGCCCCAACACGCGGTCGTGGATGT
>Ga0335075_10017070_pt1 | contig 10810 bp, 9 predicted proteins | sample Lox_Sample_24_FD_206723 | JGI IMG/M metagenome (GOLD analysis project Ga0335075, IMG submission 206723) | Soil microbial communities from Loxahatchee National Wildlife Refuge, Florida, United States - Lox_Sample_2.4 | ecosystem: Environmental > Terrestrial > Soil > Wetlands | place: USA: Florida... | reverse complement strand
ATGTCCCAAAACGTCCTCATCGGTGAGCGGCGGATGGTTGAAATGCCGGCGCGCGATATCCGCAATCGTCACCTGCTCGGCAAAGTCGCGTAGGAATCGGTCGCTCAAGTCACCCGGCCAGCGCTCGACGCTGCGGATGAGAAGGTCTCTGGCGGGACCGCTGATCGAGGGACTGCCACCCAGCTCGCCGCCGGCGCGGCTCTGCCCATCACCGATCCCATCGTTGAGAACAGAGCGCACTTGTCCGGTAACCTGCATGAGACCCTCCACCGCCGTGCCGGATGCAGCCCTACTGGGTGGCTGCGCGTGTCATATCTTACGCTCATCAACACGCAACCAGCCAATTCTCCCGGCGTATCGCCAAGACCCCCGTTTTGTATCAGCAACTTAGGCGGTGTCGGCTCTCGCTGCAAACCGCACGGACGCGCCGGGCTGGATGCGCCTGACTTCACCGCTTACCCGAAAAATCTGTGGCGGATGAAAATTGTCGCTCATTGGAAGCCGGCCCACGGCCGCGTTGCGTCGAGGGCGAATTTTGGGAGGGTTCGAAAACCCTTGCGCGCAGCGAAAGCGCCGAGCAGGAAAAGCACAACGAGGAACCCGATGGCCGCCCAACGCATTTCCGGTTCCATGTCAGCGGTTGGGTTGCGAATGAACTCGATCGCTGACGAATAGCAATTTTTCCCAAGAGGTTCCCCAGCCTCTCGCCCTATCCTCTGCCCCGAAAAACGATGAGAGTGAGGTGCGGATGGCCGATCGTCGTGAGATCCTGGAAGCCATTGCAACATTGCCCTTCTGGCGAGTGGCGGCTGCGAGAGGTACCCGCGTGAAGAATTCGCGATGGAGCGATCGCTCCATGATGTGGCGGCGAGTACTCGATGATGGCAGCTTCGAGCTGGCAACGTTCGCGCGCTCGGGCGGGTCGTACCACATTGCAGGCACCGCGCTCATTGCTGAGGCCGATATTCCGTCGCGCGTAGATTACGCCATCGAGTGCGGCGCCGACTGGCAGACGCGGCGGGTGCAGATTCGCCAGGTACTCGGCGAGAAAGTCACCGCGCTGACGTTGATGGCGGCTGGCGGAGAGTGGTTGCGGAATGGAATGCCCGCACCAGAATTGGATGGGTGCACTGACATCGACTTGGGCATCTCACCCTCGACGAATGCATTACCCATCAATCGCCTTTCGATCCCGGTAGGACAGTCTAGGCAGATTCGTGCGGCGTGGGTCCAATTTCCCCAGTGCAGCATCGAGCCCGCACAACAGTCATATGAGCGGCTGGTGGCCACTCAATATCGCTACTGCAACGTCTCGAGCGGATTTACCGCCTTGGTCGAGGTTGACGACCAAGGTCTCCCCATCGACTATTCGGGGGTGTGGAAGCGTGTGGCTGCCGGAAAGGGAGCCAGCGTAGGCCCTCTCTTCCCGCAGAGCGATCCCAAGTCGGATGGATTCATCGAGGCGCTGGTTTCGACAGGCCCATCGGGCGAGATCGGCTCGGCGGCCGACACTTTTTCCTGGATGATCGGCGGCTGGGCAGCGGAAGTGGCGGATTTCGATGAGGATGGCGCCGTCCGCAGGGGGACGGGCGAATGGTGGTTCTCGTGGGTACTGGAGGGGCGGGCCGTGCAGGATGTGTGGATCGTTCCGACCCGCGGCGAGCGCAGGGAGAATCGCCAGTCGGCGGACAATCGGTACGGCAGCACCATCCGCTACTACGACAAGAGCGGCGGTCTCTGGCGCATCGTGTGGATCAACCCCGTGAGCGGCGCACGCAACGCCCTGCAAGGCAGGCGAAGCGGCGATCGCATCGTGCTCGAAGGCATCGAGGCCGGGAATCCGATCCGCTGGACCCTGGACAACATCGAGTCGAATAGCTTCTCGTTCCGAGGCGAGGAGCGGACCAAAGCCGGCGACTGGAGAGTCGCCGCGGAATTCCGCCTGCGGCGGATCGCCTAGTCTTTGGCACTATCGTGGGCCGCAGAGCGCATGGAGCCGTCATTCAAAGGGTTCACCACCTTGATGCCGACGATCACTCGACCGCCGTTCAGGTCCTCGCTCAGCAGTTCGTCAGCGCGCCATCATCACTGACATCGGCGAGGTGAGTTTGCAAGAGCTTCTACGCGAACACGAGGCGAGCATTGACGCTGGGTCGACAGATCAGGGAATTGCCGACCAGCGCACTGGTGTAGACGGCTTCCATACATTTCAGGAAGCTGCTCGCAACTGCCTGATTGATTGGTCGGAGCGCCGAGATTTGAACTCGGGACCCCTTGCACCCCATGCAAGTGCGCTACCAGACTGCGCCACGCTCCGACGATTGTTCTCGAGGGCCTGCCAGACGCGAGCGGGGTTCTCTCGCGCGAACTGCAATGATACGCCGAATTGCCGGCGCTGCGCAGTGCCGAGGCCTGGCTTCGCGGCCGGCGCTACGAGCGGCGCAGCACCTTCAGCAGCTCCTCCAGCTCCAGCCTCACCTGCTTGACGATCTGCTGGCTCTGCGACACGTCGGTGCGCGCCTCTTCGCCAGTCAGCTTGTTGCGGGCGCCACCGATCGTGAAGCCCTGGTCGTAGAGCAGGCTGCGGATCTGGCGAATCACGATGACATCCTGGCGCTGGTAATAGCGGCGATTGCCGCGCCGCTTCACGGGCTTCAGTTGCGGGAATTCCTGCTCCCAGTAGCGCAGCACGTGCGGCTTCACGCCGCAGAGCTCGCTGACCTCTCCGATGGTGAAGTAGCGCTTGCCGGGAATCGCCGGCAGCTGCGAGTTATTCTTTGGCTCCAACATAGGCTTCGACGCGCGCCTTTAGTTTTTGTCCCGGACGGAAGGTGACCACGCGGCGGGCCGTGATCGGGATCTCCTCGCCGGTCTTGGGATTTCTGCCGGGACGCTGGTTCTTGTCACGCAGGTCGAAATTGCCGAAGCCGGAGAGCTTCACCTGCTCTCCTCTCGACAGGGCCGCCCGTACTTCCTCGAAGAACAGGTCCACCAGCTCCCGTGCCTCCCGTTTATTGAGGCCGAGCTGGTTGAAGAGTGCTTCCGCCATCTCCGCCTTGGTCAGGGCCATCTCTTATTCTCGTATTTTTGCGTTCAAGCTCACGCGCAAATCCGCGATGACGGCGGCCATCAAAGCTGCGACGTCGTCTTCGGTAAGAGTGCGAGAAATGTCCTGAAAAATCAAGCCTAAAGCGACGCTTTTTCGACCTGCTTCTACGCCAGGGCCGCGATACACGTCAAAAACGCGGAGATCACGCAAGAGGCTCGAAGCCGTGAAGGTTACACGCTCAGTGAGGCTACTTAAAGCCACTGATTCATCGACGACCACGGCGAGGTCGCGACGGACCTGCGGAAAGCGGGAGACTTCGCAATAAGCGGGCCGCTCGATCGCCAAGGCGCTCTCCACGTCGAGCTCGAAGAGCACGGGTGGATATGTAAACTCGAGAGCCTTCACGAGCGATGGGTGCAGCTCGCCCAGCCAGCCGACCGCCTGGCCATTGCGCGCCAGGAGGGCCGCCCGGCCGGGGTGCAGACACGAGAGGGCCTGCGGCTCGAAAGTGAATTCTCGGGCGGCGCCCGTGGCGGCGAGCAGCGCCTCGACATCGCCCTTCACATCGAAGAAATCCACGGGCTGGCGCATCTCGCGCGGTAGTCCCCATTGCTCGGGCAGCCGATGGCCGCAGGCAACGCCGCTGATGGTGTCTACTTCGCGCGTTGCCCTGGTGCCCCCCTGCCCCGCGTCTGTCGCCAGGAAACGTGCGCCGTGCTCGAACAGCCGGACGCGATCCTGCTGGCGCCGTTGGTTCTCCAGGGCCGCTTTGAGCAGTCCCGGCCACAGCGACACCCGCATGACCGACATATCGCTCGCGATGGGATTGGCGAGGGCAATCCCGGCCAGCTCGGGGAACAGCCGCGCCTGCAGCTGCGGATCGACGAAGGCGTAGGTGATCGCCTCCTGATAGCCACGCACGGCCAGTATCTCGAGCAGATCGCGCTCGGGTGGCACCGCCGTCGGCAGGCGGCCGAAGCGCTGCGGAACCTGGGCATCCTCTTCCGGAATGGCCTGATAGCCGACGATGCGCGCGACTTCCTCGATCAGATCCGCCTCGATCGCGATGTCGAAGCGATGGGGCGGCGGCGTGACGCGCCAGCCATCCTCCGTCGATGCAACCGCCATCTGCAGTCCCTCCAGAGTGCTGCGGACGCGCCCATCGTCGAAGCCGACACCTAGCAGACGCGCCAACTGCCTGCGACGCAGAGTGACCGCGGGCCGTGCCGGTAGGTGCTCTTTGGACGTCTGCGTGGAAGTCGCGCCAGCGTGGCCGCCCGCGACCGCCAGCAGCAGATCGGTAGCCCGCTCCATCGCCCGCTCCTGGTGCGACGGGTCGACGCCACGCTCGAATCGTTGGCTGGCGTCCGTGGTCAGTCCCCAGCGCATCGCGCGTCCGATCACTGCCTCCGGGGCAAAATAGGCCGCTTCGAAGAAGACGTCGGTAGTCTCGGCGCTGACCGCCGTCCGTTGACCACCCATGATGCCGGCGATACCGACCGGACCTGAACCGTCAGTAATCAGGAGGACGTCCGGTTGTACGTCGACGGTTTTCCCGTCGAGCAAAGTGATCTTCTCGCCTGCATGGGCAAAGCGGGCGCGTATCTCGCCGTCCAGCTTGGCCAGGTCATAGGCGTGCATCGGCTGACCCAGCTCCAGCATCACATAGTTGGTGACGTCCACCACGGGACTGATGGAGCGCACGCCGGCGCGCCGCAAGCGCTCCCGCATCCAGACGGGCGTTGCAGCCGTGTTATTGACACCACGAATGATGCGTCCAACGAACTTTGGACATCCTGCGGGTGCATCCAGATGCACGGTAAACGTATCACGCAGCGACACAGCCGGACGCGCAGCCTGCCCTGCCGCAGGCACTGGCGCCGCAGGCGCCTTCAGCTTGCCGCCGGACAGCGCCGCCACCTCGCGAGCGATACCGATGACCGACATCGCGTCGCCGCGATTGGGAGTCACGTTGAGCTCGAGAGTCACGTCGTCCAGCGCAAGGTAGTCGCGCAAGCCCTTGCCGACCGGCGCATCGGCCGGGAGCTCCAGGATGCCGTTCGACGCGTCGGCAAGCCCAAGCTCCTTGGCGGAACAGAGCATCCCTGCGGAGTCGACGCCCCGCAGCTTGGCCGCCCTGATCTCGAGGCCACCCGAGGCTGCCGCCGGATCACCGGGCAGTTTCGCACCGACAACGGCCAGCGCGCTCTTCAACCCCGCGCGCGCGTTCGACGCCCCGCAGACGATCTGGATGGGCTCCCCCTGCCCGGTCGCGACGCGGCAGACGCGCAGCTTGTCGGCTTGCGGGTGCTTCTCCGCGGACAGAATCTCGGCCACCACGACCCCGGAGAACGGCGGCGCAGCCGGCTCCAGCGCCTCGAGCTCCAGACCCGCCATGGTGAGGCGCGATCCCAGCTCCTGCGGACTCCAGGGCACGCTCACCCAATCAGACAGCCATGTGTACGGAATGCGCATGGATCAGAGCGCCCGGAACTGCTCGAGGAAGCGCAGATCGTTCTCGAAGAAGAGCCTGAGGTCGCTCACACCGTAGCGCAGCATCGCCAGCCGGTCGATGCCCATGCCCCACGCGTAACCGGTGTAGCGCTCGGCATCGATGCCGCTCGCCACCAGCACGTTCGGATGCACCATGCCGCAGCCGGCGATCTCCAGCCAGCCGGTGTGCTTGCAGATGCGGCAGCCCTTGCCCTCGCAAAAGACACAGGACATGTCGACTTCCGCCGACGGCTCGGTGAAGGGGAAATAGGAAGGCCGCAGCCGCATGGCGAGATCGCGCTCGAAGAACGACTGCAGGAAGCCGTGCAGCGCCGCCTTCATGTTGGCGAAGCTGATGTTCTCGGCCACCTTCAACCCCTCGACCTGGTGGAACATCGGCGAGTGCGTCATGTCGGAATCGCACCGGTACACACGCCCGGGCGCGACGATGGCGATCGGCGCACCGAGCTTCAGCATCGCGCGGATCTGCACCGGTGAGGTGTGCGTGCGCAGCAGCCGGCCGTCCGGAAAATAGAAGGTATCGTGCATCGCCCGCGCGGGATGGTTCGGCGGGAAATTGAGGGCCTCGAAGTTGTGGAAATCGTCCTCGATTTCCGGCCCGGTCACCACCTCGAAGCCGGCGCGGCGGAAGATCTCCTCCATCCGAAGCCGCGCCAGGGTGACCGGATGCAGTCCGCCACGTTTCTCGCCTCGTCCGGGCAGCGTGACATCGATTCGGCCGGCGGCGAGCTCGCGCTCGACCTCCGCCCGCGCCAACGCCTCGCGTCGCGCCTCGATGGCGGCCTGCACGCGCTCCTTGGCCTCGTTGATCCGCTGGCCGGCCGCGGGCCGCTCGGCGGCCGGCAGGCCGCCAAGGGATTTCAACTGCTCGGTGAGGGCGCCCTTCTTGCCGAGCCAGCGAACGCGCGCCTCATCGAGCGCGCCGAGGTCGGGGCTTGCCGCCACCTCCCCCAGCGCCTCGGTGACCAGGGCGGTCAGGTCCTGCATACCGCAAGGCCCGCCTGGCGTCAGGCGATGCCGAGTGCGGTCTTGGCCTGCTGCGCGATGGCGGCGAATGCCGCGGTGTCATGGACGGCGATGTCCGCCAGCACCTTGCGGTCGATTTCGACGCCAGCCTTGCCGAGCCCGTTGATGATGCGGCTGTAGGAGAGGCCGTAGATGCGCGCGGCCGCATTGATGCGCGCGATCCAGAGGGCGCGGAATTCGCGCTTCTTCGCACGCCGATCGCGGTAGGCATACTGCCCGGCCTTGATGACGGCCTGCTTCGCTGCGCGATAGACCTTGCGGCGGGCGTTGTAGTAGCCCTTCGCCTTGCCCAGAACCTTCTTGTGACGGCGCCCGGCCGTCACGCCACGCTTTACTCTTGCCATGTTGGATTACCTCGCGCGGGTGTTACTTGTGGTACGGAAGCAGCTGCTCGAGACGACCGGTGTCCGTCTCGTGCACGAGGCTCGTACCGCCTGAGCGCGCGTGGCGCTTGACCTTGCGATCCTTGTGGCCGAGGTTGTGGCGGCGTTTGGACGCGTACTTCTTGAAGCCCTTGGCCGTCTTGCGAAAGCGCTTGGCCGCGGCCCGGTTGGTTTTCAACTTGGGCATTGACTGAAACTCCTCAACTTTTGTTGGCTTGTAGCCCCGGTCGCTGGACGCCCGGACTCTCGTCCAGGACGCCCGCTACGGGCGAACGATTCCAGGTAGATCAACTACTTGGAAGCGTTACTTCTTCTTCGGTGCAAAGACCATGATCATCTGCTTTCCCTCCATGAGCGGGTTCTGCTCGATCACGCCGTAGGCGGCGAGGTCGTTCGAGACCCGATCCAGGAGCTTGCGCCCGATGTCCTGGTGCACCATCTCACGGCCGCGGAAACGCAGTGTCACCTTGGCCTTGTCGCCCTCGGTCAGGAAGCGGACGAGATTACGCAGCTTGATCTGGTAATCGCCCTCTCCCGTTCCGGGCCGAAACTTCACTTCCTTGACCTGAATCTGCTTCTGCTTGCGCTTCGCCGAGTGGGCCTTCTTGTTCTGCTCGAACAGGAATTTCCCGTAGTCCATGATGCGCACCACCGGCGGCTCCGCCGTCGGCGATACTTCAACCAGATCGAGGTCCGAGGCGGATGCCATCTGCAGAGCCTCGGAGCGGGTCATCACTCCGGCCTGCGACCCGTCGGCCGCGATCACTCGCAGTTGCGGCGCGCTGATTTCCTCGTTACGCCGAACCCGCTTTGTTGCACTGGCGATGCGTCAATCCTCCAACGTACGGCGCCCGCGGCTCGAGAGCTCGATGCGGAGGCGTTCGACGAACGTCTCCGGAGACATCGTGCCCAGGTCCTTGCCGCTTCGGGTGCGCACTGACAATAAATTTGCGGCGACCTCCTTATCGCCCGCAACCAAGAGATACGGAACACGCTGCAGCGTGTGCTCGCGAATCTTAAAGCCCACTTTCTCGTTTCGCAAGTCGGACACGACCCGAACACCCTGATTTTTCAGGGATTCCGTGACCGAGCGGACATACCCATCCTGGCGGTCCGTGATGCTCATCACCACGGCCTGCACGGGCGCGAGCCAGGCGGGGAGCCTGCCCGCGTGGTGCTCCAGCAGGATGGCGAAGAAACGCTCCAGGGAGCCGAACATGGCCCGGTGGAGCATGACCGGCACGCGCTTCTGGCTGTGCTCGTCGATGTAATAGGCGCCGAGCCGGCCCGGCATATTGAAATCCACCTGCAGCGTGCCGCACTGCCAGTCGCGGCCGATGGCATCGCGCAGGACGAACTCGAGCTTGGGGCCGTAGAAGGCGCCCTCGCCCGGATTCAGGGTGAAGTCGATGCCCGCCGCCCGGCACGCAACCTTCAGCGCCTCTTCGGCGCGGTCCCAGACCTCGTCGCTGCCGACGCGCTTCGGCGGCCGGTCGGCGAATTTGATGCGGACGTCGTCAAAGCCGAAATCGCGGTAGATATCGAGGATCAGGCGGGTGATGGCGACCGATTCCTCGGTGATCTGATCCTCGGTCACGAACACGTGCCCGTCGTCCTGGGTGAAGGCGCGCACGCGCATCAGGCCGTGCAGAGCGCCGGACGGCTCGTAACGGTGCACCTTGCCGAACTCCGCAAAGCGCACGGGGAGCTCGCGGTAGCTGCGCAGGCCGTGCTTGAAGATCTGCACGTGGCCGGGACAGTTCATCGGCTTGATGGCATAGACGCGATGATCGGGCGTCTCGGTGAGGAACATGTTCTCGCCGAACTTCTCGCGGTGCCCCGACTCCTGCCAGAGCTGGATGTCCATGAGCTCCGGCGCGTTGACCTCCTCGTAGCCCGCGGCGCGCTGACGCTCCCGCATGTAGGCGATGAGGCTCTGAAAGACGCTCCAGCCCTTCGGGTGCCAGAAGACCGCGCCCGGCGCCTCTTCCTGCAGATGGAAGAAGTCGAGCTCGCGGCCGATGCGGCGGTGGTCGCGCTTCTCCGCCTCCTCGAGGCGGTGCAGGTAGTCGTCGAGCTGCTTCTTGTCCGGCCAGGCGGTGCCGTAGATGCGCTGCAGCATCTCGTTGCGCGAATCTCCGCGCCAGTAGGCGCCGGCGACCTTGGTCAGCTTGAAAGCCTTGAGCTTTCCGGTGGAGGGCACGTGCGGCCCGCGGCAGAGGTCGACCCAGTCGCCCTGCCCGTAGAGGCTGATCGGCTCGCCTGCTGGAATACTGGCGATGATCTCTGCCTTGTAGTGCTCGCCCAGGCTCTTGAAGAACGCCACGGCCTCATCGCGCGCCATCACACGGCGAGTCACCTTCTGGTCGGCCTTGGCGAGCTCGCCCATGCGAGCCTCGATGGCGGCCACATCCTCCGGCGTGAACGGGCGCTTGAAGGCGAAGTCGTAATAGAACCCGTCCTCGATCACGGGTCCGATGGTGACCTGGGCTTCGGGGAAGAGCTGCTTCACCGCCTGCGCCAGGAGGTGCGCAGTCGAGTGGCGGATGACCTCGAGTCCCGCGGGATCTTTCTCCGTGACGATGGCGACATTGGCGTCGCTGTCGATGACGAAGGAAGTGTCGACCAGCTTGCCGTTGACGCGCCCCGCAAGCGCCGCCTTGCGCAGCCCGGCGCCAATGTCGCCCGCCACCTCATCGACCGTCACCGGTCGGTCGAAGTGGCGCTGACTGCCGTCAGGCAGGGTCACGGCTGGCATCGGGCTCTCTCGATCACTGAACAAAACGCTCCCTCGCGGTCAACGGGGAGCGCCACTTCGAATCTTTGGTAGGCGCGGGTGGGACAGACCTCCCCACCACCACCGGATTCCAGAGGTGGAGGCGCCGTGACTGCGCATTATAGCTGAACCTTCAAAGCGCTGCAGCGACCGCATGTTAAGCTCTGGGCGCTGCCCCAATTTCCGCAGCACGCGTGATGGAGCCAGGCATGGGGGTCTCCCCCGGGTTGCGCGGCATGATCCGGAAGCACGGTCGCTTCCTCGGGCGACTTTTGGGCTTCACGGCTCTGCTTTCGCTGATCGCCGAAGCCACCCCGTTCATTTCCTACATGACGGTGAGCCTGCAGAATCCGGCGCGGCTCACCTCCCTCTATCCGGAGGATGGTCTCGCGCTCGCCATCCTGTGGCGCTTCGGCGCCCGCTACTGGCCCGCGGTGCTGGTGTCGAGCACCCTGCTGTCGATGCACCTCGGCGCTCCGTGGCTGACGGCCACGGGCGTGGGGTGGATGGACGTGTTGCTCGACATGACCGCCCTCTGGCTGCTCACCCGTTGGCGGATCCAGCCGGCGCTCGACTGCATGAGCGATGCGGCCGGCTTCACGTTCGCGATCATGATCGCCGCCGCGCTCGCATTCCCGATCGACACGCTGCGACTGTGGCTGCTATTCGGCGTCGGCGGCTCGGACTCGGTTCTCTTCGGCCTGCACTACTCCTTCTCCGCCTTCTTCAGCTATCTCATCATCGCGCCCCTCGTCCTGGTGTGGAGGCCGGGGTACATCGGCGACCGGCGCAACCTCCGGCTGCTGATCGGCTCGATGCTGGCGATCGTCGTCGTCGGCGTCCTGCTTTGCATGGTTGCCCCGGACATGCGCGAGCGCCTGCTCTTCCTGCTTCTGCCGCCCATCGCCCTGGCGGCCATTGCCGCCCGCGTGGGTGGCGCAAGCGCGGCCGCCGCCCTCGTCGCCGTCATCATGGTTTTCCTCGACGAGGACACTTCCACCACGCTGAAAGACTACTTCCTGCGCACACTCTTCATCGCCACCGCCACGCTCACAGGCTACC
>Ga0335075_10017069_pt1 | contig 10810 bp, 11 predicted proteins | sample Lox_Sample_24_FD_206723 | JGI IMG/M metagenome (GOLD analysis project Ga0335075, IMG submission 206723) | Soil microbial communities from Loxahatchee National Wildlife Refuge, Florida, United States - Lox_Sample_2.4 | ecosystem: Environmental > Terrestrial > Soil > Wetlands | place: USA... | reverse complement strand
AGACGCGCAAAGCCGCCGTTTTGTTTCCGATTCCATCACCCCAACCGTGCTCCAAATCTGGATCCGCTCTATCAGTAGCAATCGCTACCGAAATGCAGTTGGCCGGAGCGGGCTCATGCCCCGTTCCGGGACTCGGCGCCAGACCGCCGGGCAGCGGATCGAGGCGGGCCAACCGCCGCAAAGGTCACAGGATGAAAGGGGACAGCGATGGCTGATCTCTACGAAGACGACGTAGTGGCTTGGTCCGAGCGACAGGCCGCGCTCCTACGCCGCCGCGCTGCCGGCGAGTTGGTCAACGACGCCGAACTGGACTGGCCGAACATCGCCGAGGAGACCGAAAGCGTCGGCAACGAACAGGTGCACGCCGTCCGATCGTTCCTCACCCGTGCGCTGGAACACGATCTCAAGGTAAAGGCATGGCCGCTATCGCGCGACATGCCGCATCGGCAGGCAGAGACACGCCGGTTCCGAAGCGAGGCCGCCGCCCGGTTCACCGAAGCTATGCGACAGCGGATCGACACGGAGACGCTCTATCGCCGCGCGTTGCCCGCATTCCCAGAGACGATGAACGGACACGTCCCGCTGCCGGTCCCGCAAGCCTGCCCGGTGACGCTCGACGAGTTGCTGAGCGATAACGACTGATCGGCTTGCAGACGCCGGCCTCGCGATTGCGCGCATCGGCAAGAGCTACCGCAGCCTCGGGCTCGACCGGAATGGTCACATCCACCGTGTTGTCCATTTGGATCTCCCAGCGTCCACATATAGCGCGGCCAGCGGGGCATGTGCGCAGCACGTCCCCGAAGCCGCCGGGCCGGGCTGAAGGCGACCGGCACGATCGGTCGGGTGCCGCGGTGTCGGAGGCGCTCAAAGCGCATCCGCCGCTCGTGTTGCCGCAGATGCCGCATCTGCGGTGCGCGGCGGCGATTCAGCCGACCCGTGGGATTTTACCTTGGCCGCGTTGCGGTCCCGGATAGGTTGCGGGACCAGCAAGCTCTACGACTCCAAACCGATTGCGAACTGGCACATGCTGGGGCAAATTCGCCGTTATGATTCGCGGTGGTCTGTTGACGCGCTATTACCTGGAGGAGGGGATCCGGCAGTCCGCTGCGTATCGTCGATTGGATTCGCATCTGCTGGCCCAATTTACAGCCACAATAGCTGAGCATTGGTTGGCGCTTGAGGCAATGGCGCACCCGAGCGAGGCGGAGACCGAATCGGAGTTCATCTTTCCGCTCTTCCAGCGTCTGCAATGGCAGTTTTTGCCGCAGCAGGAGCCGGGAAAGGGTCGCAAGGATGTCGCCGACGCGCTCCTGTTCCTTTCGGCCGGAGCAAAGGCGGCAGCGACCCGTCTGCGCGACCACAGCGAGCGGTTTTGCCACGGCGTCGTCGTGGTCGAGAACGAGGCACGCGACACCAGCCTCGATCGCGGGAGCGAGAAACGGGAACCACCTTCTTCTCAAACGCTGCGGTACCTGAAACGGGCGGACGGCATTCCGGGCAGCACGGTTCGCTGGGCCGTGCTGACCAATGGGCGGCTATGGCGGCTGTATTGGGCTGGCGCACGGGCGCGGGCGGAAGGATTCATCGAGTTCGATCTGCCGGCGATTATCGGCGTTTTGGCACCGCCGGTGCCAGACGGGGCGCCCGCTGATCATTGGACGCGCGTCTTTTTCCTGCTGTTCTGTCGCGATGCTTTGCAGCCCGACAGCAGCGGCCGGACGTTCCTGGACGAAGCGCTGGCGGAGGGGCGGCGCTACGAGGAACGTATCACCGGTCGGATTTCGGAAGCAGTGTTCGACCGAGTGTTTCCAGCTCTGGCGGATGCGCTGGCCGCAGCCGATCCAGCGCCGTCACCCCACGACCCGGCGTGGCGTGCGGGGGTGAAGCAGGCGACGATCATTCTGCTGTTTCGCTTTCTATTCATCCTGTATGCAGAGGATCGGGACCTGTTGCCGGTCGCGCACCCCGGTTACCGACATTATTCATTGGGTGCACTCCGCGACGAAGCGGCCGACATTGTTGACAGCGGGCGGCCGGTCCCGCGGACGGCCCGCATATGGTGGCAGCGTATCGTGACGTTGTTCGCCGCCATCTCCGCGGGCGATCGGGCACTGGGGTTGCCAGCCTATAATGGTGGCCTGTTCAAGGACGACAGCGTTCCGCTGCTCGCGCGGATCACGCTAACGGATAGCGATCTCGTGCCGATTCTGGGCGGTCTTTCGCGTGCCGACCCGGGTGGCGGAAAGCGGCGAATCAATTACCGCGATCTGAACGTGCAACAGCTCGGAGCGATTTATGAGCAGTTGCTGGAGCGTGACATCGTCGAAACCGGCGGGAAGGTCAAGGTAGCCCCCAATGACACCGCGCGGCACCAGACGGGTAGTTTCTTTACGCCGGATGAACTGGTTGCGCTGATTATTTCTCGCGCGGTCGCGCCCATGGTCGAGGAGCGACGCGAGGCGTTCCGGCTGCATGCGGCCAAGCTGAGCTCCGATCGCCGGCCGAAGCCTGAGAGGCTGGCGGATCTGGTGAGGTTCGATCCCGCTGCCGCGCTGCTCGATCTGCGCGTCTGCGATCCGGCGATGGGATCTGGGCACTTCCTGGTTTCGCTGGTCGATTTCCTTGCTTTTGAGACACTGACGGCGATGGCCGACTCTCCCGCACTGGTCACCTGGGCCGAATACCGTTCGCCGGTCGCAGAACGGATTGAGGCGATTCGTGTACAAATTCGCAGGCAGGCAATTGAGCACGGATGGGAAGCGCCGGAGGAGCGGCTGGACGACGAGGCGCTTATCCGGCGCATTATCCTGAAGCGGGTGGTTCATGGAGTCGACCTGAACCCGCTCGCCGTGGAGCTGGCAAAGCTGGCACTGTGGCTGCACTGCTTTACCGTGGGCGCGCCGCTGTCGTTCCTCGACCATCATCTGCGTTGCGGTAATGCGGTTCTCGGTGAAACCGTTGGACAAGTGAAGCGGGAGCTGGAGGATAGCTTCGGGCTCACGATCTCGCCGGCAGTGCAAGGAGCGCTACGGGGGGCGGCAGCGATGGCGCGGATCGAGGAGTCGACCGATGCCGATCTGCACGAGGTGGAATCGAGTGCGACCGCGTTCGCCGAAATGCAAGAAGACACAAGAGCCATCCGCAGCTTCCTGGACCTTTGCACTGCCCGGCGGCTGCTACCGCCCCAGGGGGCCGCGCAGGAGTTTGGTGTTGAGGGGCTGTTCGGTGGGGACTATGGCGATCCGTTTGAGATCGCCTCGGGCCGCTCTTCCGGGCGCGCGCCGCGCGAGGATGCGGCAAGCGCACGGCGGAAGGGGCGGAGGGAGAAAGTATCAGCCAAAGACGCGTTCAGCGGTTTGGGCGATTGGCTGGGCGCGGCGCGCGCGTTAGCCAGCGAGCAGTGGTTTCTGCACTGGCAGGCGGTATTTCCAGGCGTGTGGACCGAGTGGGAAAGCATTGATCCGCGCGGCGGGTTCGATGCGGTCATTGGCAACCCGCCTTATGTAAGGCAGGAGCAGATCAGGACGATCAAACCGGCACTGCAAGCGTTGTATCCGGAAAGCTACGATGGTGTGGCGGATCTGTACGTGTATTTCTATGCCCGCGGGTTGCACCTGCTGAAGAAAGGTGGCCGGCTGTCGTTCGTAGTTACGAACAAATGGCTGAAGGCGGGGTATGCGGAAAAGCTGCGCGCTCTGCTGGGAGCTGAATCCTGGATAGAGGCGGTGATCGATTTCGGTCACGCCAAGGGTTTCTTTCCGGATGCGGACGTGATGCCGAGTGTGCTGGCCGTGCGTCGCCCCGATCCGGCTGTGGAGGATCCGGCAACAGCGGATGTTGCCGTCATACCTCGGGATGCTGTGGATATGACGACGTTGCCGGATCAGGTGAAGGTGGCCACGTTCAGCGTGCCACGTACACGGCTGGTAGCGGGGGCGTGGGTGCTGGAAGCGCCTGAGGTGATGCAGCTGCTGGACAAAATTCGCGGTGCTGGTCCCGCGCTGATCGAATATGCCGGGGTGTCGCCCCGACGCGGCGTGCTGACCGGTTTCAACGAGGCATTTGTGGTTGATGGCGCCACGCGGGAGCGACTGATCTGCGAGGATGCACGTTCGGAGGAGCTGATCAGGCCCTACCTGCGGGGGCAGGATATCGATCGGTGGGTTTCGGACTGGGCGGGGCAATGGATGATCTTCACCCGGCACGGAACCGAAATCGACGCTTATCCAGCTATCAAGGCGCATCTTGCAGCATTTCGAAGAGAACTGGAACCGAAACCAGCGGATTGGCGGCCAATAGGCGACGCCAAAGAATGGCTTGGGCGGAAGCCGGGACATTATCGGTGGTACGAGATACAGGACAATGTGGCGTACTGGCGGCAGTTCCAAGCACCAAAAACTGTATATAATGATATTATGTGGCGTGCTCAGTTCTGCGTCGATCGGACAGGCGCGTTCCTAAATAACACGGCCTATTTCCTGCCGTGTGACGATCCATGGTTGCTCGCCTGCCTGAATGCATCACTTGGATGGTGGTTCAGCTGGCGGGCGGCGCAGCACGCCAAGGATGAGGCACTCCGATATTTCAACACTTTCGTAGAGGCGTTCCCGATAGCCGAGCCCGACGTAAGAATTGACGATGTCCATGCTGCAATATCGGCCCTTAGCAAAATTCACCACTGATGCCCATGCGGCACGGCGACTACTCGCCGATTGGTATCGTCAGGGGTGGGATCTCGAGCGCATCCCTCACGCCCTGCGCGAGCCGTTCGCACTGACAGCGGACCAATTCATCGCCGCAATCCGCAAGGCGCTGCCACGTACGCGTCGCCTGACCGCAGCGGAGATCGAGCACACCCGTCGGGAGCATGCAAACAGCGTTGCCCCCATTGCCCGAAGGCTGGTCGAAGCGGCTCGGCACGAGCGAGAGTTGGACAGACTGGTCAACCACGCTTACGGACTGACGGCGGATGAAGTCGCGCTGATGTGGCGGACGGCGCCGCCACGCATGCCGATCGCGGCGCCGGCTGGGGTCGAGGCGCCAGAAGCCGGGTAACTTATCGTGGGCGTGCCCTCGGCGATCCGCCTCACGGCATCGGAATGGCTGTCAACAGCCGCGGTCTCTCGTCCGCGCCGATTTCCCACACCGTCCTGATGCAGGGATCCCGACCATCAGGCGTCGGACAATTGCACTCGATAGTATAACGCATTCCATAGTCGTTCTGTACCCGCCGAGTTGGCGCGTTCGTTTGCGCATGGACCAGAAGTGCCCGTTGCAACTCCCCCCACTCGGTTCGCACGAAACCCCGTGCGACGAAGAATCTTGCCTTCGACCCACCTACGGGGTGGTGGAAGTTCAGAAGGTATTCGGTTACCTTCTTCTCCTCCACGTACGCCCGATCGGAAAAGGGGAGCCTTGGTTCCAGCCCCTCATCACGAGCCATCAGCGAACGCGCTCAACCTCTTCCGCCTTCAGCGTAACAACCTCCGGTCCGCCCGGCAGCGTCGCGATTTCCACGGCATAAGCGGCACCGTCGCCATATATCCCCACTATCACGCCGTGCGTGTTCTTAGCGATGCGGTACCCTTCCGCTTCCAGATCACGCGTGACCCGGACCGAGTCATGCTCGTAGAACGGTGTCGCTACGTTCTTCTTCTCGGTTACCTTGCTCAATGACTTGGTCACAGCCCCATCTCCCGTCTCAAATTGATATTAGCCGGCCCGATCCACATAAACCAACGCGGCCCCGCACCGAGCGAGGCACCGCAGCCAACTCATCCTGGCTTCGCCCCCGGGCTCAGCAGCCGCTCGATCCGCTCTAGCCGTTCCTCGATGCTGCGTTCCGTCTGATCCAGCCGCGCGTCGACCCGTTCAAAACGCGCACCGAGATGCTCGAAATGCTCCGTCAGTTGTCCCGCCAGCACATCCACCAGGTCACGCAGGTCATCACGAGTGGCGACGGTGGCCAGATCGCGTTCGCGCGCACGCGTGAGCAGATCCAGCTTCATGGTAATGGCACGAATGTCGGTTTGCATACGCCGCATCAACCCGCCGAGCGCGCTGACCGTTTCGCTCATCGTTCAACCTTCATCGTCTCAGCTTCCGCATCGACCTACGGCACCGGAACCGCCGGCACCCGCACGCTCGCCTCCCCGCCGGAGAAGCAACGCAACATCGACGCACCCCACGCCACCGCCTTCATCGCTGACGCGCCGCCGTCTCCACCGCCCGATCCAGCGTAACAAGCTCCGCCCCCAACGCCGAGGCCAACCACAAATAGCTCGCGTCATACGCGGTCAGTCCGGTCTCGGTCGCGACCCCCAGTACCTCGTCCAGATCGACCGCCGCCTCTTCCACCCCCAGCCGCCTGTGCAGCCGGAAAGCAGCCACAAGCGCCTGCCGCAACTCCGGGTGCCGACGCGCCTTGATAAGGCACACGTTCGCCAGCTCGAAAGCAAGCAGGCTTGGTGCGACAAGTCGCGCGTCGGCAAGCTGCCCCGCGATCGCATCCGCCTCCGGCTCGCCAAACAACAAAGCAGCCAGCGCCGAGGCGTCCACTACCTTAATGGCGGCCATCACGATCGGCGCGCACCACCGCGGCAGCCTCGCTCGGTGTCCGGATTCCCAGCCGCCGGACCTCGGCAAGGATCTCAGCGGACGTCGCCGGTCGGTCTTCCCGAACCGCCGCTTCGATCCCAGGTCTACCGCGAGCTCAAATACAAGCTGCGCAAAACTCCCCCATCCGCCCACCGGCGACCCCTCGGATGTCGAGCGTCGCCTCCACAGCGCCATTGTCGAGATCACCGCCTACGCCCCCGCCGGCGCCGCCGAGCTCAACCTCGCCCGCCGATACGTCCAGGCAGCCGAGGCCGCCGACGAATGCCTCCGTCTCGCCCACGAAGCCACCGGCGAAAATCGCCCGACGCGCCACGACCTCGGGCCCTCATGGCGCCTCCTGTGCCCGCAAAGCCGCCCGCACATCGGTATGAACGAAATCATCCCCCTTGAACAGCAGCGGCAGCCCGCTCGCCACAGCCAGCGCATAAGCGAAGCAATCCCCGATATTCAGCCCCGCCCGATGCCGCGCCTTCCCGAAGCGCCGAAAAGCGGCGATCGCGATCTCGGCCTGTTGCGGCGTCACCGCAACCACATCCGCACCGGTCAGCCAGAAAAACCGCTCCAGCCGTTCGCGTCCTTCCTCCCGCTTACGACCTTCGACGACGAAGGCAAGCTCGACTCTGGTTACCGCCGAAACCAGCCTGACGGGGGCCGCCGCGATCGCCTCATCGTAGCGGCGCTGATCGGGCTCGCCAAACAGGATGGCGACCACTGCCGAGGTGTCGATAACCATCACCACATGCCGTTTTCGTCATAGCCGACGATCTCGTCCGGACTGCGCGTATCGTAGTCGGGCAGGGCGGCGCACTCGTGCCCAAGCCGTTCCAACTCGTCGGCCAATCGAGCGGCTTCCCCCCGGCGCAGCCTTTCCCGCTCCAACCGTTCGGCGAGCGACTTACGGACGGCCTCGGTCAGCGTCTCGCCCGTCAGCGCCGCGACCGTACGGGCGAGGCGGTCGGTCTCCTCATCCTTCAGGCTCAGCGCCACATCCTGGCTCCTCTTTCTATAAATCGACCATGAATATAGAATGCTGCCCACGGCATGTCGATACGATTTCAACCCCGGCGAGCCAGCTCGAGCCCTTCCGCCGCCCTTTCGAAACACCTGTTCCCTGATCGGGACCAGTCAGCAATTATCCATACTAACATTGATAGGTCACCATCACTGACTACATAGTGCCTATGACCGAAACAAACATCCCCATGCACGACCTCCTCCCCGCCCAGGTTTACCGCGAGCTCAAATCCAAGCTGCGCGACAACCTCCCCGCGCCACCCTCCGGCGACCCGGCAGACGTCGAGCGTCGCCTCCACAGCGCCATCGCCGAGATCGCCGCCTACGCCCCCGCCGGTGCCGCCGAGCTCAACCTCGCCCGCAGACACGTCGAGGCAGCCGAGGCCGCCGACGAATGCCTCCGCCGCGCCTACCAGGCAGACCGCGAAAACTCGCCCGACGCCATGAAGCGCCACGCCCAGGCTGCCAGCTACATGCGCCAGGCGCAGGGCTACCACACCCGCCTCATCCGCCTGCAAAACGAGCGCCGCAAGCTCGAGAAAGACCCCCGCGCAGCCAGCCGCGCCGCCTGGACCGAGCATTGCACCATCGGTCTCCTGGCCGAAGACGACCCACTCGAAAGCCCTTCGCCCCAGCCCGCCGCTGCGCCACCCCCCGCACCCGAGCCGCCGCCACCCCCCGAAGAGCCCACCCCCCTCACCGAGGCCGAGCACTACGCCACCCTCTACCCCGAGAGGGCTGCGCAGATCCGCCACTTCGGCTGCATCCTCCCCGACCTCGACTTCGACCCTCCCGACCCCGACCTGGAGCACGCCTTAATCACCGCCCAAGGCCCCATCTTCACCAACCTCGACCGCCGCTTTCCTATTCCCCCTCCCCTTGCGGGAGGGGGCCAGGGGGAGGGGGCCCAAAGTCTCAATGCACGATCCAACGTCTCCGATTCATTGAAATGAGACGCCGATGAGACTGGCATTCAAGTGTGCCGAGGCACAGCCAAAACGCGCGCCCCGAATTCCCCCTCCCCTTGCGGGCTTGGGCTGCGAAGCAGACCAAGGCCAGGGGGAGGGGGCGCCCGAGGGGGCACAAGCAGAGACAGGTCCCCAGAAAGGCCTTAGCCCACCAACCCCCCACCCCCATCTCCCAGGGCATCGTCGCCCCAAAAGGACCCCACCATGGCCCAGGCCGCGAACCTGCTGACCCGAGAGACCTCGCCCTACCTCCTGCAACACGCCCACAACCCGGTGCACTGGCGCCCCTGGGGTGCCGCCGCCCTGGCCGAAGCCGTAGCTGACGACAAGCCCATCCTTCTCTCGATCGGCTACGCGGCCTGCCACTGGTGCCACGTGATGGCCCACGAGTCCTTTGAAGACCCCGACACCGCCGCCCTGATGAACACCCAGTTCCTCAACATCAAAGTGGACCGCGAAGAACGCCCCGACATCGACCACCTCTACATGTCCGCCCTCCACGCCATGGGCGAGCAGGGCGGCTGGCCCCTGACCATGTTCCTCGCCCCCGACGGCACCCCCTTCTGGGGCGGCACCTACTTCCCGCCCGAGCCCCGCTGGGGCCGCCCCTCCTTCCGCCAGGTCCTGCAAGGCGTCGCCGCCGCCTGGCACGCCAAAGACGCGATGGTCACCCAGAACACCGCCGCCCTCCGCCGCGCCGTCGAGCGCCTCTCCGCCCCCCAGCCCGGCGACCTCCCCGGACCGCCGCACCTGGACGCCGTCGCCCACGCCCTGTTGCGCCTGACCGACCCCGACCAGGGTGGTCTCCGCGGCGCCCCCAAGTTCCCCAACCCGCCGATCCACCGCTTCCTCTGGCAGAACGCGTTCCGCACCGGCCGCCCGGAAGGCCGCGACGCCCTCCACCTGATGCTGCAACGCATGTCCCAGGGCGGCATCTACGACCACCTGGGCGGCGGCTACGCCCGCTACTCGACCGACGCCGTCTGGCTGGTCCCGCATTTCGAGAAGATGCTCTACGACAACGCCCAGATCCTCGAACTGCTGGCCTTCGCCCACGCCGACCGCCCGGACCCGCTCTACGCCGCCCGCGCCGAGGAAACCGTCGCCTGGCTCTTCCGCGACATGTCGGCCGGCGACGCCTTCGCCGCCTCCGAAGACGCCGACAGCGAAGGCGAGGAAGGCAAGTTCTACGTCTGGACCGAACCCGAAATCGACGCCCTGCTGGGCCCCGACGCCCCAATCTTCAAGTCTGCCTACGACGTCACCGCCGCCGGCAACTGGGAAGGGCACACCATCCTTCGCCGGACCTCCCCACCCGGCGACCCCGAAACCGAAACCCTGCTAGCCCGCGCCCGCCGCACCCTCTTCGAGGCGCGCAGCAAACGGATCCGTCCCGGACGCGACGACAAAGTCCTGGCCGACTGGAACGGCCTGGCGATCGCCGGACTGGCCCGCGCCGCCAGCGTGTTCGCCCGACCCGACTGGCTTGCCCGCGCGTCCGCCGCATTCGATTTCGTGCTGCACGAGCTCGGCGCACCCGATGGCCGTGTCCAGCACGCCTGGCGCCTGGGCCGAGTGACCGCATCCGGCCTCCTCGACGACCAGGCCAGCATGGCCCGCGCTGCGCTCGCGCTCTACGAAGCCTCCGCCGACCCCACTCACCTCTCCCAGGCGATCCGTCTGGCCGACGCGGCGCTCACGCATTTCAGCGACGGCACCGGCGGCTTCTTCACCACCGCCGCCGACGCCACCGACGTCCCATTGGCCCGCCCGCGCACCGCCGCCGACAACGCGACGCCAGCCGGCAACGGCTTAATTGCGGAAGTATTCGCCCGCCTCTCGCACCTCACCGGCGAGACGCTATGGCGCGATCGTGCCGACGCCGTCCTGCGCGCCTTCACCGGCATCCCCGACCAGCTCGCGGCAATGCCGTCCCTGCTCGCCGCCGCCGACCTGTCGGAGGAAGCAGCCAGCACGGTGATCATCGGTCCGCCCGACAGCAGCCTTGCGCACGCTCTCGCCGCCGCCGCCCTCGCTGGTCCAGATCCGGCGACGGTAGTGCTGCGCGCCCCAACGCCGGACGTTCTCCCGCCAACTCATCCGGCGCATGGAAAAACCGCCGGCTCCCACGGCGCTGCGGCCTATGTCTGCCGACGCAACGTCTGCGGCCTGCCGGTCACCGACCCCGCCGCATTGGCCGCCATGCTGCG
>Ga0335075_10017068_pt1 | contig 10810 bp, 8 predicted proteins | sample Lox_Sample_24_FD_206723 | JGI IMG/M metagenome (GOLD analysis project Ga0335075, IMG submission 206723) | Soil microbial communities from Loxahatchee National Wildlife Refuge, Florida, United States - Lox_Sample_2.4 | ecosystem: Environmental > Terrestrial > Soil > Wetlands | place: USA: Florida... | reverse complement strand
GCGGCAAGGACATCCCCCGGATCCTCGAGGCGCTCGCCCCGCTCGCCCGCACGCTCGTCCTCGTCCCGGTCCGGTCGGAGCGCGGCGTACCGCCGTCCGAGATCCGGCCCCACGCCGTCGCCCACTTTCCGCGGATCGTCGTCGCGCCGACCGCGGCGCAGGGGCTCCACGTCGCCCGGGCGGCGACGGGGACGGACGGCTTCACGCTCGTCGTCGGGAGCGACTACCTGGTCGGGGAGCTGATGCGCCGGGACGGGGCCGGGGCGGACGAGCCGGATCTGAGCGACCCCGGGACCGAGACCGTCCGGCGGCCGGAGCCGCCCGCGTGAGCGCGCGTGCCGCGGCGCCCCCGTTCGACTGGGAGGCGGTCCTCGACCGCCTCTCGGCGCTCTACCACACGGGCGACTGGCGGCGCCCGTACCTGCGCGACCACGCGGAGGACCCGTTCCAGGTGCTGATCGGCACGATCCTGTCCCAGCGCACCCGGGACGAGGCGACCGACGTCGCGAGCGCGCGGCTGTTCGCGCGGTACCCGGACGCGCCGTCGCTCGCCGCCGCGCCGGCCGACCGGATCGAGCCGCTGATCCGGGGGACGGGGTTCTACCATACCAAGGCCCGGGCGATCCGGGCGGCCGCGGCCGCGATCCTCGACCGGTTCGGCGGGACCGTGCCGCGGACGTACGACGCGCTCGTCTCGCTGCCGTGGGTCGGGCCGAAGACGGCGAACTGCGTGCTCGTCTTCGGCTACGGGATCCCCGCCATCCCCGTCGACACCCACGTGCACCGCATCGCCAACCGGCTCGGCGTGGTCCGGACCCGGACCCTCGAGCAGACCGAACGCGCGCTGGCGGCGCGCGTCGATCCCGCGTACTGGATCCCCCTCAACCCGCTCCTCGTCCAGCACGGGCAGAACCTCTGCCGGCCGATCTCCCCCCGGTGCGAGATCTGCCCGATCGCCGACCTCTGCGCTACCGGGCGGGCGCGGTCGGCCGGGCGTCCGACGCCCCGACCGCAGGACCGACGGCCGGGGTCGGCGGGAGCGCGACCAGGGCGACGAGCGTCCCAACCGTCAGGACGGCGAGGACCTCCCAGGCGAGCGCGTACGACGTCGCGGCCGCGACCGCGCCGAACAGGAACAGGACGGCGGCTCCGCCGGCGAGCTGCATCGCGTTGAACAGCCCGATCGCGAGCGGCACCTCGTCGCCCGGCACCTCCTTCCAGAAGTGGGGGAGCACGTACATCCCGGCGTAGACGACCCCGTAGCCGAACGCGAAGACGATCCCGATCGCGACGACGGCCGCGAGCCCGACGAACGGCAGCAGGGCGAGCACGCCGGCGGACATCCCGACGGCGAGCAGGAACTGGGTCCGGTGGTTGCGGAACCGTTCGGCGATCGGGCCGCCGACCGGACCCCCGAACAGGCTCGGCAGCACGAACGCGATCGCGACGAGCCCGGCGAGGAGCGGCGCCCAGTCGTGCACCACCTCCCCCCACGGGACGATGAACTGGCCGGTCGCGAACGTCGCGCCCTCGATCCCGATGAAGGCGAGCCCGACCGCCCAGACCCCCCGGTACCGGAGCGACGCGGGCACGCCCGGCGTCCGCGGCGCCGTCGACGCCGCGCCGGCCGAGGCCGGGATCGCCACGAGCGCGACCAGCGTGAGGACGCCCAGCAGGACGCCCCCGACCTCGAGCGAGCCCCGCCATCCGACCGGGCCGATCAGGAGCGAGGTCCCCAGGAGGCCGAGCGCCGATCCGAGGCTGAACGCGGAGCTGAACGTGCCGACCGGGAGCCCCCGGCGGCCGGGCGGATAGAGGCTCGCCACGAGGCCGATCGCGGGCGAGAAGAACAGCGCCGCCCCGCACCCGGCCGCGAGCCGAAACGCCACGAGGGCATCGTACGTCGGGCTGAACCCGCTCGCGATCCCGGCGACCGCGAGCAGACCGGCGCCGAGGATCGAGACCCGGCGCGGCCCCCACCGGCGGGCGAGCAGGCCGGCCGGGACCTGCAGGGCGCCGGCCCCGACCAGGAACGCGGCGCCGAGGATCCCGAACTCGGCCGGCCCGACCGCAAAGGCGCTCCCGATCGCGGGGAGCGCGGGGCCGATGTTGTACCAGTTGTAGGCGTACACGACCCGCAGCGCGATCAGCACGACGGTCGCCCGCCGGACGGCGCCCGAGGGCAGCGGCCCGGACCCCGCCGTCGTCCCCACCGGATCGATCGCCCCGCGCCGCGGGCGGCGTACGGTCGCCGGCGCGGCGCCCTCGGCCCAGCCGCCCAAATCTTTTAGGCGCTCCGCACGGTCGGCGCCCGTCCATGGACGACGCGGAGTACGACCTCGCGTTCTTCCACCGGGGCGGGTTCCGCCGTCGCACCTGCCCGGAGTGCGGCCACGCCTTCTGGACGCTCGGCGCGCACGATCGCTGCCAGGAGGCGCCGTGCCGGGAGTACGGCTTCATCGGCCGGCCGATCCTCGCCCGGCCGTACGCGCTCGACGCGATGCGGGAGACGTACCTCGCGTTCTTCGAGCGGCACGGGCACACGCGCCTGCGCCGCTATCCCACGGTCGCCCGCTGGCGGAACGACGTCTTCTTCACCCAGGCGTCGATCTACGACTTCCAGCCGTGGGTGACCAGCGGGGCGATCCCGCCGCCCGCGAACCCGCTCACGATCAGCCAGCCGAGCCTCCGGTTCAACGACATCGCCGAGGTCGGCCGGAGCGGCCGGCACTTCACGCTGTTCGAGATGATGGCCCACCACGCGTTCAACCGGCCGGACCACGAGGTCTACTTCAAGGAGCGATGCACCGAGCTCTGCCACGAGCTGCTCACGAGCGAGCTCGGCGTCGACCCGACCGCGATCACGTACAAGGAGGAGGTCTGGGAGGGCGGCGGGAACCTCGGCCCGTCCCTGAGCGTCGGCGCCGCCGGGCTCGAGCTCGCGACGCTCGTCTTCATGGAGTACGTGCGCGACGGCGACGCGATCCGACCGATGCCGCTCACGGTCGTCGACACCGGCTACGGGCTCGAACGGTTCACCTGGGCGAGCCAGGGCACGCGGACCGCGTACGAAGCGGTGTTCGGATCGGCGTACGAGGAGCTGCGGCGGACCTTCCCGCCGGTCGAGAGCGCCATCCTGCTCGACCACGCACGGTCGATCAACTTCATGCTGACCGACGGGATCGTCCCGTCGAACAGCAAGGCGGGCTACTTCGCCCGCCTGGTGCTGCGGCGGGCGCTTCGGATCCTCCAGAAGGTCCCCGAGGCGCCGGATCTGATCGCGATCCTCGACCGGTCCGCGCGCGACCTCGCCGGCACGTTCCCCGAGATCGGCCAGCACCGCGAGGACCTGCACCGGGTCGTGCGGGCGGAGAGGGAGCGGTTCGCGGAGGCGATCGAGCGGGCCCGCCAGGTGATCCGCCGGCACGACGAGAAGGTCACCGCCGGCGGCGGTCGCGTCACGACGGAGGATCTCCTCACCTGGTACGACTCGCTCGGGGTCCCGCCGGACCTCGCCGTCGAGGAGCTGCGCCAGCCCCCCGAGATCCCGGCCGACTTCTACGCGCAGGTCGCGGCCCGCCACGAGCACGAGGCGCCGGCGACCGACTACGCCGAGCGGACGGAGGGGCTGCCGACGGTCCCGCCCGCGACGCCGCCCACCGAGGTCCTGTACTACCTCGATCCGTACACCGTCGCGTTCGAGGCGCACGTCGTCTGGGCCGACGGCCCGTTCGTCGCCCTCGATCGGACCTTCTTCTATCCGACCGGCGGGGGGCAGGTGACCGATCGGGGCCACCTCGGCGACCTCGAGGTCATCGACGTCGAGCGGACGGGGCCGTGGGTCCTCCACCGGCTCGAGCGCCCCGCGCCGTGGAAGGCGGGCGAACGGGTCCACGGGCGCATCGATTCGGCCCGGCGCACCCAGCTGATGCAGCACCACACGGCGACCCACCTCCTCAACGGGGCCTTGCGGGAGGTCCTCGGGCCGCACGTCTGGCAGGCCGGGGCCTACAAGGGTCCGGAGTCGGCCCGGATCGACATCACGCACTATCGGGCGCTGTCGAAGGAGGAGCTCCACAAGGTCGAGCGGCGGGTCAACCAGGTCGTCCGGGAGGACCGGCCCGTGAAGAGCTACTTCGAGTCCCGCGGCGAGGCGGAGCGCCGGTTCGGCTTCACCCTCTACCAGGGGGGCGCGGTGCCGGGCAAGGAGCTGCGCGTCGTGGAGATCGAGGGGTTCGACGTCGAGGCGTGCGGGGGCACCCACTGCACGCACACGAGCGAGGTCGGGGCGATCGGGATCCTCGACGTCGACCGCATCCAGGACGGGGTCGTCCGGCTCACCTTCGCGAGCGGCGAACGGGCGCTCGACATCCGCGAGGAGCACGAGTCGGTCCTCAAGGAGGCCGCGCGGCGCCTCGGCGTGCCCGTGCCCCAGCTCCCGGACGGGATCGACCGGCTCCTCGGGGAGATCGAGGAGACGCGCCGGTCGGAGCGGGAGCGACGCAAGGACGACGTCGGCGCGACCGCGGCCCGACTGCTCGCCGAGGGGACCGAGACGACCGGGGCGGTCGCGATCACGGCGGCGACCGTCGCGCTCGACCGCAACGGGCTCATGGAGCTGTCGCGGCGGCTCACGAAGGAGCCGGGCCACGTCGCGATCCTCGCGAGCGAGCACGAGGGACGGGGCACGCTGTTCGTCGGCTCCACCGCCCCTTCGGTCGGCGCGCACCGCCTCGCCGAGGTCGCGCGGGCCGCCTTCGACGGCCGGGGCGGCGGGAATCCCGCCGCGGCGACGGTCGTCGGCGAGCCGGGCGCCCCCCTCCGCCGGGCCCTCGAGGCGGCGCGGGCCGAGGCCCGCCGCCTGGCGGGGGCCCCGTGACCGCGCCGCCCCCGACCTGCGAGGGGAAACCTTTACCTTCCGAAGGCGCCCATGAAGGCGCGGGATACCGAATGGCACGGCGCGTCCGCACGACGGCGGGAGCCGACACGTCCCGGGAGTAACATGAGCGCAAGCGACGGAAGCACGGTCGGTGGCGTGCCGCCCGAAGTGGTGGCGTTCTTGAGCGGCCGCGGCGGCCGGTCCCTCATCATCAAGGGCGGGGCCGGGACCGGGAAGACGACGTTCGGGCTCGAGCTGCTCGAGCGGGTCGGCCAGCCGAACCGCTCGTACTACCTGTCGACCCGGGTGGGCGACGAGGCGCTGTACCGCCAGTTCCCGTGGCTCAAGACGACCGAGATGCGCTCCCGCGTGCTCGACTCCGCGAAACTGTTCCTGGACGCCATCAACACCGGCGGCAAGAACCGCGAGCCCGAGCTCCCCGAGTCGGAGCAGAAGAAGATCCGGGCCGGGCGCGAGGTGCTCGGCAGCTTCGGCCAGGAGCGGGGCCCGCCGACCCGCGTCGACCGCTCGCACCTCCAGGCGCTGCTGAAGCGCAGCCCGATGCCCGAGGTCGAGAACGTCTACAACCGCATCGAGCGCAACCTCCCCGAGAAGTCGCTCCTCGTCATCGACTCGCTCGAGGGTGTGACCCACAAGTACGGTCTCGAGATGGAAGAGTTCGTCATGGCGCTCCAGAAGGACCTCGTGGAGGGGTCCAGCACGGACGTCGTGATGATCCTCGAGAAGCCCGAGGCGGGCGGCATCGAGTACCTCGTCGACGGCCTCATCTCGATCCAGCGCGAGGAGCTCGACGAGCGGCGCGTGCGCCACCTCCGGCTCGAGAAGCTCCGGGCGACGAACATCGGGCGGGCCCGCTACGCGGTCACGCTCGACGGCGGCCGCTTCGAGGCGCTCGCGATCGGCAGCGACCGCGGCGCCCCGTCGGCGACGGGGGCGTGGAAGCCGGTCACCGACCCCGAGCGGTACTACTCGACCGGGATCCCCGACTTCGACAAGCTGCTCGGCGGCGGCTTCAAGCGCGGCAGCTTCAACGCCTTCGAGGTCGACGTGAACGTCGGCATCGACGACTACTACATGCTGCTCACGCCGACGTTCCTCAACTTCCTGAGCCAGGGCCGGGGGATCATCGCGGTGCTCGCCGCGGGGGAGTCGCCCGAGAAGCTGCGCGACACGCTGGTCCGACACGTGCCCCCGAACCAGTTCGACACGCGGGTCCGGATCCCGGACTACACGGCGAGCGAGACCGAGGACCCGTACATCCTGCCGATGTCCCGGCTGGGGCGGGACGAGGCGGTCCGCGCCATGGTCACCGCCGAGAAGGCGGTCTCGGGCCCCGACCGCAAGCCGTTCATCGAGTACACCGCGTTCGACACGTTCGAGAGCCTGATGGGCGACCAGGTCGCGATCCGGCTCTACTTCCAGGGCGTCTCCCGCACGAAGCACGTCGGGAACCTGGGGATCGGGGTCCTCAAGCCGGGGCTGCTCGTCTCGAGCGAGATCCTCAACATGATGGACACCTACTTCCGCATCATCAACGTCGACAACGCCCCGTGCATCTACGGGATCCGTCCGCGCACGACGATCCACGCGATCAGCCCCGACCCGACCAAGGGCCCCCCCCACGCCGTGCTGACCCCGGTCGTCTGAGCTAGGGGAACGCGGCGAGCCCCAGGAGCGGGCCGGCGACCAGCCACAGCGCGACCGCCGGCACGAGGATCATCGCGAGGTCGTCATCCCCCCACCGGACGGTCGGCCCCTCGACGGCCACGCCGAGGGCCGCCGCGAGCAGCGCGAGCGCGACGGACGGCCCGAGCGGCCAGCCGCCGACGACCGCGAGGCCGACGAAGGCGAGTCCCGCGTAGAGGGCGAACGGAAGTCCCGGGCCGAGCCGCCGGCGCGTGGGCGAGGCGCGCAGCTCGCCCGCGACGGGATCGACGACGGCGGTGCCGAGGATGACCGCCGCGCCGATCGGCTCGGGGAACAGCAAGAGGGCCGCCACGAGCGCAACGCTGTAGAGCGCGAAGCTGCCGATCCGCCGCGCCTCGTACGGTCGGATCGTCGGGAGCTGGAGGCCGACCGCGTGCCGCAGCCCCTCGAGAAGGAGGACCGCGGCGAGGAGCGCGAGGAGGACCCCCCACTTGGGCGCGACCACGAACAGGTCGTTCGGGATCGCGTAGTAGACGAGGGCGGCCACCCCGAAGCCGTGCAGGATGCGGCGCCAGGCCCGGTCGCCGAGCGCCTCGTCGCCCCCGAGCCGCGCGCCGAGCCATCGCCGGAACCGCCCGTGGCGGTGCAGTCTCAGGTCCATCGGGGCGGACGGAGTCGCCCCCTACGGTATGAAGGTGCGGGAGGGGTGCGCCAAAGGTTTTCTGGCGACCGGCCTCGCTCCGACCGTGAAGGTCACCGTCCTGGTCGGCAGCAAATCCGACCTCGAGATCGCCGAGAAGGTGCGGACCCGCCTCACCGAGCTGAAGATCCCCTGCGAGGTCCACGTGGCGTCGGCCCATCGCACCCCCGACAAGGTCGACCGGCTCGTGGCCGACCCCGCGACGGACGTCTTCGTCGCGATGGCCGGCCTCTCGGCCGCGCTGCCCGGAGCCGTCGCCGCGCGGACGCTCAAGCCCGTGATCGGCGTGCCGCTCCACCGGGGGCTCGGCCTCGACAGCCTCCTCTCCGTCGTCCAGATGCCGCCCGGCGTCCCGGTCGCGTCGGTCGGGCTCGACGCGGCGGAGAACGCGGCGCTGCTCGCCGCGGAGATCCTCGCGCTCAAGTTCCCCGAGGTCACCGGGGCCCTCGAACAGTACCGCGCCCGCTGGCGGGAGGAGCCGGCGGCCGCGCGTCCTCCGTCTCCGTGATCGACCCCGCGGCGTTCTGCGCCGACGCGATCGCGAAGCTCCGCACCGAGGTCCCCGGCCGGACGATCGTCGCCGCCTCCGGCGGGATCGACAGCACCACCGCGGCGCTCCTCGCCGAGCAGGCCCTCGGGGAGCGGGCGCGGGCCGTCTTCGTCGACACGGGACTGTTGCGGCAGCACGAGGTCGAGACGGTCTCGGGGTTCTTCCGGGCGAGCGGGCTGCGCTTCCAAGTGCGGCCCGCGGCCGACCGGTTCTTCGCGGCGCTCGAGGGCGTCACCGATCCGGAGGAGAAGCGGCGGCGCATCGGCGCGACGTTCATCCGCTTGTTCGAGGCCGAGGCCGAGCGGTTCCAGACCGACCGGCTCGTCCAGGGGACGATCGCGCCCGACTGGATCGAGAGCGGCGGCGCGCTGCGGGACACGATCAAGACGCACCACAACGTGGGCGGGATCCCGAAGGACAGCCGGCTCGTGCTCGTCGAGCCGCTGCGCGACCTCTACAAGGACGAGGTACGGGCGGTCGCGCGGCACCTCGGGATCCCCGACGCCGACCGGCAGCCGTTCCCCGGGCCCGGGCTCGCCGTGCGGGTCAACGGACCGGTGACCCCGGACCGGGTCCGGCGCGCCCGGGTGGCGAACGCGATCGTGGAGGAGGAGATCGAGTCCGCCGTCCGGGCCGGCACGATCCGTCGACCGTGGCAGTACTTCGCCGTCCTCCTGCCGGTCCGCACGGTCGGGGTCACCGGCGACAACCGCGTCTTCGGCGAGGCCGTGAGCGTCCGCGTGGTCGAGTCGGTCGACGCGATGACCGCGGTCGCGATGGAGCTCCCTCGGGCGGTGCTCGGGCGCATCGCCGAGCGGATCACGCGCGAACTGCCCCGCGAGGTCGTCCGCGTGCTGTACGACGCGACCGACAAGCCGCCCGCGACGATCGAGTGGGAGTGAGCCGGCCGGTCGAAGACCCTTTACCCCGGGCGTCCTCGCAGGCTCCCGATGTCCGAGCCCTCGACGGTCCCGGCCACCCGCTCCGTGCGGATCCCCGCCGACGTCGCCGACGCGCTCGAGACCCGCCGGCGGGCGACGTCGTTCGAGACGCTCGACGCCTACGTCGCGTTCGTGCTCGCCCGCCTCGTGGAGGAGCCCGGCGCCGGGGCGTTCACCGAGGACGACGAGCGCCAGCTCAAGGAGAAGCTCCGCTCCCTCGGCTACATCGACTAGCGGCGCGACCACAACCCGAGTGCCGGGTCTCCGGAGGATCCCGCGGACCGGCGTTCCCGGGGGAGGATTTCTCCCCTTTCCCGATGCGGCTCGTGCGGAACCCTCTCGCCCGGCGGAGCCGCCGGGCCGGACGCCGAGTCGGGGAACCGCTCCTTTGGGAGGAGGAAGTTGTTCACTCCCGGGATATGATGTAAGCAGTACGTGAGGTGTCAGGGCTCATCGACAGCGACCTCGCGTGGTCGACTCTCTCCACAGAGAGGTGCTGACTGCGCGCCTCTTCGAGTACTCTTTGTAGTGCACCTTCCGATGAATAGGTCAATGGCACCACTCTCCTCCACACAATCTCGAAGTCGCCACGTCCCCACATCACCCAAATGCGGTGGTCGGTCTCCTCGCCTCGTCTCGTCTTAGTGACTCTCTCCAACAGTTCGATTCGGAGAGAGTCCCGGTCCCAGGGCACACGAACGTGCCGCCCACTCTTGAGAGTGAAGTCCAGCCCGGTGGAGCCAACTGACAAGGCTACAGGGGGAGCGGCCCAATATCTGAACGGAACCCAGGCCAGTGACAAACAGAGGTAGCCAATGAGGACCGCAACTCCGGTGAAGAAATATCTCTCGGAAGCAGGCAGTATGGAGACTGCGGTGAGGATGCCCGTTACGCCCAAAGCGACGAGCGCGGCGAACGCAACACATCCACCCACTCCCACGAGGTATCGCTTGAACCTGTGGCGGGTGTAATTCGCCTCGGATCGCGGGGCGAAGTCGAACTGATCGACCCGCCCCTCCTCGGTGACAGAGCATTCGGGGGTCATTCAGTGATCAACTTCCCCACGTCAAATCCCGCCGAGAATCCGCCTGAGAACAGGATTGCGGACAAGTAATCCGTCAGAGCGGGTCCATAAACTTCCGAGGCGCCTTTCGCTACGAGCACCCCGGCAACCCCAGCTCCGATCAGACTGAGGAAGAGGCCCAAAGTGATTAGCCCCGGCGAGTCGTGGAAGAACCCAAATGCATCCAGCACGAATCCGATGAGGGCACCCGCGAACAGTATGCCCGCGAATATCGCGGCTCCAGCTCCACTTGTCGGAATGTTCTTGATAGTATCCTCGAGCATTGAGTAGGCAAGTACTGCGGCGATTCCGGATGTCGCTATCGCTAGTGCTCCAAACGCCTGATACAGCGCCGGATTCACGAAGATTGCAGGAACCGGATCGAGCCCGACGAGGAACGCTCGAAGCGACTCAAACCCGGTCGAGCCGAAGGTTGTGAGTTGTGGCATTCCGGGGTAGCTCGCAAGCCCGGCGGAGACGAGTACAGCGAGAATGGGAATCACGAACGGCCCACCGAGATCGAAAGGAGCGGCAGCAAGAAGAGCAACCTCAATCACCACACCGATCCCAAGGGCAGAGTCGAACACCGATCCTGACAGGTCGTTCCAAAACTGGTCAATAACGAATGGGGCAACTGCGCCGCTATCGTTCTCATCTGACCAAGCCAGATTGATGACAGAATTTAGGCCGGAAGCGTAGGTCGAGAGCGCCTGTTCGACCGGAGCGACGACCGGCTGGAGAAGGGCCATAATCACGGCCTTTAGAAACATCAGGAATTGTTCGAGCGCCTGGGCTATCAGGTTCCCCACGTGGACGAGGACGGCGGCCGTGCGCGTCAATATCTCCGCCCCTATCGCTGCCCCCTCGTGGGCGAGGTGGTCGAGATACACCGTCGCCGCCTCGGCCACGTCCCAGACCGTGTCGACCAGCGACTCCACCGTCCCCAGCGGGTTCGTCACGAAGCTCGTCACCGCGTTCCAGAACGCGCCGAACAGACCGCTCGACGGCG
>Ga0335075_10017067_pt1 | contig 10811 bp, 10 predicted proteins | sample Lox_Sample_24_FD_206723 | JGI IMG/M metagenome (GOLD analysis project Ga0335075, IMG submission 206723) | Soil microbial communities from Loxahatchee National Wildlife Refuge, Florida, United States - Lox_Sample_2.4 | ecosystem: Environmental > Terrestrial > Soil > Wetlands | place: USA... | reverse complement strand
AACAGATAAGCCCACGTTTCTGCATGCCGCTTCGATACCTGGTCCATCCGCAATCTGAGTGGATCGACGACCAATATTCAGCAATCCCCACTGAATGTGCCTACTTCTCCTCATCTGCTTTCCAAAGGGAAACATTGTTTCACGAGCCGAAAAATTGCATCCTGCATCGCGTCAGAGAAGGTGCACGCAAGCCCGGCCTGTGCCCAGTGCAAATGCTCGTCCAAGATCTTAAAATCCTCCAGGAGCAAGTCAGATCGTCGTTACAAGGCACTACTATTGTCTCCTGCCAAAGCGCTGTCGACCACTGTACCACAACATACTGTTGAAAAACACATTCCATGCCGGAGCGAACGATTGCGACAGTCCAAGACTTCGTCTCTAGCGAAGCAATTATTATGGAAGGGGGTGCTGGTGAATGAGGAGACAGTCTGAGGCTACCAAGCCAAAGCCGATCACATCAAGGCACTAGACCGTAGTCGATCTGAGGTGACTGTTGGGTTCCCTCCAGATAAAATATCCCCTTTGCTTTCAGACAACGTACATGAGTGTCGCCGACTCCTCCTTTTCAGGCGCTAGGTCAATAAAGATCTCCTCACCCTCTTCCGTGGTAACCTCGACATATGTGCAAAGTCTCCCTTCTCCATCGTCCTCGCTCTCAATACCCACTTCAACAACTTCCTCCTCTGGACCTTTCTCCCTGCTCTTCGAAAACGAATTCCAGTGGTTGCCAGAAGAGACGCGCTATCGACGCCCTTGTGAAACTTGAAGCCCACCCTACGGTAACAGATCGTGAAGATACACTCCTCAGCCACTTCGAATTCCACCTCGCCAGAAGTAGTCTTTTCCTGTCCTCCACCGGCTTCCAAATCTAGCTCGCCTGTTGGCGTTAGATCAACCGTTGCTCCAATCGGAGTACGAGCCCGATCGGATATCTCTGCATTATGTTGCTCTTTCTGGAGGAGCTTGGCTTCCAGAGGAGTGCAATAGCCGACGACGAAGTAGATCTTCGGGTTCCTCTTGAAGCTTTTCTCCAGCCATATCTTCACTGTTTCTTCCTAGCAGAGCTCTTCAAACATAAGCTGAGGTTGTCGGAGAATGTACTTCCAAGCAAGGCTGGCCGTTACATGGAAGCTGTCGCTCTTCTCGTGTTGGAACAGCGTGGTGGAACTCCTGGTGGCTTTGATCCTGAAGAATGTATCTGACTACGCGTCCGTGCGACCTTTGAATTCCATGTCGTCGCTGATTGAGAAGTCCGTGAGTTGGATCTGAATTGGTTGAAGGGCATCTTGATCTGAGGAACGTTCGTCAGGAACAAGGCTAGCAAGCGCAAGGCTGTCATTCGGAAGGGGTGTGGTCGTGAAGATGAATGTTGAAGACGGCATGACTGTAGTTGTCGTCGCGACACCAAAGACTACCAGGTGGAAAGATCTAGATTAGCTGAGGAAGTGTCTGCTGTTGAGCAAAGCCTTACCAGATCCAGCGCCTTTAAAGCTAAAGTGCCTAACACCCCTTCAGAAGATAAAGTTCTAGAGGAATCGAAGGTTAGCAGAGTAGTTCTGACCGCCACAAAGTGTCGGTGGCCGAGGATTTCTCCTTAGGAACGGCCCTGATGGCAACTCGCAACAACTGTTCGAGGGCTAGCCAAAATATCCTTCCAACAAGCACAACTGGCTTATATTGGCAGTCCTCCAAGTAGGCGGCGTTGCAGCCAGTGTCAAATATGTTGCCAGTTATCGTTTCTGGGTCGTCGTAGGCTGAAGTGATCATGGTACCAGTAGTAGTGTCATTAAGCAAGGCCACAAGCCGAACGGGGAGTCCCTGCTTGAATTTTAGCAAGGCTTTCATGTTTTTGTGGGTGATAGGCGCTTTACCTGCTTAGTCAGAGCGTCAGGAATGGCCCCATTCCCACGGTCAGTTGGGAGACCAAGGACCCACGTGACATTCATTGGTGCTGGTCTGGCTTGCATCAGTTGCGCACTGCTGAATCGGAGTGTCGCGGCACATTTCAGCCAGTGGAGTCAGCTTAGAGAGCAAACGTCGAACAAAGTGGCTGAGCGAAATAAGGTTGAGGCGCATTCGGTTGACATTGTCAGTTGCGATTAGAATCTGTCAGATGGAAAGAAGATGCTGAATTATTTGATCCTCCTATCGAGACGGTGAGATGTACACATCCTCATACCTTCCAAATCCCAGGTGTTCTGAGTCACTGAAATTAGGCTTCCGTAAGTCCCTGTGGCTCATCTGTACGTACACTGACTCGCTTGTAGGCATCTCCGAGATAGCCATCGTTGGTGTAAGACAATCACGCTGGGAAGAAGGACCAAGAGGGACTTTACTGTGCCACCAAGATGGTATGGCAAACCTCAAAAGGACGAGAGACTGTACTATCCCTCTCCGGCTGACAGATATACTTTCCACATTTTCTAGGTCCTGCCCTTCTAGGAAATGAAATGACCCAATAAGGCCATACTCCGGGGCCAGCCCAGTCTTCGACGATGAAGGATTGTGAGAGGTCTGGTGACCTGACGTCCAGCCGCAGCAAAAACATGTTGTCGAGGAGCTTACTGCACATCATTCGAGCATGCGTTGACTGACGGATTGCAGAGGTTGAAACATCTTCGACAAAGCGGCAAGAGACTGGCGGAAACAAGACAATGTCAAGGAAAGTATCATCAAGTCGAGAGCAAACAGAACTTACAGACCTTCCTCCAACCTTTGGCTCACCTGATCAGACTAGACCGGCTCGACCCCTTTTCCGAATTCATTTTGACTGGTTTTGATGCAACGGCAGAAAATCTCCAGAGGTTGAAACGATTGAACAAATGCAACAGTATCGTACCAAGAAATTGCGGTCTAACCTACACTTTCTCGTCGCCCTAACGAACCGCAACAGCGCATCCTGGGAACCACAGGCATAGCTGTTTCAGTTGAGATTAGCGCTGGCGAGGTCGATGTTCAATGCAGAGATTGCTTGGAAGAAAGACAGGTTAAGTGTGTATATTTTGTGTGGGAGTGCTAAAAAAATCTACATAGCTACCCTATGGGCCATTCTCTAACGCTATTAGCCGAATGTACCAGTGGCCTGGAATTCCCTGTCGAATGTACGTGGCCGGAGTCATACCGATTTGAGCGAAGGTCTCACTAAAAATAGTACTGAAGCAGCCTCCCTTGCTCTCTGAGACCACAGGCTCGGATAGTTCAGGTACAATTTCATGCGACTCCGCCAAGTTCCTGCATTAGCATTTGATCGGAACCTTGAAGGTTAGACGTCGGCTACTAGAATAGGCCTCCCTATTTCCTCGCTAATTCCCTTGCCATTCTCTATGCGGTAGGATCCTACCACTAGGCTCAGGCCACCGACCTTCAATGTGAAGCGGGGTTGTTTGAAGGGATCCTCATTGGACTCTTTCTCGTTGAATACGCTACTCAAAGACATCATGTTTTTGCACATTCGCGGGAAAATGGAAAAGGGTCAATCCATGTATGGTGTACCCTCATCTGCTGCAATTTGGTCGGGTACGGCGACATTGGAATATCAGATGTAACAGGCTTCGATGTCCCGCTATGCTCGGCAGAGCGAGATGTTCCTGACATACGGTATACCATTGTCCCATACCGCAGCAAAAACCGAGAGTTGTGGTGATGGGAAAGCTCGTTGGTGCATCGGAATAGGAGGCGCGGGTGAGGATGTTCTCAACATTTCGTCCGAGACAGACGACGTGTGCTCGTTTTCGCTGGAAGCTTCCACAGGCCACGACGCGTCGGACCCGGGAGAACTTCCTGTCGTCTCGCTGTATAATGAGGGGGCTGCTGGAGCCTGATGTCTCTCCATCCTTGAAGATCATGGCCTTGCAACATTCAAAGCCGCATGGCTGATGCGCCGGCGGATTCGAGAGGACTGATTTCCTAGCCATTAAGGTCAGTAGGACTGAATTTTGCTGTTTAGCCTTGCCTAACATCTTACCTGCACGTAGACAGTCAGCATGCGCTGTGCAAGAATTGCGGGTCCTGGGGATACTCATAGTGCTAGCTCTCCTCATGCAAGCCAGGAGCAAGTCATCCTATCTGGATAAGGAACCAACGAGAACGTGTCCATGCGGCCGCACCCCTGAGCCAATCGATCCTGTATCTTCTTTCGTTTTTTTCGTGGATCCTTGACCGCGTCTCGTTATCTTCATGCACAACTTCTCTCTGACCTGCATCTCGATTGAAAGCTTTTCTCGCAGTGCCGCAAACCCCCATTACCTGCGTTCCTCACGTGTACTGCAGGGGTGAAAGCCCTTTTCTGATACTACTGAGGTCGACTCTCAAGGCCGCAAACACGCCGGCAATGGAGACGTGAGACATTTGTGCACGTCCCTATCGCCATAGCCGTTTCTGGCGAGGTTGGAATGCCAAAGAAGGGTTAGTGCTCAAGTAGTGGTCTGGTGGAGGAATGCGGGGGAGATCCTTAGCCTTGTGTAGCGTGGTTGTAGCGTTGTGACACCCCGACATATCTCCGTTTTAGTGGACAATGCTGGGCCGGCTATCCCTGACCATTATAGCTGAAAGGATTGCATAATGAACGAGCTTCCCTGGTCTGCATATACTTTCGACTAGGCCGATGTGACGCGAGCTAACCCCTGATGGAATATCAATCTAAAGCGTGCTATTGATAGGGAAGGATGACCCCTATAAGACGTCCGAGTCTGGAGTTGATAATCAAGCGTCTACGCAAGACTTCTGAAACAACTACATCCTTCATCCATAATCACATACCCGTCACACATTTTATACTGCTACCTCGTCACCACAATGGCTTCCTACGTCACGAACGAACATCTATCCATCTCCCACGACCGCGTTCCGATGGCTGAGGGCTTGACTTCGAATCCTCAGGCTGAACATCGCCAGCGTCCCAAAGCATGCCAGTGCTGCCGAGCCCGAAAAGTCAAATGCAAGGCTGCGCACGAAGAAAGCTCGACTTCTAGGAGCCGTGCGGCTATCTCGAAAAGACGGCCGCAGAAGAAAGAGAGCAAGTCGTGGTTCCGAACACCCCGCTCGCCATCTCAAGAAGACGGCCAGGAGCTATCACCGGAAGCCCTGCAAAGCCTCAACGCGCTCCTCTACGTCACCACACTCACCTCGAATGAGCGCATGCTCTTGTCGACCTTGCTACCCCAAGAGCCCAAAATGGGCCATCTGGACTTGAATGCCGTGATGATGGGTCAAGTCATCCCGAACATGCTTGACCAGGGCCAAACCACGCGAACACCATACAGCCAGCCCATGAACGGCTTCGACGTCTTCTCTGCTGTCGACGAAGGCTCAAATGGAAAGGTCGAGCCGCAGTGACCTTTTCAATTCCAGGCCAGACTCTTTGCGCAAAGGGCGAATCAAGCAGCGGTCCCCGGGAACCCTGTCCCGCGGAACGTTCGAAAGGTCCTCGGCGAAGCAACACCCCCTCCTCTCACATTGCGAGACTGAGAGACGAATGGCAAATTGCGTCATGCCTCACAACGTGAGGACATGCCAGCGCCCTGTACACTTGGTGAAAATGATGGTGGCTCGGCCGGTTGTTGGTATTAGATCTTGGGACAGGTCCGTGGCTCTCAGTCGAACGTATTTCGATCTGTGATTCAGCTGCACTCAAGGCAGAAGCCGCTTCAGGCAAAAGCACGATGGTGGGGTTGGGATTAGGGTTGGCACTCACACGATAATCATAAACAGTAACGTAACCATAGATAGCTCAAAAGTTTGGGAGTAATATTAGGTCGATTCTCACAAGAAAATTGGCAGCGTAATCTGCAGAACGGCGCGCGTAGTTGGCATCTGTCCCCATTTCCCCACAAATTTCCGCTGCCCCGATGTTCGAGTACACCGTCCACCCAGCCTGAACGTTCCAAACGGCCACGTGCTAGCTGATTTGAGGTATTGATTATGGAGTCCAACAAGGAATCGTCGTTACGCCATTCGCTCCATTAGAGTTTCACCGGCCTCTAAATGGCGCACACCTAGTATGCAGCACTACAGCTTTTAGTCTCTAGCACGCACTGGCTTACTGCGGGGAAAGGGCTTGTGCCTTTTAGGCATCATCCTTGTAGTCTTGGATGGTCGGCTTCACTAGCCCTTCCTTGCGGCCCCCGATCAGGCCCGAGAAAACGCCCGGAGTGCCGAAAAAATGCCTCGCAGCCCCGAGATATTCCCTTACAAGCCTCCATTCTTCGCATTTGATTAGCCCGGCCCGTTCCGGGCAGCCCTAATGGTTGCATATCTACCCCTTGAGACTCATGTTTCAGCTTCATGATACAACATGTGACGCGATCTGCCGCAAGCAAGGCAAATCAAGTTTTGTTGTCCGTTGGCTAAGGGACGTGCTTAGGCTGTTTCACGCGATACCAGCCCTTCTTGTTATTGGACCAAGTCTGACTCATTCTTGCCCAGCCACGTGGTCGCGGCTAGAGTAGACCGCTGGAAAAGTAGCCGGCCACTCATGCACCAACCGACAGGGGGGACAAAGGTTCCCCCCACACACTCCCAAAAGAGGTAAATGAAGTACTGAACTCAAAGAGGCAAATGAAGTACTGAACTCAAAAGGGGCAAATGAAGTACTGAACAGTTAGCACTTTCGAAAGTGGAAGTAGATGCAATCGTGAGCACAATCTTCGGTCAATTTTCGCTTGAGACGGCGTCCTCAGGGCCTTCCAAGTTAGGTGATATAAGGTTTGATTTCGGCCATTAATAGAGACAGAGTTGAGGTGCTATCATCCATCGTCGATCGGATGATTGTTGATACGAACGAGCACAAACTTTGTTTTCCATGGCTTACAGTTACGACTTGTGAATCAGCAGTCCTCCCTACCATCCCCTACCTGCGCCAGAAAAAAAGACTGATGTTCTACAGGGTTATTGGACCAAGAAGCCTTGCGTGATGGAAATTGGCCAACTTCCATTCGGAAACCAATTTACCGCGTGCTTCGTGAATGGGTAAAGCAAGCTTATCGCGCCCTCTACTAGGAAGAATCGCTAGTCCCGGTAAATGCAAGAACCAGTTTGTGCAAGAAGCCCGACACGAGGTTGATGAACTTACGAAGATGGATGAGATGGCCCTCATGAAAATACCCTCTGTGAATTTCGGTCCAACCTCGGACCAGACCTTATGGACACGAGAGGCGCAACACATTCATTCAAATCGATCACTTGCTAATCCCTCTAAACTGTCGCACATCTTGAGCGCAAGCCCCTATGTTGTGCTGGTGGAGCTTCTGGCTTCTGGTAATCACGGTTGGAGACACACCATGCAGCGGCCTTAACTGGGCTCGCTTTTCTCGGGGCCCCCCTATACGATCAAGGCCGTGCTGGGTCGAAGCTCTGACAACCAATTTGCCGGTAGGTCTCCTGAACAAGGGGGCTAGAGGTTCCTGTGTTGCAAGGAGACTTCGAAGCGGTAGGCATGTTCCTCGCAAGAGACGTAGATCCAGACAAGACGGGTTCTTGCAAAGGGGATCAGTGTGTCATGAATCGATCGTCGACCTCCTCTTACAACCTTGGTATGGGGTCAAAGGGGGCGGGCCGGCATATGAAGGGGGCAGCGTTTGAGGCAGCTCACAGATGGGGTGAAGGTTACAGCCACGTTAAAATAGTGCACTCGTTGCTGGCAAACGGTGAATTCACCGATCTCGCGCAACTGCTGTATGTTGCGCACAGCAGACAGGTGTACATAAAATTGGTTGGAAACACTGTTTGTTGTCTATTCTATCAGGGTAGCGAGCTGATACCTACAGATATAAGGAACCTCTATCGGTCGGGTGCCTGTCTCATACGATATCGCTGGTCCCTACTCAGCTGAGCCTCTTCAGCTGCCAGTGGTTCCTGTCCACCTAAGCCTCTCCCTCCGGCCTGTACTAGCTGAGATGTACGGGTCTGTGGACCCAAACGAAACGTGACCTACTCGCAACACGATACAACATAACTGGTGAAGCCAGTTATTGAGGAAGCGAAGATATTGTCCGCATGGTGCTGCAAGATCGAATCAGCCTAAGAGTTTTGTGGAAGGGTCGTACGCCTCTACAAATTGCCATCGCTGAAGGCCACAAGAGCATAGTTCAGCTGCTTCTGGGGAATGGAGCCGAGCCAGCCAAGTACAATCCTCACTGTTATAGGTTGTGGCTCACAAGGGCATCCGAAACGCATGTACCGCCAGGTAAGTCGAGCCGTTGTCACTTGAGCAACAAGAACGCTTACGGACAGTAGTTGAAGAAGATCAGGCTAGGTGCCCAGATAAATGCAGTGCCTGCGAGGATCATGGTGTGGTCAATAACTGGAGGACCAGTCAAACCCTCTTACTGAAGCGAAGTCTATTCTCCTGGACATGAGACCCCTTGACCGTTACTTTGGGAACCTTCAACATACTGATATTGAATGCATGTCGGAGCAGTAAGGTTCGGTATTGAGATGAAGACATTGCTGTGAGCATAGCTGTGCAATCGCGGTAGACCTTGTCTGGTCATTTAACCATGTGATTTGCTTCTGCGACGGCCATTTGGAAGTTGAGTACCTTTCACTACTGTATGTGCACGTTGGGGCATCAATGAAAACGCGGTCTAGCGGTGGCTAAATACTGCAGGTCAATCCATATGTAGGTGGGACGAGCGGATGGATAATAGTTACGCTTCCTCCGGGGAATACGTCACAAAAGAAATGGGCTTGGGGGGTTACGAGATGTCCTAGACCAGTATCTTGCAGAGTTAGTGGTGCTTTCACGAAATAGTCGAGTGCCCGCAAGTAGGATGCTTATGTCTAAGTCACTAAAAGTCGCAAATGTTCACGAAGTTTAACCTTGAAATTGTGAAGCTATTTGGAAGAGATAGTTCCAACGTACACCGGGCGCGTGAAGCTTCTCCAGCCCACCGCAAAGAATCCGTCAAAGCACGCTTGAGACTCATTCTGGTCTGAGCCAGTTGTCCCTCTAGCGTGGCATCGACGTCTAGATGGTTGAAGCTGTTGGCTTGGCCGCCCTGATAATGATTTGTCTCCCGCTCTTGTAGTAGCTCTCTTCCTTGACTATGAAGCGCATTGAGACCCACGGCTTCGCGGTTGGCAAAGTTGACGCAGGTTAAGGCGTGCTGGTTTTGACTTTCCACTGCCGATGTGGGCGCAGGGTTTTGTGTCTCTTGATGAACATCAGGTTCGTCGTTTCTCCCCTCTCTGCCCCTCGCCTTTGGCCGTCTCTGCAACCGCATAGCTACGAGCACGCCGATGCTCAGAAGTTAGATGAAGAGATAAAATGAGGTGATCTATGGCATGATGGCTGTTGGAAAGTTTGTAGCTAGGTCTGCATTAGCGGCCACGGTAGCATCGGTTGCTTGTGGATCGCCGGGGATCAGAGAGCAGTCAGAGGGAGGTGCGGCTCATGAGAAAATTGAAGTCTTGGTGATGCCATGTTTGCTGTCGGAACTGGTGAGACGAAGGCCGATACACCCCAAGAATGAAAGCTTGTATTCTGCACGACCGGTTTCTTCCTACTTTTCCTCTTCTTCCATAGATTCTCATGAATCATGTCATGCTAGATCCAACTAGTTATAGGAGGTAGGCAGCGAGACCAGCTAAGGCAGCAAACGCAGCACGAGCTCGAAGAAAGACCGGATTAGCGACACCAGTGTAGGTGACGTAGAGTGGGGTGGTTGTGCTCGGTGACGCCAGAGCATATGTTGAGGTTGCCGTAGTAGTGGCGAAGGTGAATAATGAACCAGACGGTTCGCTAGTGGTCGATAGAAGGCCCAGGGCTTGTAATGCGTCACTCGCCGCCAGACTAGCCAGACTTGTCGCAGACGGTTCACCAGGAACGGAAGACGCTTTGGTGGCCCAAGTCGCCGGATCAATTGGGTGGTCACCAACAGACACCATATTTGGGCTCTCGGGGTTGAGGGGGTCGACTGCCTCGGGGGCCACTGGTTCCGGGACGGGTTCTGGGTCGATGTGTGGCACTACGAACGCTCGAGCTACCTTCCCTGTCTCCAAGTTGAAACTGCTATGGTCTCGATCGGCCAGCATGTACAATGTCTCGGTCTGATTGAACAGGTCCGAGCGGCATCCAGCAGAATCGCATCCGACACGCTGGGCGTTTGACGTCTGTCCGAACACAACCAGAATTGTCATTGCTGTTAATCGGAGGGCGAAGAGTGGAGACATAGTAAGAGTCAGGCTTGCAGAGACAACAGTACAAGACTTATGAATGGATCAATTCAGGAATTTGCAGGAGTAGAAGGATCACGTTGTGATGGCTGTGCTGGTCAGTGTGCTTGGGAAAGGAGGAGGCGATTAGATGAGTCCAAAGTCTGTGGGATGCAAAGATGCAACTCTTTTGTGATCATAGCTATGGCGAGAATGCCTGGCCTACCCTTATATGACACCCATCGGTATCCCAGCTGGACGGCGCTTATATGCAACGTGTTTATGCTGGTGGAACACTAGGGCTCAACTAGCTCCGCCTATGCCCCGACTACGATTGTACGCCTGATTCAACACCCGAAAGCTGCGACACCGCTAGTACCCCGGAACAAAAAGGGGGTTTGACATGGCGTATTCGGGCCCCAAGGCAGAAGCAGCACTTGGTGGCAAGCAGCTCCAAGTGAATTTAAGTTGTACGGATTCTCGGGTCAGCAGCCTTGTAGGGCGAGCGGCCGAAACAGACCCTTTCGAAAGGTTGACAGCGGGGTCGAGTCTGGAGTCATACATTCCTATGCGTTGAGATCCGCTTCGAAAGGCTTAAGTGGCTGAGTTTGTGTGATTTGTCGTACGGTTAATGAAGGGCGTATCTGTAGACTCTTTCG